>Ga0302169_10000469_pt1 | contig 12500 bp, 12 predicted proteins | sample I_Fen_N1_3_FD_193493 | JGI IMG/M metagenome (GOLD analysis project Ga0302169, IMG submission 193493) | Peat permafrost microbial communities from Stordalen Mire near Abisko, Sweden - I_Fen_N1_3 | ecosystem: Environmental > Terrestrial > Soil > Wetlands > Permafrost | place: Sweden: Abisko...
ACGACAGCCAGCACCCCGACCACGTGACCCTGGCCAAGCGCGACTACACGCGCAATGTGCTGCGCACCCCGGCCAACAACAAGCTGCGCCTGGAAGACCGGCGCGGCCAGGAGCACGTCAAGCTCAGTACCGAGTACGGCGGCAAGAGCCAGCTGAACCTGGGGCATCTGGTGGATGCGCAGAAGCACAAGCGCGGGGAAGGCTTTGAGCTGCGCACGGATGAGTGGGGGAGTGTTCGGGCGGGCAAAGGGCTGTTGATCAGTGCCGATAAACAATCCAGGGCGCAGGCTGGGCAACTCGACATGGATGCGGCCATCGAGCAGCTCGAAAGTGCGCTGTCACTGGCACGCTCCATGGCCCAGGCGGCGCGTAACGGCGAAGTGACGGCGGGCGACACCGACAGTCAGGCCGGATTGGTCGAGGCGCTCAAAGGCTTGGCTAAACCAGGCGTGCTAGTGCATGCCCCGGCCGGCGTCGGCGTGGTCAGCCCCAAAGCCGTCTGCCTGTCCTCCGGCGGCGAAAGCGTGGGCATCATGGCGGCGCACAACACCGACATCAGCGCCGGACAGGATTTCACCGCCGTGGCCAAGGGCAACGTGAGCCTGTTAGCCGAACGAGCCGACCTGCAACTCAAAGCGGCCCAGGGCAAGGTCGAGTTACATGCCCTAGGCAGCCACCTGCACGCCCTCGCCAAAACCGACATCAAGATCGAAAGCGTGGCGGGGCGCGTAGAAATCAGCGCCCCGCAAGAGCTGGTGCTCAATTGCGGCGGCGCCTACATCCGCCTGAAAGGGGGCGAGATCGAGATAGGTGCCCCCGGCAACATCTACCTAAAGGGCACCCATGTGCAAAAGCTTGACGGTGCCAGTCTGGATACGCCGGCGTCACCGCTGCCGGCGGGGTACTCCGCGGGTTATACCGTGAAAGATGAAGCTCAGGCGCCGATGCCATTTACCCGCTACCGGATCACCACTCAGCAAGGAGAGGTGTTTAACGGGGTGACTGACAAGGACGGCCGGACCATGAGTGTTCATACCCTGGTACCGGGAGATGTGAAAATTGAGCTTCCGAACAACGCGATCTATGACGAACAACTTCGTGTCATTGGCTCAAGCGGTGAGCTGGGAAGTCACCTGAGGTATTCAGCGACGTTGGCAGATGGCAGCACCCTCGAAGGCGTAACGGATGCGCTGGGCTATACGCTGCGTTTCATAACGAAAAAGCCAATGAAAATCACACAGCTATCACTTTTTCCACCAGAGTACGCGGCGCCCTTTTGCTGCGCAGCGCAAAATGCCCAAGCGTCGTTGGATATTGATCTGGCGTCCGAAAATATCAGCACAAATGATACAAACGTGGGTATTTCCACACAGAACGTTCCTTTGCCCAAAGGAAAGAAACGTTCTCTGACGCCTGGAGAAATCGCCATGGCCAGAACGGTATTTAAAGATGCCGTAGATTACAGGAAGGTCAAAGTGCATCACGGAGGGTGGTGGGTGTTCTTTGGGTTTCAGAATACGGCTGTGACGCCTAATGGGGAGATGTATTTTCCGGAAAATACTAAGCTTTATCGAAGCGATTTTTCCGCAACAAATGTAGGTCGCGATAAAGCATTGTTCATGCATGAAATGACGCATGTGTGGCAGTACCAACTGGGCTACCCCGTTAAAAAAGCTGGATTGACGGTTAGCAGTCGTGGAGCGCAAGCCTATGAATATAGCTTGGCAGAAGGCGCAGTGTTGTCGGATTACAATATGGAGCAGCAGGGGGAAATAATTTCAGATTACTATGTTATCTGCGTGGAAGGTGATGCGAATGGTGTGTGGAATTATAGTAATAGAATCAAAAGTCCGGAGGCGCTCACGTCATTGCTCGAAAAATTTCTAGAAAGCCCGGCTGACAAAATACATCTTCCAGTCAAAGTGTGAAGTATATGAAATATTTGTCTTTTTGGATTTGTTGGTTGCTCTGGATAAATGCGCATGCCACCTCATTTGGGCTTAAGGGGGAGGCTAAGATAGCAATTATCGATGACAAGCCAGCCGTTTGCTTGCCTGATGATGCGAAAGCATTTTCAGTGGGGTGGATATCGTTGTCGGAGAGCTATGTGCGGAGTCCGGGAGGCTGGGGAGTTGCGTTAAAAGATGGCTTTAAACCTCTGGAGTTGAAACCAGAGGGATGTGTCGTTTTCGGAGAGATACCAGAAGGTTATGCTTTTAATCACTTCGAAGTAACAGGTGATCCTTTAAGACTTGAAGTCAACAGAGCCTATATTTTTCGACTGAGTGGCGCTTACAGTAAGAGAGATACCTATTCAGCTGTTTTTTGCATCAGAAGGAATGTCGACAGTGCTTTTGAATATCTTAAATATAATCGTTCGGCAGGCGACGTAGAGGTTGTACCTGTTTGCGATGCTGGGCGGAATGAAAATGTGCTTGATTATTATATGTTCGATAATTGAAGCGCTGTAGTTCGTCTGTTGTATTGTTGTGGGTCGTTCTGTCTTGTCTTGGTTTTTACTGTTTTAGTGTGGGTGGTGGTTGACGTGAGGCGTTTTGCATCGTACAGATCCTGCCGGATCAAAGGGGTGGAGATGAAGTTGTCTTATTTGTTTTTTGGCGCTTTTCTCGGATTATTTACATGTTTGGCTAAAGCTACTCCGTGGGGGCTGCCGGGTAATGCCGTGACTAACTCCAGTGGCGGGCAGTTGTCGATTTGTCTGCCGGAAAAAAACTTACAAGGTGTAAGTCTTGATTCTCTATTTGTTACTGAGAGCCAAAGCCGCAACGATGCAAGCTTGACAATGTGGCAGGTTGAACTGAAGAAAGGCGGCACGCCGCTGATGCTTAAAAAAGGAAGCTGTATTGTTTACGGTTCTGAATTGCCTGGCTATTCGATTAAGGTAGCAGCGAAGCCTTTGCACGTGGGTAGCGCTTATTACGCGAGAATGAATGTGAGTGTCGCTAATCCTACGCGTATAAGTATTTTATTTTATGACGTTATTTTTTGTGTGAAAAGTCGGCGCGATGGGGGGCTCAGTTTTCCGCAGTATAAATATGATCAAGACGGAAGCCTGGTAAAGAAATCGTGTGGGCAAGATTGAGTGAAATGATGGTTTTTATGAGTTGGCTTTAAGGAACAGTTTATTTGGTTTGATCGGGATAGCTGCTGTTTCAATAGTTTAGGTGGCGGATACGCGCCATAGCCAGGGCCTGCGTTTCAACCCGCAATTTCTCGCCGCGATCAACCAGCTCAGCCCCCTGGCCGACGTACTGTTCACCGACGGCGGCATGGGCCTGAGTTTCGAACTGCGGGCCAAACCGGTACGCGACCTGGTGCAGACCACCTTCATCCACAATGGCGAAAAACATCACTGCTTCAATTAGAAGGAGCGCTGGCAACGCTTCGCCTGGCCCGGTTTCACCAGCTATCCCGGCACCAGCCTGCTGGCACCTGGCACCTGGCACCTGCGCACCGAGCTGGGCGCAGGCCCGATGGCGCTGCTCAAGCTGAGGGACTTTCAATTGCCGACGCAGGTATTTCTAGTTGAGAACACCAAAGCGCGGCGCAAATGACTGACAGGTCTGTGGCGAGGGAGCTTCGCTGTCACAAGGGGTCACCCCCGATACTGCCCTGGCGTCGCCGCCAAATGCTGTTTAAACGCCCGTTGAAAGTGCGCCTGATCGGCAAATCCCGCTTCCAGTGCGACGTCGGCGATCAGCTTGCCATGACGCAACTGATCCCGCGCAAACTGGATGCGTCGGTTGACCAGGAACGCGTGGGGTGTCATGCCGTAATGCTGTTTGAACGCGCGGATCAGGTACGACGGTGACAGCTGTGCCGCTTCGCAGATGTCTTCGAGCTTGAGCATCTGCGTGCAGTGATCGCGGATGAAATCGGCGGCGCGTTCGAGTTTGAAGTTCGGCTCGCGCAGCGGTTGATCGGTCGGGTTGAGGCGCAGTTGCACGTCGCTGAAAAACTCCACGGCCGTGCTCTGCTTGCGCAATACGTCCTGTTGCGGATCGACCAGCACCTCATACAAAGCCTTCAGCCCATCAAACAGGCAGGTGTCCGACGTGTGCGTGAGCGTAAACCGGCGAAACGCCAGATCGTCGCTGAACCCGAGCTGGTGCTGCAGGTCCGTCAGCCACGCGGTTTCGACATACAGCATCAGGTACGACCAGGGCTGGTCGTCGATCGGATTGCAGGCGTGGACATCGCCGGGGTTCATCAGCACCACGGTGCCGGTACCGACCTCGAACTGCGATTGCTCGTGGACGTAGGTGCTGCGGCCGGCAGTGATCGCGCCGATGGAGAAGTGTTCGTGGGCATGCCGGGTGTAACAGACCTCGCGCCCGTCGGCGATGGAACGCGCTTCGATGAAGGGCAGGGTGTCATCGCGCCAGAAGCGCGGGGCCTTGTCGCAGGCCTTGGGCGTGGAGAGCTTCATGGTCAGTCCTTGGCAGTTCTGCGTCGGAGTGTATTAGCTCTCGCCGTCAAAGGCTCGTTGCAGCTGGGCAATATCGAGTTTTTTCATCTGCATCATCGCCAGCATGGCGCGCTGGGATTTTGCCGTATCGGGGTCTTTGATCATCTCCATCATGGCCACTGGCACGATTTGCCATGACACGCCAAACTTGTCCTTGAGCCAGCCGCATTGCTGCGCCTCGACCGGCCCGCCCGCGGACAGGCGGCCCCAGAAATGGTCGACTTCCTCCTGGGTCTGGCAATTGACCTGGAACGAGATCGCTTCGTTGAACTTGAAGTTCGGGCCACCGTTAAGGCCGGTAAACGTCTGCCCGTCGAGCTCGAAGCTGACGGTCATCACCGACCCGACTTCCCGACCGTGAAATTCCTGGCCGGCCTTGCCGTAATGGGTGATGGCGGTGATTTTTGCGTGATCGAAGATCGCGCAGTAGAACTTGGCGGCCTCTTCGGCCTGGCCGTCGAACCACAGGCACGGGGTGATTTTTGGTACGTGTAGCATGGCGGGTCTCCTGGCAGGTTTTTGCAGGCTGGACTTACAGCGTAGCCAGCCTCCAGTCGTCTGGGGGTGCCGTAGATCGACAAGTCCTCCCTGTTTATTTTGTCTGATGTAGTCAATATGACATCGAAATGTGTCATAGAGACTATCTTATGAGGTAGTCGTAAAGACTATACTGCTCACAAGCATCCGATTTACAAGGGTTAAAAATCTGGCACGGGACTTGATACGACTCACGTACCACTGAACGACTTCAGGAGTACGGAAAATGTTCGACTTTTTCAGCCATCCTCGGAATGTTCTGCACCTCTCGAGCCGCGTGCTTGGAACCGGCCTGGCCATGCTGCTCGCCGGGATCTACGGCGCTTACCTCTACGATGGTCATCTGCCGATCATCGCGCTGGTTTCCATGCACGCCATGACCATCATCGGGCCAACCCTGCTGAAAGTCGGCTATGTCATGCGCTTGCTGGCCCAGCATCGGTTGAGTAAACCTGTGGCCGGGGCGCTGGCCTGATGCGCAATTTCGCCGCTGCGCCCGTATTCAGTCTCGGCTTTCGCCCGTTCTTTCTGGCAGGCGCGGCGTTTGCCGCGCTGGCGGTGGCCATCTGGGCGCTTTGGCTGTACGGCCGCTGGCCCGGTGTTGAACCGGTGGGTGGCATGCTCGCCTGGCATCGACACGAGATGCCGTTCGGCTTCGCCGTGGCGATCATTGCCGGGTTCCTGCTGACGGCAGTGCCGAACTGGACCGGTCGGTCAGGGCTCAATGGCTGGCCGTTGATTGGGCTGCTGCTGGTCTGGCTGCTGGCGCGACTGGCGTGGCTGATGCCGATTCCTCCTTGGTTGCTGCTGTTGTTCCAGCTGCCTTTTCTACCGCTGTTGGCCTGGGGGCTGGGGCGGGATCTGCTGGCGGCAGGCAAACGCGATAACTACCCGATTTTGCTGGTGATCAGCTTGTTGGCCGGGTGTCAGGTGATGACGCTGTGGGGGCTCCAGACCCAGGATGATGGCTTGCAACGCCGCGGAGTGCTGGCGGCCTTGTGGCTGGTGGCGACGTTGATGAGTGTGATTGGTGGGCGAGTGATCCCGTTCTTCATTCAGCGCGGATTGAATCGACCGCCAGCCCCTGCGGCCAGTCCGTTGCCGACCAGGGTGCTGCTGGTCAGTGGATTGCTGGTTGCCCTGAGCTTTGCCCTCGGCTTGAACGACGTCCCAAGGCCATGGCTGTCGTTGTTGTTTGTGCTGTCAGGGGCGTTGCATCTGTTGCGCTTGTGGCGCTGGCATGACCGCGCAATGTGGCGGGTACCGCTGCTGTGGTCGCTGTACGTGTCCTATGCCTGGCTGGTCATGGCGGGCGTGGCGATGGCGTTGTGGCACGCCGGCCTGATGCCACAACAGAGCCTGGCCACCCATGCGCTGGCGGTCGGCGCAATCGGCGGCTTGGTTCTGGCGATGATTGCCCGGGTCAGCCTCGGCCATACCGGCCGGCCGCTGCTGCCTTCGAAAGGGATGGTCGCGGGGTTTGTCCTGGTGCTGCTGGCCGCTGTGTCACGGGTGCTGCTGGTGCCGTTTTCCGGGGTAGGGCTGGGATTGGCGGCGCTGCTGTGGTGTTCGGCCTTCGGCTTGTTCCTGCTGTGTTATACCGGGGTTTTGCTCAAGCCACGGGTGTAGCGCCGCTTGGTTGACATCCGGCTCCTACAGGTCTGGGTTCTCAACGACCGACTGTCGATAGGGTTCAACCTGCCGGTCAAATTGCGCTTAGCTGTAGGGATAGCCGACGCGCGCGTAGATTCGCTTTACTCCTGCAAAAATCACCTTTCCCAAGACGCGCGCTCTTCAGAACACCCTGAGTCTGAGGACCTTCGCAATGCTGACCCTGAACATCAATGGCAAGGACCAGGAACTGGATGTCCCCGCGGACATGCCGCTGCTCTGGGTTCTACGCGACGTTGCGCACCTGACCGGGACCAAATTCGGTTGCGGTATGGCCCAGTGCGGTGCCTGCACCGTGCACATCGACGGTGCGCCGCTGCGCTCGTGCATCACAGCCGCCACGGCCGTGGCCCATGGGCAAAAAATCCTCACCATCGAAGGCCTGTCCACCGACGGCTCGCACCCGGTGCAACAAGCCTGGGCCGAACTCGATGTGGTGCAATGCGGCTACTGTCAGTCCGGGCAGATCATGTCGGCGGCGGCGCTGCTGGCGAAGATTCCTAAACCGACTGATAGCGATATCGATCAGGCGCTGTCCGGCAACATTTGCCGCTGTGGCACCTATCCACGCATCCGGGCCGCGGTGAAACGCGCGGCCGAGTTGAGTTGAGGTAGCCATGGACAGCCTCACTGCGTTATCGCGTCGCGGTTTTCTCAAGGGCGCCACGGCGCTAGGCGGTGGCCTGGTGGTGGCGTTTGTCATCCCCGGCGCCCATCGGTTTGCCCGGGGCGCGGAAAACCAGGGCAATGTGTTCGCGCCGAATGCGTTCCTGCGCATTGGCAATGACAACAGCGTCACCGTGTTGCTCGGCCATTCGGAAATGGGCCAGGGCATCTGGACCGGCCTGACCATGCTGATCGCCGAAGAACTGGATGCCGACTGGTCGAAAATCCGCGTCGAACATGCCCCGGCCTCGGCCAGGGATTATGGCCTGGCCGGGTTTGGCGGGATGCAAATCACCGGCGGCTCGACCTCGACCTGGATGGAATTTGACCGCTACCGCCAGGCCGGTGCGGCAGCGCGGTTGATGTTGATCGAGGCCGCGGCCAGGCGTTTCAACGTGGCGCCATCGCAGATCCGCACGGAGTCTGGGGTAGTCATTGCCGGCGACCAGCGCGCAAGCTACGGCGAACTGGCCGATGATGCGGGCAAGCTGCCGGTGCCGGATCCAGCCTCGATCAAGCTCAAGGATGCCAAGGACTGGAAGCTCATCGGCAAACCGACCAAACGCCTGGACACCCCGGAGAAAATCACCGGGCGCGCGAAGTTCGGCATGGACGTACAGTTCGACGGCTTGATGACCGCGATGGTCGCGCGCTCGCCAGTATTCGGCGGCAGCGTCAAATCCTTCGAAGGCGCCGGCGCGCTGGCGATCCCGGGGGTGCACAAAGTGGAGCAGGTGCCGAGCGGCGTGGCGGTGATTGCCGAGCATTTTTGGGCGGCGAAGCTTGGGCGCGATGCACTGACGGTCGAGTGGGACCTGGGGCCGAACATTGGCCTGGACAGTCAAAAACTGCTGGAGAGCTTCCGCAAGCTCGCCGCTACGCCGGGCCTTCCGGCCGGCCAGGCCGGCGATACCCAGGCGGCGCTGGCCAAGGCGAGCAAGACCATCGATGTCGAGTACAGCGTGCCGTACCTGGCCCACGCGCCCATGGAACCGTTGAACTGCACGGTGAAGATCACCCAGGAAAAGTGCGAGATCTGGACCGGTACCCAGTTCCAGACCCTCGATCAACTGATCGCCGGCAAAATCACCGGGCTCAAGCCGGAGCAGGTGCAAATCCATACCGAATTCCTCGGCGGCGGTTTTGGCCGGCGTGCCAACCCGACTTCGGACTTTGTCGCAGAAGCGGTGCAGGTTGCCAAGGCAGCGGGCGGGCCGGTGAAAACCGTGTGGGCGCGCGAGGATGACATCCGTGGCGGCTATTACCGCTCGGCGTTCCTGCATCGGGCACGGATTGGCCTGGGCGCCGACGGGCTGCCGTTGGCGTGGCAGCATGTGATGGTCGGGCAGTCGATCATGGCGGGTACCTCGCTCGAAGCGGCGATGGTCAAGAATGGCATCGACAAGACCTCGGTCGAAGGCGTGGTGGACAGTCCCTACCTCGAAGGGCTGGCCAACCATCAAGTCGAGCTGCATTCACCGCAAACCGGCATCAATGTGCTGTGGTTGCGTTCGGTGGGGCACAGCCATACCGCGTTTGTCATGGAATCGTTGATCGACGAGCTGGCCACGGCGGCGGGCAAGGACCCGGTGGAGTATCGCCGAACTTTACTCAGGGACCATCCGCGACACCTCGGCGTGCTCAACCTGGCGGTGGAGAAAGCCAACTGGAAGGCGCCACTGCCGCAGGGCCATGCCCTGGGCGTGGCGGTGCATGAGTCGTTCGGCAGCTACGTGGCGCAGGTCGCCGAGGTGTCCCAGGACAACCTGGCGATCCGCGTGCACCGGGTGGTGTGCGCGGTGGACTGCGGGATTGCGGTCAACCCGCAGAGCATCGCGGCGCAGATGGAGTCGTGCATCACCTTTGGCCTCGGCTTTACCTTGCACAGCAAGCTGACCTTCAAGGACGGGCAAGTGGTGCAGTCCAATTACCACGACTATCAGGTGTTGCGGCTCAACGAGATGCCGCAGGTGGAGGTGCACATCGTGCCCAGCAGCGAGAAACCCGGTGGTATCGGCGAAGCAGGTGTGCCACCCACCGCGCCAGCCGTGGCCAACGCGGTGTTCGCCTTGACCGGCCAGCGCCTGCGCGAATTGCCGCTGCAATTGTCGGGGGTGTGAGATGAAGCGACACCACTGGTTGCTGGGCTCGGTCCTGCTGGTTTGCCTTTTTATCTATGCAACCGAGCTGTTCGCCGATGACCGTGAAGCCTTGAAGGCGTTCGAAACCGTGCAGAAGGTTTTCCAGAGTCCGCGTTGCCAGAACTGCCACATTCCCGGCGATTCGCCCTTGCAGTTCGACTCGGCTAAGCCCCATGCGATGAATGTGGTGCGTGGCATGGATGGCAAGGGTGCAGCCGGGTTGCCCTGCGCAACCTGCCACGCCGAGGTCAATCCACCGCCCAGCTACGGCCCCAAGGCGCCACCGGGAGCGCCGCATTGGAGCCTGCCACCGGCCGCGCACAAAATGGCCTGGATTGGCCTGCCGCCCGACAAGTTATGCGCCATGATCAAGGACCGCTCCAGCAATGGCGATCGTGATTTTGCCGCGCTGATCAAGCATGTCAGCGAGGACAAACTGGTGCTTTGGGGCTGGAATCCCGGGGGCAATCGCGAGCCGGTGCCGGTGCCCCACGACATTTTCGTGGAGCAATTCAAGGTGTGGGCGGACGCGGGAGGACCCTGTCCGCCGGGGAGCTGACCAACGGCGCGTCAACCGGGAGTCAAACCGGTTCTGGGCGACTCTAAAATGTATCGTCGCCACTGGAGCAACTTATGCTGATCCCAGGCAAGTCTCATCAAACGAGCGTCTGCGCGGACCCTTTGCGCACGCCACTGCAGGAGCGCGAACTGCTGCGCGACCTGGCCCGCCAGGCCGAGCAAGAAGTGATTGGCGTGCAGATGGCGAGCATGGATGAGTTGACGCTGCTGTCCAATCAGCACGGGTTCATCGCATTGGCCCAACTGGGGCTGAACGTCTGCCAGCAATTGGGCCGGCCGGCGACCCTGCTGTTTTTCAACCTCGATGACTTCAAGCGCATCAACTACCTGTTCGGTCGCGCCGAAGGCGACGATGCCCTGAAAACCTTTGCCGATGTGCTGCGCATAGGCTTCAGGGAAAACGACGTGATCGGTCGACTGCAAGGCGCCACGTTCGCCGCCTTGCTGACGGGCACTGGTACCGTGGACATCAAGGCGATCAAGGTGCGACTCGAAGAAATGCTCGATGAGCGCAATGCCACGGTGCATCGTGGCTATGACATTCGCTTCGGTATCGGGCAGATCGAGTACGACAGTGTTCTGCATGGCTCGATTGAAGTGCTTTTGGCCGAGGCGCAAACGGTGTTGCGCCGCTAGAAGTTTAATGACTGGACTGACCCCTTCGCGGGCTTGCCCGCGAAGAGGTCGTGACAGGTGACGCATGTCGTCACTTGGCAAACAGCTGGCCAATATCCTTGAACGCCTTGAATTCCAGCGCATTGCCGCACGGATCAAACAGAAACATGGTCGCCTGCTCGCCCACCAGCCCCTGAAAACGAATCCCCGGTTCGATCACGAAGCGCGTCCCCAGCGATTTCAGTCGTTCGGCCAGCACCTCCCACTCCGTCATACCCAGGACCACGCCAAAATGCGGCACCGGCACGTCATGGCCGTCCACCGCGTTGGTGTGGGCGGCTTCCTGAGTCGCGTTTTTCGGTGCCAGGTGAATCACCAACTGGTGGCCGAAAAAATTGAAATCGACCCAATGCTCGCTGGAGCGGCCCTCATCCAGACCGAACACGCTGCCATAGAAATGTCGCGCGGCAGCCAGGTCATAGACGGGAATGGCGAGGTGAAAAGGGGAGAGCTGCATCGGAGGTGCCTCAATCTGCTGGATTCAGGCTGAGTGTAGTCCTGTGCTTTTTGATTAAAAGACGATAGTTTTTGCGTCGAGCTCAAATTATTTCGATCAATCGGGTGGCCTATGCTGCGGGAACTGAAAACCTTCATCGCCGTAACGCGTTACGGCACGTTTGCGGCAGCGGGCATGCACATCGGCCTGACACAGTCGGCGGTGAGTGCGCAGATGCGCAACCTGGAACAGGCCCTCGGCATTCGCTTGTTCGATCGCACCGGGCGTCAGGCGTTGCTCAATGCGGCGGGTCAGCGCGCGTTGCCCATGGCCCGCGAGATCCTGGAAACCTTCAGCCGCATGGCGGTCAGCGACGATGTCAGCGAATACCGTGGCGAGCTGAAAATCGGCGCCGTTGCCACGGCCCAGACCGGATTGCTGCCCCAGGCCTTGCTGCGTTTGCGTCAACAGGCGCCGTTGCTGGAGCCAAAACTGGTGCCGGGCGTGTCGCTCAATCTGTTGAGCCAGGTGGACACCGGTGAAGTCGATCTGGCGATCCTGATCAAGCCACCGTTCGACCTGCCCAAGGAACTCGCGGCGCAAGTCATTCGCCGTGAGCCGTTCGTATTGATCGTCCCGGCAGCGCTTGAAGGCGATGAGCCGCTGCAGCTGCTCGCCGAACACCCGCATGTACGCTACGACCGCAACTCGTTTGGCGGACGCCTGGTGACCCGGTTTCTGCGTGAACAGCAGATCGACGTGCAGGTGGCGCTGGAGCTGGATGAGCTGGAAGCCATCGTCAAGATGGTCGAATGCGGGTTGGGGATCTCGTTACTGCCCGAAGCCGGGTTATGGCTTGAGCATGGCGCCAAGGTCAGGGTGATTCGCCTGGGCGAGTTGACGTTTTATCGCGAGATTGTGCTGTTGCAACGCTATAGCCAGCGTAATCAGCCTATCCAGCAATTGTTTGCCGACTGCCTCACGAACCCGCCCCTGTAGGAGCTGGCTTGCCAGCGAAATAGATGCTCGATGCACTAGAAATGAACCTGCGAAACCGCCTTCGCTGGCAAGCCAGCTCCTACAGGGGATCGCGGTCGGGGCTGGAATTGTGGGCACAAAAAACCCGCCTGAAGAGGCGGGTTTTTTATCGGCTAACCGAAGATCACTCTTCGATGTTGCCCATGGCCGTGGTGTTGAAACCACCGTCCACGTACATGATTTCACCGCTGATGCCGGAAGCCAGGTCCGAGCACAGGAAGGCGCCGGCGTTGCCGACTTCGTCGATGGTGACGTTGCGACGCAGCGG
>Ga0302169_10000472_pt1 | contig 12465 bp, 9 predicted proteins | sample I_Fen_N1_3_FD_193493 | JGI IMG/M metagenome (GOLD analysis project Ga0302169, IMG submission 193493) | Peat permafrost microbial communities from Stordalen Mire near Abisko, Sweden - I_Fen_N1_3 | ecosystem: Environmental > Terrestrial > Soil > Wetlands > Permafrost | place: Sweden: Abisko...
CAATTGTTCCGCCGGTGGCGATGAACAGGCACAGCGGCAGGTCGTCAGAGCTGGACAGGACCATAAGCGTCACACCCTCAGATGGTTGAAAATGGCTTCGGTGGCACCCGGCGCGCGGGCGTCGCCTTGCTCTTCGATCTCACCTTGTTTAAGCACCAGGTATCGATCCGCCACGTTCAAGGCGAACGGCACATTTTGCTCGATAAGCAGCAGGGTGGTGCCGTGGAGTTGCCGCTCGTACGCCAGTGCGACAGCGATCCGGTCAATCACCGAGGGCTGCAAGCCTTCAGTGATTTCATCCAGCAGAATGATGGAGGGGCGCATCATCAACGCGCGCGCCACCAGCAGCATTTTTTGCTCACCTCCCGACAGCGTACCGGCGTACTGCTTCAGACGGTCCTTGAACACCGGGAACACGGATTCGATGGCCGCGAAACGCTCATTGAACAACGCGTCTTTCTCTAGCCCCATACGCAGGTTGTCCCGGATGCTCAGTTCGGTGAAAAGCGATTTTTCCTGAGCCGCATAAGCGATGCCCACGTGTGCGACCCGATGAGGCGCCAGTCGGGTGATGTCACAGTCGTTGACCTGAACAGCGCCTTGTTTTTTGGGCAGATACCCCATGATGGTCTTGAGCAATGTCGTCTTGCCCATGCCGTTTTTGCCCAGCAAAGCGACCGCTTCGCCGGCCGCGATTTTGAACGACATATCCCGGATGACGACGGACGCCCTGTAGCCGCTCGTGACTGAATTGAGTTCCAGCGTGGCACCGTTCATACGACCTCCCGTGGAGCCAGTGCCGATCCGGCATAAATCGTCTTGACCAGATCCGAATTGACGACTTCTTCGAAAGTGCCCTGCATGACCATCGTCCCTTGGTGTAATACCACGATTCGGGTAGCGATCTGTTCCACAAAGTCCAGATCGTGTTCAACCAGCAGGCAGCACAACTTGTAGCGGTTTGCGAGCATGGAAAGCACCACACCGATTTGCGTGCGCTCGGTCTTTGTCAGCCCTGCGGTAGGCTCGTCGAGCAGCACGATACGAGGCTCCAGGGCCAGCACCATGGCCAGTTCCAGCGCTTGCTGTTCACCGTGCGACAGGTCTCGAGCGACCACGTCCAGCATGGTATCCAGCCCGGTAACCCGCAGAACGTCCAAGGCATAGGATGGCAAGGCCAACGTATCCGACCGAGTGAAAAACATGGGCCGTTCGTGCAGGGTGCCAGCCATACGCAGACACTCGGCGACGGTCAGGGATTCGAAAATATTGGCATTCTGAAATTTGCGCCCAAGACCAAAACGAACACAAGCTTCAGCCGGAAGCCGACGGATATCGTTACCGCACAGATGCACCGTCCCGGATGTTCGGTCGGCGCCGTCGCTCATGCACCGCATCAGTGTTGTTTTACCGGCACCATTGGGGCCGATCAGTCCAACCAGGTCACCGGCCTCAGCCTTGAGGTTGATCCCCTGCAAGACCTTGAGCGAACCATAGCTCTTGGTGACGTCCTCCATTAGAAGCGCAGGCGCACCATCCGATTCCGGAACCGCTTTCCCTGCCCGTTCAACCAGCGCAGGCACCCGCCGCGAACGTGCGCCGAACCCGAGGGGCTTGAGCAGTGCCGGGACAATCCCCTGTGGCAGCAAGACGATCACCAGCACAAAGGACAGGCCGAGAATCAGTTGCCACAGAAACGGCATGCGACTGCCGAGATAGGCCGTGGCCACATTAATCAGAATGGCTCCCGCCATAGGCCCCCACAATGTGCCGCGCCCACCCAGCGCAACCCAGATGATCAGCTCGGTACCCAAGACGAAACCGGACAACTCGGGCGCCACCACGCCACTGAAGGCGCCGTAGCCAAAACCTGCGATCCCCGTAATCGCCGCAGTCGCGATCAGCAGCAGGATTTTGATAATCGGGACGTTGATCCCCAGGTACGCACATCTGGATTCGTTGTCACGGATCGACGCCAACACACGCCCGGCATCACTGCGCACGAACAGCCAGGCGAACAACCCGATCAGTGCCACGCCACTCCCGGCGATCCAGTACCAGGCATTCAGCGACAAATCGAAGGTGTCATAACCGGTCAGGCCCGAGCTGGAGCCCGTCCACTCACCTCCGGACAGCAGCAACTGGGTCATTACGATAGGCAGCACCAACGAGATCACCGTGGCAAAAAACGGCGAGGCGCCCCGGTAGAAGGACAGCCACCCCACCAGCCCTGCAACCACCATGGGGACGACAATCGCAAGCCCGATGGCAATGGCGATGGTGCCTGGCGACAAGCCAAAGTGAGTAAAAACCAAGCCTGCGGCATACGCACCAATCCCAAAGAATGCCGACTGCCCGAAGGTGAGATATCCGGTGTAGCCCCACAGCACATCGACCGTGATGACGACGATCGCAAACAGAAAGGCCTTGATCAGCAGATTGAGAACATAGCTGTCGAAAATCCATGGGCCTGCAACCAGCAATGCGATGGCGATCAAGGCCAGCACGCCCGAACGGCCCCATGCACCCTGGCGACTGGACCCCGTGGATCGGGGGGCCGCCGCCTGCAACGTAGTGTTAGTCATGTGCGAACCCCTTTGGACGAATACGCAAGGTCAACGCCGCCAGCACGGCAATCGTAAGGCCGCCCAGTACCGGGCTCGCATAGGTGCTCACGATGACCTGGCATGCACCGAATACCGCGCACGTCGCGATCAGGCTGGGCATCGAATGCCCGGAGACCATGACAAGCATGAAGGCAGAAACCAGCCAGGTAATCCCCATGCCCGGGTCGATACTCGAAAGCGGACTGATCAAGGCGCCGGCCAAGGTGCCCAGGCCCGCGCCCAGGCTGAAGGTAATGAAGCGTATGCGCCCGGCATGGATGCCCAGGCCACTGGCCAACTCCTCGTTCATGATGACGGCGCGGGTTTTGACACCGAAGCGGGTGCCGTTGAGCAGCGCCGTCAGCAAGGCACACAGGCCGAGAGCCAGGGGAATCAACAGCAATCGATAGGCGGAGTAATCCGTTCCACCCAGCGACCAGGTACCTGTCAGGGGCACGTCCGCAAACTTCACATCCCGGCCAAAGGCGAGAATGATCAGTTGACCGATGACGATCCCCAGCCCCCAGGTTGCCAGGATGGCGTCCAGGGGACGTTTATAGAGTGGCCGAACAATCAGGTATTCGATGATCGCGCCGACAATCATGCCGGTCGCGAGAGCCAACGGCCACGCAAGCCAGGGACTCCATCCCAGTTGGGTCACGACAAACGCCGCATACCCTCCCATGGTCAGCAAGGCACCGTGGGCGAAGTTGACGATTTTCATTATTCCGAAAATCATCATCAGGCCCGCAGTCACAATGAACAGCATGGCTATTGTTGTTGTTATATCTAGAATTAACACCATGACGTCTCCCTCCGGGGAGAATGCAACGTGAAGCGTTACTGAGTAATCAAGCAGTGGCCTATTTCAAATTCGGGCATTGAATACCTGGGCTGACTCCTTCTTGGGTTTCAAGAATGCGAATAGAACCATCGCTTTGTATTTGGCCCAGACGCATGGCCAGGGGTGTGTGACGGCTGGCATTCATCTGCACAACGCCACGCGGTCCGACGATCGATACATCGTTCAGCGCCTCTACAACCGCAGCGGAGTCGATGGAGTTGGCTTTTTCCACGGCGGCCTTGTAGAGAAAGAAGGCTTCATATTGCGGTTCGGACAGTTCATTTGGCGTGGACAGGTTCCCGGCAAACTTCTGGCCGAGGTCACTCAGGAATTTCTTGTTTTCCGGTGTGTCAATACTGGTCAGGTATGAGGCCGACATGTACATGCCCGTTGCCACATCGCCCATGGTTTTGCCGGTGCCTTCGTCGATGGCCAGGTTGCCGTAAGGCAGTGTCAACGCCGCCGCTTTCAACTGTTTGGCCAACGAGACGTTGGGTGCGCCACCCGCTGTGGCACTGATAAGTGCGTCAGGTTGCGTCGAGCGAATCTTTGAAATAACGGCTGTCCAGTCACTTCCGTCCATCGGCAGGTACTCTTCACCGATAACCTTCCCGCCGTGTTGCTCAATGTACGCTTTAGTAAACTTCAGCATGCCCCGGCCAAAGGCGTAATCACTGCCGACAAGAAAGTAGTTTTTTGCCCCGAGTTTCTGGCTGAAGTAATCCACCACAGGGGCAACTTGCTGTTCTGGTACCCAACCGTTGACATACATCCACTTGTTGCAAGAACGCCCTTCATAGAACGAGGTATAGATATAGGGCACGCGGCCCCGGGAAATAACCGGCAAGGCAGCATTGCGCGCGGCGCTACTTTCCATCGCGATAATGGCGTTTACTTTCTTTTCCAGCACCAGCGTATCAAAGGCTTTCTGTGCCCCTATTGCGCCGGAAGCATCATCAACAATCTCCAGTTGCACCGGGCGACCGAGGATTCCCCCGGCGGCGTTGATTTGCTCCACGGCGAGTTCCGAGGACTGGACAACAGCCGGTGCCACGACACTATTGGCGCCTGACAACCCCACCGCGACGCCAATCTTGATCGGCTCAGCGGCATGTCCCTGAGTGGCTACGAGTGCTGTAGCGGCAAGAACGGCGATGCGGATGAGGGGATAAGTGGATTTCATGTGAGTATCCTCAATCGTTTTTATTGTAGATAAGGGGGGTTAGTAGCGAGGTAGCTGCCAGCCGGTGCCCAGCATGGGGTCGTAGATATCGGTGCGGCGGTCACGCAGGACCGTGTTGAACGTCGTAAGGTGCCGGGATTGGCGGGACGCCTTCAGATTGACGTCGGCGTAGAGAATTTGCTGGCGGTCTGGGCTGCCTGGGGCAGCCAATGGCCAACCGTCGGCGCCGACAATGATGCTGTTGCCCACAAACAACTGACCGCGCTCGGTGCCTACGCGGTTAGCGCAAATGATGTTCAGACCGTTGACGTGGGCATTGGCCATGGCCAGGGTATTGGCCATGATCATGGCGCCGTTACCCTGCCCCGGCATGGGTACCCAGTTGGTTGGCATGCAGACGATGTCGGCGCCTTGCATGGCCAGCAGCCGATAGACTTCCGGGAACCAACCGTCATAGCAGATGATCATCGCCAAACGGCCAAAAGGCGTATGGAACACCGGTAAACCAAGATCGCCGACCTCGAAATACAGATGTTCGTCACCCCACAGATGGAGCTTGCGATAAGTCCCTACGTAACCTTCGGGGCCGACCATGACGGCCGCGTTGTAAAGCTTGTGCCCCACTCGTTCGGCAACACCGCCAATGACGTAAACGTTGTGCTGGCGGGCGGCCTCTTCCCACGCCTGGGTGCTGACGCCTGCCGGTACGGATTCCGCCAGTTCAAAGGCCTCTTCGCGACTGGAAAACACATACCCGCTGCTGACCAACTCGGGCAGCACAACGATCTGCGCACCGGCGCTGGCCGCTTCGGCGATCAAGCGTAGCGACACTTCCAGGTTCTCAGCCTTGCAGCCCACTCGAGGCTCCATTTGGATGGCTGCCACGGTGATGCTCGGAAATGCTTGGGTTTCGTCAGAGGATCGCAAAGCCGACATTTTATTTTTTCCAAAAAAAAAGCCCCCGAATGCGCTACTCACGCAAATCAGGGGCTTCTATAGCCGATATGTACTCAGCAATATTGCTGAGGGTCTGCAATCTCAAAACAAAAATCGCGACCGATGCGACAAACGTTACAGAGCTCTCCCGAATGATGTCAATGCATTTTTTTACCGCCATCGAACCTTGTTGCTGAAGCACTGTTGCGCGTCGAGTTGGCCAATCTTGCCTAAACGCGCTCCAGCGCCAACGCGACACCCTGTCCTACTCCGACGCACATCGTTACCAGCGCTTTACGCCCGCTGCACTTTTCCAATTGATGCATCGCCGTCATCACCAGCCGCGCACCCGATGCGCCGAGGGGATGCCCCAAAGCGATCGCCCCGCCGTTGGGATTGACCCGAACATCGTCATCCGCCAGCCCGAGCTGACGAAGCACTGCCAGCCCTTGGCTGGCAAAGGCTTCATTGAGCTCGATCGTGTCGAAATCGCTGATGGCCAATTCCAGGCGTTGCAGCAACTTGCGCACCGCCGGCACCGGCCCGATGCCCATGACTCGCGGGGCAACGCCGGCACTTGCCATGCCCAGGACTTTGGCCCGTGGCGTCAGCCCGTGGTGTTGCACGGCAGCGGCCGAGGCCAGGATGAGCGCCACCGCACCGTCGTTGACCCCGGAAGCGTTGCCCGCGGTGACCGTGTTGTCACCGCCATTGACCGGTTTGAGCCGGGCCAGTGCCTCCAGGGTGGTTTGCGGGCGCGGGTGTTCGTCTTGATCCACCCATATGTCGCCCTTTTTGCCGCTGATCAATACCGGGACAATTTCCTCGGCAAAGAATCCCTCATCCTGGGCACGCCCGGCACGCTGCTGGCTACGCCAGGCAAACGCGTCCTGATCGGCCCGGGAAACCTGCTGTTCATTGGCCACGTTGTCGGCCGTTTGCGGCATGGCGTCCACACCATATCGCGCCTGCATCAAGGGGTTGATGAAGCGCCAACCGATGGTGGTGTCTTCGATAGCCTGGCCGCGACCAAATGCACTGTCGGACTTGCCCATCACGTAGGGCGCCCGTGACATCGACTCGACGCCACCGGCCACGGCCAACTCCATTTCGCCGCTGGCAATCGCCCGGAACGCGGTGCCTACCGCGTCCAGGCCCGAGGCACACAAGCGATTGATCGTCACCCCCGGCACACGCTCAGGCAGACCCGCCAGCAGCAGCGCCATACGCGCGACGTTGCGGTTGTCTTCGCCCGCCTGGTTGGCGCAGCCGAGAAACACTTCATCAAGTTGCAGCCAATCCACCCCGGGGTTTCGCGTGACCAGAGCCTTTAGCGTGACCGCCGCCAAATCGTCGGCCCGCACCGTCGCCAGACTGCCACCGAAACGCCCGATAGGGGTGCGAATGGCGTCGCAGATATACACATCACGACTCATGCCTTTTCCTCTTTTTTTGCGCACGTAGAAGCACTCTCCCTGGCTTGAGCAACAGGTGAAAGTTCGCCTTGATCAGGTTAGAAAGTTGTTGCAACAACTGCTCTTTGAATCAGTTGCCTTTGACCCGGCAAGAATCACCTAGAACAACGGCAGGGTGTAACTGATGATCAGCCGGTTCTCATCGACCCCTCGGGTAAAGTTGGAACGGTACGTACTGTTGCGCCAGCGCACGCCAACATTTTTCAGTACACCGCTCTGAACGCTGTAGCCAATTTCACTATTGCGCTCCCACTCGCTGCCATCGCCATGGCGAGTCAAAACGTCTGCGTCACTACCAGTGATGTAACGGGTCATCACTGTCAGGCCTGGCAGGCCGATGCTGGCGAAATCGTAGTCATAACGCAGTTGCCAGGTTCGTTCGTTGCGCTCGACAAAGTCGCCGACCAAGGCGAAGTTGCTGGTGTATATATCCGCCCCACCGACATAGGGCATCGCCGTGCGGCCGGTCATATTTTGGTAAGACACACCCAAGGCGTGACCTTGCAGACTGTAGGTGAGAATGCCGTTAAAAGACCGGTTGTCGATATCGCCCGCGTTGGCTGCGCCACTCTTGTCACTGATGAAGTAACGTAAATCGGTTTTCAACTTCCCGGGGCCCAATGGCAAGGTGTGCACCAGTCCCACGTACTGCTGCCGATAGATATCTTCCAGTTCCGCCGATTGGTACGTCAGGTTCAGCGTCGGACTGAACGCATAGTCCACCCCGCCAAAACGAAAATGATCAGCTTGCGGCGTTGCGATGAAACGGTGGTTGCGGTTGGTCAACGTCAGGGCATCGCTGTCGGTGGAGTCCCGAGCCACGGCACGGTTGAGCGAACCGGCGGTGAAGGTGAAATGGTCCAACTCTTTGGAGTCGATCGCCCCACCCTGAAAAGTCTGCGGCAGGATGCGTCCGGTGTTACCCACCAGCAATGGCATTTTGAATTGCAAGCTTCCGACCTTCAGCTCGGACTTCGACACCTTGACCTTCCCGGTCAGCCCCAGCTTGCTGTATTCGCCAGCCGCTCGGCCGTCATCATGGACGGGCAATAATCCCGAGCCTGTCCGGTCAGGGCTAGAGTCCAGACGCGCCCCCAGCATGCCCAACGCATCCAGGCCGAAACCGACAGTGCCTTGGGTGTATCCCGAACGCAGATCGAGCATGAAGCCCTGTGCCCACTCCTCCCGTTTCGACTGTCCTGCGCCGTCGCGAAAATCTCGACTGTAGTAAAAATTGCTGGTCTGAAAAGTCCCGTGAGCATCATCGATAAAACCGGCGGCCTGACTCGGCGATGCAAACATCATTGACGCCAACATGCCATTTCCCAGCACGACAGAATTGCTCAGTGTCTTTTTATTGTTATTCATCGCTGCTCCAGATTACGACCTGCCACCGGCAGGTCCGATTCATTATTTTTATGGAGGATCAATCGCTAAAACCGGGTGTTTCGGTTGATCTAAAAGCCGTTAGCGCCCCTCGATCAATTTGATCATTACCGGGTAATAGGCATCGCCGTGACCCGCTGCCGACGCCCGTTCCAGCAAGGCGGCGGTAGCTTGCGCAGAGATCGCCTCGATGCCGCCACGGGTGGCTAATGCCAACGCCAGGCGGATGTCCTTGAGGGCGTAATCGACCGGAAAGGTTTTCACCGGGAACTCATCAGGCAACAGCGAAAGCATGCCAGGCACCCGCAATGCAAAACTGTCGGCGGAGCCCTTGGACAGTGCGTCGAACAACAACGCTGGCTCGACCCCGGCGCGGCGCCCGATGGCGAGTGCCTCGGCCAGGGCGTTGACCGTCATCAACACCACCATGTTGTTCATGATCTTGATCACTTGCCCGCAGCCGACCGGGCCGCAATGCAGCACATCCGTGCCCATGCTGCCGAGCAGCCGATTGAGCGTGGCGAACTGCTCCGGCGTCGAACCGACGCTGATCATCAACGTCCCTTGGCGCGCCGCTTCCCTGGAGCGTGCCACCGGCGCATCGACGAAACCGATGCCCTTGTCGAGCAAGGTTCTGGCCAGGCGGCGTGAGCGCTCTACATCACTGGTGCTGGTGTCGACAATCAGCTTCAGGCGCCCAGGTGTTTCGGCGAGCCCCAGGCAGACTTTTTCGACTTGCTCGATGCCTGGCAACGACAGGAAAACCACATCAACCCCGGCCGCCAGTCCGGCCAAACTTCCACCCACCTGAGCACCCAGAGCCTGCAAGCGTTCGACCGCCCCGGCATCCAGATCAAAGACATGCACCGGCACCCCGCCCTTGCGGACCAGGTTGATGCACATCGGTTCACCCATGACACCCAGGCCGACAAACCCCACGGCCTCGATAGATTCCTGCATGGCATTCACCTCATTCTTGTTGTTCAGATCGTCGTCGCGAGCACGGTCATGACTTGCTCCACACTAGCCACCGCAATGCCCTGACTGGCCGCCGTCAATGCTTGCAAAGAAGCGCCAAGCCACTGCGGGTCCTGACGTCGCGCCCAGAACAATGGCCCGCCTTCCCAGCGTGGAAAGCCGTAACCGTTGACCAGCACCAGATCGATATCGCTCGCCTGTTGGGCGACCTTTTGCGCCAGCAGCAAAACAGCTTCACTGACCATGCTGCTCAGCAGCCGCTGTTGAATGTCAGCGTCGGAAAATGTCTGTGTGACGAGGCCTTTTTTCTCGCGCTCCCGGGCAATCAGCGTCTCGACAAATGGATCGACCAGACGCTGCTCATCGGCATAGCGGTAGTATCCGGCGCCCGTCTTGCGGCCCAGGCGCCCGGCCTCGCAGAGTCGATCCGCAATCGCGACATAACGCATGCGCGGGTCCCGATCCGGTGCGGCGGCCTGGCGCATCCGCCAAGCGATATCCAGCCCAGACAAATCGGCCACCGCGAACGGCCCCATGGCGAATCCGAACGCTTGCATCGCCGCATCTATCTGCTGCGGTGAGGCGCCATCCTCTAACAGGTACTCGCACTGACGGCGGTAGGCGGCGTAGATCCGGTTGCCGATAAAGCCGAAGGCATTTGCCGCAATCACCGACACCTTGCCCAGGCGCTTGCCGACCGCCAGTGCCGTGGCCAGTGTTTGCGAAGTGGTCGCGGCGCCACGGACAACTTCCAGCAATGGCATGACATTGGCCGGACTGAAGAAGTGCAACCCGCAGACCTTGCCAGGCCTGGCACTGGCAGCGGCGATGACGTCCAGATCCAGATACGAGGTATTGCTGGCGATGATCGTCTCGGCCGGCAGCACCGCGTCGAGCCGCGCCATCAGCTCACGCTTCACGGCCATGTCTTCGAACACCGCTTCCAGCACCCATTGGCACGTGGCCAACGCCTCGAAAGCACAGGACGGATGCAAACGCTGCAAGCGCTGGTGAATGTCCTGCCCGGTCAGCTTTTTACTGTGCAATTGTCTGGCATAGATCGCTTCGATGCGCTCCAGGCCGGCAGCCAGCGCTGCGGGTGATTGCTCAAGCAAGGTCACGTTGAAGCCTGCGTCGAGAAACGCCACGGCGATAGCGGCGCCCATGGTGCCAGCCCCGATGATCCCGACCTGCTCGACGTCAATCGGTTGGGCGCTATCACCCGCCGGCAGCCGGCCGGCCCCCCGCTCGGCGAAAAACAGATGACGCAACGCAGCGGCTTCCGAACTCAGCCGCAACCGTTGAAAGGCTTCCCGTTCGTTGCTCAATGCCTTGGCCGCAGGCAGTCGCGCCACATCGAGCACCGCTTGGATAGCCGCCTGAACCGCCGGGCGACCGCGTCCTTTACGCAACGCCATGGCGCTGGCCGCCTCCAGCCGCTCAGGCGTTTCTTCGGAAATCGGCAGCGCCAACACCGGACGCTTACGCGCCTGGCGAGCAACCCCAATCGCCGCCGTGCGCAGGTCGTCATCGGCGATGGCGTCGATCATCCCCAACTTCAGCGCATCGACCGCGTTTACCCGCTTGCCAGAGCAGATCAACTCGATGGCGGCCACCCTGCCCACCAGACGCGGCAAGCGTTGCGTCCCCCCCGCACCGGGAATGATGCCCAGCGTCACTTCAGGCAACCCCAGCAGACAGGCCTGGCTGGCGACTCGCACATCGCAGCCCAGGGCCAGTTCAAAACCACCGCCCAATGCCGCGCCGTGCAGCGCGGCAACCACCGGTTTGGCACACGCCTCAATCGCGGCAATCACCTCCGGCAATTGCGGGTCCTGCAACGGCTGACCGAACTCACGCAAATCGGAGCCGGCGATAAAACCGCGCCCCTGACCGATGATCACCGCCGCTCGGAGGTTGTCGTCATTGCTCACCCGCTCGATGGCTGCCAACAGTTCCCGGCGAACCTGAGCACAGGCCGCATTGATCGGCGGGTTATCGATGATCAACACCGCAATGTCGCCGTCCTGCTCCACATGCACCACTGGCGCGAAGGTCATGGATTCAGCACCGCGACGCCATCGGCGGCTATTACGCCCTGGCCTTGCGGCAAGACGAACAGCGGATTGATTTCAGCCTCTTCGAGGCGCTCGCCCAACTGCGCCGCCATGTTCGCGAACGCGACGATGGCCGACACCAACGCCGGAACATCGGCGTGCGGACGGCCACGAAAGCCATCCAGCAGCGGCCAGGTTTTCAGCTCCTGAATCATGCCCAGCGCTTGCTCGCGATCCAGCCCGGCACCGGGCACCAACATGCGAAGGCTGGTGTCGTTGAACAGCTCGGCGGTAACGCCGCCCATGCCCAACAACACGGCAATACCCAGCGGGTCACGGCGTAGGCCGAGGATCAATTCAACGCCACCCGGCACCATTTCCTGAACGATGAAATGGTCTACGGTTTCTCCGGTATTGGCCTTGACCTCTTCTCGCATCCGCTCCAGTCGTTGACCAACGTCGAGCGCGTAAAGGTTGACCGCGACGCCGCCGACTTCACTCTTGTGGGTGATGTGACTGGACAGCAACTTGAGCACCACGCGCCCGCCCAGTTCGCGAGTCGCGGCCTGCGCTTCGTCCGCGTTCGTCACGACGATTTCCCGTGCCACCGGTACACCAAAACGGGCAAACAATTGCTTGGCCTGCACTTCGTTCAGCGAGCCATGGCCGAGGTCTGCCACGTCCACCGAGACCTGGCCAGTCGCCGTCGGCGTGACATAAACGGGACGCGACGCTTTGTCGAACATCGCCGCCAGCACCGAGGTGCAGCTTTCCGGCGCCGTAAACGCCGGAATCCCGTAGGCGTTGAGTACGCTGATCGCTTCCGGCGCATGCGGGCTGACGTAGGCCAGCACGGGTTTGTCACTGGCGGGCAGGCAATCCTTGATCGCGTTGGCCATCAACTCCGGCATGGCCAGGCCCGACGAACCGACAATCACCACCACCGCGTCGTAATTCGGGCTGTCCAACAGAATACGAATCGCACCTCGCAACAGATCCG
>Ga0302169_10000473_pt1 | contig 12464 bp, 6 predicted proteins | sample I_Fen_N1_3_FD_193493 | JGI IMG/M metagenome (GOLD analysis project Ga0302169, IMG submission 193493) | Peat permafrost microbial communities from Stordalen Mire near Abisko, Sweden - I_Fen_N1_3 | ecosystem: Environmental > Terrestrial > Soil > Wetlands > Permafrost | place: Sweden: Abisko...
AGTTGGACCTGGACAATAATCCGTTGGGTCTCAGCCCTCAGGTGGTCCACATGAAGAAGCTTGAGCGGCTCCACTTGAAGTCCACCGGATTGAGGGAAGTGCCCGATGGACTGTTTGGGTTGGAAAAATTGGCGTTTGCCGACTTGACGTTCAATGACATTGTAGAAATGCCTGATGAGTTATTCGATGTGCCTGATACCCGCCCTGTGAATTACAACTTTACGGATAACCCCCTGAGTGCTGCGAGTCAGCAACGTGTTGCCGAATATAAAAACAATTTCAGCATTGATAAGCAGATCCTGATTCAGGTGGATGACGAGTTGGTAGACGAACTTCATGATCTGGGTATCGAAACGGAATCCGATGAAAGTGGGCTGGAAACGGGTGATGAAAGTAGTGTGGATGACGACTGAACACAATCGATGTATTGATTGTTGTTGCGATTGCTGCGTGTTTTTCTGAGGGCTGTAGCCGGTCTGGTTTTAGAAATATCAAGTCAAGAAGAGCTGAGATGGTCGCGCGCCAAGTGCTTAAGTTAGAGGGCGTGCGGTCTTCAGCTCTTCCGTTTCTTCGAGTGCTGAGTGTTCTCGGTGGTTATAGGGGGGAGTGGAAATAGTCTGTTAATCTTATGAATGGTCGCGATCTATCTTTCTTGTTATTTGTTTTTGGTAAGCGCGTGTAGTCAGGCAGTTGGTGAAGTTGCCAGTTGTTGGGTGCAGCATCCAATGCAGCCAAAAGGTTGCTACTAAAAAATGGCAAGGAATATGGATATGAGTGACTCGAAGGAACTGGGTGTCGAAGTGGGTTCTGTTGCAAATGCGTTGCAAGCCCAGGCATCCGTGCAGATCGATAAAGTAACCCGGCTTGAAGTCAGATTCGAAGCGCCTGGCGTTGAGTCGAAACGGTTATATGCCAATGGCAGAATGCAAGTGAGGGTATGGGTCTTTGTAGAAGCCCAGGATGCAGATGGCAATGCTGTTTCGCTGCCATATTTTCCTGACCTGGTTTCGGCAAGGCTGATTGAATATCACACTGGCAAGCCCTTGCAGCAGGATGTCTATACCGGCAGACCGTTGCAGGGCTGGAACTCCAGCCATGTCGAGAACAAGTATTCCCACGAGGTGCCGGGATGGGGGCTGTCGTCCTTGGTCAGCGATCGTCTTTCCGCATTTCGACAGGCACCCCTGGTGTTTTGGGTGTCGTCCTCTGTGGTCGGACAGACACAAGTCGCGGTAGAGGTGACGGTGCAAGGGAAAGTTTACAGAAGTAACAATACAACTAACCCAGATGGCACAAAAATAAACAAAAGTGTCGTTCTTCATGCTGAGAAAAAGGCGACTTATGCCGTTGAACAGTTTCGCTGGGAGTCGGAGCAGCTCAAGGTTGGTGATGCATTTAACAGTTTTAGCTTATACCATCTGGGGCTCTATCTTGGTTCGAGACAGGTTGAACTGTTCTCTTGGGAAAGTACCAGGTACAACCCGGATGACAGATACCCAATAGAGTTTTGTCGGGTGCGCCCGAATAGTCTCGCGTGGGCGATCAAGTATTTCACTGGTGTTTTACCTTCTGCTACTCAGAAAAGTGTTCGAGTCAATTTGCCCGGCGGGCAATACGATATTGAAGTGCATAAGCGTTCTGGGGAGCTCTCGTTGGTTAATGGTTTTTCGTCAAGACTTGGCGGTAATTTTCAGACTCGAAATGAGGTGTTTCCGTTTACCGTTATTGATGAATACGGTAATGATCATGCCCTGTCGATCGAAATAGACGAGCATAATCTCAAGTTTAATCTGCGCAGGGGTTGATACTCGCTTGGCGCCTGAATTTTTTCGGAAGTTTGGCGCCAGTCTCGTCTCTATGAAAGAGACTGGGATTCATGCTGATGGGAACGTCAAATGACTACAAGTAATTCAAGAAATATTTATTCGAATGCTTTTAATTTTCATGATTTTATTTCCGGGGGGGTCGACCCACGTACGGGAATTTATACCTGCTCCATAACGATGGGTGAAATCAAGTCCGGTGGGTTAAATGGCCCCTCCTTGCCGATCAACCTGTATTTCAATCCGCTCAATGGCGCTGATATCGGTTTGGGGGTGGGATGGTCGCTGGCATTGACCCGCTATGACTCGGCGGCGCAGACGCTGACGCTGTCCAGTGGCGAAAGTTATAAGGCCAGGACATTGGCCACACGCTTGGCCTTCGATGAACTGAAGCTGGAAACCATCAAGGCCAGTCGTCCCGCACCCAATCGCTACGACATTGTGCATAAGAACGGCCTGCGTGAAGAACTCGAAGTCTACGGTGCGAGTGACATAGCGGTTCCAAAGCGGATTGTCGCGCCAAATGGCGGCAGCATCACGCTCGATTACACCGCTATAAACGATCAGCCAATACTCAGGGAGGCGAGGGACGATCAGCGTATTTTGCTGAGTGTTTCGCGCACCCCTGGTGCAGTTCGCCTTGTTCAATACCCCGGCACCCCCTGTGAGGCGCGCTTTGTTCTGTCGCTCGTCAATGACCGGGTTGTATCCATTGATTTGCCGACCGGTGATGCGTGGATCCTGACGTACGAGGATATCGAAGGTCGAAGTTATCTGAAGCAAGTCGACTCGCCGCTGGGTGCACGCGAGTTCATTGGTTATCAGCAGCAGGGGCATCGGTTTCCGCGCGGAGCTCCCCTGCGATCCATTCCCTATGTCAACTCGCATACGGTGTTCCCTCGGCATAATCAGCCGGCGATAACCACCAATTACGAGTTTTCCGACAACAATTTTCTGGGCTTCGACGCCGAGGGCATCAAGTGGACGGAGGAAGGAGATAACCTTTATCAGGCCTCAGACGACTATTCCTATACTTCGACCGAGCGCTTGATGCTGGATGGGAAGGTTCATCGCTCTACTGTCCGTACCTACAACAAATATCATCTGCAGGTCTCGGAGGTGGCGAATTGCAAGAAGGTGGCTACCTCGCAACGGATTGAGTATCACCTTGATCCGCGCAGAGATTTTTCAGAGCAGCCAGCACAGTTCAGGTTGCCAAGAATTCAGACCCTGCGTTACCACGACCGCGAGACGAACACATCGCGGGACGAGGTACTGCGTACCGAATTCGATGCTTTTGGCAACTTGCTCAAACAGGTCGAACCGAGTGGCGTGACCACGGTTTGTGAGTTCTACCCGGCGGCGGGCGCCGATGGTTGTCCGGCGGACCCCTTGGGTTTCGTGCGGTTCGAGAAACAGCGAACAGTCTTTCCAGCACCTGGATTCGCTGCGGCCGAGACCACCACCACACGTTATCGTTATCAGCTACAGCGTGGGGTGAACGGCGCATCAGTGCAGAACATTGTCCGCGTGCACGAGCAATTTCTTGAACGGGTACAGGGCAGCGAGACGCTCTGCTCTCAAACTGACCTGGTTTACATCGATCGCCCCACCGATCCCCTGGTTCACGGTCTGCTGGAAAAGCAAACCATCACCTGTAATGGCCAATCGACCCAATCTGAATTCCAGTACAGCCATGGTGGCACGACCCGCACGCTGCAAACCACGCTGATAGGATTTGATGGCACCCGCAAAACGGTCACCACCGCCTATTCGGCCCTCAATGGGGTGAAATTATCCGAGCGCAACGAGGATGAAGGGACCGTTGTCTTCGAGTACGACGCTCTTGGCCGAGTGGTGACGGAGACCGTGGCGCCTGACACCGCATATACCGCCAGGCGCCGCAATATCTATCAGCCTGCGGTTGGCAATAGCACGCCGGCGACGATTGTCAGCACTGACGTAAACGGCCAGCAGCAGCGCGTCACTTTTGACGGTCTCGGGCGTACGATTCGTATCGAGGAGCAAGACAGCGACCACCAGGCCGATGGGCCGCTACGCCTGGTTTACTCGGCGCAATACGACGCGGCGGGCCAGCTCATCGAAGAAACCGGCACTGACTGGTTGCAGGGCGCTCCCCTGGCGATAAAAACCGCCTTCATCTTTGATGGTTGGGGGCAGGTAAAAACCACACTCCACGGTGACGGTCGAAAAGAGCACGTGGAATTCGATCCAGTGACCCTTCGGAAAGAGCAGTGGCAAGAAGGCATGGGCAAGACCGTCACGCTCTACCAGGGTTTCGGCAAACCCGAAAGTGTCGAGGTGTTCGACCTGAAGGGAAGGAGTCTGGGCAAGACCCTTCACGAATATGATGGCCTGGGAAGGGCTGTCAGTCGAACCGATCCGGTGGGGAATACAACGCGTTATCAGTACGACGTATTCAATCGACTCCGGCGCAGTGTATTGCCCGATGGCCATGCTGTGGAAACCGAGTATGCACTCCATAGTCCCGGACAAATGCCCGTCGAGGTCAAAGTCGCGGGCCGTAGTCTGGGTCAGCAGGCCTTTGATGGGGTCGGACGGCTGATCCAGAGCAACGTCGGCGGTCGAGTGACCAGGGTGGGGTTCGAGTCGGGCTTCAGCAAGCCCGCCTGGGAGCAGGCACCAGGCGGTGAAAGGATCGAATACCAGTACGAACGCAACCTGGGCGGGCAAGTGATTCAACGCAGTGCCAATGGATTAGTGGCCAGGTATGCCTACCATCCGACGCTCGGCCTGCCGGCGATGTGTACGGAACAAGGACGCGAGACCCGTTTCGAGTATTACCCTTCCGGGCGACTCAAGCGTGAGCTGTCCATCGTGGGAGAAAAGCAGGAGAAGGCCCTCTATAGCTATTCCTTGGGGGGGCGTCCCCTCACGTGCACCGATGTGCTCGGTCACCGACACACGACGGATTACGATGAATGGGGGCGTCCAAAATCGTTTGAACAACATGCACTCAAAGCCGCATTTGCCTACAACGCGTTGGGCCAATTGACTGAGGTCGACGCCCAAGACATGAAGGGGGAAAGTTCGCTGGTCACCCGACTGGCTTACGATGATCTGGGGCGCGAAATCTCGCGCCGTTTCGAGGCCAGCGGATCAGGCAGCCAAACCCTGACTTCAAGTTACACACCGACCAGCAAGTTGGCGCAGCGCACATTGAAAAGCGGCGATGACGTCATACGTGACGAGCGCTTCACGTACGACTCGCGCGGCCGCCTGAGCCAGTACAGCAGCCGTGGCACGCACCGACCGCGCGACCCATATGGCAAAGAGATCATCAAGCAAACCTACGTGTTTGATGCGATGGACAACATCGTCTCCCTGGAAACCGAATTTCCCGGCGGTAAAAACCTGGCTTCCTTCGATTACAGTGCCAGCGATCCTACTCAATTGATCGGCATCCGGCACAGCCACAAGGATTATCCGGCGCCGGTCGTGCTGGAGTATGACGCCAACGGTCAGTTGATCAGGGACGAACAGGCCCGCAGGCTGACTTACGATGCGCTAGGGCGCCTGACTCAAGTGGCCAGCGCCGTCGGGGACGTGGTGCGCGGCTATCACTACGACGCGCAGGATCGGTTGGTCGAACTGTCGCACCCGGTCGGCCCGCCGACCCAGCGATATTACCGCGAAGGCCGCGTGCTGAACGAAGTGTGCGGCCGGGACCAGAGCACTTGCTTGCGCAACGCCGGCATTTTATTGGGGCAGAACCGGCAAGGGCAGGGCGCCGGCACCAGGTTGTTGGGTGCCGACCAGCAGCAGAGTGTGTTGAGCGAAGTCACTGGGTCGCGGCGCCAGGATTTTGCCTACAGCCCATATGGACATCGTCTGGCAGAGGGCGGCCTGTTCAGCGTGCTGGGTTTCAGTGGCGAAGCGCTCGATCCTTCGACAGGCTTGTACTTGCTGGGCAATGGCTACCGTGGCTATAGCCCTGTGCTGATGCGCTTTGTCAGCCCGGACAGCATGAGCCCGTTCGGCGCCGGCGGATTGAACCCCTACGCCTACTGCGGCGGCGACCCCATCAATCGGGTGGACCCGACAGGGCATTTCTGGAAAGCCTTGTTGGGGATAGCAATGTCTATTGCCGGCTTTGCCCTGAGTGTCGTGACAATGGGCGCAGCCACGCCACTGGCGGTTATTGGCCTGACGCTGGCGGCGGCATCTACAACGTTGGGGATTGCCGGCATCATTGTCGACGAAGTGGCGCCGCAGTCAGGCATCGGAGAGATTTTGGGCTGGGCCAGCCTGGCCACTGGTGTGCTGTCGGCAGGGGCCGGTTTGGGCGCCTTGGGCAAAAGTGCCACGCAATGGGGGGGTAAATTGGCTAATGCCTTCAAGCCCGGGTTGAGTGGAAAACCCGCGGATGCAGCGAGGGCCATGGCCAGGGGAATGGGACAGGGAACTTCAAGGTCGGCTCGGGCCGCGACAGCCGGTATGGATGACGCTTTCAGAGGGAACGGCCCCTGGAAAATCAAGCTGGCCAAGCCCGACAAGATCATCAAGCAACTGGGCAAATCCCAACAGGGCGAGTACGACAAGTTCAAGAACGCCATTTATCACGGGGGAGTCGACCCTTCCGAGGCCGCGCGAAACATGGATAACCCTTATCCAAAAATGCTGCAAAGCGTCTCCAAGGCTGGTCGAGACGCCCAAGGCAACGCAACCAACAAAGTCAACATGTGGGAGGTACGGATCGGAGGGAAAGATCGTGTCACGTATCTGGTGGATGATACTGATCGGTTAGTCACCATTCTGGAAGTGGGAGGACATACCTGACCCGGCACTCCGGCTAAGCCTGTCGGGCCGAGTGTTGACGCAGTGCCCACTCCACATGCTCTCTGACCAGTTCCGACGGGTATTCCCGCCGCGCCTTCAACGCTTCCAGCACCGGAATCGTTGAAGGCGCATTGCCCAGGCCCACCGCCAGGTTACGCAACCAGTTTTCATAACCCGTGCGGCGCAACGGCGAGCCTTCGGTGCTGTTGAGGAATTTATCCTCGTCCCACATAAACAGGTTGGCCAGCTCGGCGTTGTCCAGATTGTGCCTGGGCTTGAAGTCGCTTTCGCCGGTCGGCCGGGCGAAACGGTTCCACGGACAGACGATCTGGCAGTCATCGCAACCGAACACACGGTTGCCGATCAGTGGTCGCAAGTCTTCGGGGATCGCGCCTTTGAGTTCAATGGTCAGGTAGGAAATGCAGCGCCGGGCGTCCAGCACATAGGGGCCGACGAAGGCGTTGGTTGGACAAATATCGAGGCAGGCACTGCATCGGCCACAGTGCTCGGTGGCGTGGGGCGGGTCCACCGGCAACGGCAAATCGACAAACAGCTCGGCCAGGAAGAAATAACTGCCGGCCTTGCGATTCAAAACCAGCGTGTTCTTGCCGATCCAGCCCAGGCCGGCCTGTTCGGCGATGGCTTTTTCCAGGACAGGCGCACTGTCGACAAAGGCGCGATAGCCGAACGGGCCGATTTCAGCTTGAATCTTTTCCGCCAGTTGTTGCACGCGTTTACGGATCAATTTGTGGTAATCGCGGCCCAAGGCATAACGTGAGACGTAGGCTTTTTCCGGCTGGGCGAGCATTTGCGCCATTTGCGTGTCGCCCGCCAGGTAGTCCATGCGCAGGGAAACGACTCTCAATGTGCCCGGCACCAGTTCTTCCGGGTGCGAGCGTTTGCTGCCGTGGGCGCCCATGTAGTCCATTTCGCCGTGGTAGCCGGCGTCGAGCCAGCGCTCCAGGTGCTGCTCATGCTCGCCCAGGTCGAGACCGCTGATGCCGACTTGCTGAAAGCCCAGCTCGCGGCCCCAGTCCTTGATGGATTGGGCGAGAGTGGGCAGGTCTGGAGTAATAGCGGGCATGAGGCGAGAGAAACCGGAGCTGAGGTGCGTATAATTCTGCCAGACATCGGAGCCTGAAGACGCATGCCGCACACTAAAGATGATTTACCCGACGCGCTGTACAGCGCCGCACAGGTCCGGGGACTTGATGCGAGCCTGATCGCGGCCGGAACAAAGGGCTTCGAATTGATGCAGCGTGCGGCTCGGGCAACCTGGCGAGCGCTGGTTCGTCAGTGGCCATCGGCGACCGAATTGAGCGTGTTGGCAGGGCAAGGCAACAATGCCGGTGATGGCTATCTGGTGGCGGTGCTGGCCCGGCGCGCCGGATGGACGGTGCGGGTATTGGCGGTAGGCGATCCGCAAAGGTTGCAAGGCGATGCCGGCCTGGCACATGCCGAGGCCGTGTCTGAAAAGGTCTCTATTGAAGCGTGGCGCGAGCAGTCGCAATTGCGCGGTGTCGTGCTCGACGCCTTGCTCGGCACGGGTCTGAGCGGTGACGTGCGGGACCCGTATGCCAGTGCCATTGCTGCGATCAATGCCAGCGGTCTGCCGGTGGCGGCGGTGGATATCCCTTCCGGTCTGAGCGCCGATACCGGGCGCATCCTCGCTCACGCGGTCCGGGCGGACCTGACCGTGACGTTCATCGGTTTGAAAGTGGGTTTGTTCACCGGTGACGCGGCGGATGTGGTGGGCGAACTGGTGTTCAACGACTTGCACGCCGATCCGCAGTTACTTGAAAGCGCGCCGGTCAGCGCCCGTCGTCTGACGGCTGGCAAGCTGCCGTGTCTGGCTGCGCGTCAGCCTGCTTCCCATAAAGGCAAATTCGGCCATGTGCTGCTGATGGGCGGCGATCGCGGTTTCGGTGGTGCGATCCTGCTGAGTGCGCAAAGTGCGCTGCGCAGCGGTGCCGGCATGGTGTCGGTGGCCACTCGCAGCGAACACGTGCCTGCCGCATTGGCCAGGATCCCCGAGGCGATGGTGGTGGGCGCTTCGTCAGCCAATCAACTGATGGGATTGCTTCAAAAGGTTTCCGTGTTGGTGGTTGGCCCAGGCTTGGGCCAGGCGGCTTGGGGGCGCAGTCTATTGTCGGCTGCCGCCAACGCGCCGTTGCCGCAAGTCTGGGATGCCGACGCGCTGAACATGCTGGCTGAGGAACGGGTGAGGTTGCCCAGGGATTGTGTGATCACCCCGCATCCCGGTGAAGCTGCGCGTTTATTGGGCGTGAGTACGGCGAATGTTCAGGCCGATCGACCTGCGGCGGCCCATGCGTTGAGCAAAAAATATACAGCGGTCGTAGTGCTCAAAGGCGCCGGGAGCTTGATCGCCAGCCCTGACGGGCGGCTGGCAGTGTGTCACCAGGGGCATCCGGCGATGGCCACCGCCGGGTTGGGTGATGTGCTGGCGGGTTTGGTCGGCGCGTTGCTGGCCCAAGGCATGGAGGCATTCGACGCCGCGTGCCTGGCGGTCTGGCTGCATGCCAATGCCGGTGAGCAACAAGGTAAATTCGGCCGTGGGCTGGCGGCCAGTGATCTGATTCCAGCCATTCGTCAGTTGTTGGAGGAGCAAGCACCGTGTCTGAAGTAACCCTGTACCTGGCTGATGAAGCGGCGATGACTGAATTGGGTACACGCATCGCCCAAACCACGAAAGGGCACGGTCTGATCTTTCTCGAGGGAGATCTGGGGGCGGGGAAAACCACGCTGTCCCGGGGCATCATCCGTGGCCTGGGGCATGTCGGGGCGGTAAAAAGTCCGACCTTCACTTTGGTTGAGCCCTACGAGATCGGCGATATTCGTGCCTTTCATTTCGATCTGTATCGCCTGGTCGATCCGGAAGAGCTGGAGTTCCTCGGCATCCGCGACTATTTCGAAGATGACGCGCTGTGCCTGATCGAATGGCCTGACAAGGGTGCAGGCTTTTTGCCAAAGCCCGACCTGACCATTACCATTAGCCCGCATGACAGCGGGCGTTCGCTGAAAATTTTGCCTCAAGGCTCGCGTGGCGAGTCCTGGTGTGCCGCTTTGGCATTGGAATCCAAATAAATGATGGGGTTAGGTATGCGCTTTCGCGCGTTGGTTGCTGCCGTTGGGGTGTTGTTTTTGGCGGTAACCGTCGACGCTGTGGCCGACACGAAGGTCAACAGTGTTCGCCTGTGGCGGGCGCCGGACAACACGCGACTGGTGTTTGATCTGACGGGCCCGGTGCAGCACAGTGTCTTTACCCTGACATCCCCGGATCGCCTGGTCATCGACATCAATGGCGCGACCCTGGGTTCGCCGTTGAGCGTCAACACCTCGAATACCCCGATCACCGCCATGCGCTCGGCCCAACGCACGCCGACCGACCTGCGGGTGGTCATCGACCTGAAAAAGGCTGTCACCCCGAAAAGTTTCTCCCTGGCACCGAGCGCGCAGTATGGCAATCGGTTGGTGGTCGATCTGTTCGACAATCCGTCCGACGCCGCGCCACCTCCAGCGCCGACGCCTTCGGTCGCGACCGTGCCGGCAGTGCCGGTTACTCCTGCGGAACCTGCAATCAAGCTGCCGCCAGCGCCGGCCGGCAAGCGCGACATCATTGTCGTGATCGACGCCGGCCACGGCGGCGAAGACCCGGGTGCTTCGGGCTCTCGCGGTCAGCGCGAAAAAGACGTGGTGCTGGCCATCGCCCGCGAACTGCAACGCCAGGTGAGCGGCATGAAAGGCTTCCGTGCCGAACTGACCCGTACCGGTGACTACTTCATTCCCTTGCGCGGCCGTACCGAAATCGCCCGCAAGAAGGGCGCCGACCTGTTCGTTTCGATCCACGCCGATGCCGCGCCTTCAGCTGCCGCATTCGGGGCCTCGGTGTTCGCCCTGTCTGATCGCGGCGCCACGTCGGAGACTGCGCGCTGGCTGGCCGACAGTGAAAACCGTTCCGACTTGATCGGTGGTGCCGGCAACGTCAGCCTCGACGACAAGGACCGCATGCTCGCAGGCGTGTTGCTCGACTTGTCGATGACGGCGTCGCTGACCTCCAGCCTGAACGTCGGTCAGAAAGTCCTGACCAACATCGGCCGGGTCACGCCGTTGCACAAACAGCGGGTGGAGCAGGCCGGGTTCATGGTGCTGAAGTCGCCGGATATTCCGTCGATCCTGGTGGAAACCGGGTTCATCTCCAACGCCAATGAAGCCTCGAAACTCGCGGCGTCGAGCCATCAGCAGGCGTTGGCGCGCTCTATCAGCAGTGGCGTGCGTCAGTTCTTCCAGCAAAACCCGCCACCTGGCACCTACATCGCCTGGTTGCGTGACTCGGGCAAAATCGCCCAGGGCCCGCGTGACCACCGGGTGAGCCCGGGCGAGACGCTGGCGATGATCGCTGTGCGTTACCAGGTGTCGCCGGCCACGCTGCGCAGTGCCAATAACCTGTCGAGCGACGAACTCAAGATTGGTCAGCACTTGACCATTCCCGGCACTGAACTGGCGGCCAAAGAATGAATCAGGTGCTGACCAACGCTGCCCGCATCGAGCTGCTCAGCCCGCGACTGGCGAACCAGATCGCCGCCGGTGAGGTGGTTGAGCGCCCGGCGTCGGTGATCAAGGAATTGCTGGAAAACAGCCTCGACTCCGGCGCCAAACGCATCGATGTCGATGTGGAGCAGGGCGGCGTCAAACTGCTGCGGGTGCGTGATGATGGCAGCGGCATTTCCGCCGATGACCTGCCGCTGGCGCTGGCCCGTCATGCCACCAGCAAGATCCGTAATCTGGAAGACCTTGAGCAGGTCATGAGCCTGGGGTTCCGTGGTGAAGCCTTGGCGTCGATCAGTTCCGTGGCGCGTTTGACCCTGACGTCGCGCACTCGCGATGCCGATCAGGCCTGGCAGGTGGAAACCGAAGGCCGTGACATGGCGCCCCGCGTGCAGCCAGCCGCCCATCCGGTGGGGACCTCGGTGGAGGTCCGCGACCTGTTTTTCAACACACCGGCGCGGCGCAAATTTCTCAAGACCGAAAAAACCGAATTCGATCATCTGCAGGAAGTGATCAAGCGTCTGGCCCTGGCGCGTTTCGACGTGGCGTTCCATTTGCGCCACAACGGCAAGACCATTCTCAGCCTGCACGAGGCCCACGATGATGCGGCCCGCGCCCGGCGAGTGGCCGCGATCTGCGGTCCGGGCTTCCTGGAACAGGCACTGCCGATTGAAATCGAGCGCAACGGTCTGCATCTGTGGGGCTGGGTCGGGTTGCCGACCTTCAACCGTAGCCAGGCGGATTTGCAGTATTTTTTCGTCAATGGCCGTGCGGTACGCGACAAACTGGTGGCCCACGCGGTGCGCCAGGCTTATCGCGACGTACTGTTCAATGGCCGGCATCCGACCTTTGTGCTGTTCTTCGAAGTCGATCCGGCGGGCGTCGACGTCAACGTGCACCCGACCAAACACGAAGTACGCTTCCGTGACGGGCGCATGGTCCACGATTTCCTCTACGGTACGTTGCACCGCGCCTTGGGTGATGTGCGACCGGAAGATCAACTGGCTGCACCGGTGGCGACGGCCATTGTCCGTCCTACCGGGCTTGAGGCAGGCGAGTTCGGTCCGCAGGGCGAAATGCGCCTGGCTGCCAATGCGCTGCTGGAGCAGCCTCAAGCGCAACCGTCATTCAATGCGCCGGCCGGCTCGGGATCTGGTTCGGGCTATCAGTATCAATACACCCCGCGACCTCAGTCCGCGGTTCCCGCCGCTGAGGCCCAGGCTGCCTATCGTGAATTCTTCGCGCCGTTGCCGG
>Ga0302169_10000476_pt1 | contig 12422 bp, 10 predicted proteins | sample I_Fen_N1_3_FD_193493 | JGI IMG/M metagenome (GOLD analysis project Ga0302169, IMG submission 193493) | Peat permafrost microbial communities from Stordalen Mire near Abisko, Sweden - I_Fen_N1_3 | ecosystem: Environmental > Terrestrial > Soil > Wetlands > Permafrost | place: Sweden: Abisko...
CCCCCCCGATTTTGTCCACGTATCGACGCACTCATTCACAGGACTAATGGTTTATTTGTGACCGATGGTTCACTTTCGACCTTTGACAGCTGCGTTTCTTGTCTATATTTTTTCGTTTTTGAAACTGCACGAAATGTCCTGCCGCAGCACCCAGCAGCAAACCGGGGATTGGATGGGGATCCTGACTCGGTGAATACGCGCTTTGACCATGATGGAAAGAAAGCGCCAGAAAATAAAAAATGAGGTTTGAATGACAACCGCTTTACAACAACCGTCTCTCTCGAGCCAATGCATGGCCGAGTTCCTGGGTACTGCTCTGCTCATCTTTTTTGGTACCGGCTGCGTCGCCGCCCTCAAAGTCGCGGGTGCCAGCTTTGGGCTGTGGGAAATCAGCGTCATCTGGGGCATCGGCGTGAGCATGGCGATTTACTTGACGGCCGGGGTTTCCGGCGCTCATCTCAACCCTGCGGTCAGCATCGCGCTGAGCATTTTCGCCGATTTCGAAAAGCGTAAACTGCCGTTCTACATCCTGGCCCAAGTAGCGGGTGCCTTTTGTGGCGCCTTGTTGGTTTACACGCTGTACAGCAATCTATTCTTCGATTTCGAACAAACTCACGATATGGTTCGCGGCACTGAAGCCAGCCTGGAATTGGCGTCGGTGTTCTCCACCTTCCCCAATCCGAGCCTGTCCACGTCACAGGCCTTTCTGGTCGAAGTGATCATCACGGCCATTCTGATGGGCGTGATCATGTCCCTGACTGACGACAACAATGGGCTGCCGAACGGCGCGCTGGCGCCGATCCTGATCGGCTTGCTGATCGCAGTGATCGGCAGCTCAATGGGACCGCTAACCGGTTTCGCCATGAACCCCGCCCGTGACTTCGGCCCCAAATTGATGACCTTCTTCGCTGGCTGGGGTGACATTGCCTTCACCGGCGGGCGCGATATCCCGTACTTCCTGGTTCCGGTTTTCGCACCGGTTATCGGTGCCTGCCTCGGCGCCGCAGCCTATCGCGGGGTTATTGCCCGCCATCTGCCAAGCGTCGCACCTGCTACAAAGGACACAACACCGGCCATTGACGGCAAACCAGGCATTTCTTGATACCGTTGGCGCGTGATCCTGCCCATTCAATCGCGCGCCAGACCTCACTCCCTTATTTCGTCCAAGGCAATCGACATGACCGACACTCAGAACAAGAACTACATCATTGCCCTCGATCAGGGTACGACCAGTTCCCGCGCGATCATTTTCGACCGTGACGCCAACGTGGTCTGCACCGCACAGCGCGAATTCGCCCAGCATTACCCGCAAGCCGGCTGGGTTGAACATGACCCGATGGAAATCTTTGCCACCCAAAGCGCCGTGATGGTCGAGGCCCTGGCTCAAGCCGGCCTGCATCACGATCAGGTCGCGGCCATCGGCATTACCAACCAACGTGAAACCACCGTGGTTTGGGACAAGAACACCGGTCGCCCGATCTACAACGCAATCGTCTGGCAGTGCCGGCGCAGCACCGAGATCTGCCAGCAGCTCAAGCGTGATGGTCACGAGCAATACATCAGCGAGACCACGGGCCTGGTCACCGACCCGTACTTCTCCGGCACCAAGCTCAAGTGGATCCTCGACCACGTCGAAGGCAGCCGCGAACGCGCGCGCAACGGCGAGCTGCTGTTCGGCACCGTCGACAGCTGGCTGATCTGGAAATTTACCGGCGGCAAGGTACACGTCACCGACTACACCAACGCCTCGCGCACCATGCTCTTCAACATCCATACCCTGGAGTGGGACGCGAAGATGCTGGAGGTACTGGATATCCCGCGGGAAATGCTGCCCCAGGTGAAATCGTCGTCGCAGATCTACGGCCATACCAAAAGCGGCATCGCCATCGGCGGGATCGCCGGCGACCAGCAGGCGGCGCTGTTCGGCCAGATGTGCGTCGAGGCAGGCCAGGCAAAGAACACTTACGGCACCGGTTGCTTCCTGCTGATGAACACCGGCGACAAAGCCGTGAAGTCCAGGCACGGCATGCTCACCACCATCGCATGCGGTCCGCGTGGCGAAGTGGCCTATGCCCTGGAAGGCGCGGTGTTCAATGGCGGCTCCACCGTCCAGTGGTTGCGCGACGAGCTGAAAATCATCAACGACGCCCACGACACTGAATACTTCGCCAACAAGGTCAAGGACAGCAACGGCGTGTACCTGGTACCGGCTTTCACCGGACTGGGCGCGCCGTACTGGGACCCGTATGCCCGTGGCGCACTGTTCGGCCTGACCCGCGGCGTACGTGTGGATCACATCATTCGTGCAGCGCTGGAGTCGATTGCCTACCAGACCCGCGACGTACTCGACGCCATGCAGCAGGACGCCGGCGAGCGCCTCAAGGCCCTGCGCGTGGACGGTGGCGCGGTGGCGAACAATTTCCTCATGCAGTTCCAGGCCGACATCCTCGGCACACAAGTCGAGCGCCCGCAAATGCGCGAAACCACCGCACTGGGTGCCGCGTATCTGGCAGGCCTGGCCTGCGGCTTCTGGGGCAGCCTGGAGGAGTTGCGCGGCAAGGCGGTTATTGAACGCAAGTTCGAACCGACGCTAGACCAGGCGGCGAAGGAAAAACTCTACGCCGGCTGGAAAAAAGCCGTCAGCCGCACCCGCGATTGGGAGCCGCACGAAGGGGCTGAATAAGCCAGGCAACGGACTCTATCCGCGAGTAACTGGTCGGGAGGAGATTCCTGCGGCATCATGGGCAAATTTTGCTCGGCAGCCCAAAGGACGCCCCATGAATCTGCCTCCCCGTCAGCAGCAAATTCTCGAACTGGTCCGCGAACGCGGCTATGTCAGCATCGAGGAAATGGCTACGCTGTTCGTTGTTACACCGCAGACCATTCGCCGCGATATCAATCAACTGGCGGAAGCCAATTTATTGCGCCGCTACCACGGCGGCGCAGCCTACGATTCCAGCGTCGAAAACACCGCCTACGCCATGCGCGCCGATCAGATGCGCGACGAGAAACAGCGCATCGGCGAAGCCATCGCCGCACAGATCCCCGATCACGCCTCGCTGTTCATCAATATCGGTACGACCACCGAATCGATTGCCCGGGCGCTGCTCAATCACAATCATCTGAAAATCATCACCAACAACCTGCATGTGGCTTCGATGCTCAGCGCCAAGGACGACTTCGACGTTCTGCTGACCGGGGGCAATGTGCGCCGTGACGGTGGCGTGGTCGGCCAGGCCAGTGTCGATTTCATCAACCAGTTCAAGGTCGACTTTGCCTTGGTTGGCATCAGCGGCATCGATGAAGACGGTAGCCTGCTGGATTTTGACTATCAGGAAGTGCGGGTTTCCCAGGCGATCATCGCCAACGCCCGACAGGTGATTCTGGCCGCTGACTCCAGCAAGTTCGGGCGTAACGCGATGATTCGACTGGGACCGATCAGCCTGATCGATTGCCTGGTGACCGACCAGCAGCCCTCCCCGGCGCTGATGCAGTTGTTGAATCAGCACAAGATTCGCCTGGAAGTCGTTTAACAGCCATTGTCTTCGGCGCCTTGGCTGACGCCTTCGCGGGCAAAGTCGAATCGTCGAACCGCCGCTCCCACAGTGTTCGATAGCGCCTACAGTCTTTGTGATCGACTCCAGCCCCTGTGGGAGAGGGCTTGCTCGCGAAGGCGATCGCCCATGCAGCTTCATTCTCGCGATCTACCGCGCCTCAACATGTTCGAAAATATTCCTTTACCCGCCTTTCGATGAGTATTTTCAATCGAAGCTGACTGGCTGCGCGCGTCTTTATCGGCTAAGATTTTCGCAAATGAACATTAATGTTCGAAATCCAAATACAGAAAATCAAGAAAACCCGAGGCCCGAGCCGATGCCCACTTCCACCTTGCCCACGCCCCCTCTTGCCGAGGTCTACGATATCGCCGTCATTGGTGGCGGGATCAATGGCGTGGGGATCGCAGCGGATGCTGCCGGTCGCGGCCTCTCGGTGTTCCTTTGCGAAAAGGATGACTTGGCCAGCCATACTTCGTCGGCCAGCAGCAAACTGATTCACGGCGGCCTGCGCTACCTCGAACATTACGAGTTTCGCCTGGTGCGCGAAGCACTGGCCGAGCGAGAGGTTCTGCTGGCCAAGGCTCCGCATATCGTTAAACAGATGCGCTTCGTACTGCCCCATCGCCCGCACCTGCGACCTGCCTGGATGATTCGCGCCGGCCTGTTCCTGTACGACCATCTTGGCAAACGGGAAAAACTCGCCGGTTCGAAAAGCCTGAAGTTCGGCCCTGATAGCGTGCTGAAAAGCGCAATCACCAAAGGCTTCGAATACTCCGATTGCTGGGTCGACGATGCACGGCTGGTGGTGCTGAACGCCATGGCCGCCCGGGAACACGGCGCGCATGTCCATACCCAGACCCGTTGCGTCAGCGCTCGTCGCACCAAAGGCCTGTGGCACCTGCATCTGGAACGCACCGACGGCAGCCTGTTTTCGATCCGCGCCAAGGCGCTGGTCAACGCGGCAGGCCCATGGGTCGCCAAGTTCATTCGCGACGATCTGAAGATGGAATCGCCCTACGGCATCCGCCTGATCCAGGGCAGCCACCTGATCGTGCCAAAACTGTACGAAGGCGAGCACGCACACATTCTGCAAAACGAAGATCAGCGCATCGTGTTCACCATTCCCTACCTGAACCACTTCACCCTGATTGGCACCACCGACCGCGAATACACTGGCGATCCGGCAAAAGTGGCGATCACTGAAGGTGAAACCGATTACCTGCTCAAAGTGGTCAACGCCCACTTCAAAAAGCAAATCAGCCGCGACGACATCCTGCACAGCTATTCCGGTGTGCGCCCGCTGTGCAATGACGAATCAGACAATCCGTCGGCCGTCACCCGCGATTACACCCTGGCGCTGTCCGGCAGTGGCGAAGAAGCACCGCTGCTTTCGGTGTTCGGCGGCAAGCTGACCACCTACCGCAAGCTGGCGGAGTCTGCACTGGCGCAGCTGGCGCCCTACTTCCAGCACATCAAGCCGAGCTGGACAGCCAACGCACCGCTGCCGGGCGGCGAAGACATGACAACCCCCCAAGCGCTGAACTCGTTGATCCGCGACCAGTTCGACTGGGTCCCGACAGAAATTTCGCGTCGCTGGGCCACCACCTACGGCAGCCGTACCTGGCGCTTGCTCGAAGGCGTACAGAACCTCAGCGATATGGGCGAACACATCGGTGGTGGTCTCTACACCCGCGAAGTCGACTACCTGTGCAGCGAAGAGTGGGCGACCACCGCGCAGGACATTCTGTGGCGGCGCAGCAAGCTGGGGTTGTTCACCACGGCGGCGGAACAGGACAAGCTCAAGGACTACCTGAACAAGGTCGAACAGAACCGCAGCAAGATCGAAGCAGCCTGATCGCAGCACTTGATACTGCAGGAGCGAGCCTGCTCGCGAAAAACGCCAGGGCAACGCACCCGGCAGGGCGCGTTATCGTTGACGTCCATCGCGAGCAGGCTCACTCCTGCAAGAGGCGTTGTCTCATATATCCCGCAAATCCGATTCATGGATGGGTTGGTCACGATGGGTCGCCCGCTGGTACTGCGCCGGCCAGATGGCCTTGCGACCACCGAGGTCGTCGTCCGCGTGTAACGGCCAATACGGATCGCGTAACAGCTCGCGAGCCAGGAAAATGATATCCGCCTGACAGGTGCGCAGAATGTGCTCGGCCTGAGCCGGCTCGGTGATCATTCCTACGGTACCGGTCGCAATCCCGGCTTCCTTGCGTACACGTTCGGCGAAGCGAGTCTGATAGCCAGGCCCTGTCGGGATTTCCGCGTTGGCTGCAGTGCCGCCCGACGATACATCGATCAGGTCCACGCCCAGGGCCTTGAGGCGCCGCGCCAGCTCGACGGTTTCATCGGGATTCCAGCCGTCCTCCACCCAGTCGGTGGCCGAGACCCGGACAAACAGCGGCAACTCTTCAGGCCAGACCGCGCGCACGGCTTCGGTGACTTGCAGTACCAGGCGGATGCGGTTTTCGAATGAGCCGCCGTACTGATCACGCCGCTGATTACTCAAGGGCGAAAGAAACTGGTGCAGCAGGTAACCATGGGCGGCGTGCACTTCGACCACCTTGAAACCGGCGACCAACGCACGCTTCGCCGAATCGACAAAGGCCTGAATGATAGTGGCAATTTCAGCGTCATCGAGCTGCCTGGGCTGAGTGTGCTGCGGATCGAACGCGATCGGTGAAGGACCGACCGGGAGCCAGCCGCCGTCTTCGGCTTTTACGCTGCCATGCTTGCCCAGCCAGGGCCGAAAAGTACTGGCCTTGCGCCCGGCATGAGCCAGCTGGATACCGGCAACGGCACCTTGGGCGGCAATAAAGCGGGTGATGCGCTGCAGCGGCTCGATTTGTTCATCGTTCCACAAACCGAGATCCTGCGCGGTGATGCGCCCGTCGGCCATGACCGCCGTGGCTTCGGTAAACACCAGCCCAGCGCCGCCGATGGCACGGCTGCCGAGGTGGACCAGGTGCCAGTCATTGGCCAGGCCATCGGCACTGGAATACTGGCACATCGGCGATACCGCGATGCGGTTGGGCAGGGTCAGTTGACGGAGGGTATAGGGTTCAAGCAGCAGACTCATGGGGCACCTCTCGAATCAGTGGTCAGGCTCCAGGGTTCTGTTTGAAAAGTCGACGAGTGACAGGAAAAAGCTGCAGCACCCGCCCCCGCGGGCAAAAAATTCGACAAGACGTCACAAGGATTATCAAGCAGTGCTTAGAGCCTAGTCGACAACGCTGTAGGAGCGAGCTTGCTCGCGAAAAAACCACAGGCGCCGATGGCCATCAGATTTAGCGCGTTATCGTTCACGACCATCGCGAGCGAGCTTGCTCCTACAAGTATTGGCTCAACGCGGTTCGATATGGGCAATCATCAACTGCACGGTCTCGTTGCCACGAAACTCGTTCACGTCGAGCTTGTAGGCCAGTTCCACCCATTTGATGGTGGGGTTCGGCCAGATGTCGCGATCGATACCAAAGGCAATGCCATCCAGTTTCACCGAGCCACATTCGCTTCTGAGCACCACCTTGAGGTGCCGCTCGCCGACGACACGCTGCTCGACCAACTGGAACACCCCGTGAAACAGCGGCTCCGGAAAGTGCTGCCCCCAGGGACCGGCATGGCGCAGCGCGCGGGCCAGTTCCAGATGAAACTCCTCGACCGCCAGGGTGCCGTCCGACAGCAGGCGCCCGGTCAGGTCCTCTTCGCGCAATTGCCTGCGCACCTCGGCGTCAAAGGCTTCGGCGAATAGCGCAAAATTCGCTTCCGGCAGCGTCAGGCCGGCGGCCATGGCATGGCCACCATATTTGCTCATCAGGTTCGGATGTTGCGCCGCCACCACGCTCAGGGCATCGCGAATATGGAAGCCTTGCACCGAGCGCCCCGAGCCCTTGAGCAGCCCGTCTCCGGCATCGGCAAAGGCAATGGTCGGACGGAAATAACGCTCTTTCATGCGCGACGCGAGGATGCCGATGACGCCCTGATGCCATTCAGGATCGAACAGGCACAGGCCGAATGGCATGGAATCAATGGGTAAATCCTTGAGCTGGGCCAACGCTTCACGTTGCATGCCCTGCTCAATGGATTTGCGGTCCTGGTTCATGCCGTCCAGTTGAGCCGCCATCTCACGGGCCAGCGTCGCATCTTCGGTCAACAGGCATTCGATGCCCAGGCTCATGTCATCCAGGCGCCCCGCCGCGTTCAGGCGCGGGCCGACAATAAATCCCAGGTCCGTGGAGGTGATGCGTGCAGGCTCACGCTTGGCCACTTCGAGGATCGCCTTGATGCCCGGCCGCGCACGTCCGGCACGAATCCGCTCGAGGCCCTGGTGCACCAGAATCCGGTTGTTGGCATCCAGCGGCACGACATCGGCCACGCTGCCCAGCGCCACGAGGTCGAGCAATTCGCCGATGTTCGGCTGCGGCTTGTTCTCGTACCAGCCCAGGCTGCGCAGGCGCGCGCGCAAGGCCATCAGCACATAGAAAATCACCCCGACACCGGCCAGCGCCTTGCTCGCAAACTCACAACCGGGCTGGTTCGGGTTGACGATGGCATCGGCCTGCGGCAATTCATCACCGGGCAAGTGGTGATCGGTGACCAGCACCTTGAGGCCGGCGTTTTTCGCCGCTGCCACGCCTTCGACACTGGAAATGCCGTTGTCCACGGTGATCAACAGCTGTGGCTGACGCTCCAGCGCCACGGCAACGATCTCAGGTGTCAGGCCGTAACCGTAGTCAAAACGATTGGGCACCAGGTAATCGACATGCGCCGCGCCCAGCAAGCGCAAACCCAGCGTGCCCACGGTACTGGCCGTCGCGCCATCGGCATCGAAATCGCCGACGATCAGGATCCGCTGGCGCTGTTCGAGCGCAGTCACCAGCAGGTCCACGGCAGCATCGATACCCTTGAGCTGCTGGAACGGAATCAGCCGCGCCAGACTCTTGTCCAGTTCGACGGCCGATTGCACGCCCCGCGCGGCGTAGAGTCGGGTCAGCAAAGGTGGCATATCACCCAGCAATGGCAAGGGGTCGGGCAACAGGCGAGATTCGATGCGCATGGGGTGACAGGAGCTTCTCTTCAGTACATGGGATAAAAGCGCGTGACGCGGTCCAGCGGCGACTGATCAGCCGCGTTCGCCGGCCAGCCACTGCAACTGGACTTCATGCTGACCACGGTCGTCAGTGACGAAAATCGTCCCTTCACTGATCATCACATCCCACTTGATAACGCGGGGCATGTCCTTGGCCAGGGTTTCCAGCACTTCCTGGGGCACCGCGGCGATGTTGACGTTTTTCAGGTTCTTGATCGCCGGGATCACTTTGCCTTCCCAGACGCGCAGGCTGCCATAGGCCAGCAGGCTGGTGCGTTCGGTGCGACGCGAGCACCAGGTCAGGCGCTCGGCGTCCGGTTGGCCGACTTCGATCCAGTGCAGGACACGGTCATCCAGGCTTTTTTCCCACAAGGCCGGTTCATCCACTTCTGACAGACCACGGCCAAAGGACAACTGCTCGTTGTACCAGAGCGCATAGGCCAGCAGGCGCACGGTCATACGTTCTTCGGTTTCCGAAGGGTGACGGGCGATGGTCTGCTTGACGCTCTCGTAGACGCTGCGGTCGAGGTCGGTGAGGTTCAGTTCAAACTTGTAGGTCGTGGACGGCTGGGCCATGAACGGGCTTCTTGATACGAGGAAAGTCGGCAAGTCTAACCGATGCGACAGGCAATCAACGAATAGAAGGCGATCTACCTTGAGCGCCTGACAGTCGGCTATGTTAAAACTCTGTATTCGCTCAGTCTTTTGTCCTACAGGATCTAGTATGCCGCTCACCGCCAAACCACTCTCAGGTCTGAAAGTCATCGAATTGGGCACTTTGATTGCCGGTCCTTTTGCCTCGCGCATCTGCGCTGAATTCGGTGCCGATGTGGTCAAGGTCGAGTCGCCGGACGGTGGCGATCCGCTGCGCAAGTGGCGCAAGCTGTACGAAGGTACTTCGCTGTGGTGGTTCGTTCAGGCGCGCAACAAAAAGTCCCTGACGCTCAACCTCAAACATCCGGATGGCCTGGCGATTCTGAAAAAATTGCTCAGTGAAGCAGACATCCTGATCGAAAACTTCCGCCCCGGCGTGCTGGAAAAACTGGGCCTGGGCTGGGACGTCTTGCACGCACTGAACCCGAAACTGGTGATGGTGCGACTCTCGGGCTTCGGTCAGACCGGCCCGATGAAGGATCAGCCTGGTTTTGGCGCGGTCGGTGAATCCATGGGTGGCCTGCGTTACATCACCGGATTCGAAGATCGGCCACCGGTGCGTACCGGGATTTCCATTGGTGATTCGATCGCCGCGCTCTGGGGCGTGATCGGCGCGCTGATGGCACTGCGTCATCGCGAGGTCAACGGTGGCCAGGGCCAGGTCGTCGATGTGGCGCTGTATGAAGCGATCTTCGCCATGATGGAAAGCATGGTTCCGGAATTTGATGTGTTCGGCTTTATTCGCGAGCGCACCGGCAACATCATGCCCGGCATCACACCCTCCTCGATCCACACCAGCGCCGACGGCAAACATGTGCAGATCGGCGCCAATGGCGATGCGATCTTCAAGCGTTTCATGCTGATCATCGGTCGCCAAGACCTGGCCAATGACCCAACCCTGGCCAGCAACGACGGACGTGACAGCCGCCGCGACGAGCTCTACGGGGTGATCGATCGCTGGGTCAATTCGTTGCCGCTGGACACCGTCATTGAGCGTTTGAACCAGGCCGACGTGCCCGCCAGCCGGATCTTCAGCGCCGAAGACATGTTCAGCGACCCGCAATACCTCGCCCGGGAAATGTTCCTGCAGGCCAGGCTCCCGGATGGCAAAGACTTCAAGATGCCGGGGATTGTGCCGAAACTCTCAGAGACACCCGGTGAATGTGAATGGGTCGGGCCGCAACTGGGCGAGCATAACGCACAGGTACTCCAGGAACTTGGCTATGACGCGTCGCAGATCATACAACTGCGCAAAGACGGAGCCATCTGAGCTCAAGCGTCTGCTGGCGCGGTCAATCAAGCGCTGCCTGCCACGCAACGGCCGGGCGTTGTTCGCGTGGGTGAGCATGTTCCTGATCAGGGGGCTGACCTCGCCCATGCTGGCACAAGCCGGGCAATCCCTGGTCTGGCTGAAGCGGGACCTGCCGCCATTGTTCATTTTCGAAGGACCGAACAAGGATCAGGGAGTCATCGATCAACTGTTGCGGCAGCTAATCGCCGGCATGCCTCAGTACCAGCACAGTGTAATGAAGGTCAATCGTGCCCGCGGGCTGCAGATGCTCCGTGAGCCAGTGCTCAGGTGCGATGCGGCGCTGAACTGGAGCAGGGAGCGTGAAAGCTGGATCGCGTTTTCCCTGCCGGTCTTTCGCGCCATGAGCAATGGCCTGGCCGTGCGGCGTGTTGACCACGAAGTGTTGACGCCTTACATCAAGGACGGCGAGGTAGACCTGGCGGCCCTGCTGGCCTCCCGCCGCATAACGCTGGGAATCATCGCAGAGCGCAACTACGGCGAGTTTCTCGACACGCTGCTCAAACAAGCGCCAACTCAAGCGTTGACACTGCACTACGGTACCGACGCCCTCGGCAGCCTGTTGCAAATGCAACGCCTTGGGCGCTTGGGACTCGTGCTTGGGTACCGTCCGGAGATTCGCTATCAGGCACAGTTGCAGGGGATCGCGGAAGGTGAACTGCAGTTTTACCCGATCCAGGGCACGGGTAAATACCTCTCGGGCTATATTGGCTGCACCGATTCCCCCCAAGGCCGACAGGCGATCATTGAAATCAACCAACTGCTGCGGTCCCTGCCCCACGAACCATTGAGTGAGGCCTATGCCGCCTGGCTCGACCCGCAAAGTCGTGGCGAATACCTGGAAGCGTCCAGGGCGTTCTTTGAACAGCAGGCCGGGCACTGAAAAAAACGGGCAAAAAGAAACCCCGAGAAGTGGGGAGACGACTCGGGGTTAAACGTGGCCTATATAAAGACCCGTAGCAGCAAGCTACAAGCACCGGAGCACAATGCTTGATCTTGCTGTTAAAAGATCTGACCGACCTGGGTGCAGGAAGGTTCCCACAAAAAACAATTCAATTGCGCCTGGCCAGCAGCCTGTCCTGGGCAGCATTGCGCAACGCCGCGATAACACAGGGCTCCAGGCGACCTTCCGCGATCAGTACATCACGATGCAAACCGTCGACCACGTCGGTGAGAAGTCGCTTATCGCTTAACTGGGCCTGATTAAACTCGCGCTCGACCACAACGGCGCCAATCGTATTGGTCAATGTCACCCGGCATTCACCATGAATACCCGATGGGGTCAGCGTCACCTGGTACGGGCTGAGAGCCTCACCGAGCAAGAGACTGATACTTTCCATCTCGATCACCACTCAATAGTCCGAAATAAAGTGCCTGCGGCGTGCCTACAGTAGATGACCGCTGGCCCGAGAAGAAAGTTCGGGGTTTCAACCAAAGGCGCGGCGGCGCCTGTTCCTTGTAGGAGCGAGCTCGCTCCTACAAAGAGATCATCGTGCCTGGCTGATGAAGCATGCATCATCAAGATGACAGAGAAAAAACAGCCATGTCACGTCTGTCGGGGCGTCGAGCGTGAATCGTTGAAACGAAAAAGCCTGTCCGAAGACAGGCTTTTCAATCAAGCAGGGCTGATCAGCTACAACGGCTTGCCGCGATTGCCATGCGCACTGACAAAAGCCTGCACAGCCTTCAGGTCATTGGGCAGCACAGTGCAACGCTCATCACGCTCAAACAGATCAGCCAGGTGCACCGGCAGTTGCAGCGCCTTGCCCACACCCGCTTTTTCCACGGCGTCCGGGAATTTGACCGG
>Ga0302169_10000477_pt1 | contig 12416 bp, 10 predicted proteins | sample I_Fen_N1_3_FD_193493 | JGI IMG/M metagenome (GOLD analysis project Ga0302169, IMG submission 193493) | Peat permafrost microbial communities from Stordalen Mire near Abisko, Sweden - I_Fen_N1_3 | ecosystem: Environmental > Terrestrial > Soil > Wetlands > Permafrost | place: Sweden: Abisko...
TGCAGCACCAAAAAATCCAAAAATAAAGAATGGTGAAGTGATGAAAGTCAAAGGCATCCGCTGGTGGATGGTCGGTCTGGTGACTGCCGGCCTGATGGTCAACTACCTGGCTCGCAATACCCTCTCAGTGGCCGCTCCGACCCTGATGAGCGAAATGAACATCTCCACCGAGCAGTACTCGCATATCGTCGTCGCATGGCAGGTTTGCTATGCGCTGATGCAACCGGTTGCCGGCTACATCATCGATGCCATCGGTACCAAAATGGGCTTCGCCATTTTTGCTTTCGCCTGGTCGATTGCCTGCGCGCTGGCCGCACTGGCGACGGGTTGGCAGGGCCTGGCCTTTGTCCGCGGCCTGCTCGGCCTGACGGAAGCGGCCGGTTTGCCGGCGGCGGTCAAGACCTCCACCGAATGGTTCCCGGCCAAAGAGCGCTCGGTGGCCATCGGCTGGTTCAACATCGGCTCGTCGATTGGCGCCGTGCTGGCACCACCTCTGGTGGTCTGGGCAATCTTGCACAGCGGCTGGGAGCTGGCGTTCCTGATCGTGGGTGGCCTGGGCGTTGCCTGGACGTTCCTGTGGATGATCTTCTACAAGCATCCGCGCGATCAAAAACGCCTGAGCGATGCAGAACGCGACTACATTCTCAGCGGCCAGGAAGATCACTTCAAAGACACAACCAACAAAAAGGGCAGCTGGAAGAAGATCATCGGCAGCCGCAACTTCTACGCCATCGCCAGCGCCCGGATGCTCTCCGAGCCCGCCTGGCAGACCTTCAATGCGTGGATCCCGCTGTACTTGATGACCGAGCGACACATGAACATCAAAGAGATCGCGATGTTCGCCTGGCTGCCGTTCCTCGCCGCTGACCTGGGCTGCGTACTCGGCGGCTACCTGAGCCCGTTCTTCCACAAGTACTGCAAAGTGTCGTTGTTCACCTCGCGTAAAATGGTCCTGCTGTTCGGTGCTTCATGCATGATCGGCCCGGCGTGCATCGGCCTGGTCGCCAGCCCGTACACCGCGATTGCGTTGCTGTGCATCGGTGGTTTCGCCCACCAGACCTTGTCCGGTGCGCTGTATGCGATCACCTCCGACTCGTTCGGCAAAAACGAAGTGGCCACCGCCACCGGCATGGGTGGCATGTTCGGCTACCTGGGTGCGGCGGCCTTCACGCTGGTGTTTGGCGTGATGGTGACCAAGATCGGCTACAGCCCGCTGTTCGTGGTGCTGGCGATTTTCGACATCGTCGCCGCGTTCATCGTCTGGACCGTCGCCCGTGAACTCAAGCCTCAGGTAGCTTCAAGCCCACAAGCTGGATCGCAAGCGCTGCACCCAGCCAGCTAAAACACAAACCCTGTAGGAGCGAGCCTGCTGCGGGCGGCGCTGCGACGATGGTCGTTAACGATGACGCTGGGAACCTGCCACCGCGCGGCGCTCCCAGTTTTTTCGCGAGCAGGCTCGCTCCTACAGGTGACGGTGATCTTGAGCTCTGGCCTCAACGCGCTATGCTGCCCGACACTGCCACCGACCGAGATGCCAGCATGTCCGCCCCGAGCATGACCCTGTACCACAACCCTCTCTCGCCCTTCGTGCGTAAAGTCATGGTGCTGCTGCACGAAACCGGTCAACAGGACCGCGTGGCCCTGCAGACCAGCGTGCTGACGCCGGTCAACCCCGACCTGACCCTCAACCAGGACAACCCGCTGGGCAAGATCCCCGCCTTGCGTCTGGACGACGGCAACATGATTCACGACAGCCGGGTGATCCTCGATTATCTCGACCACCAGCACGTCGGCAACCCGCTGATTCCCCGCGAAGGCTCGGCCCGCTGGCGGCGCCTGACCCTGGCCTCGATGGCAGACGGGATCATGGACGCCGCTGTGCTGATCCGTTACGAAGTCGCCCTGCGCGCCCCGGAAAAACACTGGGACGCATGGCTCGACGGCCAGCGTGACAAGATCCGCCGCGCCCTGGCGCAGCTGGAAAAAGAGGCGATCGCCGAACTGACCAGCCATTTCGATGTGGCGGCGATCAGCGTGGCCTGTGCGTTGGGTTACCTGGACCTGCGCCATCCGGACCTGGACTGGCGTGAAGCAAATCCACAGTTGGCCGCGTGGTATTTCGAGGTGAGCCAGCGGCCTTCGATGATTGCGACGATGCCGAAGGTTTGACCTGGCGACACCCACGCACTAGCCGTTCTGATAGTGGGCAAAAACGGCAAGAGCTGCGATGTGCAGGGTCCGGCTACCTGGACCTTGCACATCCCAGCCCAGCCCATGAATCAACAGTCCGGCTTGTCCGCGGTAAACCGCCGGGCCGGATTCACCGCCGCGCCAAACTCACGCAAGGCCTTGGCGCCAATCAACAACGGATAGTTGAAGCTGCTGCGGTCAGTCAGGTTGACCTCGACCGTGCGCTTGACGTTGCCCAGGCACAATTCCAGATCGACCACCGGGCGCTTGGTTGGCGCGGCGGTGTCTTCGTCCTCGTCCTCTTCGGAGCGGGTCTTGATCTTGCTGATCCGCGCGACCTTGTGTTCGTAGACCTTGTTGCTCGCATCCTTGGTGGCGAGGCGGAAACGCACCCAATTCTCGCCATCACGGGTAAAGGTTTCGATGTCCTTGGCTGACAGCGATGCCGTCAGGGCGCCGGTGTCCATTTTCGCCTTGAGCACTTCACCGCCGATTTCCGGCAGCGCAACGTATTCGTAACGCCCGTACAGGGTGGGCTCGGCGGCCAGCACCGGCAGGGCTAAAAGGGACAGCAGTGCGAGGAGGGATTTCACGTGATGGGCGTCCTTGGGAAATGGGCAGCGCAATTTTAGACAGTCAGTTGGCTATTGGTTCGCTCTCGGAATCGCTTCGCGGGCAAGCCCGCTCCCACAGGGTTTTGTGTCGCTCACAAACCTTGTGTGCACCCCAATCCACTGTGGGAAGGGGCTTGCCCACGAAGAGGCCGGTACAATCACCACAATAGAGTGACCGGATATTCCCCCCAGCCTACTCATCCAATGGTGAAACATTCGTCATCCGCCGATTTGGCCTGCCGACCGAAGCTGCTTATCATGGCGCGCCCAAACGCTTTCAAGAGTTGCCTATGCGCCGCCTGCTCACCGGCTGTTTCGTCACCCTGCTGCTGTTGCTCAACACCCTGGTCCTGATCGGGCCGTTGATGGTGTTTGCCCTGCTCAAACTGGTCCTGCCCGGTCGCTTTCGCGATTACGCCTCCTGGTCGGTGATGTGGATCGCCGAAACCTGGTCGGAAATAGACAAGCTGATTTTCCGTCTGTGCATCCCCACCCAATGGGATATACGCGGCGGTGAAGACCTGCGTCGCGACACCTCCTACCTGGTCATCAGTAACCACCAATCCTGGGTCGACATACCGGCGTTGATCCAGACACTTAACCGACGCACGCCGTTCTTCAAGTTTTTCCTCAAGAAGGAGTTGATCTGGGTTCCGTTCCTGGGCCTGGCGTGGTGGGCGCTGGATTACCCGTTCATGAAGCGCTACACCAAGGCGTTTCTGGCCAGGCACCCGGAGCTTGCCGGCAAGGATCTTGAAATCACCAGACAGGCCTGCGAACTGTTCAAGCGTCAGCCGGTGACGGTGGTCAATTATCTGGAAGGCACTCGCTACACCGCTGCGAAAAGCGCCCGGCAGCAATCGCCATTCACTCACCTGCTCAAGCCCAAGGCCGGCGGCGTGGCGTTTGTGCTGGCCGCGATGGGTGAACAGCTGGATGCGATCCTCGACGTGACCGTGGTGTATCCGCAGCAGGCGATTCCGGGGTTCTGGGATTTGCTCAGCGGCAACGTGCCCAGGATCATTATCGACATCAAGACCCGGGAACTCGACCCGGCGCTGTGGCAGGGCGATTACGAAAACGATTCGCTGTTTCGCGAAGACATCCAGAACTGGGTCAACCAGCTCTGGATCGAGAAGGACCAACGCATTGACGCGTTGCGCGGCGAAAGCCGCTGATCAACTGCCCAGGCCGGTGCCCCAGATACCGCCCAGGCTCTGCAACAGCGAACCGGCAACACCTTGCTGACCGAGGTATTGCAGGATCACCGGGGCAAACTGGCCGATCATGCCGATGTCCATGCCCAGGGCGCTGAAGGCGTTGTTCAAGTCGTTGCTGTCCTTGACGTTGCCCAGGGCGTTATCCAACCCTGCTGCCTGGCCATTTGCACCGAGCAAAGTGGCGATCGCACCCAGTTCGCCACCACCTGACAGGCTGTCGATACCCGGCACACTTTTGGCCAGTTCCGAATAGTCGGTCGAACTCAACTGATTCTTCGCCAGCCCCAACATCGCCCCGGCACCACCGATCACTTGTTGCGGCGTTATGTCCAATTGGCTGAGCGCGCCCAGCAGGTCGGCTGTCTGCGGGGTCGGTGCAGCATTGGTGGCTGCGTTACCGCCGGTCATCCCCGAAAGGGCGCTGGCCGCATCGCCCAGGCTGAACTGAGCGAAGACCGGGCTGGCTGCCAGGGTCATCAGCGAAGCCAGTGCAATAGCGCGTGAAATCTTCATCCAGACATCCTCTATGAAAAACCGCCCGGCAGTGGACGGTGAAAAGCTGTGTATTGGACTGGTATCCCCCGACATTGTTCCCGCCCCTGTAGGAGCGAGCCAGCTCGCGAAAAACGCAGGGACAACGCGGTCATTCAGGCAGCCCGCGTTATCGTTGGCGTCCATCGCGAGCGGGCTCGCTCCTACAGGGATCAGGTTCATCACAATATTTTCCCGGTGCTGCATCCAGCTTGCCCCCACGCCCGTATATCAAGCACGGACAGACATTCCTGGCCGATTCTCCCCAAAAGGATCATCACCATGATACGCACCTCGATCAAAACACCGCTGATTGCCAGCCTCCTGACCCTGGCCCTTGGCGGCGGCTTCGCCCTGACCACCACCGTGCAAGCCGCCACCATGGGCCACGACAGCGTGATGGTCGGTGGCCAAAGCATGCTGCCGAGCAAAGACATCGTCGATAACGCAGTCAACTCCTCCGACCACACCACCCTGGTCGCCGCCGTGAAGGCCGCCGGCCTGGTCGACACCCTCAAGGGCAAAGGCCCGTTCACCGTTTTCGCCCCGGTCAATTCGGCGTTTACCGCCCTGCCCGCCGGCACCGTCGACACCCTGCTGAAACCGGAAAACAAAGCCACCCTGACCAAGATCCTCACGTACCACGTGGTCGCCGGCAAACTCGACATGATGACCCTGGCCGAGAAGATCAAGGCGGGCGGCGGCAAGACCGAACTGACCACTGTCGCAGGCGGCAAGCTATGGGCGACGATGAACGGCCCGCACAACATCACGATCAAGGATGAAAAAGGTGATGTCGCCGACATCACCACCTATGACGTGTACCAGTCCAACGGCGTGATTCAGGTCATCGACAAAGTCCTGATGCCGAAAAGCTGAGCCGTGTCGCCGGCCCCGCGCCTGGGAGCCGGCGGTTTTTCCGGAGTATCCGCTGGTGAATGGAACTACTGCGCACCATGAACTAACCTCTGCCTGCAACCGGCACCCCACGCCGCCGACCGCGGCCACCTTGATTGCCTGGAGAACCGCTATTTCCATCGCCGACGCCGATCAGCTCAGGCAGCTCCTGGCCCAGTGCTCACTGGGCGACCGCCGCGCGTTCGAGACGCTTTACCGCAGCGTAGGCCCGCGCTTGCATGGTGTGGCCCTGCGATTGATGGGTCGCCCGGACCTGGCCGAAGAAGTGCTGCAGGAAAGCTTCGTGCGGATCTGGAACAATGCCTCGCGCTACGAACCGCATCTGTCGGCACCGTTGACCTGGATGATCAATATCACCCGTCATCAAGCCATCGACCAGTTGCGCAAACACCGGGACCGGCCGTTGAGCGACCTCGAAGAACAGGCGCTGGTGGACCCAACTCCATCGGCCCACGAACAGTTGATCAGTGCCCGCGAGGCAAATGCTTTGAAGCGCTGCCTGGACAGCCTCGAAGGCATGCAGCGCCAATCGATCACCATCGCCTACTTTCAGGGAATGTCCGGCTCCGAACTGGCCGAACACCTGGCGGCGCCGCTGGGGTCGGTAAAATCCTGGATCCGCCGTGGCATGGAACGCCTGCGCAGGTGCCTTGAATCATGAACTATCAAACGCCGTCCCTGCGCCGTGCCCTGGCCGCCGATTACGCCATCGGCTTGATGCCCTCGGCCGCGCGTCGACGTTTCGAACAACTACTGCTGGACGACGCGGCGCTACGGGTGGAGGTGGCGCAATGGCAGGAAAGCCTTGCGAGCCTGACCGAAGCACTGCCAGAGCAGCCCGTGCCAGATCGCGTCTGGCAGGGCATTACTGCGCGCATCGAGCCGCAAGTGCTGCATCTGCCGCAAAAGCGTCCGTTCTGGAGCGGGTTGCGGATCGCGGCGGCGATTTGCTCGCTGGTGATTGCCGTGACCCTGGGCGTGCTCTACAACCGCGATACGGCGCGTTATAGCGCGACGTTGCTGACGGCCGACGCGCAACCTGCGCTGAAGGTCGAAGCGCATGAGGATTATCTGAAAGTCGAACCGCTGACCCTCGCCGCCGTCGAACCAGGACGCAGCCTGGAGTTGTGGGCGATACCCGTCGATGGCAAACCGATTTCACTCGGGGTGATTCCGGCGGGCGGCAAAGGCAAGGTCGAGCTGAGCAACGCGCAGAAAGCGCTGATCGGCAAACCGATTGCGTTGGCTGTCAGCCTTGAACCGAAGGGCGGCTCACCGACAGGTTCACCGACAGGGCCAGTGTTGTATCAAGGGGCGTTGGGGGTGCTTTGAAAGCATAAAGATCGCAGCCTTCGGCTGCTCCTACAGGGAAATGCGGCCTGCACAGGCGCTGCCGAAGGCTGCAATCTTTTGATCCAACCAAAAACGGCGACCCGAAGGTCGCCGTTTTGCGGTGTTGGAGCCTTACGCCGCACTGAACATCTTGTGCGGATCAATCACAAACTTCTTCGGCACACCGGCATCGAACTCGCCATAACCCTGCGGTGCCTGATCCAGGCTGATAACCTGCACGCCCACCACTTCGGCGATGTTGATGCGGTCCCACATGATCGCCTGCATCAGCTGGCGGTTGTACTTCATCACTGGGGTCTGGCCGGTGTGGAAGCTGTGGGATTTGGCCCAGCCCAAACCGAAGCGGATGCTCAGGCTGCCCATTTTCGCGGCGGCGTCGACGGCACCCGGATCTTCAGTGACGTAGAGGCCAGGGATACCGATCTTGCCGGCTACGCGTACCACGCCCATCAGCGAGTTGAGCACGGTGGCCGGGGCTTCGTGTTTCACGCCGTCATGGCCGTGGCCGCGGGCTTCGAAGCCTACGGCGTCGATGGCGCAATCCACTTCCGGCTCGCCGAGCAGTGCTGCGATTTGTTCGTGCAGCGGAGTGTCGAGGGACAGGTCGGCGATTTCGAAACCCTGGGCCTTGGCATGGGCCAGGCGGATGGTGTTGACGTCACCGACGATCACCACGGCGGCGCCCAGCAGGCGAGCCGAAGCGGCAGCGGCCAGGCCGACCGGACCGGCGCCAGCGATGTATACGGTGCTGCCCGGGCCTACACCGGCGGTCACGGCACCGTGGTAACCGGTGGGCAGGATGTCGGAAAGGCAGGTCAGGTCGCGGATTTTTTCCATGGCCCGGTCGCGATCCGGCAGCTTCAACAGGTTGAAGTCAGCGTACGGCACCATCGCGTACTCGGCCTGGCCACCGGTCCAGTCGCCCATGTCGACGTAGCCATAAGCACCGCCCGGACGGGCCGGGTTGACGCTCAGGCACACGCCAGTGTGCATTTCCTTGCAGGAACGGCAGCGCCCGCAAGCCACGTTGAACGGTACCGACACCAGGTCGCCGATTTGCAGGTTCTCGACGTCGCTGCCCTTCTCGATCACTTCACCGGTGATCTCGTGACCCAGTACCAGACCGGTCTGGGCGGTGGTACGACCGCGCACCATGTGCTGGTCGGAGCCACAGATGTTGGTGGACACCACACGCAGGATGACGGCGTGTTCAATCTTCCTGCCGCGCGGGTCCTGCATTTTCGGATAGTCGATTTTCTGCACTTCGACCTTGCCAGCGCCGAGATACACCACACCACGATTGCCAGACATGCTTTCACCTCGCTGTTGTTTTTATGTAGCGCTCGCGTCGCCTTGGAGCGGCGGCGCGTTGATTGCCCGGATTATTGCCTGCGTCTTTTTGCGTTGTTTGTGAGGGCCTCTTCGCTGGCAAGCCAGCTCCCACAGTGATTCGGCTGAAGACAGGATTTGTGAGCGACTCAAAAACCTGTGGGAGCTGGCTTGCCAGCGATAGCGACCTAAAGAACGACTGTGCGATTGGCGTTCAAGAACACGCGCCGTTCAATGTGATAACCCACGGCCCGCGCCAGGGTCAGGCCTTCAATATCCCGTCCCTTGGCGATCAGATCTTCGGGGTAATGACTGTGATCCACCACCTCGACGCCTTGGGCGATGATCGGCCCTTCGTCGAGGTCGTTGTTGATGTAGTGCGCCGTGGCACCGACCAGTTTCACGCCCTTGTTGTAGGCCTGGTGGTAGGGCTTGGCACCCTTGAAACCCGGCAGCAGCGAGTGATGGATGTTGATCGCCTTGCCGTCGAGTTTGCGACACAACTCGGGCGATAGCACTTGCATGTAGCGGGCCAGGATCACCAGTTCGGCGCCGGACTCTTCGATCACCTGCCAGACCTGACGCTCCTGGGACGGTTTGTCGTTCGGGTCCAGCGCGAAGTGGTAATACGGAATCTGGTGCCAGTCCGCCAACGGCTTGAGGTCCGGGTGGTTCGAAACCACGGCGACCACGTCCATCGACAACTGACCGATACGCTGACGGTAGAGCAAGTCGTTGAGGCAGTGATCGGCCTTGGACACCATGATCACCACCTTCGGCCGGTAGTGCGGCGGGGTCAGCTCGAAGGCCATGCCGAAGGCCTCACCGCGCGCCTGCAAGCCCGCGCGAAACGACTGCTCGTCGAAACCTTCGGGCTGGCGGAATTCCACGCGAATGAAGAAGCGACCAGAGAGCCGGTCATCGAAAGAGTGGTGTTCGGTGACGTAGCAGCCCTGCTCGAACAGAAAGCGGGTCACCGCGTCCACAGTGCCGAGCACGCTGGGGCAGTCGGCGGTCAGAATCCATGTGTCTGGGGCGCGGCTCATAGTACGGTGACTCCTGAGACATCGATAGTCGAAACGGCTTCCTGTAGGAGCGAGCTTGCTCCGGGCGGCGTTGCGACGATGGACGTTAACGATGACGCGTTCTTCCTGATACGACGCGCCGCTCTCAAGTCCATCGCGAGCAGGCTCGCTCCTACAAGGTCGGTTGTGGTCAGGCCTGAACGCTGAGGCCGTACTCGGCCGCCGCATCCTGCAACCACAACCACCAGTAATCCGAGAAGCTGCGACGAATCAGCAGTTCCCAGGTGTCTTCAGCGGTGTGACGGATGACCAGTTGCGACTTGGCGAACACCGTGCCAACCGCCTTGCCCACCGGGAAGTTGTTGGGGTGCACGTCGTAGCTGGTGGACTTCATCAGCACCTGGCGCACGCTCGGACCGCTCAGTTCGAGGATCTGCTGCCCGCCGCTGACGTTGACGATCTGGATGTGCAGGTCGCCCAGCGCTTCGCGCAGTTTTTTCTCGGCAGCGAATTCTTCACCGGTCGGCACGATCAGCAGCCATTCATCCGGCCCCATCCATTGCAGGCTGGTTTCGCCTTTGACCACGACGGTCAACGCACCCGGCAATTCGATACCCAGGGCCTTGTGCACGCCGGCAGCGAAAGCCGCGTCATGGGCATCGCCACGGATGGTCAGGTGGCCAAGCAGTTTTTTCTCGCGCACGGTCACGCCGGCGCTCTTGCGACCCTTGCCCACCAGGCTGGCGAGATCGGCGTGATGCAGCGACGACTCGGCCTTGGCCCCGGAGGTTGGGCGTTGTTGGTAAACATTGGCTGCGGTCATAAAGCACCTTTTCCTGAATTCTGTTCTGCAGTGGGTCTCAAACTTTGTGGTGATGGTTCTGCCGTCTTCGCGAGCAAGCCCGCTCCCACATTGATTGATGCCTGACTCAAATTCTCTTGACGACTTCGACCCTGTGGGAGCGAGCTTGCTCGCGAAAGCGCCAGCCGGCACACCCACAGGGCCCAAGGCCGTTAAATGTTCTGGCGTTCGCCTTTCGGATCGAAGAACACCGAAGAAACGATTTCCGCTTCGATCACGCTACCGTCCGCCAATGGCGCGAATACACGCTCACCCATGCGGTTCAGGCCGCCCTTGACCACGCCCATGGCAAAGGAATAGCCCAGGGAGTTGTGCGCGTAGCTGGAGGTCACGTGACCGACCATGGTCATCGGGATCGCCTGCTTGGTGTTGAACACCAGTTGCGCGCCTTCTGGCAGCCACTTGTTCGGATCGATCGGTTTCAGGCCGACCAGCTGTTTGCGTTGATCACGCACGCAGTCTTCGCGGTTCATCCCACGCCAGCCGATCCACGAGAACGGTTTGGTGCGACCCACGCACCAGCCCATGTTCAGGTCGTCCGGGGTCATCGAGCCGTCGGTGTCCTGGCCGACGATGATGAAGCCCTTCTCGGCCCGCAGCACGTGCATGGTTTCAGTGCCATATGGCGTCAGGTTGTACTTCTTGCCGGCATCGACAATCTTTTCCAGGACACCCATCGCATAGTCGGCTTGCACGTTGACTTCGTACGACAGCTCACCGGTAAACGAAATCCGGAACACCCGCGCTGGCACGCCACCGACCAGACCTTCTTTCCAGGTCATGAACGGGAACGCTTCGTTGCTCAGGTCGATGTCGGTGACTTCGCTGAGCAGCTTGCGGCTGTTCGGCCCGGAAAGAGTCATGGTCGCCCAGTGGTCAGTCACGGAAGTGAAGTACACCTTCAGGTCTGGCCATTCGGTCTGCTGGTAGATCTCCAGCCATTGCAGCACGCGTGCGGCACCGCCAGTGGTGGTGGTCATGACGAAATGGTTGTCGGCCAGACAGGCGGTCACGCCGTCGTCGAACACCATGCCGTCTTCTTTGCACATCAGGCCGTAGCGCGCCTTGCCCACATCGAGCTTGGTCCAGGCGTTGGTGTAGATGCGGTTGAGGAACTCACGCGCGTCCGGGCCCTGGATGTCGATCTTGCCCAGGGTCGAAGCGTCCAGCAGGCCGACGCTGTCGCGCACGGCTTTGCATTCACGCTTGACCGCGGCATGCATGTCTTCGCCGCTTTTCGGGAAGTACCAAGGGCGCTTCCACTGACCGACGTCTTCGAACTCGGCGCCATTTTTCAGGTGCCAGTGATGCAGTGCGGTGAAACGCACCGGTTCGAAGATGTGCCCACAGTGACGACCGGCCACGGCGCCGAATGTCACCGGCGTGTAGTTCGGGCGGAACATGGTGGTGCCCATCTGCGGGATGGTCACGTTCAGCGAGCGGGCAGCAATGGCCAGGCCGTTGACGTTACCGAGCTTGCCCTGATCGGTGCCGAAGCCCAGCGCGGTGTAGCGCTTGACGTGCTCGACCGACTCGAAACCTTCGCGGGTCGCCAGTTCGATGGCGGCGGCGGTGACGTCGTTCTGCAGGTCGACGAATTGCTTCGGCGCCCGTGCGGTGTTCTTTTCATGGGGCACCTGGAACAGCGCCAGGGTCGGCTCTTCCAGACGTGTCAGGGCTTTGGGCAACGTGGCTTCGACCACACCGAAACCGGCTTCGCTGGCAGCGCGTGCGCCGCCTTCAAAACCATCGGCCAGGGAATCGCCAAGGCCATAGACGCCGTTGATGCCACCGACGCACACGCGTTTCTGCGGTGCTTCGCCCGGTACGAAACCGAGGATGTCTTCACGCCAGATCGGCTTGCCACCCAGGTGCGAAGCCAGGTGAACCACCGGGCTGTAACCGCCGGAACTGGCGACCAGGTCGCACTCGAGCCATTCGCCAGGGCTGGTGACCTTGGGTCCCTTGACGTCGATCGCGGCAACGCGGGCGGCGGTCACGTGCTTGCTGCCACGGGCCTCGATCACGGCGCTGCCAGTGAGAATACGAATGCCTTTGGCGCGTGCTTCTTCCACCAGCGCCCCACGTGGGTTGCTGCGGGCGTCGGCGACCGCCACGACTTGCAGGCCAGCGTCGAGCCAATCCAGGGCCACGCGATAGGCGTGGTCGTTGTTGGTGCTCAGGACCAGCTTCTTGCCCGGTGCCACGCCGTAACGGCGCACATAAGTCGATACAGCACCGGCCAGCATGTTACCCGGCACGTCGTTGTTGCCGTAGACCAGTGGACGCTCGTGAGCGCCGGTCGCCAGCACCACACGCTTGGCGCGAACGCGGTGGATGCGCTGACGCACCTGGCCAATCGGTGCACGGTCGC
>Ga0302169_10000479_pt1 | contig 12401 bp, 8 predicted proteins | sample I_Fen_N1_3_FD_193493 | JGI IMG/M metagenome (GOLD analysis project Ga0302169, IMG submission 193493) | Peat permafrost microbial communities from Stordalen Mire near Abisko, Sweden - I_Fen_N1_3 | ecosystem: Environmental > Terrestrial > Soil > Wetlands > Permafrost | place: Sweden: Abisko...
GAAATGTCTTTGTCCAACTGGCGCAAGCAGCTCAGCCCTGAAGGACGTGCAGTATCAGAAAACAAGCCGTTAACCGAGAGCAGGCCACCCGAAACCAAGTTTGCTGTCGTCCTTGAAGTCGCCGGCTTGTCCGCGACCGACCTGAGCGAGTATTGCCGCCGTAAAGACCTTTGCCCTGAGCAAATCACCGCGTAGCGACAAACCTTCATCAGCGGCCAGAAGTCGGAAAAGGCCCAGTAAAAGGAGGACCGGGAGCAATCCTGCAAAGACAAGAAACGGATCCAGAAATTTGAAATGCTTTTTACTCAGTGCTCTGGAATGGGGTTTAAGAGCAGAAGCTATTTGCATGCGAAACAACATCTATACCGCCCATCGGCTCAAATACCCCATGCCCTTTTCGAATATCTCGATCAGTCTCTCCATCGCTTGATACCATCCGGCACACTTGTATGAATATTTAATGTCTGGAAGGCCTTTTTGTGAACGTCATCCGTCACTGGTTACGACAACCCTATGCACGCCTCATCGCTCTGATCGGATTGGTTCTGATCGTGCCTTTGTGCCTACGTGCGGCACTTGGCTGGTCGAATCCACTCGGCTACCTTTCAGATCTGGGAATTGCGAGCCTGCTCATCGTACTCCTGCATCGCCGTCCTTGGTGGTTAGCACTTCCAGTGTTGCTGGCTTGGGGACTTATGACGCTGGCGACAGCCGAACTGGTCAGCGCTGTCGGTAGGCTTCCAAACTCCTCAGACTTGCACTACTTGATTGACCGCCAGTTTTTGGAGAACTCCACCGGTGGTGGTTTCGCCCAGCCTTGGCTAGCCGCCACCCTGTGCCTTGGACTGGTGATTTGGCTGGTAACGCAGTGGATGGGGCGCTCCACTCCTGCTCCGGGCTTACCACGAAGCGTGTGGGTAGCACCGCTGCTGCTATTAATCGCCCATTGGGGGGCTCAGCACCTATACCCCTCCGACGAAGACCAGTGGCGCTTGTTCAATCTCCCGCATCAGTTGCTGGCTGCGAGCGTTGGCGATGTGCAGGCAAGCGCAGAAGAATGGTTGGAGGGTGATGTTGTCGATGTCCCACCGCAAATGGCGGGGCTCACTCAACTCGATCTGGACGGACAGAAACTGCTCGCGGCACCGGGGCGTGCGCGCAATGTGTTGATCGTCGCGCTGGAAGGTATTCCCGGCGCCTACGTCGGCGTCAACCGCCAGGCCCTGCACAGCAGCTATCAAGAAAACCTCATGCCCAGTCTCAGTCACTGGGCAGAGCGCGGCATGAACACGCCGGACTATGTGCTGCATAGCCACCAAACCATTCGCGGTCTGTACGCGATGCTTTGTGGGGATTACGATAAGCTGGACAATGGCACCCCCAAGGGCGTCGAGATGCTGACCCAGAGCGAACGCAATCGGGCATGCCTGCCGAACCAGTTGCACAAGAACGGGTTTGCCACTCACTACCTTCAGGGTGCTGGCCTGCGTTTCATGGCCAAAGACAAGATCATGCCGCACATCGGCTTTGATGCCACCCACGGCTTGGAATGGTTCACGAATAGCAACTACCTGGAGTTCCCTTGGGGCAAGGATGACAAGGCGTTCTTCGAAGGGGCGCTGGACTACGTCGGCCAGCTGAAAAAGCAGAAAAAACCGTGGATGCTGACGCTGCTGACCGTTGGCACCCACCAGCCCTATTCGGCTCCTGAAGACTACCTGCAGCTTTACGACACACCCAAGCAGGCCGCCGTTGGGTATCTGGATGATGCCCTAGGGCAATTCCTCAGCGGCCTGGAGCGTCAGGGCATATTGAAAGACACGCTGGTGGTGATCACTTCGGACGAATCCCACGGCATAGATGGTGTGCGCCTGGCCTCCTCTTGGGGCTTCAACCTGATGCTAGCGCCCGAGCAGGATCAGTTGCCCAGGGTGAAGTCCGGGGTCTACGGGCATGTCGATCTGAGTGCGTCGATACTCGACTATTTCGCCTTACCTGTCCCCTCAGCCTTGAGCGGTCGCTCCCTGTTTCGTGACTATGAAACGGGCCGCGAGATCATGTCGTTCACCAACGACAAGCTTCGCTATCACGACGGTCAGGGCACCTTGACCGAGTGCGACTTTCAACAACGTTGCCGGTTTTACACCAGCGTAGGCTTCATCGCCGAGCGTGCTGCCTTGGCAGGACAGTACGGGGGCAAACGCGCCCGACAAATCACAGCAAGAGCGACGGCGTTGGATCATTCGCTGCTCCGGACACCGTTGAACCAGCACTACCAGTTTGGCAGTCCCACCATCATCCCGCTTCAGGCGCAGATCAAGGATGAATGGGCCGACAACCTCATTGGCGCGCAGTATCTGGAAATGCCCAAGGGCTCACACACGCGCGTTCGCCTGACTGTGCGCTCGGTAGATCCACAACAGAACGCCCATATACTGCTCAAGGCCAAGGAATTGGAGCAGGATGTGCAATTGGGCCTCCCGGCAGAAATGGTCGTCACTGCCGATCAGCCGTTGGAGATGGATTTCAGTTTCGACAATCCGCAGTCGCGTAAGGCGTTCTCGTTCCATCTGCTGGGCTACGGGTTGGGTGCCGTTGAAGTGAGTGACTTCAGCGTGATTACCGAGTTGTCAGGAGCACCAGAGGTGCTGGACGATACACCGGTCGATAGCAATGCTCAATCAAGCTAGTGTGCTGTTCTCGAATTAACATTTCTCCGAACTTGGCTACGCTTACTGTGTCATCCAACGTTCGGAGAAGTGCCGGTGGATACCCCAAAAGTCGTCCTCAGCCCACAAGAACACGCTGAGCTAAGCCCTGCGCGTACGTTTGGCCATCATCAGCCAGTGTGACGGTCGTCGGGCAATAGTGATTCTGTTGGCGGCCCAAGGTTGTACGCGATTAGAGATTGTACGGCTGGCCGGGTGCTCACTCCCCGTTATCAAGTGCTGGTGTCGGCGCTTTCTGGCTCTGCGGCTGGACGGTTTGCTCGATAAGCCAGATTGGTGCCGTAAACCTTTTCTGCCTGCTACTGCCACTGCATTTTTGACCCATGTGCCGACGCTATTCTGACCCAGTCCAGGAGTCTGAAAGCGAAGCTCAACAACGAGTTTGGTGTTCGAAACTGTGTCAATGAAATTCCGGCATGTAGTTGAAAATGCGTCGGCGCCAACAATCGGCTGGTATCAACCTTTCCTCAACACCACATCCAGCGCCATGCGGGCGTCCTCGAGTTGCACCAGCGTGGCGTGCCGCGCGCCCAGCGTATCGCGGTTCTCGATGGCCGTGAGAATTGCCTTGTGCCGTGGCAGCGCCAGTTCATGCAGATCTGGTCGCTGGTTGGAATGCTTCAACGCTTCGGCAATCGCCACCGACAACATGTTGCACAGGTTGGCTAGCAGATCGTTGTGAGTGGCATCGGCGATGCGGCTGTGGAAATCCAGGTCCGGTTGCAACAGCGCTTCTGGTGTCGACGCTGCTTCCATGCGTTGGTAAGCCTCGCCGATCGAGGCGATGTCGGCATCCGTAGCGAATTGCGCGGCGAGGGTCGCGGCTGCCGGTTCGATGATGCTGCGCACGCTGGTCAGTAGCTCAAAGAATTCATTCTGCGGGCTGCTTTGCATCAACCAATGCAAAACATCCGGGTCGAGCATGTGCCATTCCTTGCGCTGCTTGACCACCGTGCCGACCCGCGGACGGGAATACACCAGGCCCTTGGCAACCAAAACGCGAGTGGCCTCGCGCAGCACCGGACGGCTAACCGCATACTCCTCGCACAAAAAGGCTTCGGCGGGGAGTTTGTCGTCCGGTCTGAAGTGTCCGGAAACGATCTGCATGCCCAGTTCCTGGACGATGCGCGAGTGCATGCTTTTGCGGTCGGAAGGTTTGCGGTAATCCATGGGGAACGGCGCGATCCTCAGCGATGGAGATGCCGCGCATGATAACAGACGCGGCGAGGGCGGTCGCCAGAGCAGGCACCGTCCTGAATCAGATGAAGTTCAATTGTACGAGCAAGCTTGCTCGCGATGGTGTGTCAGCTGCACGGGTGTCGACTGACACACCATCGTCGGAACGCCGCCCGGAGCAAGCTCGCTCCTACAGAGGGCGTGCGTAATTAATGGGAATGGCGCGGGACTTCGGAGCCGCGGCAGCCGACCAGGAAGTCGAAGTCGCAACCCTGATCCGCTTGCAGCACGTGGTCGATGTACAACTGACGATAACCGCCCAGGATCATTTGCTGTGGCGGTTGCAGATCCGCCATGCGCGCCGCCAGTTCCGCATCGGGAATGTCCAGATGCAAACGGCCGTTGGCGCAATCCAGCTCGATCCAGTCGCCTTCCTTCACCGTCGCCAAAGGCCCGCCGGCTGCCGCTTCCGGCGCCACGTGCAAAACCACCGTACCGTATGCCGTGCCGCTCATGCGCGCATCGGAAATGCGCACCATGTCCGTCACGCCCTGAGCCAGCAATTTCGCCGGCAAACCCATGTTGCCGACCTCAGCCATACCCGGATAACCCTTCGGCCCGCAATTCTTCATCACCAGAATCGAGTTGGCATCGACGTCCAGTTCCGGGTCGTTGATCCGCGCCTTGTACATGTCGAAGTTCTCGAATACCACCGCGCGTCCGCGATGTTGCATTAGTTCAGCCGTGGCAGCAGACGGTTTGAGCACCGCACCGAGTGGCGCCAGATTGCCGCGCAACACGCAGATGCCGCCGTCGGCGCGGATCGGATTGTCGAGGGTGCGGATTACTTCGTCCTGACCGTAGATCGGCGCGTCCTTGGTGTTCTCGCCAAGGGTTTTGCCGTTGACGGTCAAGGCGTTCGGGTGCGGGATCAGGTTGGCTTCACCGAGGCGGCGCAGCACGGCGGGCAGGCCGCCGGCATAGTAGAACTCTTCCATCAGGAAGCGCCCGGATGGTTGCAGGTCGACAATGGTCGGCATGCCACGGCCGATGCGGGTCCAGTCGTCCAGCTCCAGGTCGACACCGATGCGCCCGGCGATGGCTTTCAAGTGGATCACGGCATTGGTCGAACCACCTATGGCCGCGTTGACCCGAATGGCGTTTTCGAAGGCCTCTTTAGTGAGGATTTTCGACAGCTTCAAGTCTTCGCGAACCATTTCTACCGCACGCATGCCGGACATGTGCGCCAACACATAGCGACGCGCATCGACCGCTGGAATTGCCGCGTTGTGGGGCAGGGAAGTGCCGAGTGCTTCGGCCATGCAGGCCATGGTCGATGCCGTGCCCATGGTGTTGCAGGTGCCGGCCGAGCGGGACATGCCACCCTCGGCCGCAAGGAAATCGTCGAGGGTGATGGTGCCGGCTTTCACCTGTTCGCTTAGCTGCCAGACCACGGTGCCCGAGCCAATGTCCTGACCCTTGTGCTTGCCATTGAGCATCGGCCCACCGGTGACGACGATGGCCGGCACGTCGCAACTGGCCGCGCCCATCAACAGCGCCGGGGTGGTTTTGTCGCAGCCGGTCAGCAGCACCACACCGTCAATCGGGTTGCCACGAATCGCTTCTTCAACGTCCATGCTCGTCAGGTTGCGGGTGAACATGGCAGTCGGGCGCAGGTTCGATTCGCCGTTGGAGAACACCGGGAACTCGACCGGCCAGCCACCGGCCTCGATCACGCCGCGTTTGACGTGTTCCGCAATCTGGCGGAAATGCGCGTTGCACGGGGTCAGTTCCGACCAGGTGTTGCAGATGCCGATGATCGGCTTGCCATGGAATTGGTGGTCGGCGATGCCTTGATTCTTCATCCAGCTGCGGTACATGAAGCCGTTCTTGTCGGCTGTGCCAAACCATTGGGCGGAGCGCAGGGTGGGTTTCTTATCAGACATGATCGGATTCTCTTGTTGTATGACTATATTGTTCTAGATGAGGCGTAACATAAGCGCAATTTCGTCGGTTTGGAAGTGTTGTTGCTTAAATAGTATTACTATATAGTCCGCTTCAACGGAGGGATGGCCCTGGCATTTTTTGGCGAGAGGCGTCCCCCGAGGTTCTATAACAACAATCGGAGACCAATCTCATGAGCCAGGAACTGCGGCTTATTCGTCGCATCACGCTGAAACTGATTCCTTTCCTTATCTTGCTGTACCTGATCGCCTATGTGGATCGCTCCGCCGTGGGCTTCGCCAAGCTGCACATGGGCGCCGACATCGGCCTCGGCGATGCCGCTTACGGCTTGGGTGCCGGGCTGTTCTTCATTGGTTATTTCCTGTTCGAAATTCCCAGCAACCTCATGCTTGACCGCTTCGGTGCGCGACGCTGGTTCGCGCGGATCATGGTCACCTGGGGCGCCATCACAATCGGCATGGCCTTCGTGCAGGGGCCGCACAGCTTCTATGTGATGCGCTTTCTGCTCGGCGCCGCCGAAGCCGGGTTCTTCCCGGGCGTTCTGTACTACATCACGCAGTGGTTCCCGGTTCGCCATCGCGGCAAGATCCTCGGGCTGTTCATCCTGTCCCAACCTATCGCGATGATGATCACAGGCCCGGTGTCTGGTGGTTTGCTGGGCATGGACGGCGTGCTCGGTCTGCACGGCTGGCAGTGGCTGTTCATCGTCATTGGCACCCCTGCGATCCTGCTGACCTGGCCGACGTTGCGTTACCTGCCTGACGGCCCGCAACAAGTGAAATGGATGGACCAGTCCGAGAAAGACTGGCTCGCCGGCGAGTTGAAAAAAGACCTGGAACAGTACGGCCAGACCCGTCACGGCAATCCGCTGCACGCTCTCAAAGACAAGCGTGTGTTGCTGCTGGCGCTGTTTTACCTGCCGGTGACGTTGAGCATTTATGGCTTGGGTCTGTGGTTGCCGACGCTGATCAAGCAGTTCGGTGGCACTGATCTGGTGACGGGCTTTGTGTCGTCGGTGCCGTATATTTTCGGGATCATCGGTCTGTTGATCATCCCGCGCAGTTCCGACCGTTTGAATGATCGCTATGGCCATCTGGCGGTGCTGTATGTGCTGGGTGCCATCGGCCTGTTTCTCAGTGCCTGGCTGACGGTGCCAGTACTGCAACTGGCGGCGTTGTGCCTGGTGGCGTTCGCGCTGTTTTCCTGCACAGCGGTGTTCTGGACCTTACCCGGTCGGTTCTTTGCCGGCGCCAGTGCGGCGGCGGGAATCGCGTTGATTAACTCGGTGGGCAACCTTGGCGGCTACATTGGTCCGTTCGTGATCGGGGCGTTGAAGGAATACACCGGCAACCTGGCTTCGGGGCTGTACTTCCTTTCGGGTGTGATGGTGTTCGGGCTGATATTGACCGGAGTCGTTTATCGGTTGCTGGAGCGCAAGCATGTACTGCCGGCTGACCAGTTCGCCGCCAGCGCCCGTGACACGACCCGCACCTGACGATTCACATTGATCAACTGTGGGAGCGGGCCTGCTCGCGAATGCGGTCCTACATTCCACAGGGTTATTGGCTGAAACACCGCTTTCGCGAGCAAGCCCGCTCTCACATTGGTTCGGCGATATTTTCAAGATTTGTTACAGGAGAAAATCATGCGTTTAGTTCAGTTCGAATTGAGTAACGGCGAGCGTCGTGTTGGCGTGGTCGAGGACGGTCTGGTACGTGAGGTGCAGGACGCGCGCACGGTGCGCGATCTCGCGCTGGCCGCGATCGAGGCGGGTGTGAGTCTCAAGCAACAAGTGCAAACCCTGGGCCTGGGCATCAGCCATGACTATTCGGAACTGCTGGCAAAATTGTGCATCCTGCCACCACTGGATCACCCGGACCCGGCACACATGTTGGTCAGCGGCACTGGCCTGACCCATTTGGGCAGCGCCTCGGCACGGGACAAAATGCATCAGCAGGCCGGCGACGAAGCGGCGATGACCGACACCATGCGTATCTTCAAGTGGGGCGTGGAGGGCGGTAAACCGGCAGCGGGGCAGGCTGGTGTGCAACCGGAGTGGTTCTACAAAGGTGACGGCAGCATCGTCGTGCGTCCGGGCCAACCGTTCCCGTTGCCGCCCTTTGCCGAAGACGCCGGCGAAGAGCCTGAACTAAGCGGCCTCTACGTCATTGGTCATGACGGAAAACCGTACCGACTCGGTTATGCGGTAGGCAACGAGTTCTCCGATCACGTCATGGAACGCAAAAATTACCTGTACCTGGCGCACTCAAAATTGCGCAGTTGCAGTTATGGTCCGGAACTTCGGGTTGGTGAACTGCCTCAACATCTGGCAGGCACCAGCCGTATCCTGCGCGACGGCGAAGTGCTGTGGCAGAACGAGTTTCTCAGCGGCGAGGCCAACATGTGCCACAGCCTGGCGAACCTCGAGTATCACCATTTCAAGTACAGCCAGTTCCTGCGTCCGGGGGACGTGCACATTCACTTCTTCGGCACCGCTACCCTGTCCTTTGCCGACGGCATTCGCACCCAGCCGGGTGACGTGTTCGAGATCAGTCAGGCCGAGTTCGGCGCGCCGTTGATTAACGGTATTGCACCGGTTGAAGCGGCCTTCGAACCCGGCACCGTCCGCACCCTTTAAGGAGACATGCATGACCCGAATTCTTGGTCACAACTACATCGGCGGCCAGCGCAACGCGGCCGGCACCGTAAAACTCCAAAGCGTAGACGCCAGCACCGGCGAAGCGTTGCCTCATGATTTCTTCCAGGCTACACCGGAAGAAGTCGATGCCGCCGCCAAGGCTGCCGCTGCAGCTTATCCGGCGTATCGCAGCCTGAGCGCCGAGCGTCGAGCGCAATTTCTCGATGCGATTGCCGACGAGCTGGACGCTCTGGGCGATGATTTCGTCGCCGTGGTCTGTCGCGAAACCGCATTGCCTGCCGGGCGCATTCAAGGTGAGCGCGGTCGCACCAGCGGCCAGATGCGCTTGTTCGCCAAAGTATTGCGTCGCGGTGATTTCTACGGTGCGCGGATAGATCTGGCACTGCCTGAGCGCAAACCGCTGCCGCGTCCAGACCTACGCCAATACCGCATTGGTCTCGGACCGGTCGCCGTGTTTGGCGCAAGCAACTTTCCATTGGCGTTTTCCACCGCTGGCGGTGACACCGCTTCAGCATTGGCCGCCGGTTGCCCGGTGGTGTTCAAGGCGCACAGCGGTCACATGGCAACGGCCGAGCAGGTCGCTGATGCGATCATCCGCGCGGCGGAAAAAACCGGCATGCCGGCTGGTGTGTTCAACATGATCTACGGCGGTGGGGTCGGTGAAGCGCTGGTCAAGCATCCGGCGATTCAGGCAGTCGGTTTTACCGGTTCGCTCAAGGGCGGTCGCGCGTTATGCGACATGGCCGCTGCACGTCCACAACCGATCCCGGTGTTCGCCGAGATGTCGAGCATCAACCCGGTGATCGTATTGCCGCAGGCGCTGGAGATTCGAGCTGAAGCGGTCGCCAGTGAACTGACGGCGTCGGTGGTTCAGGGCTGTGGTCAGTTCTGCACCAACCCCGGTCTGGTGATCGGCATTCGCTCGCCACAGTTCAGTGCGTTCGTGCAGCAGGTGGCGTTGCTGATCAACGATCAGCCGGCGCAGACGATGCTCAACGCCGGGACGTTGAGCAGTTATGGCAAAGGCCTGCAGAAACTCCTCGCGCATCCGGGCGTCACGCACCTGGCCGGCAGTCCGCAGCAAGGGAATCAGGCGCAACCGCAGTTGTTCCAGGCGGATGTCAGCTTGCTGATCAATGGCGATGAAGCGTTGCAGGAAGAAGTCTTTGGCCCGACCACGGTGTTTGTCGAAGTCGCGGATCAGGCACAACTGAGTGCCGCGTTGAATGGGCTGCATGGGCAACTGACCGCGACCATCATTGGCGAACCGGCCGACTTCGTGCAGTTCGGTGAGCTGACCGCGTTGCTGGAACAGAAGGTTGGGCGGATTCTGCTCAACGGCTATCCAACCGGCGTGGAAGTCTGCGATTCGATGGTCCATGGCGGGCCGTATCCGGCGACGTCCGATGCGCGCGGCACGTCGGTGGGCACGCTGGCGATTGATCGATTCCTGCGGCCGGTGTGCTTCCAGAATTATCCGGACAGTTTGCTGCCTGACGCTTTGAAAAGCGCCAACCCGCTGGGCCTCCATCGGCTGGTCGATGGCCAATTGTCGGACCGCTCGCTGGACTGACTCCACCGCTTGCCCGCTGCCGTCGGTGTGACGGCAGCGACTCAATCACGCTCTGTGCAACCCCTTTAAAAAATAATGAACAGGTGTGCCAAGTCCGCTGAAACTTCTCGAGCTCGCAATCTTCGGACCAATCTCTCGACGATGCGTTGTGTCGAAAAGTGAACTGGCGGATCATTCCGCTGTTTATCGTTTGTGTTCTGTTTGCCTACCTGGACCGGGTCAGCATCAGCTTCGCCAAACTGCAGATGCAAAGTGATTTGGGGTTCAGCAATACTGTGTATGGCCTGGGCGGTAGTCTGTTTTTTTTGGCTACTTTCTGTTTGAAGTGCCCAGCAATGTCTTGTTGCATAAGATCGGCGCCGTGTCTGGATCGCCCGCATCATGGTCACCTGGGGGATCACCTCGGTGTGCATGATGTTTGTGAACAACGAGTTCTGGTTCTACACCCTGCGCTTTCTGATCGGCGTGATGGAAGCCGGTTTTGTGCCTGGTGTGCTGTATGTCTTTACCCAGTGATATCCCGGTAATCGCCGGGGCCGAGTCAACGCCTACTTCAAAAGTTCGATCTGCCTGTGCGGCATTTTCGGCTGGCCGCTGGCCGGGTTTATTCTTGGCCACTTCGATGGGCTGTACGGCCGGGCGGGGTGGAGTAGCTGTTTCTGCAGGAAGGTTTGCCCTTGGTGGTATTGGGTTTCGTGGTGTTTTGGTAGCTGAGCGACAGGATCAAGGACGCGCTATGGTTGTCTGCGGACGAGAAACAGCTGTTGCTGGCACGCATGGCCAGCGAGCCCCGGCCCGAATCATCCGGTTTAGGGGGGAGTGGAATGAGTACCTGGAGCAGCGGCTATGGATCATTCCGCCGATCATGAAGTGTGGTGCTCCACCTCACCTCACTCACACATTGAAATAGTCATGCAACGGATCCTTGAGCCATTCCTGTAGCTCTGCTTCGGCCTGCTCCAGGGCGGTGCGGTTGAGCAGTTTGCGCAATAGGGCAATGTTCACCGCGCGTGCCCGGAGATTGAAGGCCGAACTGCGTTCGCCGGTTTGGGGCGGTTGATAGATACCAAGCTTTTCGTACAGCTGCTGCAAGCGGTTCTGCACGCTGCGCAACGACAGGTTGCGGCGGCTGGCGATGGTACGGTCGGTCAGACCCAAGGCGATGTCTTGCAGCACTTCGTATTCTGCATCGGTGAGGCCCAGCAGCTGGTCCTGGGCCTTTTGCTGGACGCCGCGAATCTCGCGGTCGATCACGCATTGCTGCTCGATGAACAGGCTGCGCAGCGCCAGGCGCAGGCGTTCTTCGGACGCGGTCTTGAGGATGTAACCGTATGCCGCCCCTTGCGGAACGATGCGCGCAATGCCGCGTACATAGGCTTCATCGGCATAGTTGGACCAGAACAGAATCGAGGTCTCGGGACGTTCCTTCCAGATCGTCTTGGCCGCCTCGACGCCAGTACGCCTGGGCATTTGCAGGTCCATCACCACACACGCCACTTGATGCTCGTGGGCCAGACGCTCCCCGATCTGGCCGTCGTCGGCCTCCAGCAGGCGCGAGCATTCGGGCATGGCGGCTTCTATGACTTCTTTGAGGAAGGCGCGGTGCACCGGATCGTCTTCGATTAACAGAACGTCCATCAAATCTCCGGGTCGCTAGTCAGGTGGTATTCGTCTAGGGGCAAGCTTACGCACACCCGTGTGCCCTTGCCCTGTTCGCCACGGTCGATTTGCACCTTGGCACCCAGCAACTGGGCGCGGATCTGCATGTTTTTGATGCCGCCGGTATTCAGGCGATTGCTGCAATCAAGGCCCAGGCCATCGTCGATGATGGTCAGGTTCAGATGGCGCTGCGAGCGGCTGATGTCGATGGTAATCGAGTCCGGCGAAGCGTGTTTGATCGCGTTGTTGACCGCTTCCTGAATTATGCGAAACAAAGCGATTTTTTGCGGCTCGGCCAGGCGATTGGCTTGGCCGAAGGTGTTGTCGCGCAGGTGCGTGGCAATTTCTAGGCCGCTGTTGCGCACGCTGCGCAGGAGCAAGTCCTCCAGGCCTTCTTCGAAACCGAACAGCTGCAACACCGTGGGTTTGACCGCGTCAATGATAGAGCGCAGCTCTTGCATGCTTTCTTGCAAGGCCTGGCTGATGGGGCGCAAAGCCTCGCCGCTCAGGCTGTCTTGCAGTTGCAGGCGGGCGATGCGTCGATGCAGGCGGGTCATGTCGGCCAGGGTCTGGTCGTGCAAGTCCATGCCGATGCGCTGGCGTTCGTTTTCCAGCTCTTCGGTCAGGCGCAAGGCCCCGA
>Ga0302169_10000480_pt1 | contig 12397 bp, 10 predicted proteins | sample I_Fen_N1_3_FD_193493 | JGI IMG/M metagenome (GOLD analysis project Ga0302169, IMG submission 193493) | Peat permafrost microbial communities from Stordalen Mire near Abisko, Sweden - I_Fen_N1_3 | ecosystem: Environmental > Terrestrial > Soil > Wetlands > Permafrost | place: Sweden: Abisko...
CTGCGCCTTCATTGCCCGCATCTGCCCTTCCAGGGTGATCAGACGGTCTTCCAGGTCGCGGATCTTTTGTTCCAGCGCTGCCGTATCCTGACTCGCGGGCGTGGTAGTTTCCTGCTGCGCGTGCGCGATTCCCATGGCCAATAAAACAACGACACAAAGCAAAGTTGACGGCTTCATTCCAAGCTCCTGAGCGGCAAAATGTTCGATGGGAAAAAGACAGGCTGAGGTTGATTTCAGCCTCTATCCGCAGGTCTCAGAGCGCTGGCGGAGGCCGCATGTACAACTGGACCGCGCGCCAGGACGACTTCTTCGCCTCGGCAGAATGGAAGGCGGCCGGGGAACTTCTCGGCATCAGCAGGAGGAGCAGAAAAAACACGGTGAACACCAGGGAATGCGCGATCGCGCACACCGGGCAGACAGGCGCAGAGGAGCCAAGTTCACTCTGCACTCCCGATTCAAAATGATGGGCCGACTGGCAAACGTGGGCACCCTGCACCGCCAGCGTCAAACAGAGCAGCGCGACGAGCAACTGCACAGACAGCGTGGAGCGTTCGGATTGTACGCTGGCAAAATTCACGCGATTCTCTGTTGAGATGCGGCAAAAACCGCAAGGGTCACTTGCGGGGCCATCAATCAAGCGGATTCTACCATGCTGGGGCGGACTGACCTCCGGCCTCAACGCTGCTCTTCCCCGCTTCCCTGCACCCGCTCGCTTTTCACATCGGGCACATAAATCGCATGGATGCCCTGTTCCGCAGCCAGTTTCTGCAGCGCGGCAACGTCGGTGTCCCGCACCTGATTCCACTGCGCCAGGAACTCCTCCGCCTGCTTCTTCAGGCGGTCGAATTCCTGAGCTTGAGACTCGGTCGGCGCAGAATCTGCAAATCCCGCAACCGTCATCGCCAGATAGGCCAGCTTTGCATCCAGCCCCGGCGGATACGCAAGCGAATCCTCATTGGCGCTGATCTTCAGATTAATGAACGGATCGCGAACCGCAATCAGCCTGGCATCGAGCGCGCCCGCCGCATCGATTACCGACTTCGACGCTCCCGGACCCAGACGCTTCTTGAGCCCGGTTACCTGCTCGCGGAGGTCCTGGATCTGATTCACCGCATCGTAGACCCTGGTTAACTCGTCGCGAACGCCAAGCAGCAGCTTGAACTGCTTTTCCAGATCGCCCTGCGAAACGTTGACCCGCGGGTCGGGCTTTACTTCCAGCGGCGCCGTCCGAGTCTTGCCGTCGGCTGTGAGCCGCACCTGGTAGTTGCCGGGAAGCGCCAGCGGGCCGCGCGACCCTTCGTTGTATTCCCACAGATAGTAGTCGGGGACTCGATTCGCTTCCCCATAGTGCAGATCCCACACAAAGCGGTTCATCCCGGCTTCTGGCTTGATTTCTTTCTCCTGTTTCTTGTCATCCGGATCGGGCGGTTCGTCCAGCGTTTCGTATTTCTTGCTGGAATAATCTCGGATCACGTTCCCGGCTGCGTCCAAGATTTCGATCTTGACCTCCTGCTTCGCCGCTGCCTTCAGGTTGAAATAAATCACTGCTCCGATGGGCGGATTCTTCCCTGCAAATACCGCACGGCGGGGCGCTTCTCCGGCGTGGATGCGGTACGCCGCAGCTGGCTGGTAGAGATGCACATCCTCGCCGGCAACGGAATCGGCGAACTGGCGCAGCGGCGAAACATCGTCCAGGATCCAGAACGAGCGCCCGTGCGTTGCCAGAACGAGATCGCTGTTCTTGACGACCAGATCGTGAATCGGAGTGATGGGCAGATTGAGTTGAAGTGAGCGCCAGTGGGACCCATCATCGAAGGAAACGAACACGCCGCGCTCGGTGCCGGCATAGAGCAGGCCCTTCTTCTTGGGATCTTCGCGAACCGCCCGCACAAAGGCGCCGTCCGGAATGCCGCTTGCGATGCGCGCCCAGGTCTTGCCGTAGTCACTGGTCTTGTAGACGTAGGGCTTCAGATCGTCATTCTGGTGCCGATCAATGGCGACGTACGCCGTTCCAGCATCATGGGGCGAAGCCTCGATCAGGCTCACCCGGCTCCATTCCGGCAGATCTTTCGGCGTGACGTTGGTCCAGCTCTTCCCTTCGTCGCGGGTGACTTGAATCAGGCCATCATCCGTCCCCGCCCAGATCAGCCCTTTGGCAAGCGCCGATGGAGCGATCGAGAAAACGGTGTCGTAGTATTCGGTGCCAGTATCGTCAATCGTGACTGCTCCGCCCGATACCTGCTGCTTCGATTTGTCATTGCGCGTCAAGTCTGGACTGATGGCTTCCCACCGTGTTCCCCCATCGGTCGTTTTGAAAATGCGCTCGCCTCCGAAATAAATGGTGCCCGGGTCGTGGGGAGAAATAACAATCGGCGCTGTCCACTGGAAACGGTGCTCCAGATTCGCCGCGCCGCGCGCATCGGACAGTTCCGGCCACACCGCGATGTTCTTCACCTGGCTGGTGCGCTTGTCGAAACGCGTCAGATTCCCTTCGTAGTCACCCGCATACACGATGTTGGGATCGCGAGGATCTGGCGCGATATACCCCGCTTCCCCGCCCCCAACCGAGTACCAGTCTTCGCGCCCGATGGCGCCATCATCGCTGCGACTCGCGATCGCTACTGTCGAGTTGTCCTGCTGTGCGCCGTACACGTAGTAAGGCTCGCGGTTGTCGGTGATCACGTGGTAGAACTGCGCCGTCGGCTGGTTATCCTGGCGAGTCCACGTCTTGCCGCCGTCCAGGCTCACGGTCGCGCCGCCATCGTCCGATGCGATCATGCGCTTCGTGTTCTTCGGATCGATCCACAGCCCGTGATTGTCGCCGTGCGGCACCTTGATCTTGTTGAAGGTTCGCCCGCCATCGGTCGACTTGAAAAACTCGACGTCCAGGATATAGAGCACGTCCGCGTTCTTCGGATCGGCGATCACGTGCATGTAGTACCACGGCCGCTGGTAGAGGCTGTGGCTGCCATTCACCAGTTGCCAGGTGTCGCCGCCATCGTCGGAACGATAGAGACCGCCTTCCTTCGCCTCGATGAGGGCATACACGCGCTCCGAGTTAGCGGCCAGCGCCACTCCGATGCGGCCGTACGGCCCTTTCGGCAATCCGTGCTCCTCCAACCGCTTCCAGGTCGTTCCGCCATCGGTCGAACGATATAAACCGCTGCCCGGGCCGCCACTCGACAAGGTCCAGGGAGTACGCCGCGTCTCCCACATGGATGCAACAAGGATGTTCGCGTTCTGCGGATCGAACGCAATGTCGACTGCGCCGGTGTTCTCATCCTTGTAAAGCACCTTCTCCCAGTTCTTGCCACCGTCGGTCGACCGGAATACTCCACGCTCCGTGTTTGGGCCGAAGGGATGTCCCAGGGCCGCGACAAAAACAATGTCTGCATTCCGTGGATTGACGATCACCTTCCCGATCGCGCGCGTGTCCTTTAGTCCAACGTTCTTCCACGACTTGCCGCCGTCCACCGACTTCCACACGCCGTCGCCGTGCGAAATATTTCCGCGGATGCAAGCTTCGCCCGTGCCCACGTAAACGGTGTTTGGTTCCGATTGGGCCACGGCAAGACTGCCGATCGAAGGAGCGCCATCTTTCTCGAACACCGGAGACCATGTGGTCGCGCCGTCGGTGGACTTCCACACTCCACCGCCCGTCGTGCCGAAATAGTAGGTCGTCGGATCGCCCGGGATGCCCGACGCAGTCAACGACCGACCGCCACGAAACGGCCCAATGTTGCGATACTTCATCGCCTTGAAGAGCGGATCGCCTTCGCTCTTGTCTTCTTTCTCTTTATCCTTGTCGGACTGCGAGGGCGCGGAAGCCGTCGCCTTCTGATCCGCTTCCTGATTGCGGTTCCTCTCTTTTTGCTGCGAGAAAGCGCCCGTGGAAAGCAGCAAGGTCAGCAAGAAAAGCGACGTGCCGCGCAAAGGGACCATTTTGTTCATGAGAGGTTCCTGGCTCCGGGAAAGAATTGTGGTGTGATCTATGGTAAGCCCCGGAACCCGAAGCCTACAAATCGCGATTCCTTGCACTCTGACCTGCACTCACATCCAATGCTCGCCACTCGCATCTCGCTACTTGCTACTCGCCCGCGAACCCGTCTAGTCAACATCCCTATGGAAGAAACGCCCGTTGACTCTGCCGCCCACCCTCTAGAATGTCCAAAACATTTGCCATCCTGTTTGTTTAAAACAGGATGCCATCAAGATGCAGCATCAGTTCACATCCAACGAGGTCATGGCGCTGACCGGCATCACCGCCCGCCAGTTGCAATGGTGGGATGAGCGCGGCGTGGTGGTCCCGGAACGTCAGGGCCATCGCCGCATCTACGCATGGGATGAACTGGTCACCGTCGCCGTGCTCTGCCAGTTGCGCCGCCGCGGTTTCTCCTTGCAGCGCATGCGCAAAGTGATTCGCTTCCTGCAACAGGAGTTTGGCACCAGTCTCGCAGCTGCTGTCAGCGGCGGTTCGGATTACCACCTTCTTACCGACGGTGCGAACCTGTTTCTGCGGACTTCAGCTCGGCAAGTCGTGGACCTGATCAAGAACGCTCGCCAGCCGATGTTCGATATCTGCCTGAGCGACGAAGTGCGGCGCGTTCGTGCTGAGATTCAGGCTCGCAAGAAGAACGTAGTTTCCGAAAGGTCTCGGCCGGTGCGGCGAGCTCGCAGAGCATAACGGAGGGCGATAGACATGATGATCGGCGAACTAAGCGTTCTCAACGAGTGGATTCCCGAACAGATGGAGCCCGGAACCGTGTTTGTTCTGGAAAACGCCGGGGAAGTTGGCGAGAAAGAAGATCCCTACTGGGCGGTGCTCTCCTGCCCAACATGCGGCACGTTGGGCTTGATTACCCGCAAGCAGATGGCTGGATTGTTGCCGGTTATCTGCGGATCGACCCACTGCTCAGCGCAGTTCTTCATCCACGAGGAAGAGATCACGCCGCGCAAGCCGTTCTAGAAACAGTAGTCGGTAGCCAGTAGTCGGTATTTGGACCTGTTGTCAGCCGAATGGGTTTTCAAGAATGGCCTATCATTGCGGAGCTGCCAACTTCACCGGCACCTGCTCCACAATCTCAATATCGAATCCTTCCAGTCCTGCGACTCTTCGCGGGTGATTGGTTAACAACCGGATCCGTTTCAAATTCAGGTCGGACAGGATCTGCGCGCCCAGGCCGACATCACGCTGAATCTTCCGTTCGCTCTCTGGCAATGAAGGCAGGCGCCGTTCCCGATGGAAGGTAAGGAAGGACTGGTCTCCAATTTTTTCCGCGGAGAATCCCTTGGACGTCTGGTGCAGGTAGATCACTGCCCCCCGGCCTTCCTCCGCAATGGTTTGCATCGAGGCCTGGAGCGTCTGGTTGCAGTCACACCCGGTCGCCCCGAACACGTCGCCCAACAGGCAATGAGCGTGCATGCGGACCAGCACCGGCACATCCGACTTGCTGATGTCGCCGCGAATCAGCGCCAGGTGAGAGCCGCCGCCATCCACTTCGCTCTCGTAGGCAATGAGCCGAAATTCTCCATAGCGCGTATCCACCAGCGCTTCGCCGACCCGATGCACGTAGCGTTCGTTCTGCATGCGGTAACGGATCAACTCCGCCACCGTCAACATTTTCAGGTCGTGGGTATGGCAGAACTCGATCAGGTCGGGCACCCGCGCCATGGTGCCGTCATCCTTCATGATTTCGCAGATGATGCCCGCGGGAATCATTCCGGCCAGCCGCGCCAGATCAACCGAAGCTTCGGTCTGGCCGGCCCGAACCAGCACCCCACCCTTCCGCGCACGCAGCGGGAACACGTGCCCCGGACGAGCCAGATCGGCGGGACGAGTCTTAGGGTGGATAGCGACTTTAATGGTGTGCGAACGGTCGAAAGCCGAAATTCCGGTGGTCACGCCCTCGCGGGCGTCAATCGCTTCACAGAACGCAGTGCCGTATTGCGAGGTGTTCTCCGCTGTCATGTTCCCGATGCGGAGATGGTCCAGCCGCTCCTCGGTCATCGCCAGGCAAACCAAACCGCGGCCGTACTTGGCCATGAAGTTGATCGCTTCGGGTGTAACCTTTTCGGCGGCCAGCGTGAGATCGCCTTCGTTCTCGCGGTCTTCGTCGTCCACGACCACGATCATGCGCCCGGCGCGGATCTCTTCCACCGCCGTCGCAACATCCGTAAATGGAGCTGCGGGAGACATATCGTCAGGATTCTAGCACCGGAACCAAGGCATCTACTGTCGAGCGGCGAGGCTCTCCACTTCCGCCTCCGCGCCGCGAAACAGATTCTTCAAAGCCTGGATGACCCACCGGATCACCACCGCAATGACAACCAGGAACGCCAGCACAATCATGGTCGCGAGAACCGGGTGCTGGGTGGCGAACCAGGTCAGGAAAATGGCTAACGCATCTTCGCCCAGACTGAGGGTGATATTCGAAACCAGCTCGGGAGAGGGCGTGACAGCCGCTCTGGCCGCGGTCTTGCCTCCGTGGGCCGCCAGCGCAATGGCACCTCCCGCCAGCGTCGCCAGCAGTTGCTTTTCCGGCGAGAGCTGGGCGGTTGCGCCATAAGCGATCAGGGCCGCCACCGGGATCCGCACGAAGGTTTGCAGGGCATTCCAGAACAGATCAAAGGCAGGAATTTTATCGGCGAAGAACTCCACCAGAAAGAGCACGCCGCAGGCACCGATCACCCACCAGCTCGCCAACAGGCTCAGTGCCGACGGCAAATCCAGGACGCCGGCGTGGGCCAGCAGACCAAGAGTCGCCACCGTGGCATAGACGTTCAGTCCGGCCGCGAAGCTGGCGGCCACGACCAAACCGACGAGTTCCGTGCCGCCCAACTTCATGCCCGCCAGCATACGCGCAGCCACCCTCCCATCCAAATTCCCCCGTCAGACTCTCCGTTCAATCGGCGGGGAATATCCACGGAAAATAGGAAAGGGTCGCACGCAGCGACCCTTTTCGTGAACCCGATCCCCCGTTTAGAGGGTAGACTCGATTTCAAAACCCCAGGCTTCCAGCAAAGGCTCTGGGATGTACTTCGAATTCTTGTTCCGGCGCGCCCACTCCCGCAGGCGAGTCGAGCGCAGGTACTGGTCCGGCGAGAGCTTGTACTCACGCACCACCTGCTCGAACTCGGTGATGGTCGGGGTGATCGGTCCGATCGGCTCCGGCTTTCCCCAGTTGGGGTTTCCGCGTCGCTTGGCCATGAAAAATGTTCCCTCGTGTTCGTTAGGATAATGACGTTCGGCTAACTGTCCAACAAAGTTTGATTCCCAGAAACGCTAAGGGATTCATCGTCGCATAGGAAATCGAGATCACGACCAGGCGACCAGAAAGACCTTAGACAACCACGGAAACTACTGATAATAATGGGTTTCCATCGATTTGTCAACACAAAAATGCACTCATTCCAGGATTTACTATCCCCTTTCCATACAGTAACTTCCAAGAAATGGAAGGCGGCATCCCCCTCCGCCAAGACGATTCGCTCAGAACTCACCATTCCACAGCCCAAAATGAGAACTCATTCCCCCAAGTGGTGACTAGAGTAACCGGAAGGTTGGGCCATGGCGTTGACCATGAAAACTCATAGACTTAGAGTGAAAACAATAGGTGGAGCTCCGCCCGGCCCTCGCTTTAGAAGCCAAGAGGTGCCCGCGACCGAGCTTAACCAGGGAAGTATGAGCCTGCGTTCCTTACTACTGAGTTCCGACGACGAGACAGTCCGCATTCTGCGCCGGGTGCTGAGCGACCTGGAGATTTCGGTCGAGCATTGCCGCGCCTCCGAGTCCGCGGTCCGGCAGCTCACCCGCCAGCGTTTCGAATCGATCATCGTGGACTGCTCCAATCTCGAGGAAGCCCGCAGCGTTCTGCGGAGCGCGAAGGCTTCGCCCGGCAACAACCGTGCCGTCGCCATCGTGCTGGTCGATTCTTCAGTAGGACTCCGCGGCGGTTTCGATATGGGCGCCCACTTCGTGCTCCACAAACCGCTGACGCGAGAGCGCGCGCGCTCCAGTTTCCGGGCCGTCCGGGCCCTGATGAAGCGGGAACGGCGCCGGCAGGTGCGGGTTGCCGTGCAGGTTCCGGTGGAGTGCCGCGGTTTTGGCAGTGCCATTACCTACCGCGGCAAGACGCTTGACCTTTGCGAAGGGGGCATGGCCGTCCAGTTTGTCGGCCGAGTAGTGAAAGAGAGTTCATTCCGTTTCTCGCTGGAACTCCCCGGACTGGGAGCGAAGCTGGAACTCGAAGGCGAGCTCGCCTGGGATGGCGGCCGCAACGAAGGCGGGGTCCGATTCAAGAACATGAACGAGGAGCAGCACATCGCGCTGCGTCACTGGTTGAACAACCAGTTGCCCGAGCCCGAGCAGGACGATCCGCCTGTCGCCTGCCGTCTCAGCGACCTCAGCCTGGGTGGCTGCTATCTCGAAACCAACTCGCCCTTCCCAGCCGGAACCCGCATCACTCTCTCCCTGAAGACCGGAGATTTCCAGGCGCAAGCCGGCGGTGTGGTTCGAATCATGCACCCCGAGTTTGGCATGGGAGTGGAATTCATCCAGACGACTGCGCTGCAGCGCGACCATGTCCGGCAAATGATCGACACGCTGCGCGCCAACGGCGAAAAGTCGCCGGAGCTCATGGTTGAACCAGACGGCCTGGAACCAATCGCCGACCCCGGCCAGCCAGCGTGGTCTGCGCCCGAGACCGAGGACACCCTGGTGGAACTTTTCCGCAACAAATCTCAGGTATCGGTCGAGGCCTTCCTTCAGCAACTACGGCAGCAGCGCCACGTAACCGAGGCAAAGTAGGAACCAAGGTCGCAGGTCGCAGGAAAGCCTCACCCTCTTGCAACGCTGATTCACTGTCACTTCCCGATTCTCTCTGAGAACTGAGAACCGGGAACTGGGAACTTGCGCTTAAACTTCTTCCTGTTCTCTCAACCGCGCGATCACGCCGAAATCCTCCAGCGTGGTGGTGTCGCCCTTCACATCGCCGCTGGTGGCCAACTCGCGTAACAGCCGCCGCATGATCTTGCCGCTGCGCGTTTTGGGAAGCATGTCGGTGAAGCGGATGTCATCGGGCTTGGCGAGCGAACCAATTTCCTTCGCTACCCACTTCTTCAGCTCTTCTTTCAGTTCCTCGGTGGGCTTCACTCCCTGCTCCAGGGTGACGAAGGCTGAAATCGCCTGCCCTTTGATGTCGTCCGGACGTCCGACCACCGCCGCTTCGGCGACCTTGTCGTGCGCGACCAGCGCCGATTCGACTTCCATCGTGCTCAACCGGTGCCCGGAAACGTTCAGGACGTCGTCCACCCGGCCCATGATCCAGAAATACCCGTCCTTGTCCTTGCGGGCCCCGTCGCCGGTGAAGTACGTACCCGGGATTTGCGACCAGTACTGCTTCACGTAGCGATCCGGATCGCCATAGATCGTGCGCAGCATCGCCGGCCAGGGCTGGCGAATGATCAGGAATCCGCCCGAGCCCTCGGGCACGGGCTTGCCCTCCATGGTGACGATCTCGGGCGCCACCCCAAAGAACGGACGGGTGGCCGACCCGGGTTTCGTCGCAATCGCCCCTGGAATCGGCGTGATCATGATCGAGCCGGTTTCCGTCTGCCACCAGGTATCCACGATCGGGCAGCGGTTGTGGCCGATCTCCTCGCGATACCACATCCAGGCTTCGGGATTGATGGGCTCGCCGACCGTGCCGAGCAGTCGCAGGCTCTCCATCTTGTGCTTCCTTGGCCATTCCGCTCCCCACTTAATGAAGGTGCGGATCGCCGTGGGCGCGGTGTAAAAAACATTGACCTGGTGCCGGTCGATGATGCTCCAGAAACGGTCTGGCTCCGGAGAGTTGGGCGCGCCCTCGTACATCAGGCTGGTGGCGCCGCATTGCAGGGGTCCATAGACGATATAGCTATGGCCGGTGACCCATCCGATATCTGCGGTGCACCAGTAAGTGTCTTCTTCCTTCAGATCGAAAACATACTTCGTAGTGAGGTGAGTCCCGACCGAGTATCCGCCGGTGGTGTGAACGACTCCCTTGGGCTTCCCGGTCGTACCAGACGTATAGAGAATGTAGAGCGGATGTTCGGAGTCGAGCGGCTCGGCAGGACAATCGTCGGAAGCTTTGGCCATCAACTCGTGCCACCAGTGATCGCGTCCGGCCTGCAGGTTGATGGCAGTTCCGGTGCGCTTGTACACCACCACGTGCTTCACCGACGGACAGGACTTGAGCGCCTCTTCGACCGCTGGGAATAGCTTCACTTCCGCACCGCGGCGGTACGAGCCGTCCTGCGTGATCACTGCCACCGCCTGGGAATCGTGAATGCGATCGATCAGCGCGTTGGATGAGAATCCGCCAAACACCACCGAGTGCGGCGCTCCGATGCGCGCGCAGGCCAGCATGGCAATCGGCAACTCCGGCGTCATCCCCATGTAGATGGCGACGCGATCGCCTTTGCGGACGCCCAGCGACTTGAGAACGTTGGCGAATTTCTGCACTTCCTTCCAAAGCTGCTGGTAGGTGTAGGTACGAACTTCGCCGGGTTCGCTCTCCCAGATCAGAGCAGCCTTGTTCTTGCGAGCCGTCTGCACGTGGCGGTCGAGGCAGTTGTAGGAAAGATTGATCTGCCCGCCGACATACCATTTGGCCCAGGGTACGTTCCACTCCAGGACTTTGTCCCACTTCTTGAACCAGTGCAGATCCTCGGCGGCGCGTCCCCAGAATTTCTCCGGCTGCTCGATGGATTCCTTGTAGAGAGCCTCATACTCCGCCAGACTCTTGAGGTGGGCTTTCTGGGAAAATTCAGCGGGGGGTTCAAACTTGCGCTGCTCTTGCAATGTGGAATCAATGTTGGACTGGTTTGCGATTACTTCGGCCATGGTTATCCTCGAATGCGCTGCCCCGTCGATGAAGCTGAGGTAGCGGGTACGATTCTACTGCTCACAAAAATGAATGTCTGCCCTGCCGGGAAGGATTCCTGAGGCGCGGACTGTCCGGCCCGCGCCTCAGTTCTCCAGTTAGTGGGCACTCGCTTTTTCCGCGCCCAGTCCAGTGTTCGAGCGCACCAGCAGTTCGTTGAACTTGCTTTCCGCCGACGGTTCATGGCTCAACAGCGTGCCGAGAATGGCCCCCAGAAATCCCAGCGGGATACTGAGTATTCCGGGATTCTCCAGCGGGAAGATGGCCGGCCTTTGGAATAGATGCCGCGCCGCCCCGACCACGGTCGGAGGATCCACTGCCATCAGGCTCGGACCAATAAGAATCAGCCCGATCGAGGCAACCAGGCCAGTTCCCAAGCCTAGGCAAGCCCCGACCGTGTTGAAGCGCCTCCAGAAGATGGAAAGCACGATCACGGGCAGATTGGCCGACGCCGCAACCGCAAACGCCAGCGCCACCAGGAAGGCAACGTTCGCGGTTGGACCCAGCAGAATGGCGACGAAGATTGCCACTGCCCCAACCACGAAAGCGGAGATCCGAGCCACCAGCACCTCTTCGCCCGCCTTGCGTTCGACTCCCTTATGGATGACGTTGGTCCAGAAGTCGTGGGCGAACGACGTGGAAGCGCTAATGGTGAGGCCGGCTACCACGGCAAGAATGGTGGCAAAAGCAATGGACGAGATGAAGGCAAAGAAAATATCCCCTGCCAGAGCCTGGGCCAGCAGCGGCGCGCTCATGTTGGTGCCGCCATGGGTCGCGATGAAGTCGCGGCCGACGATGGTCGCCGCTCCAAAGCCGAGGAACGTGGTCATGATATAGAAGCTGCCAATCAGGACCATCGCCCACACTACGCTGATGCGCGCCGTCTTGGCATCGGGAACGGTGTAGAAGCGCACCAGGATGTGCGGCAGTCCAGCCGTTCCGAAGATCAGCGCCATGCCCAGCGAGATCAGTTCCAGCGGTCCGTAGGGCGGCTTGTAGCGCAGGCCCGGCTGCAGGAAGTCTTTGACTACTTCCTGTCCCTTGTCGTGATAAGTGACGTGGCCGATGGCATCAAAGAAGGCTCCCAGGTGGAAACCGAAGTGGGCCAGGACCAGAATGCTGAGCAAGAGCGTGCCGCCCATCAGCAGAATGGCCTTGATGATCTGCACCCAGGTGGTGGCCAGCATCCCGCCGAATACCACGTACACGATCATCAGGACGCCGACGCCAATCACGGCAGTGTGGAAGGTGATGCCCGATCCTTTCAGGAGGAGCGCAACCAGTGCTCCCGCACCGACCATCTGCGCGATCATGTAGAACGTGGATACGGTGAGCGTGCTCAGCGAAGCCATGGCCCGCACCGGACGAGGCTTCAGGCGATAGGCCAGCACATCGGCCATGGTGTACTTTCCCGCGTTGCGCAGCGGCTCGGCGACCACCAGCAGCACGGTCAAGTACGCGACCAACCAGCCCAC
>Ga0302169_10000484_pt1 | contig 12323 bp, 12 predicted proteins | sample I_Fen_N1_3_FD_193493 | JGI IMG/M metagenome (GOLD analysis project Ga0302169, IMG submission 193493) | Peat permafrost microbial communities from Stordalen Mire near Abisko, Sweden - I_Fen_N1_3 | ecosystem: Environmental > Terrestrial > Soil > Wetlands > Permafrost | place: Sweden: Abisko...
CACTCGATAACTGTCCCATCATACTGCGTGCTTCCCTGCTGGCCGATGCGCGAATTTTGCCGCAGGCCAGACGGGGGAGCCACTTTTTCAACAGAATCGGCCAAAAGCAGCCCTTCGCGAACGGCAGCAACCGGCCGAGGCTGTGTAAAAACGTTTTAGAATACGTCAGACAGTCTGGGCTGGAGCAAAAATCGCGCTCCTACGCAAATTGCTAGTCTGTTGATTCCAAGCGCCACCAGATTTTACGTAGCAACGCAGACTTCAAAACAGCGTATGCGTTTTTACACACTCTGGACAAGAAGCGGACCATAGCTTTGCCGCACTCCAGCACCACCGTGCGGCAAGGCCTGTGTATCAACCCTCGTTCAGCGTCGTTGCTCCCGAATAAACGGCTCGCCCAAGGCACCGGGCTGGCTCGCTGATTCGCGGCTGCTGAGGGCTACCCAAATCATCACCAACAAGGTGACGGCATAGGGCGTCATCAGCACGAAGTATTGCGGCAGGCGCACACCGGCGGCGGCCAGTTGCGGAATCAACGCTTCGATGGCGCCGAACAGCAAGGCGCCCGCCAACGCGCGCCAGGGCGACCAGCGCGCGAAGATCACCAGCGACACTGCAATCCAACCGCGCCCGCCAGTCATGTCGGCAATCCACATCTTGGTGCTCAGCACGGCGATATAAGCACCGGCCAAGCCGATCAGCGCGGCGCCAGCAACAATCGCTGCCAGCCGGTAGGTGAGTACCGGAATGCCGGCCGCATCTGCTGCCTGTGGGTTCTCGCCGACGGCGCGCAGGTGCAGGCCGGTCTGGGTGCGCTGGAGAAACCAGACCACGGCGATAAAGATCAGTACGGTCAGGTACACCAGCGGGTTTTGCACAAACACCTTACCCACCAACGGCAACTCGGAAAGCGGCCACAGCTCGACGCTGTGCAGGCCGCTGACCGGCCGGTTGGTCCAGCCGAATACCGTGCCCGCCAGCCCGGTCAGACCCTGGCAGAAGAACACCAGGGCGAGGCCGGCAATGACCTGGTTGATGCGCAGCACCAGCACCATCAGCGCGAACAACAGCGACACCGTGCTGGCCGCGATCATCGCCGCCAGCAGCGACAGCCCTGCCAGGCCGACGCCCAACTGCGTGCCAATGCCGGCCAGCGCCCCCACCAGCATCAACCCTTCGGCGCCTAGCGCCAGTACTCCGGCACGTTCGGTAAGAATCAGCCCCAGCGCCGCCAGGGCGAAGGGCACGGCGAAATCCGGCGCATTGCCCAGCCAGTGAGTCAACAAGTCCATCAGCAGTCTCCCGCCTGAATACGTCGTATACGATGGCGAATAAAAAAGTCCGAAGAGGCCACGCAAATCACCAGGATCGCCTGGATCAACTGCACCATCGAAAAGGGAATTTGGTAGAACACCTGCAGGTTGCGCCCGGCGACAAACAGCAGGGCAATCAGCAGGGCCACAACGGTGGCGGCCACGGGGTTATTGCGGGCCAGAAAGGCGATTAGAATTCCGGAGAACCCGTAGCCCTGATAGAAGGACTGGGTCAGCCGGCCTTCCTGGCCAACGGTCACCACAAAGCCGGCGATACCGGCCAGGGCACCGGACAGTAGCACTGTGGCGATGATCATCTTGCGCACCGGCACGCCAACCGCATCGGCCACCCGTGGGTTGGCATCGACGAAGCGCAAGTACAGACCCGCTCGGGAAATGCCAACGTACCACAACGTCAGGCCGGTGATCACCAGCGCCATCAGAATGGCCACGTTATAGCCGGTGAGAAAGTCGGGCAGGCGCTCGAAGCTTTGCAGGGGCGGCGAGTAGGGGAAGTTGTCGCGCGGGTCTTTCCAGCTGCCGTACACCAAGTGCAAGAGAAAGTTGGCGGCGATGTAGTTGAGCATCAAGGTGGAGATGATTTCATTGACCTTGAGGTGCAGCTTCAACAGCACCGGCGTCAGGGTCCAGAGCATGGCGCAGAGCATCGCGGTGAACATCATCAGCGGCAGGCGCAGGGCGTGCGGGCCAATGTCGAACAGCGAAATCGCCGTGGCGCCGATGGCCCCCCAGATCATCTGGCCTTCTAGGCCCAGGTTCCAGAAGCGGGCGCGAAACGCCATGCAACCGGCCAGGCCGACCATTATCATGGGCGCTGCCTGGAACAATACGGCACGCTGATTTTGCGCATCGAACAGGGTCTGCACAACGAACTCGTTAAGCAGCTCGCCGGCCGGCACGCCGGCGCCGACCAGGATCAACGCACAGATCGCCAGACCAAACAGCAACGCCAGGCCGATCACCAGCGCCTGCCAGTGCAGGGCCATCTGCTGGCGGGTTTCCAGGGTGTAACGTCGGCCAAACAGCGGTTGCCGTGGGCTGACGGAGGGCTGAGACAGGGTCATGTCAGTCATGGCTCACCATTGCTTTACCAATCGCCTGGCGGCCGGCGGGGTGCTCGAACTCGGCGACGATACGGCCGCTGTTCATCACGCCAATACGGTCGGCCAGGGTTAGTACTTCGTCGAGGTCTTCGCTGATCACCAGCACCGCCGCGCCGGCGTCACGGGCGGCACGCAAGCGGCCGTGCACGGCCTGGGTGGCGCGTACATCCAGGCCACGGCTGGGGCTGTGCACCACCACCAGTTGCGGGGCACGGCTGAACTCGCGGGCAATCACCAGCTTCTGCGCGTTGCCGCCGGAGAGCAGGGCGGCGCTTTGTTCCAGCGAGCGCACGCCTTGCACATCGAACGCCTTCACCGCGTCGGCGGCATCCTGTTTCATGCGTTTACCCAGCAGGCGCACAAAGGAGCCATAGCGCCCGCCATGCACCTGGCCGATGGCAAAGTTTTCGGCCACGCTCAGCGAGCCCGCGAGGGCGGCGCCGTAACGGTCTGCCGGAATGCAGGCGATGCGCAGCTCACGGCGTTGCTCGGGGCTGGCACCGCGCAAATCTCCAAAGCCTTGCAGATGAATCTCGCCCTCGGTGGGCTGTGGCAGCCCCATCAAGGCGTTGGCCAATTCGCTCTGACCATTGCCGCCCACCCCGGCGATGCCGTAAATCTGCCCGGCGTTCAGTCTCATATTCACCCCGGCCAACGGCCCGCTACCTGCCGGGCTGCGCAGGTCGCGCACCTGCAAACGCAGTGCCCCGGGAGGCGGGCCAGGTTGATAGCCCGCCTGGCTCGACTCACCGACCGTAAGGCGCACCAGCTCCTCGATGCTGACGTGCTGCGGGTCGAGGGTCTGGATGGTCTTGCCGCCGCGCATCACCGTCACGCGGTCGGCATAGCGTTTCACATCGGCCATCTTGTGCGTCACCAACACCACGGCGGCGCCTTGCCGGGCGAACGTCTGCACTGTGGCGAGCAGGCGTTCAGCCTCCTGGTCGGTAAGCACCGCCGTGGGCTCATCAAGAATCAGAATGCGCGCCCCGGCGAGCAGCACCTTGAGAATTTCCACCCGCTGCTGCTCAGCGACCGACAACTGCTCCACCGGCTGCCGAGGGTCGAGCACAAAGCCCAACTCCGCGGCCTTGGCGCTGATCTGCTGCTCCAGCGCCTGCAAACGCTTGCTGTAGCTGCCTTGCTGCGGCTGTGCCGGCAAGCCGAGCAGAATGTTCTGCGCCACCGTGAACGGCTTTACGAGCTTGAAGTGCTGATGCACCATGCCGATGTGATAACGGCTAGCGTCCCGGGGGCCGCTCAACCGCACCGCATTATCATCCACCAACAGGCTGCCGGTTTCCGGGGCGTACAAGCCCGCCGCAATATTCATCAGCGACGACTTGCCCGCACCATTCTCCCCGAGCAGGGCGTGCACTTCGCCCCAACAGGCGGTGAAGTGCGCGTCACTCAGGGCCTGGAAACCGTCGAACGACTTGTTGATGCCAGTAAGTTGGAGGGCGTTGACCTGTTTCATTGCTGGGTCTTCACTCCTTTGACGAACCAGTCCATCTTCCACAGATCGCCGTCGGCCATCACGGTGCCGGCAGCGATACGTTCTTTGCCGTTACGGTCGGTCATAGGGCCGCTGTACAGAATCTTTTTGCCGGCCAGCAGCTCGGCACGGGCGGCCTCGATTTTCTCGCGGTCGGTGGCAGAAATAATCGAGTCCTTGGTCAGGCTGATATCGGTACCGCCTTCCTGCATCGACAGCAGCGCGCCGGTGGGGGTGGGTTGCCAGTTGCCGGCGATGACTTTTTTCAACTCGGGCGCCAGGAAGCGATCCCACACCCACATCGACGAACACACGGTAGCTTTGGGGGCAAACCCGCTGAGGTCGCGGTGGTAGCCGGTGCCATGTACGCCACGCTCCTGGGCCACCAGTTGCGGGGTCGGGCTGTCGACGTGCTGGCCGATTACGTCGGCACCGTTGTCGATCAGTGCCATGGTCGCGGCACGCTCTTTGACCGGGTCATTCCAGGCGCCGGTATACACCACGTTGACAGTCGCTTCGGGTTTGATCTGTTGGGCACCCAGCTCGAAGGCATTGATTGTCCAGTTCACCTGGCCAAAGGGGTTGGCGGCGACGAAACCCAATTTTCCGGACTTGGATGCCGCAGCGGCAGCCATGCCACACAGGTATTGGCTTTCATAGGTGCGGCCGTAGAAGGACTCAAGGTTGTCGGCGTTAGTGGTACCGGAACCATTGAGGAACGCCACGTCGGGGTATTTCTTGGACAGCTCCAGGAAGGTGTCGGAGTAGCCGAACGCGGTGCCAACAATGATGTTGGCACCACGGGCAATCAGGCGATCAACCACCGGGGTAATGGCTGCGGCATTTTCCGGCACGCTTTCGACGAATTGAATTTTTTGGTCGAGTTCCGTTTCCAGTTTTTGCCGGGCTTCATCGAACGCCTGAGTCCAACCACCATCATTGCGAGGGCTGATGTACACCATGGCAATCTTGGCCGGTGCCTTGAGTGTCAGCCCTTCGGCCTGAGCATTGCCAACAGCAGCGGCAAGCACAACGGTTGCACACACAGTCCCCTGCAAAACATTCCTGAACATAAGTCGTTTTCCTGCTGGTAGGCGAATGATTGACAGCGCACGGCTGGCCCAACTGGCCTTCTGGCTCAGCATGCAGATGGCGATAGCAGCTTCCGTGCCATAAAAATAAATCGTTTATTTACAAAGAGTTGTAATTCGCTTAACACAAAAACGGATCAAATGGTCTGAACTAGAGCACTTAGTTTGTGCGTGGCGCACGAGAAACGCGCAGCACTGTGCTGGCAGGGAAAAGCAGCGTGCAGGAGGGCCAAGGCAGAGGGGGTGAAAGCGAGGGCAGCGGCAGGAGCTGAACAAGGGCGGCAGGGTGTGCGCTCGCCCTTGCGTTGGGGACGTCAGCCGTCGGTGCAGGGGCGTAAGCCCTGACAGATTAGGTTCTGCACATTGCGCAGAGTGTCTTCGAAGAACACCGGGTCGGCCAGGTTTTTGCCGGTGATGGCCTGCACCTGAGCGCTGAAGTCGGCGTAGTGCTGAGTGATGCTCCAGATCGAGAAGATCAGGTGATAAGGGTCTAACGGTGCCAGCGTGCCGGCATCAATCCAGCTTTGAATCACCGCGACCTTGTTGTCGACCTTTAGCCGCAACTGCTGCTCGAGCTGCTCTTTTATAAATGGCGCGCCCTGCATGATTTCCATGCAGAACAGCTTCGATTCGGCGGGGTGGTCGCGGGACAGTTCGAGCTTGGCGCGAATGTAACGGTTGATCACCTCAAGCGGCGGCTGCTCGGCGTCGAAGTCGCCCAGCGGCAGCAGCCAGATCTCCAGCAAGTGCTGCAGCACATTGGTGTACAGCTCCTCTTTACTGGAGAAGTAATAAAGCAGGTTGGTCTTGGACACGTCTGCGGCGGCGGCTACCTGATCCAAGCTGGTGCCATGCATGCCGAATTGCGAAAACAGCCCCAACGCAGCCTGGATGATCGACTCGCGTTTGTTCTTGATCTGCAACTGACGGCGCTGCTCGGACTTGGCGCTCATGGTTCGCGCCACTTTGACTTTGGCCTTGGCGCCAGATGCAGGCTTTTCAGCCTTGGCGCCGACCTTCTTGGCCAGGGTATTTTTCTTGAGTGGCTTGCCAGCAGCTGGCACGTCTTCGATGGATTTGCTTTTCACTACCTGGGCCACCAAACGAGTCAATGGGCGAGTGTATCAGGCTTGGCCGTGGGGGCGGGACGGTGCATTCGCGCGAATGCTATCGGCATTGATTGAAGTCATTGAGCAAACCCCACGCGCTCATAAATGCCCCATACCGGCTCATCAGTGCATTCAGATCGGGCATCTTTGTAAATTCAAATGGTTCAAAACAGACCAAATGGTCTGCAATAAACTAAGAAAATTAATTAAGTATTTGATAGTAAAAGTAAAAAAATAACTGGCACGCCCCATGCAAATGCTTCGTTCGACACGCATCCAAGTGGATGTGCAAGACGAATGGAGATGGTTATGAAGGTTGGTATCTTTATCCCTATTGGCAACAACGGCTGGCTGATTTCCGAGAACGCTCCGCAGTACAAGCCCACATTCGAACTGAACAAGCAGATCACCCTGGCTGCCGAGCACTACGGCTTCGACTTCGCCTTGTCGATGATCAAACTGCGCGGTTTCGGCGGCAAAACCGAGTTCTGGGACCACAACCTGGAATCCTTCACCCTGATGGCCGGCCTCGCGGCGGTCACCAGCCGGATCAAGCTGTTCGCCACCGCGCCTTCGCTGGTGATGCCGCCGGCGATTATTGCGCGCATGGCCGCCACCATCGACTCAATTGCCGATGGCCGTTTCGGGGTCAACCTGGTGACCGGCTGGCAGCGACCTGAGTACTCGCAGATGGGCATGTGGCCCGGTGATGAGTTCTTCTCCAACCGTTACGACTACCTGTCCGAATACATTCAAGTGCTGCGTGACCTATGGGGCACCGGCAAGTCCGACTTCAAAGGCGCGCACTTCCAGATGGATGACTGCCGCGTCAGCCCGCAACCGCGAGCAGACATGAAGGTCATTTGCGCCGGACAGAGCGATGCTGGCATAGCGTTTTCGGCGCAGCACGCCGACTACAACTTCTGCTTCGGCAAAGGCATCAACACGCCAAAAGCCTTCGCGCCGGCAGCGCAGAAACTGATCGAAGCCACCCGTGAGAGCGGTCGTGACGTGAGCACCTTTGTGCTGATGATGGTGATCGCCGACGAAACCGACGAAGCCGCCCGCGCCAAATGGGAACACTACAAGGCCGGCGTCGATGAAGAAGCCGTTGCCTGGCTGGGGGTGCAGGGTGCAGTCGACAAGACATCCGGGGCCGATACCAACGTGCGGCAGATGGCCGACCCGACGTCGGCCGTGAACATCAATATGGGTACGCTGGTTGGCTCCTACGCCAACGTCGCGCGCATGCTTGATGAAGTCTCCGAGGTGGAGGGCACCGAAGGTGTACTGCTGACCTTCGACCACTTTATCGAGGGCGTGGAAGCGTTCGGTGAGCGCATTCAGCCGTTGATGAAAAGCCGCCTTGACGTGCACAGCCCTGTGCCTTCCCAGGTGGGCGCAGAGCAGGTTGCCGTGGGCGCTGCATCATGAGCGGCGTGAAGAACGTAACCCTGTCCTCGACCACCCCGGCCGGTATTGCCGAGGTGGCAGGAGAGGGCGCGCCGCTGGTGTTGCCAGCACGCCCAGAGCCGGTTTATCTGCACCGCTCCAATACCGCGCTGATCGTGGTCGACATGCAGAACGCCTACGCCTCGGTGGGCGGTTACGTCGACTCGGCCGGGTTTGATATCTCCGGCGCCCAGGGTGTTATCGCCAAGGTCGGTGAGGCGGTCCGCGCGGCCCGTGCCGCCGGTATCTGCGTGGTTTATCTGCAAAACGGCTGGGACAGCGACTACGTCGAGGCCGGCGGCCCGGGCTCGCCCAACTGGTACAAATCCAACGCGCTGAAAACCATGCGCAAGTACCCGGAACTGCAAGGGCGCTTTCTCGCCAAGGGCGGCTGGGACTACCAGATCGTCGACGAACTGACCCCGCAACCCGGTGACATCGTGGTGCCGAAACCGCGTTACAGCGGCTTCTTCAACAGCGCACTGGACAGCACCTTGCGCGCTCGTGGAGTTCGCAATCTGGTGTTCACCGGTATCGCCACCAACGTCTGCGTGGAAAGCACCCTGCGCGATGCCTTTCACCTCGAATACTTCGGTGTGATGCTCGAAGACGCCACCCACGAACTGGGCGGCGAGCAGATTCAGGCAAGCACGGTTTACAACGTGGAAAGCTTTTTCGGCTGGGTGTCCACGGTCGAGCACTTCATCAGCAGCGTGACGGCGAACTGATCGCCACTTCCTGTTCTTCAACTCAATATCAATGTGAGGTTCCCATGCCCAAGCAAGTGATCATTCCCGCTGGTACCGGCAAACCGCTCGCACCTTTCGTGCCGGGCACCCTGGCCGACGGCATTCTGTATGTGTCCGGCACCTTGCCGTTCGACAGCGAAAACAACGTGGTGCATGTCGGCGATGCCGCCGCACAAACCCGCCACGTGCTGACCATCATCAAGGGCGTTGTCGAGACCGCTGGCGGTACCATGGACGACATCACCTTCAACCACGTCTTCCTGAAAAACTGGGAAGACTATGCGGCCATCAACAGCGTGTACGCTGAGTTTTTCCCTGGCGAAAAACCGGCCCGATACTGCGTGCAGACCGGCCTGGTAAAACCCGATGCCCTGGTCGAAATCGCCAGCGTAGCGCACATCGGCAACGCCCAATGAACAGGGTGCTGCATAGCGAAGTACACGGGGCCGCCGATGGCCCTGCGGTACTGCTGTCTTCCGGGCTCGGTGGCACCACGGGCTACTGGGCAACGTTGATTCCGGTGCTGGTTGCCGCAGGCTACAAGGTCATCGCTTACGACCAGCGCGGCACCGGGCGCAGCCGCGAAGACCTGCCCGCGACCTACCACATCGCCGACATGGCCCGCGATATCCGCGACGTGCTCGACACCACGCAAACCCGTGCATGCCATCTGATCGGCCATGCCCTGGGTGGGCTGGCCGGGCTGCAACTGGCGCTCGATTTCCCCGAGCGGCTGCGCAGCCTGACGCTGATCAATGCCTGGGCCGCGCCCAACCCGCACTCGGCGCGTTGCTTCGACGCGCGCCTGGCACTGCTGGACGCGGTTGGCCCACGGGCCTACGTGGAGGCGCAGCCCATCTTTCTGTACCCGGCCAGTTGGTGTGCCGCCAATGCAGAACGGGTACAGGCCGAAGTGGAACATGCCGCTGCGCACTTTCCTGGCGCCGCCACCATGAAAGCGCGCATCAGTGCGCTGCGCCGCTTCGACATCAGCGAACGGCTGGCCGAGATCGGCGTCGCCACGCTGGTATCGGTGGCCAAGGATGACGTGCTGGTGCCTTGGACGTGCTCCGAGCGCCTTGCCGAGGGCCTCCCAAACGCGCAGTTGCATGCCTTCGAGCATGGTGCGCATGCCCACAACATTACCGCCGCCAGCGCGTTCAACACGCAGTTGCTGGCCTTTCTAGACGCTCAAACCAAGGTGTATCCATGAGCCAACCCCTCAACCACTCCGCCCTGGCCACGCTGTTCAGTGCGGCCCGTAGCCACAACGGCTGGACCGAGCAGGGCATTGATGACGCGGTGCTGCGCCAGCTCTACGACCTGCTGAAAATGGCGCCGACCTCGGCCAATTGCTCGCCCGGCCGCTTTGTGTTCGTGCGCAGTGAAGCCGCCAAGCAGCGCCTGGCGCCCGGGCTCTCCAAAGGCAATCTGGAAAAAACCATGAGCGCGCCAGTAAGCGTGATCGTGGCGTGGGATCGCGCCTTCTACGAGCACCTGCCGACCTTGTTCCCGCATGCCGATGCCAAGAGCTGGTTTACCCACAGCCCCGAAGCGGCCCACGAAACCGGCTTTCGCAACGGCTCGCTGCAGGGCGCCTATCTGATGATGGCGGCCCGTTCGATGGGGCTGGATGTGGGGGCACTGTCGGGTTTCGACGCCAAACACGTGGATGCCGAATTCTTTGCCGGCACCACCTGGACCGCCAACTTTATCGTCAACCTCGGCCACGGCAACCCCGAAAAACTGTTCGGTCGCCTGCCACGCCTGGCCTTTGAAGACGCCTGCCAACTGCTCTGAATTCAACCCTAATCCGGTGACCGATCATGTCCAATAGCCTTGCAGCAACCTTCAGTACCTCAGAAGCCGCACAGATGGCGCCCAGCAAAGCCGACTTTCGCAGCGCAATGGCGCGCCTGGGTGCGGCGGTGAATATCATCACCACCGACGGTCCGGGCGGGCGTGCCGGTTTTACCGCGTCGGCGGTCTGCAGCGTAAGCGATGAGCCACCCAGCCTGCTGGTGTGCCTCAACCGCAGCGCTTCGGTGTACGAAACCTTCAAGCGCAATGCCGTGCTCTGCGTGAACGTGCTGGGCGCGGGTCAGCAGGACATTTCCAATCTGTTCGGCGGCAAGACGTCGATGGACGAACGCTTTGCCGCCGCCACCTGGTGCGAAGGCGCGACGGGGTCGCCGGTGATGGAGCAGGCTTGCGTGTCCTTTGATTGCCGGCTGCGGCAGATCACCGAAGTAGGTACCCACGATGTTCTTATCTGCGAAGTGCTCGCCATTCACAGTAATGCGCCGGCCCACAGCCTGATCTACTTCAACCGTCAGTACCACGAACTGCAAGCCAGCTGCTGAGCCTGTAGGTGAGGATGTCATGAGCAAAGTTGTTTTTATCACGGGAGCCACCTCCGGATTCGGTCGCGCCACGGCCCGGCGTTTCGCCGCTGCGGGTTGGTCGTTGATTCTTTGTGGTCGTCGCCTGGAGCGCCTGCTGGCTTTGCAGGACGAACTGAGCGCCAGCGTGGCGGTGCATATCGCCGAACTGGATGTGCGAGACGCCGCTGCCGTGCAGCGCGCCGTTGGCCAATTGCCGACGGGCTTTCAGCGCATTGATGCGCTGGTCAACAACGCCGGCCTGGCGTTGGCGCCGCAACCGGCACAGCAGGTGGAGCTGCAAGACTGGCACACCATGATCGACACCAACATTACCGGCCTGGTCAACGTCACCCATGCCGTTTTGCCCACGCTACTGGAAACCGGCAAGGGCGCGAGCATCGTCAATATCGGGTCGGTGGCGGGCGAGTGGCCCTATCCGGGCGGCCACGTGTATGGCGCCAGCAAGGCATTCGTCAAACAGTTCAGTTACAACCTGCGTTGCGACCTGATCGCCAGCGGCGTGCGGGTCACTGACATCGCTCCTGGTATCGCCGAAACCGAGTTCACCCTGGTGCGTACCAAGGGCAACCAGGCCGCCTCCGATGCGCTATACGGCGATACCACCCCACTGACTGCGGAGGACATCGCCGAGCAGATTTTTTATGTCTGCAACCTGCCCGCACACATCAATATCAACCGCCTTGAAGTGGTGCCGACGCGCCAGGCGTGGGCGGGTTATGCGATTGATCGTGACCGCTAGCGAGGCGGGCGGGTAAATGCGCTGCGCTAGGCAATAACGCGCTGCGCTAGGCGCTTTTTTAGGCCCGGCGCTTTAGGTCACTTCATTAAATATCCGCTCCGCTGCAAGGAACTTGCGCAACAACGGTTCCATCAAACCATGCAGCTGCCCACCATCCACCTACGGGCACAGGCGCGGTCCCAGCCGATCACACACTTAGATCGCGAACACCTGAAACGCACGCACTTGAGATCTTGTGCAGCCACTAAACGTGAAGACGTTCGCGAGGGCGGGTCAGCCTTTTTGCAACGAAAAAGGGGATTGATTCTAGCGACCCCAAACGTCCGTTTTGGCCGAGGCTGTGTAAAAACGTTTTAGAACACGTCTGACAGTCGGGGCTGGAGGAAAAATCGCGCTCCTACGCAAATTGCTAGTCTGTTGATTCCACAAGCGCCACCAGATTTTACCTAGCAACGCAGACTTCAAAACAGCGCATGCGTTTTTACACACTCTGGACCGATTTCTGCCTCTCGTGACTGGCAGAAATCGACCGATTCTGTTGAAAAAGTGGCTCCCCCGTCTGGCCTGCGGCAAAATTCGCGCATCGGCCAGCAGGGAAGCACGCAGTATGATGGGACAGTTATCGAGTGGGCAGGAGCGACTGTTTTACTCGTTCAACCTTGAAGATCACATCCCCGCCAATCACCTTCTGCGCAGCATTGATCGGTGTCTCGATCTGAGCGACTTGCGCCATTACCTCGCCGATTTTTACAGCCCAATTGGGCGTCCTTCGATTGACCCAGAGTTGATGATCCGCATGCTGATCGTGGGCTATTGCTACGGTATTCGCTCCGAGCGGCGGCTGTG
>Ga0302169_10000485_pt1 | contig 12305 bp, 11 predicted proteins | sample I_Fen_N1_3_FD_193493 | JGI IMG/M metagenome (GOLD analysis project Ga0302169, IMG submission 193493) | Peat permafrost microbial communities from Stordalen Mire near Abisko, Sweden - I_Fen_N1_3 | ecosystem: Environmental > Terrestrial > Soil > Wetlands > Permafrost | place: Sweden: Abisko...
CTCCGTGGCCCGCGCGATGGCGGTTGGCCTGTTCGCGGCGTTTCTACCGATCCCGTTGCAAATGCTCCTGGCTGCGGTGCTGGCGATCATGGTGCGAGGCAACATGCCGATTGCGGTGAGCCTGGTCTGGCTGACCAACCCGATCACCATGCCGGCGGTGTTTTTCTGCACGTACCAGACCGGGGCCTGGCTGTTGGATGTGCCCACTCGCCAGTTGCCCGACTCTTTGTCCTGGGAATGGGTCAGCAGCGAATTGTCGACGTTATGGCAACCGTTTTTGCTGGGTTCGGTGGTGACAGGGTTGGTGTTGGGGGCTCTCGCCTATTTCCTGACCATGACGTACTGGCGGTGGTGGGTGGCGCGCCAGTGGAAGCGGCGCAAGAAAAGCCGGATGTAGGAATGCAAAACGGCCTCCATTGTTGGAGGCCGTTTTTTCATGCGGTGTTTGTGCTGGCGGTCTTGAATCAGGTACGCATCCCGCGCCCACTGACCAGCAACCGTGCGCAACCGACATACAACACAATCGTCGCCACCAGCATAAAGGTGATTGCGATGCTGATCTTGATGTCCGAAACCCCAAGAATGCCGTATCGGAACGCGTTGACCATGTGCAACACCGGGTTCGCCAGGGACACGGTCTGCCAGAACGGTGGCAACAGGGAGATCGAGTAAAACACCCCGCCCAGGTAAGTCAGCGGTGTCAGCACGAAGGTCGGGATGATCGAGATGTCATCGAAGTTGCGTGCAAACACGGCGTTGATGAAGCCCAGCAGCGAAAAGATCGTCGCCGTCAGTACCACCACCAGAATGGTCACGCCCAGGTGATGCACCTGCAAATCGGTGAAGAACAGCGACAGTATCGTCACGATGATCCCGACCATCAGCCCGCGCAACACGCCGCCCAGGGTATAGCCGATCAGAATCGTATGCGGCGACACTGGCGACACCATCAGTTCCTCGATGGAACGCTGGAACTTGCTGCCGAAGAAACTGGAGACCACGTTGCCGTAGGAGTTGGTGATCACCGACATCATGATCAGCCCCGGCACGATGTACTCCATGTAGGTGAAGCCACCCATGCCACCAATCTGCTTGCCGATCAGATTGCCGAAGATCACGAAATACAAAACCATGGTGATGGCCGGCGGCAGCAGCGTCTGCGGCCAGATCCGGGTGAAACGCCGGACCTCACGGTAAACGATGGTATTGAGGGCAACGAGGTTGGGCTGCAGCTCGGAACTCATACTGCCACCTTCGACAGATTTTTCTCCACCAGGGACACAAACAACTCCTCAAGGCGATTGGTTTTGTTACGCAGGCTCAGCACTTCGATGTTTTGCTGCGCCAGTTGAGTGAACAGCGCGGTGATGCCCATGGCCTTGTCGACCTGGACTTCCAGCGTGTGACCATCGAGCAGACGGGTCGGGTAGCCGAGCAACTGCGGCGCACTGGTCAGGGTGTTTTTTATGTCGAGCAGGAAAGTTTCCACATGCAGTTGGCTGAGCAACTGTTTCATGCTGGTGTTTTCGACAATGGTGCCATGGTCGATGATGCCGATGTTGCGGCACAACTGCTCAGCCTCTTCCAGGTAGTGCGTGGTAAGGATGATGGTGATGCCTTTCTGGTTCAGCTCGGTGAGGAAGGTCCACATCGAGCGACGCAGTTCGATGTCCACACCCGCCGTCGGTTCATCGAGGATCAGCAGGCGCGGTTCGTGAACCAGCGCACGGGCGATCATCAGTCGACGCTTCATACCGCCGGACAGTGAACGCGACGGCACATCGCGCTTGTCCCACAGGCCGAGTTGGGTCAGGTACTGCTCGGCGCGTTCCTTGGCGATTTTCGGCGGGATGCCGTAATAACCGGCCTGGGTCACGACGATGTCGAAGGTCTTTTCGAACTGGTTGAAGTTGAATTCCTGGGGCACTACGCCGATGGAGCGCTTGAGCTGCGCAGGATTTTTGTCCAGGTCGTGACCGAAGATATTCACCGTTCCGCTGGTCTTGTTGACCAGGGTCGAGAGAATGCCGATGGTCGTGGATTTGCCGGCGCCGTTAGGGCCGAGCAAGGCGAAGAAGTCACCTTCGGCAACGTCCAGATCGATACCACTCAGGGCCTGGAAACCGTTGCCGTAGGTTTTGGTTAGCTGCCGGATGGACAGAGCGGAACTCATATCGGATTACGCACCAAGAAGGAAGAAAGGGATAAAAGAAGGCCGGCGGCGACTGGAACAACCACGGCACATGAGCGCAATGGTGCTTGTCGCCGCCACACAAGTACAGTCAAGTGTGTCGATAGTGAGTATTAAGTCAACGCGGTCATAACGGCTTTTTGATACGCCGGACGCTGTTTCAACCGGGCATACCAGGCTTCGAGGTGCGGCTGCGGCGCGCGCTCGATCGGCATCTCGAACCAGGCATAAATAAAACTGCCGAGGGGAATGTCGCCCATGCCGATTTCATCACCGGACAAGTACGGTTTGGCGGCAAGCGCTTGATCGGCCATCGACAGCAGCTCTTCGCATTCCTTGATCGCGGCCTTGATGGCGGGCCAGTCCTGCTTGTCGGCCGGGGTGCGCATCACGCCCCAGAATACGGTGCGGAACGGGCCGGCGAGACTTGAAGTGGTCCAGTCCATCCACTTGTCGGCCGTGGCGCGGGCTTTTGGATCCGCCGGATACCAGGCGCTGCCGTCGGCATGTCGGGCCATCAAGTAACGCACGATGGCGTTGGATTCCCACAGGACAAAGCCGTCATCCTCGATCACCGGAATGCGACCGTTGGGGTTCATCGCCCGGTACTCCGGTGTATCAACGACACCAAAGGCGCCGCCCGCATCGGTGGCCTCGTAGGCCAGCCCCAGCTCTTCGGCGGCCCACAAAGGCTTTCTGACATTCGACGAGTTTTTCCGACCCCAGATCTTCAGCATGACCGCCTCTTTTTCGATAAGTGGGCAGGCAGCATACGCCGGATCAGGCTCGACTCAAATCGCTCTGCATATCCCCCAGCAGGGCCGGCAGTGTGTCGCTGAACAGGTGCGGGTAGCACTTTTCCAGGTGCTCGAAAAAGAACGCTTGCGGCACATCGGTGAACTGGCCGTGATCGACCAGGTATTCCATCAACTGCGCGCCATCGCGATTGAATGGATGAAAGACACTGTCGTTGATCCCGTCGAATTCCAGCGGCGCGACATTGAACAATTCACACAGTTGCTGGTTGAAGGCCGGCGTGGCCTTGACCCAGCGGTCGTTCAGATACAGCTCGGTGTAGCCGTGCATTGCGAACACATCACTCTTGAGCAGTTCAAGCAAGCGCGGGGTCGACAGGTGATTTCGCACATCCGCCAGACCAATACGCGCAGGAATCCCGCAATGTCGCGCGGCGCCGGCCAGCAACGTGGCTTTGGGCACGCAATAGCTTTCCCCGGTGGCCAGTGCATAACTGCCGCGCAAGGTCTCTGGGTCGCGGCTGAACGTGTAGGGGTTGTAGCGCACGGCCTCGCGCACCGCGTAATAGAGGTTGATCGCCTGCTCAAGCGGATCACGACCGCTGCCGCAGTGTGTTTCGGCGAACTCCACCACAGAAGGGTGGTCACTATCGATGAAGCGGCCGGGACTCAAGTACTCGTGCATGAGATCAATCTCCTGGGGAAGCCCCGAGTCTAGCGACAGGTTCAGCACAGAGATAACGACGTTTCGGCCAAACTTGGGCGCATTGTCGCGTAGGAAACGAACGAATTCCCGAGCGTGTTGCCAACCGAGCCTACAAATCTCATCCAAGGTTTCCCACGATTTCAATCGCCACGCTCTGACCACCCTGTTTGGCGGATGCCGTCTAAGCTCTGAAGGTTGGTTTTACCCTGGTTCACGGAGGATTAAATATGCTGCTGTTGTGGATACTGGTTCTGATTGTCGGGATAGCCTGGTTAGCCCATCGTCGCACCGCCCCCCTGCCCGCCCTGTGCATTGTTGCCGTCTACATCGTCGCGATGGGGGCTTTCAGCCGCGCGCCGGGTTGGCTGCTGCTGGTGTTCTGGGTGTTGATTGCAGCCGTTGCGGCGCCATTGCTGCTGCCCGACCTGCGTCGCAAGTTCTTCAGCGCGCCGCTGTTCAGCTGGTTCCAGAAAACCCTGCCGCCGATGTCGCAAACCGAGCGCGACGCCATCGACGCCGGCACCGTGTGGTGGGACGGCGAATTGTTCAGCGGCCGTCCGGACTGGGACAAATTGCTGTCCTATCCAAAAGCCCAGCTGACTGAAGAAGAACAGGCGTTCATCGACGGCCCGACCGACGAGCTCTGCGCCATGGTCACCGACTGGCAGATCGGGCAAGACATGGACCTGCCCGCTGAAGCCTGGACGCACATCAAGGAAAACGGCTTCTTCGCGCTGATCATTCCCAAGGAATTTGGCGGCAAGGGCTTCTCCGCCTACGCCCACTCCCAGGTCGCGATGAAACTGGCGACCCGCAGCGGCGATCTTGCGTCCACCGTGATGGTCCCCAATTCCCTCGGTCCGGCCGAACTGCTGCTGCACTACGGCACCGACGAACAACGCAATCATTACCTGCCTCGGCTGGCCCGTGGTGACGACATTCCGTGCTTCGCGCTGACCGGTCCGCTGGCCGGTTCCGACGCCGGGGCCATGCCCGACACCGGGGTGATCTGTAAAGGTGAATGGGAAGGCAAGGAAACCCTCGGTCTGCGCCTGAACTGGGAAAAGCGTTACATCACCCTCGGCCCGGTGGCGACCCTGCTCGGCCTCGCCTTCAAGGCCTATGACCCGGACCATTTGCTGGGTGACAAAGAGGATTTGGGCATCAGCCTGGCGCTGATTCCAACCGACACGGCCGGTGTTGAAATCGGCCGCCGTCACTTGCCGCTGGGGGCCGCATTCATGAACGGCCCGAACTCCGGCAAGGACGTGTTCGTGCCGCTCGATTTCCTCATCGGTGGACAGGAAATGCTCGGCAAAGGCTGGATGATGCTGATGAATTGCCTGTCGGTCGGGCGTTCGATCTCATTGCCGGCAGTCGGCACCGGCGCGGCCAAGTTCACCAGTCTGGTGACGGGGCAGTACGCTCAGGTCCGCGAGCAATTCAATGTCCCATTGTCGGCGTTCGAAGGGATTCAGGAAGCCATGGCGCGCATCGGCGGCAACGCCTGGATGATGGACGCGGCGCGCATGCTGACCGCCAACGCGGTGGACCTGGGCGAGAAACCTTCAGTGCTGTCGGCGATTCTCAAGTACCACCTCACCGAACGCGGCCGCGAATGCATCAGCCACGCGATGGATGTTCACGGCGGTAAAGCCATCATCATGGGGCCGAACAATTACCTCGGTCGCAGCTGGAATGGCGCGCCGATTTTCATCACCGTGGAAGGCGCAAACATTCTTTCGCGCAACCTGATGATCTTTGGCCAAGGCGCCATTCGCTGCCATCCGTTCGTGCTCAAGGAAATGGCCCTCGCCGGTCGTGAAGACAAGGACCAGGCACTCACCGAGTTTGATGGCCTGCTCCTCAAGCACATTGGTTTTGCCGTGAGCAACGCCGCCAGCACGTTGGTGCTGAACCTCGGTTTCGGGCACTTCGAGCACACGCCGGGCAACAAGCTGAGCCAGGGCTATTTCCGCGCGCTCAACCGTCAGGCGGCGGCGTTCGCCATGCTGGCGGACCTGAGCATGATGCTGCTGGGCGGTGAACTGAAACGCCGCGAACGCCTGTCGGCACGCCTCGGGGATGTGCTCAGCAACCTGTACCTCGCCTCTGCCGCTCTCAAGCGTTACCACGATCTCGATTCACCGGAGCACATGGCGCCGCTGTTTACCTGGGCCATGGAGGAAAGCCTTGGCCAGTCAGAACGGGCACTGGATGAACTGCTGACCAATTTCCCGAACAAGGTACTGGGTTGCCTGTTGCGGGTGATCGTGTTCCCGTTCGGCCGTCGACACAAAGGGCCATCGGACAAACTCGGCGCCGAAGTGGCTGCCGTGATTGGCCGGGCCAAGGGTGACCCGACGCTCGAAGAATTGCTGGGCGGTTGCTATCGCCCACAATCGGCCGAGGATGCCGTCGGTGCTTTGCAACACGCCTGCAACCTGTTGAACGCGGCGCAGCCGCTGCAGAAAAAGCTGCACATCGCGCTCAAGAGTGGTCAGGTCAAACCAGCCGCCGGGGAACACGTCATCGATGCCGCGCTGGAGGCGGGAGTATTGCAGGCGACGGAAGCGCAAACCCTGCGGGCCGCTGAAACAGCACGACGCAAGGTGATCGACGTCGATGATTTCGACAAAGAGGAGCTGGCGCTGGCACCAGGAAAGGTCCGCTGATCCAGTGCCCCCATGCAAAACGGGCGCAGGAGCTTTATACTCCTGCGCCCGTTTTGCTCTTGAGGACTTATCTCGTGTCCAACGTCGTTGCCGACCATCTCGTCTTGCTTGACCACTTGCGCAGCATCCTGGTCGCCGTGGGTGAGGCCGAACAGGTTCCCGAAGAAAGCCATGCCTTGTTCCTGGAGCGCTTCGATGAATTGCGTGCGTTGCTGCCGGTCGATCCGATCGAAAGCCAATACCTGGGCCAGGACATTCTCTGCCAGGTGATCACCCGCTACCCGCAAATTGCCCATCTGGTCCCGCGCGACCTGCTGTGGTACTTCGCCGGTGACTGCCTGCATTACATGCCCGATGATGAAATCGAACTGTATCAGGCCCTGGAAGAACGTCGCTTCGAAGCTGAACAGAACGACGAACCGTTTGACTGGAACCAGGAAAAGCAGCTGCTGGCGATGTCGAACGACGACGCCAAGCACTGATCCTCGATCAGTTATACAAAAGGCCCGCATGGTTGAACATGCGGGCCTTTTTTTGTGGCTGGGTAAGTGGCGCCCGGTAGGACGCCTTCGCGAGCAAGCCCGCTCCCACAGTGGATCGCATTTCTTCAATAAGAATCCGGTCAAATGTGGGAGCGGGCTTGCTCGCGAAGGGGCCAGTCAGAGCAATCCATCACTCTCAGGCAATTCATATTCCGCCGCGACCCTGCCGGCCTTCCCCGGCTTGCTCAACGTCGGCTCCTTCTCCAGGCACTCAACCAGATAATCAATAAACACCCGCAACTTCGGCGGCAGATACCGCGTCGGCGAATGCAGCAACCACGCACCACCATGGTATGAAGCCAGAAACGTCCAGTCCGGCAACACCTGCACAATCAGCCCCTGCTCCAGCGCATAGCGCGCGGTGAAATACGGCAGGCTGCCGATGCCGATGTGCTGCAACACCGCGCCCAACCGCACACCTGTGTGATTGGCGGCATACCGCCCACGCACACCAACCGTCACCGCTTTGGTGCCTTTCTTGAATTTCCAGCGCGCATCGCTCGGGGTTTCGCCGAGGTAGATGCAACTGTGATTGAGCAAATCGTGGGGATGGGTCGGGGTGCCGTGCTCGGCCAGGTATTGCGGCGTGGCGCAAAGCAAATGGTCGATGGTCAGCAATTGCCGCCCGACCAATCCAGCAGGTGGCCGGTCGGTAATACGGATGGCGAGATCAACATTGTCGTCGATCAGATCCACCTGCCGATCCTCAAGCAACAACTCCACATCGACCTTGGGATAACGCCGCAGAAATTCCGGCATATGCGGGTGAATCACGAATCGCCCCACGGCCTTGGGCACACTGACCCGCACCAACCCTTCGGCTTCATGGGTGAACTGCCCGCTGATTTCCATCACCGATTTAGCGGCGCTGACCATTTCCTGACAACGCTTGAACACTTCTTCACCACCGTCGCTCAAGCGCAGTTTGCGTGTGGTTCGTTGCAGCAGACGCGTGGCCAGCGCTTTCTCCAGACGCGAAATGCTGCGACTGACCGCCGAAGGTGAAGAACCCAGTTGGCGGGCCGCCTCGGAAAAGCTGCCAGTCTCGACAACCTTGACGAAAATCGCCATTTCCCCAAGCAGCGGCAGTGGAAGATTTATGCTCACAGCGCAACAGTCCTTTGATGTTTGAACGGATTATCACGCAATTCCACGCTTCATATAATAAAAATAGAAACTTTAATAAGGGCATGGAATATGACGCTTCGCCTCTTTTTCCATAGTGATGACCTCAAGGCCAATGTGGAAGTCCTGGATTGCACGCCCCACGAAAACGAATTTGCGGTGGTACTTCGCGCCACACTGTTCCACCCCCAAGGTGGCGGACAACCCTTTGATACAGGCTCGATTGGCGATAGCCAGGTACTGCGGGTCATCCAGGATCCCGAGCGAATCATTCATTTCGTCGACCAATCGGTAAAACCCGGCATGACGCAGATTCGCGTGGACGGCGAGCGGCGTCAGTTCAACACGTGCATGCATTCGGCCGGGCATTTGATCGGCCATTTCGTCCAGGCCAAGGGCTGGATGCCGATCAAGGCGCATCACTGGCCGGGCGAAGGCCGGGTGCAGTTCAAGGCGCTGGAAAGTGCACAGGACGTCGACGCCCAGACCCTTCAACTCGGCATTGAACAATGGATTGGCCAGGATCTCCCGCGCCTGACGTCATTGCGCGAAGGCGCCCGGGAAATCGGTTTCGGTGATCTGCCCGCCTACGGCTGCGGTGGCACCCATGTACGTAGCCTGAAGGAATTGGGCACGGTCACGATCGCCTCCCTTTCATTGAAGAAGGGAACGCTGTCAGTCCACTACACCGTGGATTGAGCATTTGGGCGATGGCGCACCGTCATCGCCTGACGCCGGGGGAGCCTGCGCTCGCGGGTTCTGTTGACTATCTGATAGATGGACCTAAGACATGATGCTTGACGTCGAGCGTCTCGATGAGACGTGCATAAAAAAACTGGCCAATGAAGAAGTCCTCGCCATCCGCGTCAAAGGCCTGTTACCCCAGCCGCTGGCGATTCAGATTGGCGACAAGATCCTCGCCCCCGGTTTCGAAGGCTATATCAATGCGCCCAGCATCGGCCGCATCGGCATGGCGTTTTATGAAGCGGAAAACCAGCCGCTGCTGATCGAGGACTACTTCGAACGCGCCACCCGCAACATCGCGGAATTGCGTAACCGTTGCGCGCCCTACTCGTCCCCGGTCGACACCTTGCGCTGCATGCTCGACGAATCCTGGCCGGCAGGCGCGCACCTGGAAAACCTCTACGGTCGCAAGATGTATGTCGGGCTTTCGCGGGTGGTGAAACCGGGGGTGTGCTTTCTCGCTCATCACGACATTTTCGCCAAGGACGCCCCGGACAGTTACCAGGCCAGAAGCCTGGAAGCCCAGTTCGCCTGCAACGTTTACCTGAACATGCCCACCGAGGGCGGCGCGTTGCAGATGTGGGACGACGACATTTCGCCGGACCAGTTCGACGAAATGCGTGGCGACAGTTACGGCATCGACCCGGCCCTGCTCGGCCCTCCGACGTTGGAGATACGCCCCGAGCCGGGCGACTTCATCATGTTCAATTCGCGCTGCATGCACTCGGTGACCCCGGGCGTGGCGGATCCGCGATTGAGCCTTTCGTTCTTTGTCGGCTACCGCGGCAATGCTTCACCCCTTACCTTCTGGAGTTGAGATGCTTTCGAATTACCTGGGCGAGTTTCTGGCGCTGGCAACCATTCACTTCCTGGCCGTGGTCGCACCCGGGCCGGACTTTGCCGTGACCATCCGCCAGAGCGTGCGATTCGGCCGGTTGGTGGGCATCTGCACGGCGCTGGGTATCGGCGCGGGGATTTCCGTGCATGTGCTTTACACCCTGCTCGGGGTCGGCGCGCTGATGCATACCACACCGTGGCTGTTGACCGTGGCCAAGGTCGTGGGCGGCGCCTACATTTTGTACCTCGGTATCAGCCTGCTTCGCAGTAAACCCAAATCCACGCTTGAGGGCGATAAAGTCCCGGACGAGCCCGTCGTCGAACAAACGCTGCTGAAGGCCTTCACCACCGGGTTTCTGACCAACGCGACCAACCCCAAGGCGACACTGTTTTTCCTGGCGATTTTCACCACCCTTATCAGCGCCACAACACCGCTGAAGATCCAGGCGCTGTATGGGGTCTGGATGTGTTTTGTGAATGCGTTGTGGTTTGTGATCGTCGCGCTGTTCTTTTCCAGCGCCCGGATACGCGTACTGTTCATGCGCATGGGGCATTGGTTTGAACGCACGATGGGGGTGATTCTGATCCTGTTCGCCGGACGCCTGATTCTGTCAATGTAAAACCCGCGCCCACGCAAAAGGCCCGCCGAGTCTGACTCGCGGGCCTTTTTCATATCTGCGTCGCTTTTGCCTTTCTGTGCGACAGATCCTACGTCAGGGACTGCCCTTTCATTCCTTCGTGGTGTTAGGTTGGAAATGTTTCTGACCAATCGATCAGACACTTCCCACAAACTGCCTGCAAAGGAATGCCTCCAACAATGGATTTCTCACTCAAGCACCTGGCCGCATCGACCCTGATTCTGGCCAGCCTTTCGTCGTTTACCGTCGCCGCGCAAACCAACATCACGCCGCAACAGAGCGCGACCGTTCTCAAGAATTTCAGCGACGCCTCAGCCATGGATTTCAGGCAGTTCCTGGCAGGCGTGGCCAATAGCGACCTGGCCAAAACCGCCGACCTCGGCCCGGCCATCAGCGCTTTCCAGGACAACAAGACGCTTACTCCTGAACAGCAGAACGAGATCTATCGTCTGCTGGGCCTCTATGCACGGGTGAAATACGGCGCTGCGGCCACCGAGACTTTGCGTGAGCTGGTGGCCATCCCGACCTTCCAGGTGGACGGCGTTGCTCAGCACGACAATCCCGAATTCATCAAGATCGCCGAGAAGATCAAAAGCCTTGCCCAGTCCTTCAACCTGAATTTCCGCAACATCGACAACCGTGTCTATGAGATCTCCCTCGAGGGTAACGGTGATGAAGTGGTGGGCATTCACGCGCACGCCGACGTGGTGCCGGTGACGCCGGAGAACTGGGTTCTGAAAGATGGCACCCGACTGGATCCGTTCAAGGTCACCCTGATCGGCGACCGCATGTATGGCCGGGGCACCGAGGACGACAAGAACGGTATCGTGGTGGCGCTGTACGCCATGAAGGTGATCAAGGAAGAGAAGCTGCCGCTGGCGAGGAACTTCAAGCTGCTGATCGACACCACCGAAGAAACCACCGGCGACGCCATCCCCTATTACTTTGAACACAACCCGACGCCCAACTACAACCTGGCACTGGACGGTGGCTACCCGGTGGTCATCGCCGAAAAGGGCTACGGCACCGTGATGGCCAACTTTGCCCGGCGTAACGGCGAGGGCCAGGGCGCGGAAATTACCTCGATGACCGGCGGCCTGGCCACCAACCAGATTCCGTCGGCTTCGGTCGCCACATTAGTGACTGACAAGCCTGCCGAACTGGCCGCCAGCCTGCAAAAGACCGGTAGCGAGTATGCCAAGCGCAATGGTGGAAACTTCGAGGTAAGCGCCAAAGTCGTCGACAAGGACGTCAAGCTGACGGTGACTGGCGTTTCCGCCCACTCCTCCGAGCCCGAGTCTGGCGTCAACCCGGTCGCCAGGATGCTGGACTTCATCAACAGCCTCGACGGAAAAGTCGCGCTCAAGCACAACCACATCACCGACGCCGCCCGCTACGCCGCCGACAACTGGGGGCTGGATTACTTGGGCGGGAAATTGGGTGTCGGTTTTGCAGATGACTTCATGGGGCCGCTGACCACATCCCTGACGTTTGTCGGGATGGATGACAAAACCTTCAAGCTTGCGGTCAATCTGCGCGTGCCGAAGGGCAAGTCTCCGGAAGCACTCAAGGCCGAAATCGCCGAGAAAATTGGCGCTTGGAGCAAGAAAAGCAACGTAGCGGCAACGTTCGACTACTCGATTGCCGAGCCGATGTACCGCAACCCCGAGGGTGAATGGGTCAAGGCCCTGCTGGCGGTGTCCACTGAAAACCTGGGCATGGAACACAAGTTTGGCTCTTCCGCCGGCGCCACCTCGGTGCATGAACTGCCCAATGGCGTGCAATTCGGCCTCGCCCGACCGGAAGTGAAATACACCGGCCACACTGATAACGAGTTCAAGACGGTCGACCAGTTCCTGCTGGACCTGCAGATCGTGACCGAAATGATGGGACGCATCGGGCAATTGCCGAAGCTCTGATCGCCTCTTGGACCCGCCCTGCTGGCGGGTCCAAACCTGGCACTGACCTGTGGCGAGGGAGGCCCCGCGCCGTCTTCGACGCCGCGCTGTCGCGCAGCAAACAGGTTCATCGTAAAGTTTGAAGAACGCGCGCGGGGCAAAGGCCGTAACCAGCACTGGTGTGTCCGCACCCG
>Ga0302169_10000486_pt1 | contig 12302 bp, 9 predicted proteins | sample I_Fen_N1_3_FD_193493 | JGI IMG/M metagenome (GOLD analysis project Ga0302169, IMG submission 193493) | Peat permafrost microbial communities from Stordalen Mire near Abisko, Sweden - I_Fen_N1_3 | ecosystem: Environmental > Terrestrial > Soil > Wetlands > Permafrost | place: Sweden: Abisko...
GTGACCGTCCTTGCCCACCGGCTCCAGAATCCGTCGTTCCAGCAACGAGGCCACCAGTTCGTAGACCGTGGATTTCGGGCTGCCGATGCCGCTGGCGATGTCATTCGGGCGCAGGGGCTGGCCGATCTCCTTGAGGAAATCGAGGATGTCGAACGCCCGGTCCAGGCCCCGCGCCCGGCGTTTGATGGTGTCTTCGGTCATGTCAGCGGTTCCCATTCAAATTCGCCCTGTAGGAGCTGCCAAAGGCTGCGATCCTTTGATCCAGCCTTTGCGGCTCATCCAAAACGGCAAAAGATCGCAGCCTTCGGCAGCTCCTACAAGCGCCGGTGAGAATCAGGCCTTTTTCTTGTACGCGATGCAGTCGATCTCGACCTTGCAGTCAACCATCATGTTCGCCTGCACGCAGGCCCGGGCCGGGGCGTGTTCGGGTTTGAAGTACTCGGAGAAGACCTTGTTGAAACTGGTGAAATCCCGCGGATCTTCCAGCCACACGCCAGCACGCACGACATCTTCCAGGCCATAACCGGCCTCTTGCAGGATCGCGATCAGATTCTTCATGGCCTGGTGGGTCTGTTCGACGATGCCGCCAGTAATGATCTCGCCATCCACCGCTGGCACCTGCCCGGAAACGTGCAGCCAGCCATCGGCTTCAACGGCTCGGGCGAAAGGGCGAGGCTGACCGCCGGCGGCGGTGCTGCCGGTGCCGTAACGAGTAATGCTCATGGATGTTTCTCCTGATTGAAAATTGAATGATTAAAAACGTGTGTTCTTGAGAAACTCCGCCAGTCGGGGCGATTGCGGGCGCTCGAACAGTTCCTTGGGCGGGCCCTGCTCCTCGATGCGCCCTTTATTCATGAACACGATCTTGTCCGAGACTTCGAAAGCGAAGCGCATTTCATGGGTCACCAGCAGCATGGTCATGCCGTCTTCGGCCAGGCCCTTGATCACGTTGAGCACTTCGCCGACCAATTCCGGGTCCAGCGCCGAGGTCACTTCGTCGAACAGCATCAAGCTGGGGTTCATCGCAATTGCCCGGGCAATCGCCACGCGCTGCTGCTGACCGCCAGACAACTGGCCGGGAAAGTGATCACGACGCTCCAGCAAACCGACGCGTTCCAGCCATTTTTCCGCCAGCGCCACGGCCTCGTCCTTGTGCAGCTTTTTCACCTTGAGCAAACCCAGGGTGACGTTCTGCAACGCGGTGAGGTGCGGGAACAGGTTGAATTGCTGGAACGCCATGCCGGTCATGGCGCGATGACGGGCGATGAGCTTTTCCGGGTGGCGTATACGTTTGCCGTTGACCTCGTCATAACCGATGGATTCGCCGTCGAGCATGATCTGCCCGCCCTGGAACTCTTCGAGCATATTCACGCAACGCAGCAGCGTGGTCTTGCCCGAGCCGCTGGAGCCGATCAGCGTGACCACGTTGCCGCGCTGCATGGTCAGGTCGACGCCCTTGAGCACTTCCAGTGGGCCGTATTGCTTGTGCAGCCCGCGAATGTCCAGCAGGGGCTGCGCGTTCTGAGTGTCGGCGCCTTTTGCATTGCAGAGTTGAGCTTGAGTCATGGCAGGGCCACCCGCTTTTCAATGTGCCGGCCGAGTAATTCGATGCCGTAGTTGATGACAAAAAACAAAAAACCGGCGAACAGGTAAAACTCCAGGGTCATGAAGGTCCGGGCGATGATCTGCTGGGTGCTGAGCAGCAGCTCGGCCACACCAATCACCGACAGCAGCGTCGAAGCCTTGACGATCTCGGTGGACGAGTTGACCCAGGTTGGCAGTATCTGCCGCAGTGCTTGCGGCAGCAGCACGTAGCCAAGCGCCTGGTAGAACGTCAGGCCGATGGCCTTGCTCGCCTCCATCTGCCCACGCGGCAATGCTTGCAGCGCACCGCGCACGATCTCGGCGACGTGGGACCCGCAAAACAGTGTGAGGCCCAATGCACCTGCCTCAAACGCACTGATCTGCCAACCCAGCGCCGGCGCCATATAGAAGCAGGCCAGCACCAATACAAATACCGGGGTGCCGCGAATCACGTCCACGTAGAAACGAAAAGGCGCGCGCATCCAGAACTTGCCGTAGGTCAACACCAGTCCGGCAAAGACGCCAATCACCGTGCCGAGCAAAATCGCCAGGGCCGAGCACTGCACACTGGTCAGAAAGCCTTGCCACAGCACTTCCCGGGCGATCCACAACTCATGCAACCAACTGGGGGATTCGTACATGGAGGCCTCCTATCGGCGAATCGCCAGACGCTGCTCGAGGTAACGCAGCATCATGGCTATGAGGTAACAGGCCGCGACATACAGCGCCGTGGTCACCAGCCAGGTTTCGATCACCCGGTAGCTTTCGACATTGATCTTGCGCGCGTAATAGGTCAGTTCCGGCACGGCAATCGCCGCGGCCAGCGAGGTATCCTTGAACAGCGAAATGAAATTGTTCGACAAGGCCGGCAGCACATTACGCAACATCACCGGCACGGTGACATAAGCCTTGACCTGCCACTCGCCGAGCCCGATCGCCAACCCCGCTTCGCGCTGCCCCTTGGGAATGCTCAGCAGCCCGCCACGGAACACTTCGGTCAGATAAGCCCCGGCATACAGCGACAAGGTGATGATGAACGAGGGAATCTTGTCCAGCCGGATGCCCAGGCTCGGCAAGGCAAAGTAGATCAACAGGATCAACACCAGAATCGGCGTGTTCCGGATCACGGTCACATACACCGATGCCAGCACCCGCAACGCGCGGTGCCTGGACAGCAAGGCAAACGCCATCATCAGGCCGATCACACAGCCAATGGCGATCGACACCAGCGCCAGTTCGAGGCCCAGGCCAAGCCCCGCCAGCAAGGTGTCGAAATCGCGCCACACGGCGGCAAAGTTCAACTGATAGTTCATGGTCGGCAGTACCTTGAGCGGGGCGCGTACGCCCCGCTCCTTCATTCAGCAATTGGAAACGTCGCGAGCGAAGGAAAGACAAGGCGAAAACTGGCGAGAAAGCGGAGTTGACTTTAGTCAATGAGCATTTCGAGCCAGTTTTCAACGCAGTATTTCCGAGCGCAGCAGTTTTCATTTGAATTCGACGGGGAAGCCAATGGCCGGAGTCGGCAGGTCAACACCGAACCACTGCTTGAACGACGCCGCGTAAGCCGGGAACTCAACGCCGGTCATCGCCTCATGCAGGGTGGTGTTGACGAAGTTCAGCCAGTCCTGATCACCGCGTTTAACAGCGCAAGCGTAGGTCTGCGGGCTCCATGCGTAGGCCGGGCTGCGGTAGCGACCAGGGTTTTGCACCATCAGGTATTTCACCGAAGACTGGTCGGTAGCTGCCGCGTCGGCACGGCCCGAGTTAACTGCCTGATACATCAGGTCCACGCTGTCGTACTGATCGACCTTGGCCTTGGGCAACGCCTGATGCACCAATTCTTCGGCATAGACGTTTTGCAGCACCGCCACGGTGAGACTGTCACCGGCAGCTTTCATGTCATCGATTTCCTTGTACTTGCTGTTCGCCGGCAACAACAGGCCAACACCTTCGCGGTAGTACGGCAGGGTGAACGCCACTTGCTGGGCACGGCTGGCGGTCACGGTAATGAACTGGCAACTGATGTCGACCTTGTCGGTCAGCAGGTTGGGAATCCGCGCATCGGACGACTGCACCACGTACTCGACCTTGCTCGGGTCATTGAACAGCCCCTTGGCGATCATGTGCCCGATATCAATATCGAAACCCTGCAACTTGCCATCCGCGCCCTGAAAGTGCCACGGCGCGTTGGTGCTTCCGGTGCCCACGATCAGTTTGCCGCGGGCCAGAACGCTATCGAGCTTGCTGTCGGCTGCCTGGGCCACGCCCATGGCAGCAGCAGAGGCTGCGAGAAGGAAAACACACGCTTTGAACAAGGAAGGTCGGCGATGCATGGCAAGCACTCCAGGTGATGTTTATTCCGCTATACCGGAACTTAGTATGTAACAACGGAATAGACAGCAGAAAGTGTGCCACAGGTGTTGGGGAGAATCCTGGGGAGATTGAAAAGTGTTTTGAATCAGAGGGATGCGAACAAGCTCGAAAAAGGCGTTACCAAACGCACACCGCATGACCGCTACCGTTGGCCCCAACACACGCGTAGCTGCAGCGCATTTGGGGCATGACGACTCAACATGGAGCAATAATTTTCCGTCGTGGCTGCGTGACGTTTTTTGCAGTGCGCTCGATCAGGCGAGGAAGTGGACAACCCCAAGGACCACTGCTTTATTCATTAGTCAGGTGATACAAAGTTTCAATAGCCGAGACACCACTGGGCGTTGGCTGTCCCCAGGAGAAGTCCATGTCTTACAAAGTCATGATGGTTTTCGGCACGCGTCCGGAAGCCATCAAGATGGCCCCCCTGGCAAGGGTCCTGCGCAACTGGCCCGGTATCGAACTGAACATCTGCTCCACCGGGCAGCACCGGGAAATGCTCAAGCAAGTGCTCGACTTCTTCGAGTTGACGGTCGATGAAGACCTGCAAGTGATGACCGAGGGCCAGACACTCAACGGACTTTCCGAGCAACTGCTGATGCAGCTCGATCAGGCTTATGAACGTGGGCAACCGGATATCGTATTGGTCCATGGCGATACCACGACCAGTTTCATCGCCGCCCTCGCCGCCTTCAATCGTCACCTGCCTATCGGCCATGTCGAGGCGGGATTGCGTACCGGCAACCTGCGTGCGCCCTGGCCTGAAGAGGCCAATCGCCGCCTGACCGGCGTCCTCGCCGACCTGCATTTCACCCCGACCACCAAGGGTGAAGCGAACCTGCTGCGCGAAGGTGTGCCCAACGCCAATATCGAAGTCACCGGCAACACGGTGATCGATGCGCTGCTGTGGATGCGCACGCATCAGCAGGGTATTCATTGGCAGCCGGCCGCGAATTCGCCGCTGGCCGTGCTCGACGACAATCGGCGGATGGTGCTGATCACCGGCCATCGCCGGGAAAATTTCGGCGGTGGTTTCCGTAACATCTGCCTGGCCCTTGCCACCCTCGCCGAGCGCTATCGCGATGTGCAATTTGTCTATCCGGTGCATCTCAATCCACAGGTGCAAAAAGCCGTGTATGGCGTGCTCTCGGATAAGCCCAACATCTATCTGGTCGCTCCGCAGGATTACCAGCATTTCGTCTGGCTGATGGATCGCGCGTACTTCATCCTCACCGACTCCGGTGGCATCCAGGAGGAAGCGCCGGCCATCGGCAAACCGCTGCTGGTGCTGCGCGATGTCACCGAGCGCCCTTCGGTACTTGAAGGCGGCACCGTGCTACTGGTGGGCACCGATACCGACCGCATCGTCAACGAGGCCAGCCTGTTGCTCGACGATGACGCCACTTACAAACGCATGAGCCGCATTCACAGCCCCTACGGCGATGGCCATGCCAGCGAACGAATTGCCAACCGGCTCTGCGTCTGGCTCAAACACCGCTCGGCAGCGGGCAAAACCGTATGAGCCTGGCGTTTGTAGACTTCTTTGCCTACGTGCTGTTCGGTCTCAAATACCTCGCGATCACCCTGGCTCTGTTGATGTTCGTACTTGGGCTCGATGACTTGTTCATCGACGTGGTCTATTGGAGCCGCAAGCTGATTCGGCGCTGGCGAATCTATGAAAAATTCAAGCGCGCCGATGAAGAACGGCTCTATACCATTGCCGAAAAGCCGCTGGCGATCATGGTCCCGGCCTGGAATGAAGTCGGGGTGGTCGGTGAAATGGCGCGGCTGGCGGCCTCGACCCTCGATTACGAGAACTATCAGATTTTCGTCGGCACCTACCCCAACGATGCCGAAACCCAGGCCGACGTCGATGCGGTCTGCCAGCATTATCCCAACGTGCACAAAGTGGTCTGCGCCCGCCCCGGCCCGACCAGTAAGGCCGATTGCCTGAACAACATCATCGACGCGATCCTGCGCTTTGAAAGCGAGGCGAAAATCCAGTTTGCCGGGTTCATCCTGCACGATGCCGAAGATGTGATTTCGCCGATGGAATTGCGCCTGTTCAACTACCTGCTGCCCAGCAAAGACCTGATCCAGATTCCGGTGTACCCCTATGCACCGGAATGGAAAGGCTTCACCGCCGGACACTACGTCGACGAATTCGCCGAGAACCACGGCAAGGACGTCATCGTCCGCGAAGCCATGACCGGCCAGGTGCCCAGTGCCGGCGTCGGCACCTGTTTCAGCCGTAAAGCCATCAGCGCCCTGCTCGAAGACGGTGACGGCATCGCCTTCGACGTGCAGAGCCTGACCGAAGACTACGACATCGGTTTCCGTCTCAAGCAAAAAGGCATGAAGTGCATCTTCGCCCGCTACTCGGTGACCGACCCGAACCTGGCACTCCAACAGCCATGGGCCTTCGGCATGGACCGGGTGTTTTCCCAGGTGATCTGCGTACGCGAGCATTTTCCCCGGGACTGGCAGCACGCGATCCGGCAAAAATCGCGCTGGATCGTCGGCATCGTGTTCCAGGGCACCAAGAACCTCGGCTGGAGCCCCACGGGAGTGCTCAACTACTTCCTGTGGCGTGACCGTCGCGGCATGATTTCCTACCTGCTGAGTTTTCTGGTCAACCTGCTGTTCCTGGTGTTGCTGGCAATGTGGCTGGTCACCGTGATTGCGCCGAACGCCTGGCGCTATCCCTCGATCCTCTCCGACAGTCCGTTGCTGTCGATGCTGCTGTGGCTCAATGGCTTGATGCTGCTCAATCGGCTGTTTCAGCGCGGCTGGTTCGTCACCCGTTATTACGGCCTGGCCGAAGGCTTGCTGTCGGCCCCGCGAATGATGTGGAGCAACCTCATCAACTTCTTCGCCAACGTGAGGGCATTGCGCCAGGTCATCGCGATGGGCGATTCGCGCCGCGTCGCCTGGGACAAGACCACCCACGAATTCCCCGCCCTGGCCAAGGCCCAGCGCACGCCGCTGGGTCATCGCCTGGTGGAAAAAGGCCTGCTCACCGAAGAACAACTGGAAGCGGCGATCACCAGCCCGGTGCGGCGGCGCCTGGGGCATGAACTGCTGCTGCGCGAACTCATCGACAGCACGCAACTGGTGCAAACCCTCGCCGAACAACTGGAACTTGAATGGGCGCCACTGAACCCGTTCAAGCTCGACAGACGCCTGATCGACGCCTTGCCGCGCAAGATCGCCTCCCACTACGGCGTGCTGCCGGTGGCCGAAGAAGGCAATACCCTGGTGCTGGCCTCCGAAGGGCCGGTCAGCCAGGTTTCACTGGGTGCCATCAGCCGTCAACTGAAACGCCCGGTGCGCTGTCGCCTGGCGCCCCAGGGCCGGGTCACCCTGGGGATTCGCTATTGGTACCCCAGCCACCGGCAAAATGCGGACGTCCAGCACATGCTCCAAGTGCTTGAACGTCATCAGGACGATGAAGCCTTGCTCGAACGCGTCAGTCATCACCAGGTGCTGCTCGGCAATCTGTTGCAGGTGCGCGGTACCGTCCCGCCGAGCCTGTTCAATCAGGCCTTGATCGACTTCGATGCCGAGCAGATGTCCCTGGGTGAACACTTGATCTCGCGCGGCATGATCACCCGCGAAGTACTGGAGCAGGCCCTCGCCGACCAGGCCAGCGAACAGCAGGCCGCCTATCGCATAGTCCGGGAGGTTGCATGAGGCCTGATCGCCACGCTCTCCTGGTCGCCAGCCTGTTACTGAGCCTGAACGCCGCCAGTTGGGCGCAGGCAGAGCCGCTCAGCGACTTCGAGCAGTTCCGCAGTTTTCCCTACATGGATCGCAGCTACCGCGAAGCGAAAAAAGGCAACTGGGCCGAAGTCGAACGGCTGATGCGCCACCTGCTCGCCAAGGTGCCGAAAAACGACGAGGCGCGCGCGCTGCTAGTGCAAGCACTGGCCAAACAACGTCGCTACAAGGACGCCGTGCAGGCGCTGCCGGATAACCCCGAGAACAGCGACGCCCTGCTCAACCTGCGACTGACCTGGATCGAACAGGATCCCCCCGCCAGCGCAGAGGTGGAACAGTGGATCGCCACCAGCAACCTCACCCAGCGCATACAACTGTGGCAGGCCTATAGCCTGAGCCTGGCCAAGTTCGGTGGCGCGGCCAGGGCCTATGACTGGCTGGCACACCTGGCGCCCAAGGGCGACGACAAGATCCTGCACCTGGCACGCTCCAACTGGTCCGAGCAGTTGCACAACTGGAATGCCACCATCGAGGAGCTCGCGCCCCTGGCTGCCGATGACCAACTGGACGCCGAGGGCTGGCAACGCCTGGCCAACGCCTATGTGCAGCGCCTCGACGAACAACCGTTGCAACAACTGTTGCAGCAGGCGCCGAGCCCGCAAGCCGCACGCAAGATTCGCCTGGCGATGGTCGACCGGGCGATTGCCATGGGCCAAATACAACAGGCGCAACGCTGGATGCAATCACTGCCGGCCGAGGACCTTGCCGACCCGGCGCAACGCCTGCGGCTGTGGGAGTTGGCGCGGCAATCTGGCGACAGCGCAACGGTTCAACGCTTGAGCGGCCAATTGCAGCGCCCATGCCTGGAGACCGCCGAATGGCTGTCCCGTCGCGACCCGTCAGCGGCGCTCAGGCAACTGCGCGAATGCCAGCCGAATGAAGACCCGCAAGCCTGGCTGGTGCTCGCCCAGCGCCTGCAAGCCATCGACCTTCTGCAAAGCACACGGTTGCCGCAACCCTGGGACAGCCGCCGGCAAGCGCAATTGCTGGACGCCTGGCAGAGCGAGGGGCAGACCGACAAAGTCATGGCCTGGCTCGCCAACCAACCACAGACCGCCGCCGTGCTCAAAAGGCGCGCCGAACTGCTTCAGGCCCTGGGGCGCAATGGCGAAGCGGCGACGCTCTGGGAGCGGCATTACCAAGAGACCGGCGACCCGGGTTCGCTGGATCAGGCCACCTATCTGGCACTGAATGCCGGCCAGCGCGAACAGGCTCAGCGACTGCTCGAAGACGCTTATGAGCGCCACGCCGGCAAACTCCCCGCCGTGTTGTTGCAACGACTGGCAGCGCTGTATGCGGCGTCAACACCGACGCCGCTGCAGCTACAACGCCTGGTCTCGCTGCTGCCGCGCGTTGACCCGGCGACACGCGGCCAATTGCTCGCGCAACTGGCCGAGAACGGTCAATGCCGCGCCGTGCAACAAGCCATCGGCGCGCGACCGCAGGCTCCTGGCGACTTCCGCGCCCTGGGCCGCTGTGCCATGCCGGGTCGGCCCGGCGAGGCGGTGGTGTATTACCGCCAGGCCGAGCAACTCGGCGACCACACCAGCCGCTTGCCGTTGGCTTATGCCCTTGAGGCCGCCGGCGATTCGGCCGGGGCATTGGCGATCTGGCGCAGCATCCCCGAGGCCGAACTCAGCGACAACGCTCGACTCACCGCCAGTCGCAGCGCCCTGAACGCGGGCGATCTGCAAGTCGCCGAGCACTACTGGCAGCAAAGTCGCCGCCGTGGCGCCAACGAGTGGGCCCTGGGTGCAGCGATTGCCGATGCCCGGGGTGATCATCGGCTGGCCTTGCAACGTCAACGATCCGCCCTGCAACACTCGCCGGATGCGGGGCATTTGTATGCCGCGTCAGTCACCGCGCAAAAGGCCGGGGAATCGCAGCAAAGCACCACATGGCTCGCTCAAGCCGTGCAACGCGATCCCGACAACCCGCGTTATCGCGCCGATTACGGCATGCGCCTGGCCGGTGCCGCGACCCGGCAGGAACGCGCCAGGGCCATTCCTTATCTGCAAAGTGCAACCCGGGATTTCCCTGAGGATTACCGCCTTGGCGAAACCCTTGCCGTGCGCTATGACGACGTTCAGGACAGCGCCTCGGCACGCCAGGAACTGCGCCGGGTCATCGACCTGGAGCAACATCCGGTAGCGGCCGACGATGAGGACGGCAGCCTGCAAGCCCGGCGTTATCGCCAGCGCCGTGCCCACGAAACCCTGTCCCGCCGCGACACTCGCACGCTCGCCAGCACCTGGTCACCGGCCGGCGTCTCGACCAACGATTTCCTGCGCCCCGACGACACCACCGGCTCCAGGCGCAACTCGACCTCGCAGAACGTGCAACTGGCCATGTGGGACCACGCGCTGGGCGAGGAACCGAGTCGCGCCGGCAGCACGTTGTCGGTTTATGGTCGCGTGCTGCTGGGTGGCCAAAGCCGCTCGAGCTACGCCGAATCCATCGCCACCGGCGTCGGCTTGCGTTACAAGCCATGGGGCACGCAGAACATCAATTTATACGGAGAGTTCTACCGGCAGAGCTCATTCAATGACCAGGACAATCATGGGCTGAGCCTGGGCCAGATGCTGGTTCCCGAAAAGCTGGCCGATCAGGTCGACGATCACCGCCAGGACGGCCATACCACCACTGACTACCTGCTGCGTGCCAGCGCCTCGTTCCTCGATCAGGGCCGGTTTCGCAACGACTGGCGCGTCGATGAACGCGACTGGGAGGAGCGTTTCCTCTATCTGGATGGCGCATGGTGGACCAAGGCCGGCGACCATCAATGGTTGTCACGTTTCCAGCAGGGGCACACCTGGAAACTGCCGTTCAACGGCGCGCAAACCCTCATGCCCTACGGTTTTCTCGAGTTCGCGACGCAGGACCCGGGCAATGACTGGCGTCAGGACTTGCGCAGCGGTTTCGGCCTGCGCTGGCAATGGTGGTTCGACGACGACATTTACAACGCCTATCGCGCCCACCTGACGGTGCGCACCGAGTATCAGCAATCCCTGGGCGGCAATCTGTACGAGGGCGCAAACGGGGTGCTGCTGGGCGTGGAGGTGAACTTCTGATGAAGCGTGTTTTATGGGTTTTGTGCCTGCTGCTCAGCACCGTGTCCCACGGGGACGAACGGATTTTCTATCAGCCGCTCAATGTCGACGCCAGCCTCAGTCAGGCGCAATGGCGTCAAATCTGGCGCGACACCGCCCGACAAGGCAGCCATACGCTGATCGTGCAATGGACCGCCTACGGCGACTCAGACTTCGGCGGCGCCAGCGGCTGGCTGGCCACCAGCCTGAAACTGGCCCATGAACAAGGCTTGAAGCTGGTACTGGGCCTGCGCATGGACCCGACCTACTACCAGCGTATCGATGCACTCGACAGCGCCGGACTGGCGACCTATTGGCAGGCGCAACTGGGGCAATCGCTGGCGCAGCAACAGCGCCTGCGGCAAGACTGGAAGATCCCGGTCAGCGCTTGGTACCTGCCGCTGGAGCTGGATGATTCGCACTTTCAGGCACTCGATCGTCGGCAGACCCTGCAACGTGAGCTCAAGGACTTCTCCCGCCAGCTCGATGCGCCGCTGCATGTCAGCGTCTTCAGCACCGGCAAACTCGCACCGCAAGTCAATGGCCAATGGCTGGGCGTCCTGGCGAGCGACGGTATTCAGGTCTGGTGGCAGGACGGCGCCGGCACCGGGCGCTTGCCGGCACTGGTGCGCGAGCAGTACGCCAACGCACTGCCCTGCTCCATCGGTATCGTGCAGGAAGCGTTTCGCCAGGTCAGCGCTGCCGACGAAGCCTTTCGCGCGGAACCGGCCGGCCTGGACGCGGCTTCACCGGGCTGCCACCCAACCGCGGTGTTCTCCCTGCGTTACCGCCCGTGGGGCAAGGCCATTCTCGACAACCAGCGGCAGCACAAGGTCGATGATGTACAGAACCATTGAAGATGAACTGCTCAAGTGTACGCACCTGAGTGAGATCGCTTTCGCTGGCAAGCCAGCGCCAGGGGCGGGCACCCTAACAACGGAGAAAAAAGGATTTATATAGGAAGATTCTTTGGACAGCGTAGGAAGCTTCTCATTTCAAGAGAATACGCAACTTTTGCAGTTGAGCGTTCGCTAGCGCTGCTATAAAAATCTCCGTGCTCTTTTGAAGCTCGTCATAAAGCCTTGCATGCTAACAACCAACGCCATCGTCCGTGAAAGGCGTTGCCGCAGTTTGATCGCAGGCCTGGATGCCTATGTCGCTGCTGGTTGCATGGCGCAGTTGAGCACTTCCCGGGGGGCGCTATGAATACCCTGTCGCTGAAAGGATTGGGGCGGGATTTTTACCTGGTCCAGATCTCCGCTTTCTTGAATGCGGTGGGCACTCGTTGCGGGCAGTTCGCGATTGCCTGGTGGGTATTGGGCAAGACCGAGGACCCGATTGTCTTTTCCACCTTCGTCGCCATTGCGACCCTGGCGGATGTGCTGTCACGGGCGGCGTTCGGCTGGCTGGGTGATCAATATAATCGCCACCGCTTGCTGGTCGGCTGTTACACAACCGGCGCAGTGGTGACTCTGG
>Ga0302169_10000489_pt1 | contig 12297 bp, 10 predicted proteins | sample I_Fen_N1_3_FD_193493 | JGI IMG/M metagenome (GOLD analysis project Ga0302169, IMG submission 193493) | Peat permafrost microbial communities from Stordalen Mire near Abisko, Sweden - I_Fen_N1_3 | ecosystem: Environmental > Terrestrial > Soil > Wetlands > Permafrost | place: Sweden: Abisko...
GTTCGGCCTGGGCCTGCTTCTGGCAGGCATGGCCAACCCGGGCAAAGTACTCGCTTTCCTGGATTTGACCGGTGCCTGGGATCCTTCCCTGGGGTTGGTCATGGTCGGGGCCATTGGCGTCGCCATTGGCCCGCTGACTTGGGCCCGCCGACAATCCAGTTCGTTGTTGGGAAGGCCAATGCAGCTACCGATCAAACGTGAGTTGGACCCGCGCTTGATTGGCGGGAGCCTGGTGTTCGGTATCGGCTGGGGAATAGCGGGCATCTGTCCTGGCCCCGCAGTGGCCATTCTGCTGACAGGGCACTGGCAAGTGATCGTGTTCATGTTGGCCATGCTGGCCGGCATGTTGTTGTTTACTGCGCTGGAGAGCCGGCGTAGCCATTGATCGTAGCCCGCGCATTCTCGCGGGCCTGCTTCTCATAGGCCTCAGTCTGTCCGGTGTGATCGTCGCGCATTCGTGCTGACCAACCCCCTTGCCTTCGGTCAGGTCAATGCATTACCCGTTGATGATCATCGGCAACCCTGGACGGAAATCGTGGGTCTGGCCGCTCGCGCCATGATCGATTTCCAATACGACCAGATGCTCATCACCATGCACAATTTCAAATCCGTTCACCTGGTTTGCGCAGTTGGCGGGGGTAGAAAAAGCTTGGCGGTTGGGAGTGGTCACTCGCACGGATGTAATGTCACGAAAGCCGTTGGGATGTTCCAACGGCTGCGCTCGCTCAACCGGAGCTTCATCGGGTCTCTTGGCAAACGAAAGAAAAAACCACATCGGTTCGGATAGAGGCGCATGTCCCACGTCGACTTTCAGGGCAGGCGGTAAGTAAACAGGTCGATATTCCCAGGCCGGAAATGTTGGTTTCTCGCCTGCGGTGGATGGCCTGAAGCAAATTCCAAAGGGCGCGGCGACTCCATCTGCGCACTTGAGGCGGTCAAAGAGTCGGGTTGGCGCAGTTAACTGGCTTTGAGATTCTAATTCATCGGTGAGATGTAAAAGCTCAATGAAAGAATTTCGGAAGAAAAACCTTCTATTGGCGGTGCCCTGGCCTGGATGTGTGTTTGGCGTCCCTTCAGTAAGCCCGAGGGCTTTCAGTGCCTCAGCGCCTCGACCATCATCATTCACACAAATAAAAATGTGATCCATTTCCATCGTTAATTCCCTTCAATCCTTTGAATTAATTGCCCCCATTATTCAGCAACAGGTGAGCAACTTCACTTGAGTAATGGGGACGGATTATAGAGTGCGGTGAAAAAATAGACCCGTCCCCATTTCCGGGGGTTGAACATGACCAAACTGACCGCCGCCAGGGCATGAGCTGGAACGGCGGGTGGAGCGTTTCAAGCTCTAGGAATTCGTCCGGCTTGGTGGAACAGACGCGGCCTGTCGATCGCTCAACACCGTGCCGGCGTTGCGTCCCAGCCCATAAATCGCAAGGGCCGCCAGACCGGACGGCACCACCAGTGCCGCAAACACCTGCGCGAAGGTCCAGCCCCAACTCAGCATCTGCGCGCCGGCAAAGGCGCTGAGGATCGCGCCAAAGCGACCGATACCGCTCATCCAGCTGGCGCCAGTGGCTCGCGCCTGGGTGGGGTAAAACGTGGCGGCCAGCGCGTTCATGCCGACGCTGGCGCCGTTGAGGCCGAACCCGACCATCCAGGCGACCAAGCACAGCAACAGGAAATGCCCCGTGGCCTGTCCGATCGCATAGATCACACCCCCGCTCAACACGAACACCGCCATCAACACCCGGTATTTATTGCAGCGATCCATGACCCAGCCGACACACAGCGCGCCGGCGGGTCCACCGATCTGGAACATCGCGGTCACAATGGCCGCATCCGCAACGCTATAACCGCCCCCGTCTTTCACCAGGGTCGGTAACCAGCCGCTGAACAGGTAGACCAGAAACAACGCAAGCACATAACCGCTCCACAACATCAACGTGCCGAAGCGATAGGACGGGGACAATACGATCTGCATCGCCGAAGACCGCATCAGCGGATGAGCCGGCAGGCAGAAGGTCGATTTCGCGTCACTGACGCCCGGCGCGAGTTTTTCCACAATGGCGCGGATACGTGTGTTCGGCGCCCGCCTGGCGACCAGGAACGTCACCGACTCGGGCAGTTTGAAATACAGCAGCGGCGCCACCAGCAGGGGCAAGACACCGCCCAGAATCAGCATGCTTTTCCAGCCGAAGGCCGGGATCATCCAGGCTGACAGAAACCCGCCTCCGGCGGCGCCCAGGGAGAACCCACAGAACGCCACCGTGATCAGGAACGAACGGCTGCGCTGCGGCGCGTACTCCGACACCAGGGTACTGGCATTCGGCATGGCCGCGCCGAGCCCCAATCCAGTCAGGAAGCGCAGGATCACCATGGTGCTGATGTCCGGGGAAAACGCCGTCGCCAGCGTCCACAGGCCAAACATGGAGACACTGCTGACCAGCACGATCTTGCGTCCGTAACGGTCGGCCAGCGGCCCGGCGACCAGTGCGCCGACCGCCAGACCAATCAGCGCCGCACTCAACACCGGGCCCAATTGCTGATGGCTCAAGCCCCAATCCATTTTCAGTTGCGGTGCGATAAAGCCCATGATTGCCACATCCAAACCATCAAGGCCGATGATCAGGAACCCGAGAAAGACGACCCACTTCTGAAAGCTGCCAATGGGGCGACTGTTGATCAGCGCGTGGATGTCGATGGGTTGAGTTGTCAGCATGAAAGTCACCTCTGTGTTGTGGGGGCGCTCAACCACGGCGCCCACTTTTTTATTGGGGTGAAGCGAGGACGGTAACCGGCGGCTCAAGCGCTGCCGAGACTGTGGAACCGCACCGGGCGGATAATCCGGGTTTCCTGGGCAAGGATCAGGTGCGCAGAAGCCTGCAGGTAGGCCGGGAAGCGGGGATCGCCATCCCGCGCCTGGCTGCGTCGTTCGAAGTCATCGAGACTGTCATAGCCCCATAGGTGCACGACTTGGTTCAATGGGCCGATGCTGCTGGTATAAAACCCCAGCGGCGCGCCCAGATGCTCGAGCAAAATCGGCATCGCCAGACGATCGAAGACCTCAATGAACTCGGGCATGCCCCGTGGCCGGATGGTGTAGATACGGTGGTCGACGACCGGCTTGTGATTCATCAGGCCACCTCCTGCCGAGGGTTGCCCGGTGTTTTTTCGGCGGCCACCCGGGACAGGTGCATCCCGGTGAGATAACCGAAGGTCATGATCGGCCCGAGCGTGATGCCGGCAGCGGGATAGTTGCCCCCCATGATGCTCGCCCGGTCGTTGCCCACCGCGTAAAGCCCATCGATTGCCCGGCCTTCTTGGTCGAGCACTTCACCGCAGATGCTGGTTTTGATGCCATCAAAGGTGCCCAGATCGCCCATGATCACTTTGAGGGCGTAGTAGGGGCCGTCGCCAATCGGCGCCACGCACGGGTTCGGCAGGTTCTGCGGGTCGGCGAGGTAGCGGTTGAAGCTGGTGGTGCCACGGCCGAACTGCCGATCCACGCCTTGCCCCGCCGTGCGATTGTAGTCACGTACGGTCTGTTCCAGCCCGGCAGCGTCGAGCCCGGCGCTACGCGCCAATTCAGCCAGGGTGCGGCCACTGTGCAGGTAGCCGTTGCGCAGCAATGGCGCGAGGGGCATCGGTGCCGGCTTGGCGTAACCCAGTCCGTACTTGGCCATGGTCCGGCGGTCGCAGATCAACCACATGGCGGTTTCGGTCTGCTGGGCACAGGCCTCGATCATCGCCGCGCCGACATCGTGGTAGGAGTTGGACTCGTTGGTGAACCGTTGGCCATTGCGGGTCACACCGATAACGCCGGGCTTGTAGCGATCGAGCAAATGCGGGAAGGCGGTGAACCTGCCGTTACCCATCGGCACTTTCGAGACAGGCATCCAGGCAGCAGGCGCCTTGAGCCGTATATCGACGGTGCCGCCCAGGGCTTCGGCCATGCGCGCGCCATCCCCGGTGTTGCCTTGCGGCACCGGTGAGAAATGCTCGCCACCGCGGCGCACATGGGGATAGGCCTGCTTCAACCGTTGCAGATCATGGGAAAAGCCGCCGCTGGCCAGTACCACACCGTGGCGGGCTTCAAACCGCAACTCACCGCCCTCGGTCTGAGCGACCACCCCAGTGACCCGGTCTGCGCTTTTCAACAGTTGACGGGCGCTGGTTTGCGTCAGAATCGGAATCCCCAGGTCCAGCGCCGATTTCGCCAGTCGCGCGGCCAAGGCATTGCCGCTGGTCACCTGAATGCCGCGCCGGTAAAGCAGCAACTCTTTGGCGTGAGTCATCAGGCGCTTTGCAACATAGAGGAACGAGGTCAGGGATTTGGTGGCGTTGAAGAAATGCTTGAGGTCGGCATTCGACGAATTGAACATCATCCCGATAAACGTGATGGTTTTGAGCGGCGGCCGCAGACGTGCCATGTCGGCCCCCAGCCTGCGAATGTCGAAAGGCGCGGCGAGGATCGAACGGCCGATATCGACGCCACCGGCCACGTCCGGGTGATAGTCCGGGTAGAGGGTCGGGATGAACTGGACTTCGGTCTCGCGCTGGAAAAAGTCGATCATCTGCGGCGCGTTATCGAGAAACGCATCGACGGCCTCGGCATCGTAGAAATCGCCCGTTTCGTTCTTCATGTAGGTCAGCGCAGCCTCCCGACTGTCCGTGATGCCCTTGGCCTTGGACAGCGCGTTGCCGGGAATCCACAGCACCCCTCCCGAGAACGCGGTGGTCCCGCCGAAGTACGCATCCTTTTCAATCACAATGACTTCCAGCCCCTGCTTGCGTGCAGTGATGGCGGTCGCCAGACCACCGGCACCGGCGCCGATCACCAGAACGTCGCACCGACGGATCGCCTCGGTAGTTGTCGTCGTCATAGTCAGTCTCTCTCGGTAAAAGCCAGCCGAACGCTCGCCGTGGTCGCCATCGACAGCACGACAGGCACAGGTTCGCTGGGGGATTCGGAGTCGGCCATCATCGGCCGAACGGAGGTCAGGCCTGGCGGCTGGCCATGGGGGATTCAAAGCCGGGGCGAGGAATCAACGCCATCAACATACTTTCCAGGCCACCATCGACGGTCAATTCGGCAGCGTTGACATAAGCTGCCCGCGGGCTCGCGAGGAAGAGGACGGCATCGGCGATGTCCTGGGGCTCGCCGATCCGCTGGTTGGCGGTCATCGCCTTGCGCTGCTGCTCGACCTTGGGGTCGGCGTAAAACGCCGCCGACAGCGGCGTGCGAATCAGGCCCGGGCAAATGGCATTGCTGCGAATGCCCCGTGGCCCCCACTCTGCGGCGATCTGCCGCGAGAGCATGGCGACCCCGGCCTTGGCTGCACTGTAGGCACCGCTGAAGGTTTGCGGGTAATGCGCGGCGATCGAAGCGATGTGCACGATGCTGCCGCTTTGCCGGGCCAGCATCAGCCGCCCGAACGCCTGGGCACACAACAGATAGCCCGTCAGGTTGACCGAAAGCACCTGGTTCCAGTTGTCCAGGGTCAGCTCTTCAAGCGCGCCGGCCTGCAGCACGCTGGCGTTGTTGATCAGCACATCGCAGCGCCCATGGAGCGCCTGCACTTGCTCGGCGGCCTGTTGCACGCTGAGGGGATCGGCAATATCGCAGTGCAGCACAGAGACATCCGCTTCACTGTTTTGCGCCAGTTCGGCGGCCAGCTCGCGGCATTTTTGTTCGTCGCGATCAAGCAGCACCACATGGGCGTTCTGGCGAACCAGCGCGGCGGCAATCGCGGCACCGATACCGCCGGCTGCGCCCGTGAGGACGCAGACCCTGGAATCGAGGTTCAGCCAGCTTTTCTGCAGGTCGTTATTATTCATTGTTATCTCCAACACGCATTTCAAGACAGTTCGCCCACTGCACTGGAGGCAGCAGGCGGTGCTCAGGATAGAAGCGTGGGACGGCTCACAAGAATGGACAAAACCTTCAACCGTCGAGACTTTTCCGACAAATCAACGGCGAATTGCCCAACGCGCGGATTCTTCGCTAAGGTAGAAAACACGTGCCCGTAGAACATAAAAATAATGAACAAGATTCCCAGCTATGCCCTGTACGGCGAGGCGGTGGCGCCGATATGGCACGACTCACTGCATGTCGAATCGATCTCCCTGCGCTCCGGCGCCTATAACTGGGAGATCGCCGCCCATCGACACGACGGGTTGTTGCAGATGCTGTACCTGCAAAGTGGCGAAGGCGAGGTGCTGCTGGACAACCAGCGGGTCGAGGTCAAGGCGCCGTGCCTGCTGTACATCCCTGAGCAGATCGTCCATGGCTTCGCCTGGCACGGACGGGTCGAAGGGCATGTGATCACCGCCGTCCAACACCCACTGGAAAGCATCGTCCAAGTGCTCTCACCGGGCCTGTTACCTCAGATCCAGAAAGCCTGTGTCGTTGCGCTGCCGCATTGGGAGCCGGCCGATAATCCGCTGGAGCCGCTGTATCGGGCGTTGTATGGGGAGTACCACGGTCGTGGTCGGGAACACACCGCGTGCAGCATGTCGTTATTGCTGGCGCTGGTGATCCAGATGCTGCGCCTGAGCGAATACACACACGACTTGCATGCGCACCGTCACGATCGACGCAGTCAGCAGGTGATCGCCTTCCGCGAACTGGTGAACCGGCACTTTCGCGAACACCTTTCGCTGCACGACTACGCCAATTCCCTCGGGATCACCGTGGTGACCCTGGGACGGCTGTGTCATGAACAACTCGGCATGACCCCCATGACCCTGATCAACGCCCGGCTGATCCTCGAAGCCAAACGCGAACTGGCCCATTCGGCCCAAAGCGTCAAGCAGATTGCCCACGGCATGGGGTTTTCCGATGTCGGTTACTTCAGCCGTTTTTTTCGCAAACACGCCCAGCGCAGCCCCAGTGAGTTTCGCCTTCAGGCCCAAGCCCAGCACACCGGCTCTCATTCCCCCGGCGTTGTTCCGGAGTGAGGCAAGTCTGCTGTCTGTTCACGACTCGCCGCCCACAAGCCTCACCCTGTGGCAGTCAGACGGTCCGAGTTTTTGACCGTTTGATGAGCGAACATCCATCGGCATCAGAGGCTGGCCGGACGCGTTGTCCAACAGCACGGAACGCGTCTCCTGCGGCTTGAACAGGTAACGTTCGCCCCACTGCCGCATGCTGACCACAACCGGAAAGATCTCCCGTCCTTTGTCCGTAAGGACGTACTCCTTGTAGGCGCTGCCATCGGACGCCGGACGCACGTCGAACACCCCGACCTCGACCAGCGTCTTCAGTCGCGATGCCAGAATGTTTTTGGCCACGCCCAGGCTCTTCTGAAATGCGCTGAATCGGCGAATGTCGTCAAAAGCGTCGCGGATGATCATGAGCGACCAACGATCCCCGATGGCCTCCAGTGTTCTTGCTACCGGGCATTCGCTGCAGTGTGGTGAGGCGTCTTCTTCCATTTTTTTGACCTTGCGCAATGTGGTTGCAATTAAAAACCCAATGCCGCAACAATGGATACTAGTTTTTAATTGAAACCAGTTTTACGCCATGGAGGTGCACATGACAGTAGAGGCCGACTCAGCCACCAAACGGTTCTCCAGACAGCCTGCGGGATGGATTCATCCGGATACCGGCGAAAGCAGCAGGGGCGACCGGTCTCCAGGGCTTTCCCCGTCGCTCACGTTATTGTTTTCTGTCACCTGTGCACTGGCAGTGGCCAACGTTTACTTCGCACAACCATTACTCGACTCAATGGCCCAGAGCCTGGGTGTGGCGTCATCGATCATCGGCGTTGTGGTGACGGCCACTCAGGTGGGTTACGCGTTGGGGTTACTGTTCATCGTCCCGCTGGGCGATTTGGTAAACCGTAAACGGCTGATTCTGACGCAGGTACTGTTGTCTGCGGTGGCGCTCGCGGCGGTCGGTGCAGCACAGCAATGGCTGACCCTGTTGGGGGCCATGATCATGATGGGCTTGTTGGCAGTGGTCGTTCAGGTATTGGTGGCATACGCCGCCGCGCTGGCAACACCCTCACAACGCGGGCAGGCCGTCGGCACGGTCACCAGTGGAATTGTCCTGGGTATTCTTCTGGCGCGCTTCACGTCAGGCCTGATTGCGGACATTGCGGGCTGGCGCGCCGTTTACTTCGTGTCTTCAGGATTGATGGTGTCCATCGCGGCGGTGCTGTGGAAAGTGGTTCCTGTCACGGCGCCGTCAAGGCACCAGGACTCCTACCTGGCGCTCATTCGTTCACTTTTCAGACTGTTCATCACCGAACGCACGTTACGCACCAGAGGCCTTCTGGCCTTACTGATCTTTGCCGCTTTTTCTGTGCTGTGGACATCCATGGTACTGCCGTTGAGCGCGCCCCCGTTGTCGCTTTCACACACTGCCATCGGTATGTTTGGATTGGCCGGCGTCGCCGGGGCCCTTGCTGCCAGTAGAGCCGGTCGCTGGGCCGATCAAGGCCTTGGGCAACGAGTGACCGGCATTTCGCTGGGGCTCCTGACGCTGTCCTGGTTGCCCATCACGTTTGCCGAAACGTCCCTGATCGCGCTGGTCTGCGGCGTAGTCCTGCTGGACTTCGCGGTGCAAGCCGTACACGTCACCAATCAGAGCCTCATTTTTGCTGCACGACCCGACGCCCAAAGTCGCATGGTCGGCGCCTACATGTGCTTCTATTCGGTCGGTAGCGCGCTGGGAGCCGCAGCCGCGACCCAGGTTTATGCGCGATGGGGCTGGATTGCAGTCAGCCTGCTGGGCGCTTTGATCAGCGCTACGGCCCTGGTTCTGTGGTTTCTCACTTTTCATTTTTCAACGACCCATCAGGGACGATCAGCGTGAAAACCAGGCACCTGCCACTCGCAATCTCGATGGCTGCCATATGGGGTGTGTATTTCTCCCACGGTTGACCCGCTGATTGCTCGCCGGCATTCCAGCGCGGTTTTCACCGCCTCAGCCGGCGAGGCGGGTGCCCAACGCACATCCGGTGTCGCTTATTAGAAGGGCTCAGCCCCGCAATGGCCCCGCGCGCTTTTGCTCCTTTGCTGGTGGCAGGGGCTGCACTTTCTCGGGCGGTTTGATCGAGCCGATGTAAACCGCGAAGATCGTCAATAGCGCTCCGCACACTTGGAAGGTTGAGCTGGCCTTGCCCAGAAAAGTCACGTCGATGAAATAAGTAATCACCGGTTCCAGCAGCAAGATAAGGCCAGCGACCCCCAGGCTGATCGAGCCGATCGAACGGTTGACCAGCAGCCATCCGACAAACTGCACCAACACGCCGTAGATGATCAGCATCACCAAGGTCTGGGCGTCGACGATAGCCAGGCTCTCGCCATTGAACATCGCGTAACCGAGCAGCACCAGCGCTGCCCAAATGCCCAGGTTAAGCATCTGGGCAGTCTTGTCGCCGCCACCGTCAGGTAACTGCGTGTTGATTTTCAGGAAGTAAACGCAAATAGCGTAGGCAAGGCCCGACAAGACACCAAACACGACCCCCTTGATACCCAGCGAACTCGTCATTTCGGGCACCAGCAGCAAATAAAGCCCAACGAACGCGAGGAGGATGGAGATCAGGAAATAGATCGAAGGCCGCTCCTTGAGCAAGCACATTCCCAACACGGTCATGAAAAACACCTGGCAATTGGTGAGGATAGAGCCGATGCCGGGTCCCACCACATAGATACTCTGATGCCAAAGCACCAGGTCTATGGCCAAAAACACCCCCGCCAGGCCGGTGTAGAGTTGGGCTCGATAGCTTTTTAGCAGTACTGGAATCCGGCGGACTTTGAGCAGTAGGAAACACAATATCGACGCAAACAGCATTCGATAGAACCCTGCTCCTCCGGCACCGATATGAGCAAAAGCCACCGCTAACGCCGAGAGGCTGAGCATCAGCCCACCGACCGTCAATTCGATAATGGCACGGTTATTACTTAGCGACATGTGCACCCCCTTACACGACCCACACGCATTTCTCCTTTCCCTGTTGGACGGATACAACGACGCCCGACAAACAGAAAAGCTCCACGGGCTTTTCTGTTGCCGCGATCTCTACTTTTATTAGGTCTGAAACATCCGTGCTCAGGCTGAGCCTTACACTTCTTCAGCCGCTTTTTTCAGCCACTGTTGAACCGGCCCGTAAGCCACCACCAGATCCACATACTTTTGCAGTGCTGGCGGCACGCTGACGCCATAACGGCGGAAGCGGAACACCACGGGCGCGAACATCGCGTCCACGATGCCGAACGGGCCGCACAGGAATGCGCTGGATTGGCTCGCTGCCAGCAACCCTTCCCAGATGGAAAAAATCCTGGCGATCTCTTCCTTGGTTTCTTCGGTCAACGCACCGGCATCGTCGCCAGCGCCCAGGCCAAACGCCATTTGTGTGCGCAGATGGGTAAAGCCGGAATGCATTTCAGCCGCGGCGGAACGCGCCAATGCCCTTAGACGCGTATCTCGGGGCCACAGGTTGGCATCGGGGTAGGCCTCGGCAATGTATTCACTGATGGCCAGGCTGTCGTTGATCACAACGTTGTCTAACAACAGCGCCGGGACTTTCCCTGAAGGTGAGTATTCGCTGATTCGGCGATGCGTGTCAGGCTGTTCCAGCTTGATCTGTACCGTATCGAATGCAGCATCAGCGGTCACCATTACCAACCACGCACGCAGTGACCAGGAAGACTTTTTGAAGTCTCCTATAACCAGTTTTGCCGTCATATTCTTCCCTAGCGCATGTTATGAAACAGGTGCTAACTTTACGGCCGCATTTTTCAGTCGTATTGCACAAAACTGGACAAGTCATGGAAAAGACAGAAGGCCTGAAAGACCCTCTTTATGAAAAGGATTTCGTGCGTTTCTGGCGTATTCCCGAAGGCGACTGTGAGCTGTTGTCGGCGCGGTACACCACCCAGTCTTTTGGTCGGCACTCGCACGACCGTTATGCGGTGGGGGTGATAAGCGCAGGGGTTGAAAAACTGTTTTACCGCGGCAGCTATGCCTTGGGCGGGGTAGGCAGCGTTGTTACCATCACGCCTGGCGAGATACACGACGGCCTGCCTGGACACGACAATGGCTGGATGTACCGCATGCTCTACCTGGATCCAGACTGGGTTAATCGCTCGGTGTTCCAAGGGCGCGTGGCCAGCGATCACGTACATCTTTTTCAAGAAGCACTCAGCTCAAATCCAGCTTTTGCCCAGACCTTTCTTCAGCAGCATCAACTAATCGAGCAGACGCCGCCTGGACTACAGCGCGAGTCCATCTTGCTGGAACTGGTGTGTCAGGTATTCGAGCGCAGCGGTGCCCCTGCCTTGTCAGTCCTGCCATCAGAGCAGCAGGCGGTAAAACGGATCAAACAGAAGTTGGAAGACGAGTTTGCCCGGGACATTCCCTTGGAGACCTTGGCGCAGCTGGTTGATCTTGATCCGCTGTACCTCATTCGGGTTTTCAAGAAGCACGTTGGTGTTTCGCCGCACAGCTATCAAATACAGAAGCGCATCGCGCATGTGCAAAAACTTCTGCGCGCTGGCGCCAGCCTGACGGAGGCTGCCTTTGCTTGTGGATTCTTCGATCAAAGCCACATGACACGGGCCTTCAAAAAAGTAGTCGGGGTCACCCCCGGAAGCTTTCGCAATAACTGAGCGTTTCGAGAGAACACTTGAGGGGCAGTAACCTGTCCATCATGACGTGGCCGTCACAAAGCGTGTAATAGCGCATTCGTGTACAGCCCGGAAAAAATGCGCTCTACCGGTCCTGTGAGAAAGACAGTACCCACGCCATCCCATTGAACGGTCACTGTTCCGCCATCACATTCAACCTCGACACAATCGTCCAGCAAGCCACGTCGTATGCCGTTAACTACGGCACCGCAAGAGCATGAGCCCGAACCCAGCGGAATGCCTCCCCAGCGCTCCCAAATTCGCAAGCGAATGTATTTTCGATTAATGATCTGGACGAAATGCACGTTTGTCCTGAGGGGGAAAAGGGGATGGGATTCAATGGCCGGTCCAGTCGCCGCTATATCAATGGCTGTCAGATCATCCACAAAAAAGGTGCAGTGTGGATTGCCCATGCTGCAAGCCGCCGGAGCGCCTGTCAGGGGCAAAGCACCCGTATCCATTGCCTGAGCCAGCGGCACAGCCGACCACTCGAAAAGTGGCTCTCCCATGGCAACGGAAATAGCGCCGGACGAGGTTCGTTCGCAAGTGAGCAGGCCACGGTTGGTTTGAAGCGTTATCGACGAACTGTTTGATTCGCGCATCAGCGTATCGGCGGCACCACGCGTCGCGCTGCCACAAACGTCCAGCGGGGAGCCA
>Ga0302169_10000493_pt1 | contig 12277 bp, 8 predicted proteins | sample I_Fen_N1_3_FD_193493 | JGI IMG/M metagenome (GOLD analysis project Ga0302169, IMG submission 193493) | Peat permafrost microbial communities from Stordalen Mire near Abisko, Sweden - I_Fen_N1_3 | ecosystem: Environmental > Terrestrial > Soil > Wetlands > Permafrost | place: Sweden: Abisko...
TCATAGACGCTGACGCCATTACTGCCTTTCAAGATGAGCCCGGCGCACTGGATAGGGCGATCCACGGCCCCTGCGTGCTGACACCGCATGAAGGTGAGTTTCTAAGTGTATTCGATCTGACGGGCGACAAGCTGACACGCACCCGCGCTGCGGCCATTCGTTGCGGCGCCGTCGTGGTACTCAAAGGGAGCGACACCGTGATAGCCGCTCCCGACGGCAGAGCGATCATCAATAGCAATGCCCCCTCAACCCTGGCCACCGCAGGCTCCGGAGACGTCTTGAGCGGAATCATTGTCGGTCTGCTTGCGCAGGGAATGCCGGCATTTGCCAGCGCTGCCGCCGGGGTCTGGCTACACGGCGCAGCGGCTGCCGAATTCGGTCCCGGATTACTCGCAGAAGACCTGCCCGATCTGCTGCCTGCGGTGCTTCGTCGGCTGTACAACTAAGCACCAGACAATCGGAAACCACGTGGACTCAGCGAACAAATATCCGCTACATCCACCTTTCTGCCGGCAACCAAGACTCTAACTCACTGTGGGAGGCCTTCATGCACGCAATGGTATTGAACAAGATCGGTAGTCCACTGCGGTGGACACAGTTGCCCGATCGCGATCCTGGTGTCGGTGAGGTACGTCTCAAGGTCACTGCCTGCGGAGTGTGCAGGACTGATCTGCACGTGGTGGATGGGGATCTTCCAAACCCCCGATTACCGATTATCCCGGGCCACGAAGTGGTCGGAAGAATAGACGCTATCGGTGCGGGTGTAGAAGGTCTGGCCATCGGCGAGCGTGTTGGGGTTCCTTGGCTGGGGCATACCTGCGGAGTGTGTCCGTATTGCCTCAAGCATCAAGAGAACTTGTGCGATCACCCAGCGTTTACCGGCTACACCCGCGATGGTGGTTTCGCCACGTCAGTGATAGCCGACGCACACTATGTCTTTGCCCTCGGAGAGGAGGGGGCCGATGCTTCGCTGGCGCCTTTGTTATGCGCCGGACTGATTGGTTGGAGAGCCTTGCTGATTGGCGGAGAAGGTAAAAATCTTGGCCTATATGGGTTCGGTGCTGCCGCGCATATTGTCGCTCAGGTAGCGATATGGCAGGGGCGATCAGTGTTTGCCTTCACTCGCCCTTCAGATACCCCAACTCAAGCATTCGCACGTCAACTTGGCGCTACCTGGGCAGGCGATTCGGATCAGATCGCACCTGAGTTGCTGGACGTGGCAATCATCTTCGCCACGGCCGGGGAACTGGTTCCACTCGCGTTGGAGTCCGTGCGCAAGGGCGGCCGAGTGGTCTGTGCCGGTATCCATATGAGCCCGATCCCCAAATTCGCCTACGACTTGTTGTGGGGCGAACGGTCTATCGTTTCGGTTGCAAACCTGACGCGCGAGGACGGTATCGACTTTTTGCGTTTGGCCCAGGAAATAGGCCTCGTCACGAGTACCACCCTCTATCCCCTCAGGCAGGCCAATCAAGCGCTTGAGGATTTGCGTGCAGGCAAGTTTGAAGGCGCTGCCGTGTTAGTGCCCGAGTCAACTCCTTCGCTTCTTGATCAAGGTACTCATCATGATGACTGATTATGCGGTAGAAGAAATTCTCGCGGCACTTGGCCAGGAGCCACCCGATGAACACTGGATTGAGGCCTTGAATAACGATACCCACGTGCTGATTCGCCCGCTGCATCCACAGGACCGCCGCCTTGAGTTCGAATTCATTAATGAGCTTTCCGCCGAGTCTTTTCGCACGCGATTTTTCGGGGCGATGGGGCAAACGGGCATCTCACTTCTGGATCAGATGATGGACGTGGATTATCGAGGTCGCATGGCTTACATCGCGATGGTTCATGAAAATGGCCATTTGACCGAGGTCGGCATCAGTCGCTATGCCGTCACTACCGATGTCCAGCAGTGTGATTGTACGGTGGTCGTCGCAGACCGCTGGCAACGTCAAGGCATGGGGGCGCTGTTGATGGAACACTTGATCGTTGCAGCTCAACGTAATGGCTTCAAAAAGATGCTGTCGGTTCACCAGACCAATAATTTCGGTATGCATCGTCTGGCTCGAAGCCATGGATTTCATAGCCGATATCCAGCCACTGGCGATAGCGAGATCATCTACGAACTCGACCTGATGCCAGCCTTCGGGTAACACCTCAGCCAATGATGCCGGAGTGTGCATGATGCAAGTCAGTATTGAACAAGCAAGGACTGCGACGCCATTTTCGTTGCGCCCTTACCCTGCGACAAAATACCTCGATCAATCTGCAATTCATGAGTTTTTTTTAACTTCAGAATGCTCCGAGGCTGACTACGAAAGTTTCGATGAATTAATCATTCATACTGTGCGTGTCGGCAAAGGTGCTGAGCTTTATCACGCAGGAGGAACCTCGACGTATTTGTATTTTGTGCGGTCTGGTAGCTTCAAGACCGTTCTGGTCAGCGAAGAAGGGTATAGCGTGGTAACAGCATTCACGATGTCCTCAGAACCGATTGGGCTGGAGGCAATTACGGGCGAGCGGCGAATGTGCTCGGCGGTGGCACTGGAAGACAGCGAGGTTTATATGATTTCTTATCAGCGCCTGGAAAGGCTCGCTCGAGAGGTGCCGACTCTGCGCTTGAACCTAAGCAAAATGCTTAGCCGAGAAATTACCCGTGGCCAAGCCATGCTATTCATGCTTTGGAATTACAACGCCGTAGAGCGGTTGGCAATTTTTATGCTCGGTCTCTCCAGGCGCTTTGCACTTCGCGGCTACTCTGCGCACCGTTTTCTATTGCGAATGTCACGTGAAGATATTGCGTCATCTATTGGCGTCAGGGCCGAAACAATTTGCCGAGCCATTGCTACCCTGCGTGTGCTGCGGTTAATGACGTTCGAAGGGCGTAGCGTCGAAATAATCGATCTGGCGCTGCTTGAAGCATATTGTCAGCGTGGTAATTTAAGTAAGTCGTAATTGGGTAATTGCACTGACTTGACCAGCTGTTTGCATAGGACTTGATCAGTTGAGCTTCTAACCTTAATCGGCCAGGAATGGCCATCAGCTGCATTCCCTTATGCAGCGTCAGATTCTTCAGCAGCTCAACGTATGTGGTACTCAAGGTAAGCTGCTGCAGGAGTTACGCCGGCTGGCATGCTTCGCTGCGTGGATGCAGAACCGGTTAATGGCAATGGCTCAGCAGCGGACATCAGGACATCAGATGGTACGTGGGCTGACAAAGCAGCGTGCCGATTGATGAGAGGGTCAATTGAGTGATCGATAAAGGCATGTTCAAGTCATTCGTGAGCGCCTTGAGGCGCACGATGAGGAGGCCTTGGCTGAAACGATGCGAAACCTTTGTTACTGACTGATCCACAGGTAAGTTTCACAGCTGCATCCAGCAGCCAAGCGCTCCATGCTCATGAGGCCAACTATCTGTTCAAAACCGAACGCCGGGTCAGTGATGTGGTTCCTATACAGGCTGATCGTACGGCCGGGGTCGAAAGCGCCAAGATTAGGATCGCGCGGTTCGGCATCAAGCCGGAACACTTCCGGGCTGGTGCAAGTTCACATCAACGACCCTGTGGTGTTTCTCCGTATTCAAAAGTGGTAACAGACATGATCTGCTAGTACATAAAAAAGTCATTAGGTCAGATAATTTCGTATTCGCCGTTCTCTTTAAGCCAGAACTGAGCCATCCTTTCATGGTTGAAAACTGGCGGGTCGAGAGGTTTCTCTGCATAAGGTTATGAAATACATACAAGCCATCAAGAAGATGCTCTTCGTATCGATTCGACGGGATGCAGTGTAATGAACACTGCCGGGAACCCTGTGTTTTTTGCGAGAGCCCGGATCTACCCCATGTATTGAACGGCGAAAAGATGACCGCACTTATGTCTGAATGGCTATCGTCTAAAAAATGCCCATCGGGACCGCTCTGCCATTGGGCTTGATCGCGCCCTGGACATGGTACTGCCCCAAATACTGTTTCCCCATCCTCCTCGTAGACGTCGGACTCATCAATGTAATGGTCTTACAGCGCGGCCATGATCGGCCGCTTTACCGCCATGTGGGCAGGTCTATAATGAATGGCAGATCTTGAAACTGGGGCAATTTAGAGTGGCGGCTTTTGTATTTTTCGTGCTTTGCCGAAATGCTTTTGCATAGCTTCAGTGCTGCTTCCTGGTTTAGCTCCCCGAAATCTTTCGGTATTGCTTCCAGGGCATCAAATCTAAAAGCTGGCTGCCCGTCGACAGCAGGGTAGGCGATTGTCGCTTCAATGGTTAGAGGAATCGGGCGGTGACTACAAAATCTGAGGCGTCGAAACTCATATTGTTGACGCTGACTCAAAACTGACCCAGGTGCTCACCTGCTTCTGCTCACTTTCTGAGCAGGAGAACACAGGCTGATCAGCCTGGGAATGTAGGGAAAAAACCGGCGGATTTACTTCCGCGACAAGCTCTCGCTGCACCAGATAGCCAAGCGTACCGGGCTGTCGAGAAACACCATCCGAAAATGGGTCAGAGCGCCCGAAACCAACCAGCGTATGCGCGGTACGCAATCTTCAACAAACTCAGCCCAGGCGCTGAATTCCGATTCGTTCCGGGCAAAGCACAACCGTAGAAGCGCTAAAGCACTTTTCGAGCAGATCAAGGCCGAGGGTTATGACGGCGGCTGCAGCCAGCTCACGGCATTTGTACGCTCGTGGCGAGGTGAGCAACGCTCTTGAGACTCTGTGATAGCGAGATTAGCTAAATACTCACTGGTGCGGTCGCGCAGGATTTTTACAAAAACAAGATGGGCGTTATCATTGCCGTATAGCGGCGTCATTTCGCCCGAAGCCCAGAATAGTTGGCCGCCTTTGCGCAGATGCCAGCGTCCATCTGAAGCTCGCCCTTTCATAAGGGCTTGATGCATTTCCTTTTCTACCCGGCCGCTTTTACGATCTAGGGCAATAAAAAAATTGCAATGCTATGGCCGCGTATTTCGTCTTCGGTCCAACCAATTACATGAGTAGCCCCTTTTTTCCACTCCTTTATGATCTCGAGGGATCGGTAACGATCATTGTGAAATCTCTCGCACAGTCAAATAATGCGGGCTCGCGCCTCTCAATGTCAGCAAGCACCGCTCGACTAGCTTCCAGTAGCGCCGCCATATCTTGAGACTGCACAAACTCCACCCAACACTTGGCTGGTGGGCGTCGTCCTCGTTTGCTTTACTTTGCTGGTGGGTGTGTTGCGTTACAAAACCTAATCCCCATTTACGTTCTAGGGGCTGCGAGATCTAAGCTGTTGGATGTCGGCCTCTGACCGGAAGCTGAATTGGTCCGAACGCCAGCTATGGGGCGACTTGCTGCTTAGTAGGATTCATCTAGACTCGTGGCTAGCTGATGGAACAGCGCCGTTTATTGTGAGTGCCCCCCGAGCCCGCCCATGCGGGCTTTTTAATTTCAACCAGCAGCAGCCTGACGGATTAACTGTTTTGGGGCGGTTTTACTAGTCGCGATGGTCAGCGGTGGGGCGATTGCCGACCTCCGGGACAGGCAAAAAACGACACTACGTCGTCACTGCAAAACACTCATAGAGCGACGGTTGCTGGTGAAGACCTAGGTCGTTCCACCGAGCTTTTTGCAGATGGTGTCCAAGTCCTCCCAAGGGATACGCAGCTGTCATGCATAACCACAGCCTGGGGGAATGTACAAAAGCGGCACTACGATTTAACTCTTTGTGCTAGGCATGGCTGGTTCGGCAAGACACTACAGCGTCAGTGATTTGTCTAACACCCCTCCAATCGATCAGATCCTCGTTCGTCGTCATAGATCACCATTTCAGAAATACTCCCAACCAGAGTGAACAGCCGGTAGCGGTTGAAGCTCCAGAAAATCTTGGGTAAGACTGAAAGCGTTCTGAAATCATCTCTCGAATGCTTGCAAGCAGCTGTTGGGGGCCCGTCAGGACATTGAGCGGAATAGTTTAGTTGAGTTTTTCGCCTCGCACTCAGCCTCGGCTTCCGCTCTCGTAGCAAATGACACGGGCAGTCGACACTTTTCTTTAGTGTCGTAGATGCTAAAGCCACAAGGCGCCATGCTGGAGTAGAAGCGGGAACCATCACGTATCGACCCCGTTTCCTTTGGCATCCCTGGAACGACAACAAATCTCGATATCATGTCATCACCAACATTTTTGATCCTCGCTTTATGGTTTTGCGGCAAATGGTTAGCACATCAACCTTTACGAGACAGGAATCGATGGATGGAAAATTTGACTCGCTGAATGGTCTTTGTTGAGGGCCTGATGACCAGGGACTTGGATACCGCGACTTGTGACCGACGCCGCCATATCAGTTGAAACACCTTCCCAGCCATCTGGTAAAAAGATGACTTCTCTGGCCGATTTCTGCTTATCGTGACGGGCAGCAATTGGCCCAAAGTGCGTAAAAAAGCCTTGTTGAACCCTTGCTATGATTTCTGAGGATCAGCGGCATGGCCAGCATGCTTAGCACCACAGCTAAATATGCTATCCAGGGGCTTACCCGATCTGAGTAAATGTACTCATGTAGTTTCAGCACTCCACGACAGCGCGTCGTTTTCTTGCTGGAAATCTGAGGCTGTAACTGATATTTCATGAGTAGTTTCCGGCACTGTGTTCGGCTGCGTACTCAAACTATGATTGCGATGAAGATTAAGGACTTTGGGGAGGCGCAATATTGACTGCCAATCGAGTTTCAGAAATGAAACGCTGGAAATTGGGTGACAAACCCAGCAGTCAAAAACCTTCTGGCTCTGGAACCCATCTCATGCATGGAGATGATGACATCTGATGATGACGCGCACGCGCCGCGGATCTATATTCTGATCATAACTACTGTGCGAAGGTAGCCTGTATAGCAGTCGTCTTCGATTATCTGGATGGTTCGCTCCCGAGGGGCTGAGTAACCAGCACAAACAGGAACATATTTTGGAGAGATACATAGCATTCCAGCGGGCTTGGCCATAAAGCAGAAAAGTCGATGCAATCGCGTCGATAGTTTCCTCGCCTTAGATGCCCAGGAGTCTTTTCTCATTCAATGCGACAATCTCTAGCGACTAAATGCCTGTTTTTTTATGTAGTGTCGACAGAGTGCTGCCGCGTGTCGGCTTGTAGCGCAGGTCGAAATGGAGACACATTTGCCTATTTATGAAAACAGTAACGAGTCTTTCGAAACGCTTCGTTATTTGGCGTTTGACCTAGGTATACGCTGGTCTCGGGTTAACGAAGATATCTGGCAGCAATTGGATCTTGACGTATGGGAAATGACACACAACCCCTGCCAAGTTCTGAATGCCGTATCGCGTAATAAAATAGACCAGCTCCTGTCCAACATCACTTTTCGCGAACGCGTGTCAAAGATTGCCGAACAACATCACCAAAAACTGGCGGCGTCGACTTGGTTCGGCGCGTTCGACGTAAGCGAAACGGTAGGGCAGGTGGCGTATTTCTCAATGGAATACATGCTCAGTGAGTCGCTGCCGATCTATTCAGGCGGTTTGGGTAACGTTGCCGGTGACCAACTAAAAGCGGCGAGTGATCTGGGCGTGCCTGTGATTGCTGTCGGTATGCTTTGGCAGCATGGCTACTTTCGTCAGGAGATCGATCGTCAGGGCATACAGCACGCGTTATTTCCAGTGAATGACACTCGACATCTGCCGATAGAGCCTCTTATGAGCCCTGACGGCAGCCTGTTGCGTCTCGCGATAGAATTGCCGGGGCTAACAGTTTGGCTACGGGGCTGGCAAGTCATTGTTGGACGCAACCGCTTGCTGTTGATCGACAGCAATGATCCGGCGAACCCAGTCCCTATGCGTTTGGTAACCGAACAGCTATATGGTGGTGATAATGAAATGCGCCTGCGCCAGGAAGTCGTCCTGGGAATAGGTGGCTGGCGTTTGCTAAAGGCCGCTGGTTATCACCCGCATGTTTGTCATCTTAACGATGGGCATGCCGCGTTCGCGGTGCTGGAGCGGGCTCGCGATTACATGCGCGCCCATCAAGTGCCGTTTCAGGTCGCAATCACCGCTACACGCGCTGGCAACCTGTTTACCACCCATACCCCGGTGACTGCGGGATTTGACAGTTTTGATCCCCATCTTATTGGTAAATACCTGGGCCACTATATCGAGTATGAGCTGGAGCAACCGTTCGCTGACATCATGGCATTGGGGCAGGCGCCGGGCAGCGCGGCCGACACTTACTTCAACGTGGCCTTCCTGGCCATGCGCACTGCCGGTGCAGTGAATGCCGTCAGTCGACTCCATGAAATGACCAGTCGACGAATATTCGAGCCGCTGTTCAGACGTTTCCCGACAGCTGACGTTCCCATCGGCCACATTGTTAACGGTATTCACGTGCCCACTTGGACTTCAGTGGAGGCTGAAGAACATTGGAAAGCCCTGCATGATGGCCAGACTCCTTGGTGCGGAGGGATTGATACCAATGTTCCAAATATGCTGGCTGAAGTCGATGACGCGCTTCTGTGGCAGATGCGGCAACAGGCGAGGGCAGCTTTGATCAGGTTTGTACGTCGTGAACTGGCGCGTAGTGAAGCTGTATGTGGCGAGTCGCTCGCGGTGATTGAAGCCGCAGGTGCTCGTCTTGATCCCGGCATCCTGACAATGGGCTTTGCGCGTCGCTTTGCAGCATATAAAAGACCCAACCTGTTGCTACAGGATCCTGAGCGGTTGCTACGTATCCTCAACCACCCGATACGTCCTTTGCAATTGCTTATCGCCGGCAAGGCTCACCCATCGGATCTCGTCGGCCAAAAGATGATTCAAGAATGGCACACATTCATCCAGCGTCCGGAAACCATGGGGAGAGTGGCCTTTATCGAAGACTACGATATGCGACTAGCCCGGCATCTGGTGCAGGGCGTGGACGTATGGGTCAATACCCCGCGATGTCCTTGGGAAGCTTGCGGCACCAGCGGCATGAAGGTCTTGGCTAATGGAGGATTGAATCTGTCCCAGCGCGATGGTTGGTGGGCTGAGGCCTTTTCCGATGACCTGGGTTGGAGCGTTGGCGATGGTCAAGAGCATGACTGTGAGCATGATGTTGTAGATGCCCAGCAGCTTTACTCACTGATCGAGGACCAAGTGGTACCCACATTTTATAACCGCAATGCTTCAGATGAGCCCCATCACTGGATCAGCCGGATACGCCGGAGTAAGGCGCAACTGGTCGCACAGTTTTCGGCAGACCGGGCTGTACGTGACTACGTAGAGCGGTACTACAAGCCCTTGGCACAGGCTTACCAGCGCCGTACTGCCAACCAGAGTGAACTAGCGATAGTCCTGACGAGCAGGCTTGCGGACATCGCCAAACGTTGGGCTGACATTCGTATCCTTGAGCCGGTCTATTATCGTAGTGAAAACGGTTGCACTGTGCAGGTGCAGGTTGACTTGGCAGGCATCACGCCTAAGTACCTTCGCGTGCAGCTCTACCGTTGTAACGAGCAGACTGCGCCGGCCATTCAGGATCTGATCTGCGACGCTGCACCGGACTGTCCCATGCTGGCGCTTTATAGAGGCACGGTAGCTGATGAATACCCGGAAAGTTTCTATACCGTACGAGTTATCGTAGATGACAACTGCGGGTTGTTGGGGGCGCTCGAGGCTCCATGGGTTGTCTGGCAGAAGTGATAAGCGCCTCTGTCTCACCATGGATCGGCGGTTTTGACTTCGGAGCGGCCGCGGCCGGAAGGTTGGGCACGTTCGAAGCAGTAGCCATTATCGCCTGCACAGGGAAGTGGATTGACATGGCCGTGGCACTGCCGGCCACACTTTTTTCGCACACTGACATTTTGGCTGTCCTTGCTACCGGGCCTCTGGTCGGATCGACATGAGTGGCATCCCGTGACGAAGCTCAATCGAGAGGTGCCCCATGACTGAAGAATCGCGTGATGTGCTCCTGGTCCTAAATGCTGGGTCTTCGGGCATCAAGTTCTCGCTTTACCATATGGATTACGACTCATTGTCTGGTCCGCAATGCCTGGGGGGCGGTAGCTTCAATGTGCTTCATGATACCGAACACCTGATCTTCAGGCGCTCCGGCGTCCAGATGCAAAACGAAGAACAATGGCCGCGTACCGTTGCCTCGCTGCCAAGCGGTACATTGTTCAATCTGCTGGACTGGATCGAGCACCACTACGGCTGGCAAATCTGTTCGGTAGCCCATCGCGTGGTTCATGGGGGAGACCGTATCGAAGTAGCGCAGCGGGTCGACGACCAGGTAATTGCCCAGATACAAGCGCTCATACCGATGGCCCCCCTTCATCAGGTCCAATGCCTAGCTCCGATCATCTACCTAGCAAGCGAGCATCCGAGTCTCCCGCAGTTCGCTTGTTTCGATACTGCGTTCCACCACACCCTCGACCCGCTGGAGGCTACGTATGGGTTGCCCCGGGCGCTAACTGAAGAAGGTCTGCGCCACTATGGCTTTCACGGCCTGTCCTACGAGTACATCGCCAGTGTTCTTCCCAGTTACGACAAGCAGGCGGCGGAGGGCAGAACCATCGTCGCCCATCTGGGTAGCGGTGCCAGTCTGTGCGCAATGCACAACGGCATCAGTCGCGCGACGAGCATGGGATTTTCTACACTGGATGGCCTGCTCATGGGCACACGACCAGGCCATCTCGACCCCGGACTTTTGCTCTATTTGATGCGTGAACGCGGTATGAGCGCGAAAGCCATAGAGTACTTGCTATATCACGAATGTGGACTGCTAGGCGTTTCAGGGGGCATCTCCAGCGACATGCGAGAGTTGCACGCCAGCAAGGCACCTGAAGCCAAAGAGGCAATTGCCTTGTTCATACGCAGCGTTGTGCGCGGAATTGGCGCAATGGCGGCGGTGTTAGGTGGCGTTGATGCACTGGTGTTTACGGGAGGGATTGGCGAACACGCAGCTGAAGTTCGTAACGAGATTCTCGATGGTTGTCGATGGCTAGGCGTGCATTGCGAAGACAAACAGAATGTAGATTCTTCAGGCTGCCTGTCGATGCCAGGCAGTTCCGTGTCGGCCTGGCTCATACCCACTGACGAAAACCTTCTAATGGCACGGCATGTGTTCAAGGCATCGATGATAAAAACCTGCCACTAAACAAGTTGCCCAAGGCACTGATCGACTGTCTATGCAGAATTTGCGATGATCCCTAGCCCATTATCTGTGCTAACCCATTTGTTTGGTTTCTCTTGAACTTACTTTTCTTGCCCTATGACGGTTTCAATCAACCAATAGCCGTTACGCCCATAGTGGTTGTATAGATTCGACTCTCGTTCACGGTTTAACTGCTGCGACGAATCATACGGGGGCGATGCCTTGATAGAGGCACGCTCGAGGTCGACAGAAACGGATTTGTCCAGCCAACGGATCTCATTGATCCACTCGGGAGCAATCAAGACCTTGCGCCCGAACCACCAGTTACTAGTGCTGACCACAAGATATTGAATCGCCCAGGTCTCTTCGTCTATCAACAAGCTTTCCACATGCCCCACCTCACCATCGGTGGCTTTGATGTGATACCCGATAATGGCTTTACAACTTCGTAAATGTGGATCGTCATCCTCATGGCGTGCGCGTTCGGCTTTTGCACTTATTTGGCTGGCGTGCTCCTCTTGAACGGGCCCACCTGGTAGTCCGAAGCCTCCTGGATATATCCCTGCGTTCCACATGCTTGCACCTCCCCAGTAATACGGGTATCCGTAGTAACCAAGATATTGCATCTCGTGTTGCCGTGAGACGGGCTTGTCGGTATCGATATCAGGGCTGTTTTTGACTTGCTCCTTTGTTATCGCTACGTGCAATCGACGCTGCGCCCAGTCGGTACTTTGAATTGAGGAGGGTGTGATCATTACCTTGCGGCTGGCGAGCCAAGCACCGGTCTCAACGATGAAGTAACGAATCACCCACACTTCATTGTCGAAATAGAAGTCTATGACTTCGCCGATATCACCATCAGTGGCTGCAATGGTGTAATCCTTCAGGTCTTGCATGCTTCGTAACATAGGACTGTCCTTTGCTGAGCGCCGATCGACAGCCTCGGCAATTAGAAACGTAGCTGGCCGAGCATTCGATTTGGCCAAAGACACTATGCGCCCTAAGCCTCATGGCATCTGTTCGGTGACGCACGCTCGGCAGGGGCCATGTCCAGCAGAGCGGGCTAAAATAAAAGCTCGCTATTTCGTCAACAAATACGCATCTCTAGACGTTTCACTCTTCGTGACCACTAGGTAGTTTCCGAGGCTTCTCACGAGCGCACCAGGCGACTAAGT
>Ga0302169_10000494_pt1 | contig 12267 bp, 12 predicted proteins | sample I_Fen_N1_3_FD_193493 | JGI IMG/M metagenome (GOLD analysis project Ga0302169, IMG submission 193493) | Peat permafrost microbial communities from Stordalen Mire near Abisko, Sweden - I_Fen_N1_3 | ecosystem: Environmental > Terrestrial > Soil > Wetlands > Permafrost | place: Sweden: Abisko...
CGGAAGTGAAGGTGAAGAATCGGTTTGGCCTGGGCGATCACATGGAGTTGATGACACCCAAGGGCAACTTCCACTTCGATCTGCATCAATTGCACAACATCCGGGGTGAAGCGATCGAGGTCGCGCCAGGGGATGGGCATACGGTGTACCTGCCGATTCCGGATGCGGTGGATTTGAGTTTCGGGTTGTTGATGCGGGATGTGCGCACGAGCTGATCAACCCGTTTTCACGGCCGTAATCAACACGTGATCACACCTGCTCCCTCGCCACAAAAACAGGTGCTCGCCAGTTCGTTTAAGCAAATTCCTCGCGCAACATCGCCACGAACGCCTCTCGCGCCGGGTGCACCCCGGCGTTTTCATGCCAGTAGAACAAGTTCTCGATCGCCGTCAGCTCGGGAAACTCGTAACCCACGCACCCCGCGCCCTTGGCGTATTGATCGAACACACCCTTGGGCACCAGCGCCACGCCGGCCCCGGCGCTGACGCACCCGACAATCGCGCCGTAACTGGCCAGACTGACAATCGGCAACGCCTGCCCCTGGCGCAACAACCAATGTTCCAGCGCCGCCCGATACGGACAACCCTGGGGCCACATGAAGACGGTCTTGTCATGCAGATCCGCCATGTCACGCACTGGCCCCAGCGATGTCGAGGCAATCAGCAACAGGTCTTCGCGGTACATCGGCGTGCGCTTGAGGTGCGAGCGCTCGACATCCACCGCGACGATCGCACCGTCAAGCCGATGATTGAGCGTGTCATCCAGCAACTGGCCCCAGGTGCCCGTGGTCAGTTCCAGCGCCACTTGCGGGAAGCGCTTGTGGAATTTGGCCAGCAATCGCGGCAAGCGACCGGTGGCCGAGGACTCGATGGCGCCGATGCGCAACGGCCCGGAGGGCTCGGCCGCGGGGTCCACCGCCCGTTTCGCCTCCGCGGTCAACGCCAGGATTTTCGAGGCGTAGGCCAGAAAGGTCTGACCCGACGGACTGATGCGCAGCCCGCGCCCCTCGCGCAAAAACAACGCGACACCCAACTCCGCCTCCAGCGACTTGATCCGCGCCGTGATGTTCGACGGCACGCAATGCAGCACGTCTGCCGCACGGGCGATGCTGCCCATTTCGGCAACGGTCTTGAACATGCGAATCTGTGCCAGCTCCATACATCACCCAAAGTGAACGGTTAACACATTATAAGTCAGTTGTGGCGAATGGTTCGGGTTCAGATACTCAGAGCACCTGCCTACCGGTGCACGACCATGAAGCCGCTCACACACTCCTCCGTTTCGCCCTTGAAGATCATCCTGGCCATGGCGTTTGTCGTGACCTGCTGGGGGTATTCCCCGACCGGCATCCATATCGGCCTGCTCGCCTACGACCCCGTGCATCTGGCGCTTTTGCGTTTCCTGCTGGCATCGGTGTTCATGGCCGTGGTCGCATTGTGCAGAGGCATTCGCCTGCCCGGGCTGCGCGATGTTCCACTGCTGTTCGGGCTGGGTTTCTTTGCGGTCAGCCTGCATCACGTGGCGATCAACGTCGGCCAGCAAGGCGTCAGCGCTGGCGCTTCCAGTGTGCTGGCACAAACCACGCCGCTGTTCAGCACCTTGCTCGCGCGCTTCGCGTTCAAGGACCGGGTCAGCCTCTGGCGCTGGGGCTGCGTTTTATTGGGCCTGCTCGGCGTGTTGATTGTGGTGGCGGGCGATCATGGCCTGGGCAGCATCGACGCCCACGGCTTGCTGATCCTGCTGGCGGCGCTGTCCTGGAGTCTGTATTTCGCCCTGCAAAAGCATCACACCGGGCGTTATGACGGGTTGACCCTGGTCTGTTACACGGTCTGGTCCGGGACGTTACTGTTACTGGTTTTTCTGCCCGGGCTTGTGGAGCAGGTCGCCGTGGCGCCGCTGCGCGTGCAGCTGGCAGTGTTTGCCCTGGGGATATTCCCCAGTGCCTTGGCGTATCTGGCCTGGGCCTATGTATTGGCACACGTGGATTTGAGCCGGGCGACGATGACGCTGTATCTGGTGCCGCCGACGGCGATGGCCATTGCGTCGTTTGCACTGGGTGAAAGGCCGACGCTGATGGTTGGGGTTGGAGCGGTTGTGGTGTTGATCAGCGTGTTGGCGTTGAATCTGGAGCGGCGAGTGGTCGTTCAAGTGGCCAATGCCTGAACACTGAAGATCCCTGTGAGAACGAGCTTGCTCGCTCCCACAGAGGGGCGGCGGCACCACGATCAACTGCCGGCAGGCGAAAAACGGTCGCGACTGTTGGTCAAATGCAGCCACATCGCTGCCCGCGCCGCGTCCGGGTCCTGGCGCTTGATGGCGTTGAGAATTGCCTCATGTTCGAGGTTGGCCAGTTCGCCGAGTTTGCTCAGGTCCACTGCACCGCGCTCGGCGGCGTTGACCCGGGTTCGCGGAATCATGGCGCTACCCAGATGCTGCATGATCTCGGTGAAGCACACATTGCCCGTGGCTTCGGCGATCAGCAGGTGGAAGCGCCGATCCGCTTCGACACAGCTGTCATTGTTGGCCAACAGACGCTGATAGTCGTCGAGCGCCTCGCGCATCTGCGCCAACTGTTGATCGCTGCGGCGGATGGCGGCCAGTGCGGCGGCCTGGGTTTCCAGGCCCATGCGCAATTCCAGAATGCTGCGCACCCCCAGCGCCGTATCGACATTCAGTCGCAAGCCCTGTTCGGGCGCACGCTCCAGCACAAAGGTGCCGATGCCGTGCCGGGTCTCCACCAGGCCGGATGCCTGCAACTTCGAAATCGCCTCCCGCACCACGGTACGACTGACACCGTGCTCCTGAACAATCGTGTTCTCCGACGGCAGCTTTGCGCCAGGCAACATCTGCCCGAGCAGGATGCTCTGGGTCAGCTTGGCCACCAGGTCATAGGCCAGGTTGTGGCTGCGCTTGCGGGCAGGTGCATCGAGATCTTCTTGCATGGCGATCATCCAAAAGCAGAACTAGCGCAATCGTAGCACTGCCCTCACCCCAAAACTCAAAAAACACCGCCAAACTTGTATGACAACACTCAACAACCAGTCGAATAACCTCCAATCAATCCGCTAAAAACCACCGACCAAGGAATAAAAATAGCTGTCATAGCGCCGTTTTATTCGGAAAAAGCTATTGCAGTATAAAAAAATGCAGTTGTATGATGTCTATCAACAACGCAGCACCCAGCCGCACCCCGCATAAAAATAACGAGTGGGAGAAAACGCAGTGAAAACATCCATTTCAGCCATGGACGATGGCGCCGATTCGGTGCTCAAGTCCGCCATCTCGAAAGTCAAACGTCACGTCTTGCCGCTGTTCGTGATCATGTTCATCGTCAATTACATTGACCGCGTGAACATCGGCTTCGTCCGCGCCCACATGGAACACGACCTGGGTATCGGCGCTGCCGCCTACGGCCTGGGCGCCGGTCTGTTCTTCATCGGCTACGCACTGTTCGAGGTGCCCTCCAACATCCTTCTGCAGAAAGTCGGCGCTCGCCTCTGGCTGACCCGCATCATGCTGACCTGGGGCCTGGTCGCGGCAGGCATGGCGTTTATCCAGACCGAAACCCACTTCTACGTCCTGCGTTTTCTGCTGGGTGTGGCCGAAGCCGGGTTTTTCCCTGGCGTGATCTACTACTTCACTCGCTGGTTGCCCGGTGTGGAGCGCGGCAAGGCCATCGCCATTTTCCTCAGCGGCTCGGCGGTTGCGTCGCTGATTTCCGGCCCGCTGTCCGGGTTGCTCCTGCAAATCAACGGCTTCGGAATGCACGGCTGGCAATGGATGTACTTCATTGAAGGGATGTTTTCGGTCGGGCTGTGCGTGTTTGTCTGGTTCTGGCTTGATTCCAGGCCCCACGACGCCAAATGGCTGACCCGGGACGAGCAAGACGCACTGGTCCAGGCCATTGATGATGAGCAACTGGCCCGAGAAGCCGCGACGCCGATCAAACCGTCCCTGGGCAAACTGCTCAAGGACCGCCAGATCATCCTGTTCTGCCTGATCTACTTCTTCATTCAACTGACCATCTACGCCGCCACCTTCTGGCTGCCGAGCATCATCAAAAAAATGGGCGACTTGAGCGACGTCCAGGTCGGGATGTTCAACTCGATTCCGTGGCTGCTGTCGATTGTCGGCATGTACGCCTTTGCCTCGCTGTCGGCCAAATGGAAACACCAGCAAGCATGGGTCGCCGCCGCTCTGTTGATCGCCGCCGCCGGGATGTTCATGTCCACCACCGGCGGGCCGGTCTTCGCCTTTGTCGCAATCTGCTTCGCCGCACTGGGTTTCAAATCGGCGTCATCGCTGTTCTGGCCGATCCCCCAGGCCTATCTGGATGCCCGTATCGCCGCTGGCGTCATCGCGTTGATCAACTCGGTGGGCAACCTCGGCGGGTTCGTTGCGCCGACCACCTTCGGCCTGCTGGAAGAACGCACCGGCTCCATTCAGGGCGGCCTGTACGGCCTGGCCGCGACGTCGATCATCGCCGCGATCATCGTCTTTGCCGCACGCAACACACCCAAAGCCGCTGCCATCACCACAACGGCCAAACCGGCGCCCCACCACGCCTGATGACTTTTCAAGAACACGGCTTAAAAGGATAAGAACATGACCCTGCAAGAAACCGCCAAAGCCCCGATCATCACCAGCATGCAAGTTGTTCCGGTGGCTGGCCACGATGGCATGCTGCTCAACCTGAGCGGCGCCCACGGGCCGTTTTTTACCCGCAACATCGTGATTCTCAAGGACAACGCCGGCCACACCGGCGTCGGCGAAGTTCCGGGTGGCGAGCGCATTCGCCAGACCCTCGAAGACGCCCGCAGCCTGGTGGTCGGCAGCCCGATCGGCACCTACCAGAAGGTTCTCAATCAAGTGCGCCAGACCTTCGCCGACCGCGACGCCGGCGGTCGTGGCCTGCAGACCTTCGACCTGCGCATTACCATCCACGCCGTCACGGGGCTGGAGGCGGCGCTGCTCGATCTGCTCGGTCAGCATCTGGACGTACCCGTCGCCGCCCTGCTCGGCGAAGGCCAGCAGCGTGATGAAGTGAAAATGCTCGGCTATCTGTTTTATGTCGGTGACCGCCAGCAAACCGATCTTGCCTACCGTAGCGAGCCGGATGCCGACAATGACTGGTTCCGGGTGCGTCACGAAAAAGCCATGACCACCGACGCCGTGGTGCGCCTGGCCGAAGCAGCTCATTCGAAGTACGGCTTCAAGGATTTCAAGCTCAAGGGCGGCGTGCTCAGCGGCGATGCTGAAATCGAAGCGGTGGCGGCCCTGGCCGAACGCTTCCCTGACGCACGCATCACCCTCGATCCGAATGGTGCCTGGTCCCTCAAAGAGGCCATTCGCTTGTGCCGCGACCAGCACAAGGTACTGGCTTACGCCGAAGACCCCTGCGGCGCGGAAAACGGTTACTCGGGACGCGAAGTCATGGCTGAGTTCCGCCGCGCCACGGGCCTGAAGACCGCGACCAACATGATTGCCACCGACTGGCGGGAAATGGGCCACGCGATCCAGTTGCAATCGGTGGACATCCCGCTGGCGGACCCGCACTTCTGGACCCTGCAGGGCTCGGTGCGCGTGGCCCAGATGTGCCATGAATGGGGCCTGACCTGGGGCTCGCACTCCAACAACCACTTCGATATTTCCCTGGCGATGTTCACCCATGTCGCGGCGGCCGCACCGGGTGAAATCACGGCGATCGACACCCACTGGATCTGGCAGGACGGCCAACGCCTGACCAAAGCCCCACTGCAAATCGTCGAGGGCTGCGTGCAGGTGCCACAGAAACCCGGGCTGGGCATCGAGCTGGATATGGATCAGGTGATCAAGGCCCATGAACTCTACAAGGGCATGGGGCTGGGTGCGCGGGATGACAGCGTCGCGATGCAGTTTCTGATTCCGGGGTGGACATTCGATAACAAGCGGCCGTGCCTGGTGCGTTGATTTAGCGGATGCATGCCCTCCAACGACCCGCCCTGCCGCCTATGGTCGGCAGGGCCCAAAAACCATTCGGAACGGAGCAATTAACCCCCTAACATGACGCGCAACTGAATCGATGACGGACGACACCCACATGGACAGACTGAAAACTTTCGCGGTTTGCGTGGCGGCGCTCGCGGCTGGCCAATGCCTCGCACAGGATCAAATGGAGACGCTGGTGAATACCGCCGTGCGCCCGGTCATGCAAGCCCAGGGCATTCCCGGAATGGCTGTGGCGGTGACCGTCAACGGCACGCCGCACTACTTCAACTACGGGGTAGCATCGAAAGAAAGCGCGCAACCGGTCACTGAAAACACCCTGTTCGAAATCGGCTCCCTGAGCAAAACCTTCACCGCCACCCTCGCCGCCTACGCCCAGGCCAGCGGCAAGTTGTCGCTGTCCGACAAGGCCAGCCAGGTGTGGCCCGCATTGCGCGGCAGTGCGTTCGATCACATCAGCGTGCTGCAACTGGGCACCTACACCGCGGGCGGCCTGCCGCTGCAATTCCCCACCGCCGCCGACTCGGCGGACAAGATGCTCGGCTATTTCAAACAATGGCAACCGACCTACGCCGCTGGCACCCACCGGCTGTATTCGAATCCGAGCCTCGGTTTATTCGGCTACCTCGCGGCCCAAAGCATGGGCCAGCCATTCGATGAACTGATGGACAACACGCTGCTGCCCAAACTCGGCCTCAAACACACCTACCTCAACGTCCCCCAGGCACAGATGAATCTATACGCGCAGGGCTACAACAAGGACGACAAGCCCGTACGCGTGGGGCCTGGCGCGCTGGACTCCGAGGCTTACGGGGTGAAAACCAGCACCTCGGACCTGATCGGCTATGTGCAAGCGAACCTGCAACCGAGCTCGCTGGAAAAGCCATTGCAACAGGCCATCGCCCTGACCCACACCGGTTATTACCGCGTCGGCGAGATGACCCAGGGCTTGGGATGGGAGCTCTATCAATACCCGGTCACCCTTGAACGATTGCTGGCCGGCAACTCGTCGCAGATGGCCATGGAGGCGCACAAGGTCCAGTGGCTCAACCCGCCTCAACTGCAGCAGGAAAACCTGCTGCTGAACAAAACCGGGTCGACCGGTGGCTTCGGCGCCTATGCCCTGTTTGTGCCGTCGAAAGACATTGGCATCGTGATCCTGGCCAACAAAAACTACCCGATCGCGGAACGGGTCAAGATCGCTCACCAGATTTTGAGTGCACTGAGCCAGTGAACCGAGGGTAGTGCCTCTGTGGCGAGGGGGCTTGTCGGGACGCCGCACCGCCCCGTTCGGCTGCGCAGCAGTCGCACAACCTGCCTATGAAGTCGATCTGGAATAACGCCAATGCCACATGTAGCGCCGCTTCATAGCTCGACGAGGGCTATGGCTGAAACCCCTCAATCATCCGGCATTTCCGCTGGTTTGGCGGGCTTGGCTGGTTTGGCCGGCTTACCGGATTTTGTGCCTTTTGCGCCCTTGGCGGTCGGCTCCGGTTCGGCTGCCGGCGCTACCGTGGGTGCTGGCGTTTCCTTCTCGGCCGCCGGCAACTGATCGACAGCGGCGAACACCTCTTTCAGCTCGACAGGTCCGGACTGTTCAAGCTTCTTTTCGCCGTCCTTGCCCACCAGAATCACCTTGGTCTTGGCTCCGGCACCCAGTTTGAGTGAACGAATCAACGCTGCCGTGTCCTGCGGCCCGAGGTCTTTGCCATCGCGCTGGCCCATCAGGTTGAGCACCGTGTACAACACTAGGTTTCGCTCGGTGAAGCCCTTTTTGTTATCCGGTTCTTCCAGCGACTTTTTCAGGCTGACCCACGTCGGGTCGACCGTACTGGGAGCGATGACAATCAGTGGCCGGGACCTGCCCTTGTCCATGTCCAGCGGTGAGTCGCCATCAGCGGCGAACAAGGGACCGGCAACTGCCAGCAGGGTAGCCAGGGTCAGTGACCTGATGAGCATGCGCATCTCCTTTTGATATCCACGCTCTAATGATTGCGCATCGCGGCGATCGTTCCGGGTGACGCTCCGCAAATGTTGTTCGCCTTGTCCAAAGCTTAGGTCAGGGCGGTCGAAGCGCAACAGGCCGGGCTAAACTCAAGATTCATGGAAACCCACCTGATCCGCCGTGAGGACCACTGCATGAGCGCTCAGTTGAATCACACCATTGTCTGGTGCCGCGACAAGCAACTATCGGCCAACTTCCTCGCAGACCTTCTCGGCTTGCCCGCCCCGCAGCCCTTTGGCCCGATGCTGGTCGTCAAGTTCGACAACGGCGTGTCACTGGACTTCTACGACAATGACCCGCCGATCGCGTCACAGCACTATGCGTTCTTGATTGGCGAGGATGATTTCGACGAGGTCTTTGCGCGCCTTCTGGCCCATGGTCAGCAGTGGTGGGCTGACCCTGGTAAACAACGGCCGAAGGAGATCAATGAGTTTGCGGGGGGGCGACGGGTGTATTTCGATGACCCGGACGGGCATCTGCTGGAAATATTCACCCGTGAGTGACGCTGCGCCCCGTGGCGAATCAAAACACCAGTTTGTAACCGATCAGCACCAGCATCGTCGCCAGGCAAGGGCGCAGCACTTCATCGGAGATGCGGCCGGTCAGATGGCTGCCCAGGTAAATCCCCGGCAGCGAACCGACCAGCAAGTAACCCAGTACATGCCAGTCCATGTTGCCCATGCTCGCATGGCCAAGACCGGCGACCAGGGTCAGTGGCACGGCGTGAGCGATTTCCGTGCCGACCAGGCGGCGGGTCGGCAGCAGCGGATAAAGAATGAACAGCGCCACGGTGCCCAGCGCGCCAGCGCCGATGGAGGTCAGCGCGACCATGGTGCCGAGCACCAGACCGGTAACGACCGTCAGGACATTCAACCGCGTACCGCTGGGGTTGTAGTTGCCGCCGGCACGCTTGTGGGCGAAATCGAGCAGGCGCTTCTTGAACAGGATCGCCAGCGCCGTGGCGAACAGGACAAAACCCAACGCCTGCTTGATGATGGCGTTCATCGCCTCGGGGGCGCTGTGCAAACTGCTGAGGAACCACAGGGTCAACGCCACTGCTGGCACACTGCCCAGCGTCAACCAGCCGGTGATGGCCCAGTCAATGTTGTCGTTCTTTTTGTGAACCAGCACGCCGCTGGATTTGGTGATGGCCGCGTACAGCAAATCGGTGCCCACCGCCGTTGCCGGGTTGATGCCGAACCACAGCAGGATCGGCGTCATCAACGACCCGCCGCCCACGCCCGTCATGCCGACGATGAAGCCGACCACCAGCCCGGCTACGACCAACCCGATATTCACTAAATCCATCGATACGTCCACAAAGACTGCAGGGAAAATCTGGCCCGCAGCATAGCGATTTTTCTTATAACCACTTATATCGATGCGATCTATCTTTATTCCCTACATGCACTATCACCCTTGTTGGAGAGTCACCGCCGTTCTATTGCACCGGCAGGAAATTCAGGAACAACAGGCTCTGGGCGTAGTTGAGGCCGATGCGCCGGTAGCGCTCGTCCAGCATCTGCGTCAGCAAATCCAGGCGCGCGACTATTTTGCCGAACTCCACGGCAAAACTCAGGTTGCTGCCCTCCTCCGAGATTTCGTTGGAAAACAGCATGGGTTCGCCGTTTTTGTTTTGCCGCTGACTCAGGATCCAGGTCGCAATCTCGATGTTGCGTGCAGCGTTGCTGACGAACGTCGGGTTGATCGCGTCCGTCATGTAGAACTCCAGGCGATTGCCGTGGGCGGTGACCAGCATGCTGCCGATGGCATAGATGAACGCACCGACCCGGTCGCCAAGGAACTCCGGACTCATGGCAAACCGTAGCGCCGCGAGGTCCTTTTTACCGCCAAGCGTTGGAAGCGGCTGCTGCTGCTCGATCGCCAAGCGTACTTGCTTGCCGGCGCTGCGCGCGTCAAGGAAGCCGGATTTTTTCAGCTCGTCGGGGTTGCGCAGGTACAGCTTGCTCATCAGCAGATAGAGGCTGTCGAGGTTGTCGCGCATGGTCAGGGTGGCCATGCGGTCGACACTGGTTTGCAGAAATTCCTGGGGTTTGCCTTCGCGCAATTGAGTCAAGAGGTCGTTACCATCCTGATGGCTGCATCCGGTGACGAGGAACGTCGACAGGCCTAGCAGCATCAGGCAACGGCGGCGGATTGAGGGGGTACTGAAAGGTAACGCTCGAGCCATGGGTTCTTGAACTTGGGCATGGGCCGGCAGAGGGGATCGCCGCAGGCTGCCCAAAAGTAGAGCGGTTGATTTCAGAAAAGTGCAGTCATGCCGTCACCAATCGATCACCGGCAAGTTGCGATCTTTTGATCGAAGCGTGGAACCCAAAAGCTATGCTGAGTGCCAAAAGCAATACGGCTTGAGTGTTTACAGGAGATTTGCATGCGTACTCTCGAATTGGCCGGCGTCAACGTACCGGTCATCGGCCAGGGCACCTGGCACATGGGCGAGGACCACTCCCGGCACAACGAAGAGGTCGCGGCGTTGCGCCTGGGGATCGAGTCGGGCATGACCCTGATCGACACCGCCGAAATGTACGCCGAGGGTGGCGCCGAGGAAGTGGTGGGCGAAGCCATCGCCGGCCGGCGCGACGAGGTGTTTCTGGTCAGCAAGGTCTACCCGCACAACGCCAGCCGCCAAGGCATTCCCCAGGCCTGCGAACGCAGTCTGCGGCGCCTGAACACCGACCATATCGATCTGTACCTGCTGCATTGGCGCGGCCAGTACCCTCTGGAGGAAACGGTCGAGGCCTTCGAGCGACTGCGCGCGGCGGGCAAGATCGGTCGCTGGGGCGTGTCAAACTTCGACGTCGATGATTTGCAGGAACTGGCCGCGCCGGCCTGCGCCACCAATCAAGTGCTCTATAACCTGGAAGAGCGCGGCATAGAATTTGATTTACTGCCGTGGTGTCAGCAGCGCAGGATGCCGGTCATGGCCTACTGCCCCATTGGCCAGGGCGGGAATATGCTGGCCAACGCCACGCTCCGGCAAGTGGCCGCCCGTCACGATGCCACGCCTGCCCAGGTGGCGCTGGCATGGCTTTTGCGCCAGGACGGGGTGATTGCCATCCCCAAGGCGGTACGGCCCGAGCATGTGCAACTCAACGCACGCGCGGCGCAGTTAGTGCTTGAACCTGGGGATCTGAAGGCGCTGGACCAAGCGTTTCGTGCGCCACAACGCAAACAGCGGTTGGCCATGGTCTGAGCCATCGCAGTCTGTCAGAGGACTTGCGCATGAGAAGCACCGATCGGCTGGACACCTTTAACCTGCAGCGCTTCATTCAGGCGCAGGACCCGGTGTTCGACCGGGCTCAGGCCGAATTGAAGGCCGGCCGCAAGCGTAGCCACTGGATGTGGTTCATCTTTCCGCAGTTTGCCGGGCTGGGTGGCAGCGACATGTCCAAACGCTTCGCGATCGGTTCGCGCGAAGAAGCCCGAGCCTATCTCGAGCACCCATTGCTGGGCGCACGGCTGCGCACGTGCACCCAAGAGGTGCTGAACATCCAGCAGCGCTCGGTGAGGGACATCTTCGGCCATCCCGATGACCTGAAATTTCATTCGTCGATGACGCTGTTCGCCCAGGTCGCACCTGATGACAGCCTGTTCCATCAAGCCCTGAATCAATACTTCCACGGCATTCTGGATGACTGGACGTTGTCGCTGATGGACTCAAAACAGGCCCAGTTGCCCACCAATCAGGGTTGAAAAATCGTCGTCGACGAACGGCAGGATCGCGTCGGCCACAGGCTGCAATTGCTTGCTGACGTAATGCTCGTAATCGATGGGCGCGCTGCGGATCTCCAGTGGTTCAGGGCCGGCGACGGTGATTACGTAACTGATCCAGCCACCGTTCTGGTACTGGCGGGGACGCCCCTGCCGGTCGTTGTAGTCATCGGCGATACGCGCTGCCCGTACATGGGGCGGCACGTTGCGTTGATAATCATCGAGGGTGCGGCGCAGGCGCTTGCGGTAGATCAAGCGCTCATCGAACGCTCCGGCCAGGGTCTTGCGCACATAGTCGCGCACGTAATCCTGATAGGGCTTGCGATTGAAGATGCGCAGGTACAGCCCCTGCTGGAACTGGCGGGCCAGCGGCGACCAGTCGGTGCGCACGGTTTCCAGGCCTTTGTAGACCATCTCGTCGGTGCCATCGGCGCGCGTCACCAACCCCGCATAACGCTTCTTGCTGCCCTCCTCCGCACCGCGAATGGTCGGCATCAGGAACCGCTTGTAGTGGGTTTCGAACTGCAGTTCGAGCGCGCTTTCCA
>Ga0302169_10000495_pt1 | contig 12252 bp, 10 predicted proteins | sample I_Fen_N1_3_FD_193493 | JGI IMG/M metagenome (GOLD analysis project Ga0302169, IMG submission 193493) | Peat permafrost microbial communities from Stordalen Mire near Abisko, Sweden - I_Fen_N1_3 | ecosystem: Environmental > Terrestrial > Soil > Wetlands > Permafrost | place: Sweden: Abisko...
CAACTTGCTGCACAACTGTGGTTTGCCTTGCACGCTGCGCGGCAGCCTGTCGAGGTGGTCGAGCAGCCCGCGCCAGAGCGCGTCCATGTCCCATTCGTAGCGGCGCGCGATGAGCGTCAGGTCGCCTTCGCCCTGCTCCAGCAACTTGAGTAACCAGTGTTCAATGCTGATCCGGGCATGGGCGCGGCTTTGGCACAGCGACGCCGCCGCACTCAGCGCCTGGGCGCAATAGGGGTTGAGGCGACGCAGCAAACGCGTGGAATTGTGTGTCATGCAGGGACGTCCTTGTGCTGGATGTTCAGCGGTCAGTCAGTTGTGCCAAGGCAAAGCGCTGAGATGTGCCGGGTTGAACGTCCGCGAACAGACGCTCAACCCGGCACACCGCAGCCAGCAGGCAGAAGCCTGCCTGCTGGTTGTTCAGCCTCAGGCGCTCTGGCGCTCGTTCCAGGCATCGGTGTGGATGATGTTGCCGTCCTTGTAGGTCCAGGAGACCTTCTCGTAGCGCAACTCGATCTGCTCCAGGTGATTGTGTTTTTCCCTGGAAGCGTCTTTGACGTCGTGCATTTTTGGCGCAACCTTCACCACCTTGACGTTCTCAAGTTTGGTGATGAAGTACACGACTTCCTGGCCGGCGTCGTCGATGCGGTACCACTTGAAATCAGCACTTTTGAGAGTCTGGCCGGTGGTCACTGCCTTATAGAGGTACGGGCTGGACGCATCGATTTCCTTGGTGAACAGGAAAGGTGTATGCACCCGTGCGCCGGTCAATTTGCCGGTATTGTTATCCGTGGGGATGTACAGGCTATGGTCCTGGGCGACCACCTCGATACTGCCTTCGCGTTGTTGCACGCCCACCGAACCCTTGATGTCCGCGCCACCGTCATCGGTCAGCCACAGGTAAATAGGAATTGCCATGTGAAGCTCCTTTTCTCAAAACACATAGGCCGCGTTTGCGACAGGGGGTTGTACGTCCGCTCCGGCCAGCGGGAACGAGCACGCCCCCACTTCCGGCACCAGACGGATATCGACCCGACGGTTGGCTTTGCGCCCCGCCTCGGTGTCATTACTGGCGATCGGCTGGCTTTTGCCAAAGCCCTGCACCGCGAAACAGCTGTCGGGGATGCCACCCATGCGTTGCATCCATTCGCGCACCGCCGCTGCGCGGGCACGGGACAACCGGATATTGTGTTCGTCACTGCCAACGGCATCGGTATGCCCGGCAATCACAATCAGCCAGCCGGGCTGCGCCTTGATGCCGACCAGGGCGTCGATCAGCACCTTGGTTGACTCTGCCTTGAGCTCGGCGCTTCCCGTGCCGAACAATGACAGGCTGTCCAGGCGCACCGTCCTGGCCACCCTCGACCGCGTAGACGGTTGGCTGTGACCGGCGATGGTCGACAGCAACCGCGTGCGCAAGTGTTCGCCGCGATACAGGCCCAGGCCCAGCGCCAGGGGTTCGCCCTGTCGGTAGTAGCGATCCAGGCGCACGGCGTCCTGGCGCAGCACAATCAACGCCTGTTCGCGCTCGGCGAACTCGGGTTGGTCGCTACACTCGGGGGCGGCAATGGCCGCGTAACGGCGCAGGTCATCACTGACCTCGCGTAGCAGCAACCTGTTCTGCCAGGCCGAACTGGTCAGGGCGACGATGCCGGCGAGCGCAAACAGCCACAGGGCGATCACACTCGCGGACCGCATCGGGGCGTGCTGAGCCTGGATCGGCAGCAGGTGCAGCAACGGATCAGGGAATGGCAAGGGCACATCCGCCGCTTGCACCGCCGCACTGGCGTCCAGCAACCCGGTCTTGTCACGCAGCCATCGTTGCCACAGGCTGCACGCCACCCCATGCAGTTGCGGAACGAGGGTAATGGCACAGACCACCGGCATGCCTGCTGCATCGCGGGTTTCACGGGCCGCAAAGTGCGGCAGGACATTTTCATCCAGCCAGGCCGCTGCACTATTGAGCTGGACGCTGGCCTGCATCCGCTCAGCGTGTATTGCGTTGTCGGGGCTCAGCCGTTGCCAATCATCGATGCGTAAGCAGGCAACGTTCTCGCGAACGTTGCAGTAGCCCTGGCCAGTTTCCCAACTGAACCAGGGGCCTTCGCCGCGCGACGCCTGCTGATAACTCGCCAGCATCAATGGCAGCGCTACGCCGCGTTTGCGAGTCAACGCCACCTGGTAGGCAAAGGTGCGCACTTGTCCGGCTAACACCGCGGCATCTGCATGCTCACCGGGGTTGACGATGAACATCACGCTGAGCTGGCCACACCACTGCGGGCGCAAGGTCATGATGCGTTCGGTCAAGCCTGGTAGCTGGTCGACATGTGATACCCGCAGATAACAGCCATGGTCGGTCACACGCAGCGCAAGCTGGTCAGCAGCAACTGCACCAAACAGGCCGACCAGGCCATCGCCGCAAACCAGCACTACCGGTTGCCGGTAGGCTACCGGAGGCAACGCCAGATGATCGACCAGCGTCAATTGCTCACGCTGCTGCGCGGCTCGGCGCCCCGCGTGGAGACAGGCCAGCGCGGCGCAGCATGCCACGGTCAACGCCATGACAGCGCGCCACCATCCTGCAAGCGGGATGAAGGCCAGCAACACCAGGGCCAAAGCTGCGGCCCATAGCCAGAGGCCTTGTTCGAGTTTGCGTGTCATCGCTCCCACCTCAGGCGCCTGCGGGCATCAGCGATGCGACCAGACCACCCAACAGATGACTCAGTCCCCACCAGACACCGCCCAGCAGCAGGCAGACCGCCAACAGATGGAACAGCGGTGAGTGCAATCGATCGAGTAGCTTCAGCGACTGACCACCGTTGACCTGTCCGCTCAAGGTCTGACGGAGTTGCAGAGGGGCGACCCGGCTGTTCAGATCGGCCAATAGTTGCAAACGCTCAGGGTCATCGGCGTTGCGATAACGGCCCTGGAACCCCAGCATCAACACCCGCTGGAATGCGGTCAGCACATGCACATCCGGCGCGGGTTCACCTAGTACCTCGCGCATGTCCTCGTACAGGAACTCACCGGCCTGGTGACGATTGAAAAACTTCGCCTGCAACGGCTCGCTGGCCCAATGGGTATGGGCATCCGCATCGTCCTTGGCACAATTGAGCATGGTTTCGTCCAGCAACGCGCATTGTGCGTGAATGATATGGTCGATGCTGCGCTGGGACAGGCCGGCATCCTTGAGCGACTGGCGCACGTGCTCGACCTGCTTCACGCAAAGCGTTTTCAGTTCCTCGCCGTTTTGCGCCGACGCCCCTTGTCGCAACCGGACCACCAGCAGGTAGCTGTCCTGCAACAGCGCGTCGATCTCTACCGCCACTGACGGGTGTTTTTTGGAAGCAGTCCGATTCATGCGCGTAATACCGCAAACAGTTCGAGTTTGACCTCAGCGAGCGTGCTGGGAACGTAGAAAGCACAGACACCTTCGGCCAGCATGGCCTGCCCTTTGGCGTCGTCGAGACCAAGGGCGAAGTACTGGTTTTCCAAGCGCAGGGGGATAGCCGCCGGCACATGGCTGAGCGACTGCAAAGGCACACCGTTGAGCGCGGCGTTGACCAGATGATCCACATCATCGGGGGTGCCGATCTTGCACAGACGCGGGAACTGGCTCTGCAGCTGCAAGGCTGGCATACGGCTGCGCACCGACAGATAGAAATCGGCGCCGTCACGCTCGCGCAACCGCGCATCGCCGAGAGTGACCTGCCAACGGTTAACGCCCAGTTCTTCAAGCTGCAGGGCAATGACCCGCGACGGCAAGCTGGCTTCCAGCAACGTGGAGATCATGCGCAATAGCGGCGGGAATACGGCTTCCAGATGTTCGTGTTTGTAAGCCGGAATTTGCTCGATATCCTGTTCGAGCGAGAAAGTCAGCAGGCTGCCGGCCAGCTTTGTCAGTTCCACATAGACCTGCTCGGGATGCCGCGCAGGCCAGGCCTTGAGGTCAGCCAGGACCGGTTGGTAGGTGTTCAAGGCATTGAGTAGCCAGAACAACGAAACGTCAGCCACGGCGAAGTCGGCCATCCGCTGGTTGCTCTCGCGTCGCATGCCCATCAAGCGCTGGCGCTTGGCCGACAACTGGGTCAACAGATTGTCCAGTTGTGCCAGAAGCCCCGGATGCGCCGCGAAAGTCAGGAGCGGCGGGACGTAGCCGGGATCAAGGCTCCAGGCACCCTGCCCGTCGCGCACCAGGCGCGCGATCGGGCAAGTCAGGTAATCGCCATTTTCGTCGTGATCAAAGCGCAGGCTCAGTACATGTTCGAGGACCCCGACCGATTGCACCTCGTCGGCGTAGATGTCCTGGACCTGTCGCCAATCCTGGCGATAGCGTGTCGGTCGATCGGCACTGGCGGCGTCGAACAGGCAGTTGTTGCCATTGGCCTGTTCCAGCGGCAAGGCCAGGAGCAACGTTGCGACCTGAACCTCATCGGGCAGTAGTCGAGCCAGTTCCAGGCCGGCTGGCAGCCGGTCCACATGATCGGAATCGATCAGCGTGCCATCAGGCATGCGCAGACGCAGCAAGGTCGCCTTGAGCTTGCCCAGGCGCAAGGCTTCCATATCAAACCCCACGGCCTGGACGCCCCAAGGGTGCACCAGGGACAAATGAGCCAAGCGCTGATTGGCCCAGGCTTCCCAGCGCGCCTGCTGCTGGAACTGCTGCGGAGACAAAAGCGCCCCCGCGGCCCACAAGGGGCGGTCGATCTTCATGAGCACGTTTCCCTACGAATTGGCCTGGTTTTGAAGAGACTCAAGCTTTCGCCTTGGGCATCTGCGAAACGAGCGATAAATTGACGTCCATGCCTTCCACCTGGAAATGCGGCACGGCGTACAACTTGACGCGGAAGAAACCGGGGTTGTCCTCGATGTCCTCGACCGTCACCTTCGCCTCGCGCAGCGGGTGCGAAGCCTGCAGGTCGTCCCCCGGATCGGTCATTTCGGTGACCAATCCCCCCATCCACTTGTTCAGCTCCAGCTCCAGCAAACGACGGTCCTTGGTCGTTCCGATGTTCTCGCGCTGAATCAGCTTCAAGTAATGCGCGATGCGCGACAGCAGGAATATATAAGGCAGGCGTGCATTGATCCGGCTATTGGCAGTGGCATCGGCCGTGTCGTACAACGCCGGCTTCTGCGCAGAGTTAGCCGAGAAGAAGCACGCATAGTCACGATTCTTGTAATACGAAAGCGGGATGAAACCGAGGTTGGCGAACTCGAATTCCCGAGTCTCGGGAATCATCACTTCCGAAGGGATCTTTACTTGATTGCCCGTACCCAGATCGTACAGATGGATGGGCAGATCGGTGACCGCCCCCCCCGACTGTGGTCCGCGAATCTGTACGCACCAGCCGTTGGCGATGAAGCTCTTGACCATGTTTGCAGCAAAAGCGAACGAGGCGTTGGTCCACAGGTATTTATCGTGGTCAGGCCCTTTGACGCTTTCAATGTAGTTGAAGCTGCGTACCGGAACAGTATCCGGACCATACGGCAGGCGACCCAGCACTCGCGGCATGAGCAAGCCGATGTAACGGGCATCGTCACTGTCGCGGAACGACTTCCACTTGATGTATTCGGCACGGTCAAAGTAGTTGCCGATATCCTTGATGGCGGCAACCTCTTCCATCGACTGCTTGCCAAAAAAGGCCGGGCCGACCGAACCAATGAATGGCATGTGCGCGGCGGCCGAAACTTTGGAAATATTGCGCAGCAGCGCAATATCCTGGGGGCTGCGGTCAAACTCGAAGTTGGAAATGGCCGCGGCAATCGGTTCGCCACCCGGCGTGTCGTATTCCTGGGTGTAGGTATGCACATACAGACCACTTTGAGCGATCTCCGGCGCATCTTCGAAATCCTGTACCAGGTGATCCTTGCTGATATCCAGCAGTTCGATCCGCACATTCTGGCGGAAATCGGTCTGCTCGATCAGCGATTTGACGCCGCGCCAGGTGGACTCGACCCGCTGGAAATCAGGGTGATGCATGACCGTGTCGAGCTGACGACTGATCTGCGCGTCCAGCGATGCCATATGCTCGTCCAGCAGCGTTTTATCCAGGCGTTCGACTTTCTGCGACGATTGCTTCAGCAACTTCAAGAACACACTGACGGCGGCGGTTACCCGCTCATCGGCAGTCGCTTCCGAAAGCGCCTCGGAATTCTGGAACGCTTCAATATCGACCAATGTTTCAACCGGACTAAGATTGATTTTTCCAAACAGTGCGCCATAAACGCTGGCACTTTCTTCGGACAACACTTCAGCGCCGCGCGATTGCGCGTTAGAATTTTCCAATGACATTGCGAAAACTTCCCTTTAAACCAACCGAGTTAAATTAATAAGTGTCTTGCGGAGCCAGGGCGGCTAACTCGGCTCGTAGCTCATCACTCAGCGCGTCATCCTTGAGGATACGCTCCAGCTCATAACGAAAGGTGGCGTTGTCCAACAGGTTGGACTTGAGATCGCGCAACAGGTTGCGCATGGCCAACAAGGCACGCAGCTGCGGTATTTGCCGGGCAACTTGCTCTGGCTCGAAATCTTTCATGCTCTGGAAATTCAATTCAACCGATGCATCGCCGGCGTCATCTGCCAAAACATTTTCCACCGTCACTTTCAAGGCAGGCGAAAACTCAGCCAGTACGCTGTCGAAGTTATTCTTGTTAACACCAACCCTGGTTCGCTCCGACAGCGGACGCTGCTCCTTGCCGTTGCTGTAATCCCCCATAACCATCAATTTCAAGGGCAATTCGACTGTTTTCTGCGCACCACCGGTGTGCAGATCGAGTTTTATGTTGACCCGAGCCTTGGGTACTTCATTTTGAAAGCTATTTGAAGCCATAAATCCTCCAGACCAAAGTGGCAACCGCACAGACCACTACAAAATTTATGCACGACTGGAACTCATGACTCTACATAGCCCAACACAATAAAGTTGTCAGCCACAAAGCATAAATTCCATTTAAATTCCAACAAGCGCGAAATCTTTAAAAAGCCACGCCCCCCTTAATATATAGATAACATTGAACTATCCAACACCGACTTTCCACCCGCAATGCAACGTTAGGAAACTTCCCACAGCACATACAGAAACAAGCTACAAAACGGCTGAAAAATCGCATTCCAAAGCCCGATGCACGTCCTGCTCCTGGGGCGAATACAGCCCCTCAGTCAGACCTCTAAATCGGCCCACCCCTCATCACAGCGATTGCCCTGCCCCCGACTTGGTGCAAAATACAGCGCTCAGCAATAAAAAATTGACCGCGTCGCGGAACGCCGTGCAACGAGAAACGATATGAACACCCATTTTCAGAGAAGTGATGTCGCTGTGACCAAGAGTTCGTGTGATGGCAATCGTCACCGTGTCGCCCTTCAGCAAGCGGCGGTGACGGCATGATCGAGGTCACCGAAGTTTCCATCGGCCAACTGCGCACTGCGCTGGAGTCCGGACAGACCACGGCGGTTGAGCTGGTCCAGGCTTATCTGGCCCGGATCGATGCGTACGACGGCACCGACACGCCCACCGCCCTCAACGCGGTCGTGGTGCGCAACCCCGAAGCGCTCGTTGAAGCGCAGGCCTCCGATACCCGCCGGGCCAGGGGCCAGACGCTGGGGCCGCTCGATGGCATTCCCTACACGGCCAAGGACAGTTATCTGGTCAAGGGACTCACGGCGGCTTCGGGCAGCCCCGCCTTCAAGGACCTGATTGCCTATCGCGATGCGTTCACCATCGAGCGCCTGCGCGGCGCCGGGGCGATCTGCCTGGGCAAGACCAACATGCCGCCGATGGCCAATGGCGGTATGCAGCGTGGCGTCTATGGCCGTGCCGAGAGCCCGTACAACGCCGACTACCTCACGGCCCCTTTCGCCTCGGGTTCGTCGAACGGTGCAGGCACGGCCACCGCTGCCAGCTTCGCGGCCTTCGGCCTCGCCGAAGAAACCTGGTCGAGTGGCCGTGGCCCGGCCTCGAACAACGGTTTGTGCGCCTATACGCCTTCACGCGGGGTGATTTCGGTGCGCGGCAACTGGCCGTTGACGCCGACCATGGACGTGGTGGTGCCGTTCGCCAGAACCATGGCCGATCTCCTTGAGGTTCTCGACGTGGTGGTAGCGGAGGATCCCGACACCCGCGGCGACCTGTGGCGCCTGCAACCCTGGGTGCCGATTCCGAGCGTTGCCTCGGTGCGCCCGGCTTCTTATCCGGCGCTTGCTGCGCAGCCCGACTCACTGGCAGGCAAGCGTTTCGGCGTGCCGCGGATGTACATCAACGCCGATGCCGAAGCCGGCACCAGCGATGCACCGGGTATCGGCGGGCCGACCGGGCAACGCATCATCACCCGTGATTCGGTCATCGAGCTGTGGAAGCAAGCGCGCACGGCCCTCGAAGCCGCTGGCGCCGAAGTGCTCGAAGTCGATTTCCCGCTGGTCTCCAATTGCGAAGGTGATCGTCCCGGTGCGCCAACCGTGTACAACCGCGGGCTCGTCTCCAAGGAGTTCCTGCACCACGAATTGTGGGACCTGACGGCCTGGGCCTTCGACGATTTCCTGCAGGCCAACGGCGATCCAAAACTCAATCGCCTGGTCGACGTCGACGGGCCGCTGATTTTCCCGCACGACCCGGGGACGCTGCCCAATCGTGAAGGCGACCTGGTCGCCGGCATGGACGAATACGTGAAGATGGCCGAGCGCGGCATTACCCCGTGGGACCAGATCAGCACGGTGCCTGACGGCCTGCGCGGCCTAGAACAGACCCGGCGCATCGATCTCGAGGAGTGGATGGATCGCCTGGGGCTCGACGCGGTGCTGTTCCCGACCGTCGCCGACGTGGCGCCGGCCAATGCCGATATCGACCCGCAGTCGGCGGATATTGCCTGGAGCAACGGTATTTGGGTGGCCAATGGCAACCTCGCCATCCGCCACCTGGGCGTGCCTACAGTCACCGTACCGATGGGTGTGATGGCCGATATCGGCATGCCGGTCGGCCTGACCTTCGCCGGTCGTGCCTATGACGATTCGGCCCTGCTGCGCTTTGCTTCGGCGTTCGAGTCGAGCGGGTCCAAGCGCCTGATCCCGCCGCGCACCCCGCCGCTGTCCGCAGAAAAATAAAGTGTCGGATCGATCACCGCGCGGGTGAACAGCCCAGATCCAATGTGGGAGTGAGCCTGCCCGCGATGGCGTCACGTCAGTCGATGATGCATGTCGGCCATGCAACCGTCATCGCCAGCAGGCTCGCTCCCACAGGGTTGTACCGTGTCAGAACGGCACGGTCAGCTTCACCCAGTACGCATTGCCCTGCGCCCGGTTGCGCACTTCGGTTTCCTGCGACCACTTCCCTGTGACGAACCAGCCATTGTTGCTGGTGTACTTGATCGACGGCCCGATGGCCAGCGCCCGGCCCTTGTTGTCTTCGATGGTCTCGCCGTTCTGACGGTCATCGGTGGTCTGTCGGTAGTAGTAGCCGCCAACGCCCAGCACCCAACCATTACCCAGGCCCCAGCCAACGGCATAGTCGACATGAAATTCCTGCCCCGAGCGATAGTCGGTCGCCGGGTTCTCGCGGTTGAAGTCGTACATCACCTTGGCATCGAGGTTGAACCCGTTCGGGTCAACGTAGGACATGGCGTAGACCGGTTCGATCACCCAGTAATTACGCCCAATGTTGGCCAGGTCGCCACGGTCGTAGCGCCCGGTGGGGGCGATCATGTCAAGGGCGAGGATGCTGTGGAACTTTTCGCTGTGGTGAAAACCCAGTGCCGGTCCGAAAATCACGTCACCCAGGCCTTGCTTGTTTTGCGACTGGCCGTTGAGTTCGACCTTGAGGTCCACCAGCGGCACGATCGCGTGCAGCGCCACGCTGGCGCCGAACAGGGTGTAATCGCTGACCCAGATCAGCCGTGGCGTGAGGGCGTTGGCGCGTACGCGAAAATCCACCGGGAGTTTCTTGCCGTCGTTGCCGCGCAGGTTATCGGCTTCATAGTGATTGACGAAAAGTTGCCCGTAGAGACCCGGTGGCGGCATCGCCCCGGACATATAGTTTTCCGCGCCCAAGGGGTAGGACGTTCCTCCACCTTCGGTGGCGTGGACCGGGACAGAGAGTGCCGTGCTGACGCTGGCAAGGGTGGAGATCACGAGCAGCTTGTTGGTTCTGCGAGTCATTCGTTTCAACCTTTTTTGTTGTTATCGGTCGGGCACGCCCTGCCCACTCGCCAGATGTCGAGAAGGCAGGTTTCAGGGTCAGCTCAGATGCGTTTGAAAAGCGCCGAACGCTGGGCTTGTTCACCCCCGTCGGCGGCGCTGTAGAAGCGCTCCATGAAGATGTCGCGTTCGAACAGCCGTCCCTGCATCAGGCAGGTGATGGCCGAATCGATCATCACCGGCGGCCCACACAGGTAGGCCTTGCGCTGGCTGAAGCGACCGTCGAAGTGCTGCTTCGCAGCGTCATGCACGTAGCCCTTGAAGCCCGTCCACTCGGGGTCTTCGACCGCCTGGCTAAGCGCCGGCACATAGGTGAAGTTGGCGTGCTTGCGCGCCAGTTCCTCGAACAGTTCATGGTTGTAGAGTTCGGCGCGGTTGCGCGCGCCCTGGAACAACACGATCTGGCGGCTATCGCCGGCTTCCAGCAGGTCGAGAATCATCGACTGCGGGCTCGATAAACCGGAGCCACCGGCAATGAAGATCAGGTCGCCACTCTGCGAGGTACGCACGAAAAACTGGCCGTACGGCCCGGACAGATCCACCGCATCGCCGACCTTCAGGTCGTCGTGAATCTTGCCCGTGGCCAGGCCGCCGTCGACGCGCCGCACGTGCAATTCCACCTCATCGGCCCGGCTCGGGGGGTTGGCCAGCGAAAAGGCCCGCGTGCCTTCGACCCCGGGCAATTGCAGGTTGATGTATTGCCCGGCCTGGAATGCCATCGGCCGATCTAGCTTTAGGTGCACGCCCTTGATGGTCGGCGACAGGTCGACCAGCGCACTGACCACCGCGCGATAATCCTCGACCGGATGCCCGAGGAAATCCGGATCGGCGTCGATGTCAGCCTCGATCACCATATCGCTCTGCGGAATGGCACAGCACGCCAGCACCTTGCCCTCATCGCGTTCCATATCCATCAGCGCAAAAGACGAGGCTGCGCCCAGGTCCGCCTCGCCTTCGAGCACCTGGACCTTGCAGGTGGCGCAGGTGCCATGACCACAGGCAAATGGCAACCAGACGCCCTGGCGCAGGGCGGCCTGAAGAATTGTCTGGCCCTCTTGCACTTCGATCTGCTCGCCAGTGGGTTCGATGGTTACTTGGTAGCTCATCACCGTGTCCTCAGTTGAAGCTGCCGGCAATGCCGTTCAAGCCAGGGGTATCGAGGTGCAGCAGGCTCTTGTGATCGATGCCGTTGGCGATCAGGCTGGACGTATAGTCCGGGGTGAACGGCTGATCGTTGAGGCGCCACGACGCCTGGCTGAAATCGACCCGCGGCGCATCCGGGTGCCGGGCAATCGAGGGCTTGACCACCTGCTCGATGAAGTCGCAGAACGGCATCGCCGGGGGCAGCGGAAAGGTAAACGGGGCGCAGAACATCAGGTGTCTTTCCCAGCACAGGTACACCAGTTGCAGGCCATGGAAATTTTCCTGGCGGTCCAGGGGTTGGGCGTCATAGGCGCCGATGGCAGTCACGGGCATGATCTTGTCCTTCTTGTTGTCGGTTGACTGCAGGAGCCGGCTTGCCGGCTCCTGCAAGGGTTTCGCTGGATCAACTGGCCTTGAGCAGGTCCGGGTCGACCGGCGCCGCCGGCGCGCTGTTGCGATCGTTCGGGTGCCAGTCCTGCCAGCGCCGATGCTCGGTGGAACCCAGGTATTCGAAGTTGTCCTGGCCGGGGTTGATGTTGTAGTAGTCGCGCACCACCGATTCGACGTCCGCACCACCGCAGTTGCCCTGCAGAATCTGATGCACTGGCAACCAGGCCTGGATGTACTTGGTCGGCTCGTATTCGAAGATGTCGCAGCAACCCTGGGAGCAGAAGTGATAGCGCTCGCCTGCGTGCTCGGCGCTGCGGTGGCTGAGGGTGGTCTGGTCATCCGGCTCGCCAAACGACAGCGGGATCTGGCAGATCTGGCAGAGCATCGGCAAGGTCGGGTTGTAGAAGCGCTCGCCCTTCTCCTGCAGCGCGCGCCAGTGTTCAAAGCGTGGGCGGTAGATCTTGTCGAAGGTGTCCGGGTACTTTTCCGAGAGCCAGTCCAGTTCCTCGTCGGTCGGCATCCAGGTGTGGAAGTTGGTC
>Ga0302169_10000497_pt1 | contig 12202 bp, 11 predicted proteins | sample I_Fen_N1_3_FD_193493 | JGI IMG/M metagenome (GOLD analysis project Ga0302169, IMG submission 193493) | Peat permafrost microbial communities from Stordalen Mire near Abisko, Sweden - I_Fen_N1_3 | ecosystem: Environmental > Terrestrial > Soil > Wetlands > Permafrost | place: Sweden: Abisko...
ATGGGCGGCGACGGCCAGGTATCCCTTGGCAATACCGTGATGAAAGGCAACGCGAAAAAAGTTCGCCGCCTGTACCACGGTCAGGTCATCGCCGGTTTTGCCGGTGCCACCGCTGACGCCTTTACCCTCTTCGAACGTTTCGAAGGCCAGCTTGAAAAGCATCAGGGCCACCTGGTTCGCGCGGCCGTCGAACTCGCCAAGGAATGGCGCACCGACCGCTCCCTGAGCCGCCTGGAAGCCATGCTCGCCGTCGCCAACAAAGATGCCTCGCTGATCATCACCGGCAACGGCGATGTGGTTGAGCCTGAAGACGGCTTGATCGCCATGGGCTCCGGTGGCGCTTACGCCCAGGCCGCCGCCAGCGCACTGCTGAAGAAAACCGACCTGTCGGCCCGGGAAATCGTCGAGACCGCCCTCGGTATTGCCGGCGACATCTGTGTATTCACCAACCACACCCAGACCATTGAGGAGCAGGACTGCGCCGAATAAGCCCGTTGTGGCCATCGCGCCACGGCTCATTCTTGCTTGAGGTCCGCCAAATACTATGTCCATGACTCCCCGTGAAATCGTCCACGAACTCAATCGCCATATCATCGGCCAGGACGATGCCAAGCGCGCCGTCGCCATTGCCCTGCGCAATCGCTGGCGCCGGATGCAGCTGCCTGAAGAGCTGCGCGTTGAAGTCACCCCGAAAAACATTCTGATGATCGGCCCGACCGGTGTCGGTAAAACCGAAATCGCCCGTCGCCTGGCCAAACTGGCCAACGCGCCGTTCATCAAGGTCGAAGCCACCAAGTTCACTGAAGTTGGCTACGTCGGCCGCGACGTCGAGTCGATCATTCGTGACCTGGCCGATGCGGCGATCAAGCTGCTGCGCGAACAGGAAATCATCAAGGTTCGCCACCGCGCCGAAGACGCCGCTGAAGAACGCATCCTCGACGCGCTGCTGCCGCCGCCGCGCATGGGCTTCAGCAACGACGACACCCCGACGCAGGATTCCAACACCCGCCAGCTGTTCCGCAAGCGCTTGCGCGAAGGCCAACTGGATGACAAGGAGATCGAAATCGAAGTCGCCGAAATCACCGGCGTCGATATCTCCGCGCCACCGGGCATGGAAGAAATGACCAACCAGTTGCAGAGCCTGTTTGCCAACATGGGCAAGGGCAAGCGCAAGAGCCGCAAGCTCAAGGTCAAGGAAGCGCTGAAACTGGTGCGCGACGAAGAAGCCAGCCGCCTGGTCAACGATGAAGAGTTGAAGGCCAAGGCGCTCGAAGCAGTCGAGCAGCACGGGATCGTGTTCATCGACGAAATCGACAAGGTTGCCAAGCGCGGCAATTCCGGTGGCGTCGATGTGTCCCGCGAGGGTGTGCAACGTGACCTGCTGCCGCTGATCGAAGGTTGCACCGTCAACACCAAACTGGGCATGGTCAAGACCGACCATATCCTGTTCATCGCTTCGGGTGCGTTCCACCTGAGCAAGCCGAGCGACCTGGTGCCCGAGCTGCAAGGTCGCCTGCCGATTCGTGTTGAGCTCAAGGCGCTGTCGCCGGAAGACTTCGAACGCATCCTCAGCGAGCCGCACGCTTCGCTCACCGAGCAATACTGTGCACTGCTGAAAACCGAAGGCCTGACCATCGAGTTCCAGCCGAGCGGTATCAAACGCATCGCGGAAATCGCCTGGCAGGTCAACGAGAAAACCGAAAACATCGGTGCCCGTCGCCTGCACACACTGCTTGAGCGCCTGCTTGAAGAAGTTTCGTTCAGCGCCGGCGACCTGGCCAGCGCCCATGACGACAAGGCGATCCAGATCGACGCTGATTACGTCAACAGCCACCTCGGCGAATTGGCGCAGAACGAAGACCTGTCCCGTTATATCCTGTAGGCCAACTGTTTCCCTGTGAAACGCTGAACCTGTAGGAGCTGCCGAAGGCCGCGATCTCTTGATGTTGCTTTTTCAAGATCAAAGGATCGCAGCCTTCGGCAGCTCCTGCAGGGCATTTCACGCATACGGATGACCTGTCATGACCCAACTCCCCACCGACATCAAACTGCACAAAGCCTCGAAAACCCTGACGCTCAAATACGCGTCCGGCGAGGAATTCACCCTGCCCGCCGAATTCCTTCGCGTGCACTCTCCCTCCGCCGAAGTCCAGGGCCACGGCAAACCCATCCTGCAATTTGGCAAGATCAACGTAGGCCTGAGCAAGTTAGAACCGGCCGGTCAGTACGCACTGAAATTGACCTTCGACGACGGCCATGACAGCGGCCTGTTCACCTGGGAATACCTCTATGAGCTGGGGCGACGTCATGACGCACTCTGGGAGGATTATCTTGCCGAGCTCAAAGCCGCCGGAAAAACCCGCGACCCGAACCAATCCGTGGTCAAACTGATGCTCTAGCCTGAGCTTCTTGCTCTTTAGAGGGCATTTTCTAATTCCATCTGTTTGAATGCTTGGCCGCAAGGTCAGTCATTGGCCTGCTTGCGAAAAAAATTAAACTCGGGTAACCAATGGAGCTGGCAAGTTCCCTGCAGTGCTCTCTGCGAATTTAAAAGCAGCGATGCAGAATTAACGGTCACCCGAGCAGTAGTACCAGGCATTGGCTGTGTGACTGCACAACAAGGCCACGGGTACTCGCCTCAGGACAATGGAGCGTCGTAGATGAGTAACAAGAATAACGATGACTTGAAGTATCAGGCCTCGGAAAACACCTTGGGACTGAATCCTGTCGTTGGGCTGCGTGGAAAGGATCTACTGGCTTCTGCTCGAATGGTGCTCAGGCAGGCCATCAAACAACCGGTGCACAGCGCCAGGCATGTTGCGCACTTCGGCCTTGAACTCAAGAACGTGCTGTTCGGCAAATCTGCACTGCAACCGAGCAGCGATGACCGTCGCTTCGCCGATCCGGCCTGGAGCCAGAACCCACTCTACAAACGCTATCTGCAAACCTACCTGGCGTGGCGCAAGGAACTCCACGACTGGATCGATGACAGCAACCTCTCAGCCAGTGACGCGGCTCGCGGGCACTTCGTGATCAATCTCATGACCGAAGCCATGGCCCCGACCAACACCGCGGCCAACCCGGCGGCAGTCAAGCGTTTCTTCGAAACCGGCGGCAAGAGCCTGCTCGACGGTCTCTCGCATCTGGCCAAGGACATGGTGCACAACGGCGGCATGCCGAGCCAGGTCAACATGGGCGCGTTCGAGGTCGGCAAGAGCCTCGGCGTGACCGAAGGTGCGGTGGTATTTCGCAACGATGTGCTGGAGTTGATCCAGTACAAGCCGATTACCGAGCAAGTCCATGAGCGTCCACTGCTGGTGGTGCCGCCACAGATCAACAAGTTCTACGTTTTCGACCTGAGCCCGGACAAGAGTCTGGCCCGATTCTGCCTGCGCAATAATGTACAGACCTTCATCGTCAGCTGGCGCAACCCGACCAAGGAACAGCGCGAGTGGGGGCTGTCGACCTACATCGAGGCCCTCAAGGAAGCGGTCGACGTGGTGACTGCCATCACCGGCAGCAAGGACGTGAACATGCTCGGTGCCTGTTCCGGCGGCATCACCTGCACCGCCCTGCTGGGCCACTACGCCGCGATCGGCGAGAACAAGGTCAACGCCCTCACCCTGCTGGTCAGCGTGCTCGATACCACGCTTGAGAGCGACGTCGCCCTGTTCGTCAACGAGCAGACCCTCGAAGCCGCCAAGCGTCATTCGTACCAGGCCGGTGTACTGGAAGGTCGCGACATGGCGAAAGTCTTTGCCTGGATGCGGCCCAACGACCTGATCTGGAACTACTGGGTCAACAACTACCTGCTGGGCAACGAGCCGCCTGTTTTCGACATCCTGTTCTGGAACAACGACACCACCCGATTGCCCGCCGCGTTCCATGGCGACCTGATCGAGATGTTCAAAAACAACCCGCTGATTCGCCCCAATGCACTGGAAGTGTGCGGTACCGCCATCGACCTCAAGCAAGTGACGGCCGACATCTTTTCCCTGGCCGGCACCAACGACCACATCACCCCGTGGAAGTCTTGCTACAAGTCGGCGCAGCTATTCGGTGGCAATGTCGAGTTCGTGCTGTCCAGCAGCGGGCATATCCAGAGCATCCTGAACCCGCCAGGCAATCCGAAATCCCGTTACATGACTAGCATCGAAATGGCGGCCAATGCCGAGCAATGGCAAGAAAATTCCACCAAGCACACCGATTCCTGGTGGTTGCACTGGCAGGCCTGGCAGGCCCAGCGTTCGGGCGAACTGAAAAAATCCCCGACAAAACTGGGCAGCAAGGCTTATCCGGCAGGCGAGGCTGCGCCAGGTACTTATGTACATGAGCGGTAACTGACACACCCTGCCCTTCCTGTAGGAGCGAGCTCGCTCGCGATGGACGTTAACGAAAACGCGTACTGTCTGAATTAACGCGTTGCCCTGACGTTTTTCGCGAGCAGGCTCGCTCCTACAGGGGGTCGGGGATGAATTCATAAACAGGGCCAGAAGCATGCCGCAACCGTTCATATTTCGAACCGTCGACCTGGATGGCCAGACCCTCCGCACGGCGGTACGCCCCGGCAAGCCTCACTTGACGCCCCTGCTGATTTTCAACGGCATCGGCGCCAACCTGGAGCTGGTGTTCCCGTTCGTCGCTGCGCTGGACCCGGACCTGGAAGTGATCGCTTTCGACGTGCCCGGTGTCGGTGGTTCCTCGACGCCGAAACGACCGTATCGCTTTCCCGGCCTGGCCAAACTGACGGCACGCATGCTCGACTACCTCGATTACGGGCAGGTCAATGTGATCGGCGTGTCCTGGGGCGGCGCCCTCGCCCAGCAGTTCGCCTATGACTATCCGGAGCGCTGCAAGAAACTGGTGCTGGCGGCCACCGCGGCAGGTGCGGTGATGGTGCCGGGCAAGCCGAAAGTGCTGTGGATGATGGCCAGCCCGCGGCGCTACATCCAGCCCTCGCACGTGATCCGCATTGCACCGATGATCTATGGCGGCTCGTTCCGGCGCGACCCGACACTTGCCGCGAGCCACGCAGCAAAGGTGCGTTCGGCAGGCAAGCTCGGTTACTACTGGCAACTGTTCGCCGGCCTTGGCTGGACCAGCATCCACTGGCTGCACAAGATCAATCAGCCGACCCTGGTACTGGCGGGCGATGACGATCCGTTGATCCCGCTGATCAACATGCGTTTGCTGGCCTGGCGAATCCCCAACGCCCAGTTGCACATCATCGATGACGGCCATCTGTTCCTGATCACCCGGGCCGAGGCGGTGGCGCCGATCATCATGAAATTCCTTGAAGAAGAACGACAACGCGCCGTGATGCATCCGCACCCGGCGCCATTGGGCGGTTAATTCGCCCATTGGCAAGCGGCAGGACGCCGCGCCGCGCAACAACCCGTTACAGCGTCTATGGTGTTCTGGTTCGGTTGTGTGTTTTTGGCCTGAAGACGAAGGAGTGTTGACTCATGCGTGACAAACCAGCGCGGGACTCTTTGCCCACTCCCGCCGCGTTCATCAACGCACAGAGTGCGATTACCGGCCTGCGCGGCCGGGACCTGATTTCGACCCTGCGCAGCGTTGCCGCCCATGGCCTGCGCAACCCGGTGCATAGCGCCCGGCACGCCCTGAAACTGGGCGGGCAACTGGGCCGCGTGCTGCTCGGTGAAACCCTGTACCCGGCCAACCCGCAGGACAGTCGTTTTGCCGACCCGGCATGGAGCCTCAACCCGTTTTACCGGCGCAGCTTGCAGGCCTACCTGGCCTGGCAAAAGCAGGTCAAAAGCTGGATCGACGAGAGCAACATGAGCCCGGACGATCGCGCCCGCGCGCATTTCGCCTTCGCCCTGCTCAACGATGCCGTGTCACCGTCCAACAGCCTGCTCAATCCGCTGGCGATCAAGGAGATCTTCAACTCCGGCGGCAACAGCCTGGTGCGCGGGATCGGTCACCTGGTGGATGACTTGCTGCACAACGACGGCCTGCCCCGGCAAGTCACCAAACAGGCTTTCGAAGTTGGCAAGACCGTCGCCACCACCACCGGCGCCGTGGTGTTTCGCAACGAGCTTCTGGAGCTGATCCAGTACAGACCGATGAGCGAAAAGCAGTATTCCAAGCCTCTGCTGGTGGTGCCGCCACAGATCAACAAGTACTACATTTTCGACTTGAGCCCGCACAACAGCTTCGTCCAGTTCGCCCTCAAGAACAGTCTGCAAACCTTCGTGATCAGTTGGCGCAACCCGGATGTACGTCACCGCGAATGGGGCCTGTCGACCTACGTCGAGGCGGTTGAAGAAGCCATGAATGTGTGCCGGGCGATCACCGGTGCCCGCGAGGTCAACCTGATGGGCGCCTGCGCCGGCGGGCTGACCATTGCCGCGCTGCAAGGTCACTTGCAAGCCAAGCGTCAACTGCGCCGCGTCTCCAGTGCAACGTATCTGGTAAGTCTGCTCGACAGTCAACTGGATTCGCCAGCGACCCTTTTCGCCGACGAACAGACCCTGGAAGCCGCCAAGCGTCGCTCCTACCAGAAAGGCGTGCTCGACGGTCGCGACATGGCCAAGGTGTTCGCCTGGATGCGCCCCAACGACTTGATCTGGAGCTATTTCGTCAACAACTACCTGCTGGGCAAAGAACCCCCGGCGTTCGACATCCTCTACTGGAACAACGACAACACGCGCTTGCCGGCGGCCCTGCATGGCGACTTGCTGGACTTCTTCAAGCACAACCCACTCACCCACCCGGGCGGCCTGGAGGTGTGCGGCACGCCGATCGACTTGCAGAAGGTCACCGTCGACAGCTTCAGCGTGGCCGGTATCAACGACCACATCACGCCGTGGGATGCGGTGTATCGCTCGACGCTGCTGCTCGGTGGTGATCGCCGCTTCGTGCTGTCCAACAGCGGTCACGTGCAAAGCATCCTCAACCCGCCGGGCAATCCGAAAGCCAACTACGTCGAGAACGGCAAGCTGAGCGGTGATCCACGGGCCTGGTACTACGATGCCAAGCACGTCGATGGCAGCTGGTGGACCCCATGGCTGAGCTGGATACAGGAACGCTCGGGGGCGCAAAAGGAAACCCGGATGGCCCTCGGCAACCAGAACTATCCACCGATGGAGGCGGCGCCCGGTACTTACGTGCGCGTACGCTGACGCTCAACGACCCACGGCCGCGACCGGCCGTGGCATGACCCGATCACTAAGAAGACTGGATGAAAACCCGCGACCGCATCCTCGAATGTGCCCTGCTGTTGTTCAATCAGAAGGGCGAACCGAACGTCTCCACCATGGAAGTTGCCAACGAAATGGGCATCAGCCCCGGTAACCTCTACTACCACTTTCACGGCAAGGAGCCACTGATTCTCGGGCTGTTCGAACGCTTCCAGAATGAACTCGCGCCACTGCTCGACCCGCCATCGGATGTTGAACTGGCACCGGAAGATTACTGGCTGTTCCTGCACCTGATCGTCGAACGCCTGGCCCACTACCGGTTTCTCTTCCAGGACCTGTCGAACCTGGCCGGACGCCTGCCGAAGCTGGCCAAGGGCATCCGTAACCTGCTCAATGCACTGAAGCGCACGCTGGCCTCGTTACTGGCGCGATTGAAAACCCAGGGGCAATTGGTCAGCGACACCCAGGCGCTGGGGCAACTGGTGGAACAGATCACCATGACCTTGCTGTTCTCGCTGGACTATCAGCGGATTATTGATCGCCAGGGTGAAGTGCGATTGGTGGTCTACCAGATCATGATGCTGGTGGCGCCGCATCTGCTGCCGCCGATCAAGGTGGCGACGGAGCGACTTGCGATGCAGTACCTGGAAGAACACGATTAAAAACGTGGGAGGGGTACTGCGGTGCCATAGATTCGTGCTCAAACAAAAACGCCCGACCTTGGCAGGCCGGGCGTTTTCTTGAGCCCTGAAAAATCAGGACTGACTGGTTGGCGTCGAGGGTGCTGGCGCGGCAGTCGGGGTTACAGCAGGGGTCGGTGCAGTAGCGGAGTTCGACGCGCTGACCGGAGCGGCCGGCGTGGCGGCAGCCACAGCAGGCTTGGCTGCGGCAGCCTTTGGAGCCGCCGCTTTTTTCACTGCGGGCTTCTTCGCAGCGGCGGGTTTTGCTGCTGGTTTGGCTGCAGGCTTGGCGGCTGCAGTTTTCGCTGCAGGCTTGGCGGCGGCTGGCTTGGCGGCGGCTTTTGCGGCAACCGGTTTGGCCGCTGGCTTGGCTGCTGCAGGTTTGGCAGCGGCAGTTTTCGCCGCCGGCTTGGCAGCAGGTTTAGCCGCCGCTTTGGTCAGTGGCTTGGCAGCGGATTTGGCCGCTGGTTTGGCTGCCGCGGTTTTCGCCGCAACAGGCGCAACCTTGGCACCGGTGAGCTTTTCGATCTGCTTGGTCAGGGTATCGACCTTGCTGTGCAGTGCCTTGACTTCGTTGCGGCTTGGTACGCCCAGACGCGAGATAGCGCTGTTCAGACGCTTGTCGAAAGCACCTTCCAGTTCGTCCCACTTGCCCAGTGCACGATCTTTCACGCCGCTGATGCGCGACTTGGCCGAAGAAGCGGAGTCCTTGGCGGCGTCGACAGTTTTGCCAACAGCGCTCTTGGTCAGCTTCTCGGCTTTTTCGCCATCCTTGACCAATGCGTCGAAGAGTTTGCTGCCGTCAGTGTCGATCTTCGAGTACACGCCTAAACCCGCCAGCCAGATTTTTCGGGAGTAGTCTTCGACTTTCCCGATCCACGAGCTGCCTTCTTTTTCAGTGTTCTTTTTGCCAGCCATCCCGTTCTCCTTAAGATTTACGCGCGACGCGTTCGAGCAATGCCGTCAGCTCATCGAGCTTAGCAGAGAGTGTCTCAACGTCATGTTTAGACGGAATGCCGATACGATTCAAGGCACTTGCGACACGTGTGTCAAACGCCTTCTCTACCTTATCGAGTTGGACTTCGACCTTGCCTTTGAAAGTGCGCACTTCGCTCTTGGCTTCATCGATCTCGGCGTTCGCCGCTTCAAGCTTCTCAGTGACTACTTTTTTGCCTTTCTTTTCAACAGTTTGACCAGCCTTGATCAACTCTTGAAAGTAGTCGCTGCCCTCTTGGCCAACCTTGGTGTAGGCACCCAGGCCTGCCAGCCAGATCTTGCGGGCATAGGATTTGACGTCGCCCAGGGCGGTGGTCGATGCGTCGATTTTTTTCTTCAAAATAACTTTGGCCATGGTGCACCTCACGCGCAGAAGGTTTGAGGAACTGCCCGCGAAAGTGTCGGGCTCTGGCACAAAGTAAGGAGAAAAATTAGAAACGGCACCCTAACAACTGACACAAAAAAATAGTCAGGAGCACCACCGAACATGCGGGAGCGGGCTTGCCGGCGAAGAGGCCGGTACATCCACCACATCTTCTGTGACTGGAGCACCGTCTTCGCGGGCAAGCCCGCTCCCACACGGATCACATTGCGCAATGTGATCGAGTCACACCAGGGCTTTATCCAGCGCCTTCTCGATTTCCGCCTTGATCATGCCGCTCATGGCCGACATCATCAGGCCCAACTCGACATCGACCTTGATCGAATCGTCACTGACATGCACGGCACCTTTCACACCCGAACGCTTGAGGTTCAGGGTGTCGCCAGACCACTGCGGCTCCAGGCCATATTGATCGGAGAGTTTCTGCGCCAGTTTGTCGGCCTTCTCGCGAGCCGCTTCCTTACCCAGGCCATGGGCACGCTCAACACTAATATGGGCCATCGAATGACTCCTGCTTTATGGATGCTTGTTCGGTGAATCTTGACCACGGATGCGGCAAAACGTCCCGAGGGTGATCCATCTTACCTTCAGCCTTGCCAAGACAAAGCATCCCTTGGGGATTAGAATGTCGCGCATTCTATTTTGGTGACAGCGATATGACTGACCAGCGCAAAGGCAGCGATGCCGAACCCACCACTCACTTCGGCTTCAAAAACGTCCCGGAAAGCCAGAAAGCGGAAAAAGTCGCTGAGGTTTTCCATTCGGTAGCCGCCAAGTACGACTTGATGAACGACCTCCTGTCGGGCGGCATGCATCGCCTGTGGAAGCGTTTTGCGATCGAACTGTCGGGTGTACGCACAGGCAATCGCGTGCTGGACATCGCCGGCGGCACCGGCGACCTGACCCGCAAGTTCTCGCACCTGGTTGGCCCGACCGGCCAGGTGGTGCTGGCTGATATCAACGAGTCCATGCTCAAGGTCGGGCGTGACCGCCTGCTGGACCTGGGCGTGGCCGGCAACGTTGAATTCGTCCAGGCCGATGCCGAAAAACTGCCGTTCCCGGATAACCACTTCGACTGCGTGACCATCGCCTTCGGTCTGCGCAACGTCACGCACAAGGAAGACGCCCTGCGCTCGATGCTGCGCGTACTCAAGCCAGGCGGACGCCTGCTGGTGCTGGAGTTCTCCAAGCCGACCAACGCATTGATGTCCAAAGCCTACGACGCGTACTCGTTCGCCTTCATGCCGCTGATGGGCAAGCTGATCACCAACGATTCGCAAAGCTATCGCTACCTGGCCGAATCGATCCGCATGCACCCTAACCAGGAAACCCTGAAGTCGATGATGGTCGAGGCCGGTTTCGACCGCGTGACCTACCACAACATGACCGCAGGCATCGTCGCCCTGCACCGCGGCATCAAACCCTGATGTTGCTGGCCGGCCTGCTCGCCAGCGTTGAACTCGGCCTGAACCGGGTGCTGCGTCTCGACAGCACGGCGCTGCCGCGGCTGGCGCATTTGAGCGGCCGGGTGATTGCCGTCGACTGTCGCAGCCCGGCGTTGCAGCTGTTCATTCTGCCCAGCGATGAAGGCCTGATGCTCGCCTCCCACTGGGAAACCGGCGCCGACTGCACCTTGCGCGCACCGGCCTCGAGCCTGTTGAAACTGGCGATGAGCAAGGACAAGACCTCGGTCCTGCATGGCCCTGAAGTCGAACTCGACGGTGACAGCGGCGTGCTGCTGGAGCTGGCGGCGATCCTTCAGGACCTGGAGCTGGACTGGGAATACGAACTCTCGCGCTGGCTGGGACCGGTGGCCACGCAACTGGTTGGCGGCCACCTGCGCAGTCGCGCCCGCTGGTATCAGCAAGGGTTCGCGAGCCTGGGGCAGAACCTCGGCGAATACCTGGCTGAAGAGTCGCGCACCCTCGTCGGTCAGCGCGAAGCCGAAGCCCGTTTCAGTGAACTGGACCAGATCAAACTCGATCTGGAACGTCTCGAGGCGCGTTTCGAGCGCCTTTCCCGATCCCTAGACCCAAGCGATAACGCATGAAGCTGCTTGCCGTCCGCCGTTTGTTGCGCATCCAGCGCGTTGTGATTCGTTACCGCCTCGATGACCTGCTGTTTGCCCTGCCACTGCCGTGGTTTCTGCTGGCACTGCGTTACGCCTTGCCGTGGCGCTGGTTCCCGCGCAAGACGCTGGACCTCAGCCGTGGCGCGCGGTTGCGCCTGGCGTTGCAGGACCTTGGGCCGATTTTCATCAAGTTCGGGCAGATCCTGTCCACCCGCCGCGACCTGTTGCCGGAAGACATCGCCGATGAGCTGATGAAGCTGCAGGACCGTGTGCCGCCGTTCGACTCGCAAGTGTCGGTGAAGTTGATCGAAGAGCAGCTCGGCAAGAAGATCAGTGAAGTGTTCAGCCGTTTCGACGTCGAGCCGCTGGCGTCCGCTTCGGTGGCGCAGGTGCATGCCGCGCAGTTGAAAACCGGCGAAGAAGTGGTGGTCAAGGTGATCCGCCCGGGCCTCAAGCCGATCATCGCCCAGGATCTGGCGTGGCTGTTCATTCTGGCCCGCGCTGCTGAAAAGCTCTCGGCCGACGCGCGCCTGCTGCACCCGGTGGACGTGGTCAGCGACTACGAAAAAACTATCTACGACGAACTCGATCTGCTGCGCGAGGCGGCCAACGCCAGCCAGTTGAAGCGCAACTTCGAAGGCTCGCCGCTGCTCTACGTGCCGCAAGTCTATTGGGACTGGTGCCGGCCGAAAGTGTTGGTGATGGAGCGCATCTACGGCATCCAGGTCACCGACCTGGCGACCTTGGCCGACCAGCGCACCGACATGAAAATGCTCGCCGAACGTGGCGTGGAGATCTTTTTCACCCAGGTGTTCCGCGACAGCTTCTTCCACGCCGACATGCACCCCGGCAACATCTTCGTCAGCACCGTCAACCCGTGGAGCCCGCAGTACATTGTGATCGACTG
>Ga0302169_10000499_pt1 | contig 12185 bp, 8 predicted proteins | sample I_Fen_N1_3_FD_193493 | JGI IMG/M metagenome (GOLD analysis project Ga0302169, IMG submission 193493) | Peat permafrost microbial communities from Stordalen Mire near Abisko, Sweden - I_Fen_N1_3 | ecosystem: Environmental > Terrestrial > Soil > Wetlands > Permafrost | place: Sweden: Abisko...
ATCGAGCATGCTCCAAAGAATGTCCAGTTTGAACTGGAGAATTTCCAGCATGCGCTCCTGGCCGACCCGCGTCCTGTAATGTTGCAAGGTGATGGCCAGGCCGTGTTCGACATCACGGCGCGCCTGCCCCAGGCGCGTACGGAAATACTCGTAGCCGGCGGGGTCGATCCACGGGTAATGCTGCGGCCAACTGTCCAGGCGCGACTGGTGGATCTGTGGCGCGAACAGTTCGGTCAGCGAACTGCTGGCGGCTTCCTGCCAACTGGCGCGGCGGGCGAAGTTGACGTAGGCGTCCACGGCGAAACGCACGCCGGGCAGCACCAGCTCCTGGGAGCGCAGTTGGTCCGGGTCGAGGCCCACTGCCTGGCCCAGGCGCAGCCAGGCTTCGATGCCACCGTCTTCGCCGGGGGCACCGTCATGGTCGAGCAGGCGCTGAATCCACTCGCGGCGGATTTCGCGGTCCGGGCAGTTGGCCAGAATGGCGGCGTCCTTGAGCGGGATGTTCACCTGATAGTAAAAGCGATTGGCAACCCAGCCCTGAATCTGCTCGCGGGTCGCCCGGCCTTCATACATCGCCACGTGGTACGGGTGATGGATGTGGTAATAGGCACCCTTGGCGCGCAGGGCGGCTTCGAATTCGATGGGGGACATCGGGGTGTCAGTCATTGCGGTTCTCCGGAGTGCAACCGGTGGATTCTTTGGTGTCTGGGCTGACGTTTTCGCGGGCAAGCCCGCTCCCACAGGAGATTGCCGTTCTGTAGGCGCTGGCTTGCCAGCGATAGACCGCGTAGCGGTCTTGTCTGCTTACAACACAATACTCATGCCGTCGTACGCCACTTCAACATTGCGCCGCACCAGCTCTGCCCGCTCAGGCGAATCCTCATCGAGGATCGGATTGGTGTTGTTGATGTGAATAAGCACTTTGCGCTGCATGGGCAGTTGCTCCAGTACTTCGAGCATGCCACCGGGGCCATTCTGCGCCAGGTGACCCATCTCCCGCCCGGTGCGGGTGCCGACGCCACGGCGCTGCATTTCGTCGTCGTCCCACAGCGTACCGTCCACCAGCAGGCAATCGCTGCCGGCCATGATCTGCAGCAATGGCGCATCGACCTTGCCCAGGCCCGGTGCGTAGAACAGTTTGCCGCCCGTGTTGAGGTCTTCAATGATCAGGCCGATGTTGTCCCCCGGGTGCGGGTCGAAGCGATGCGGCGAATAGGGCGGCGCGGCGCTACGCAGCGGCAACGGGGTGAAGCGCAGGTTCGGGCAGGCCGGGATGCTGAAGCTCTGGTCGAGTTCGATGCGGTTCCAGGTCAGGCCGCCATTCCAGTGGGCCAGCATGTTGAACAGCGGGAAACCGCTGCTCAGGTCTTCGTGGACCATGTCAGTGCACCAGACCTGATGCGGGCAACCTTCACGCAGCATGAGCAGGCCGGTGGTGTGGTCGATCTGGCTGTCCATCAGAATGATCGCGCCGATCCCGGTATCACGCAGGGCGCGGCCAGGTTGCATCGGCGCGAAACCCTGAAGTTGGGCGCGGATGTCCGGCGAAGTGTTGCACAGCACCCAATTCACCCCGTCATCGGAAACCGCGATGGAGGACTGGGTACGCGCCTGGGCATTCAGGCTACCGTCGCGAAAACCTGCGCAGTTCGCGCAGTTGCAGTTCCACTGGGGGAAACCGCCGCCGGCGGCGGATCCCAGGATCTGGACAAACATGGAGGCTCCAATCATTCAACAGCTGAAAATAAAAACGCCTCGGCAGACCGAGGCGTTGAACCGCATGTTCTACCTGGCGGCAGGACTTAACGGCTGGCGAAGTACATGGTGACTTCAAAGCCGATACGCAGGTCGGTGTAAGCAGGTTTGGACCAGGACATGGGAGCACTCCTTCAGGTGACGGGACAGTTGAGATCTATACATATAGTCCACCTCCAGCAGGAGATGTTCAGATAGTTAGGCAGCTATGTTACTTAAAATTTCACAGTAATTGGCTGCGAATGTTCGAGAAAGTTAATTGCAGCCCCGGTAATGATCATTTTGCCACTTGCCAGGGCAAGCCGGGGCAACGTCCGTTGGACAGGCAGCGCCAGCCATGTTCGGCCTGTTTCAGGCGTTGGGCAGCGGCTATGAGCGTCGGTCGATCAACCAGGAGAATGGCCTGGGGCAGTTGACTCAGATAATCCGACGAGCGGCCGGCCAGTTTACCCTGCCACAGCAATTCGGCCGCTTGGGCGTTGGGCAATACGGCACTGGCGAATTGATCGGCCAAAGTCTGGCGCAGGGCGATGAAGCTGACTTCATCGATACCTCGGATCATCTGCGGCAGCCCGTCCAGGAACTGCTCGATGTGTTGCAGCAGATCAACCGGCGCGACATTCGGCGATTGCACGCCCAACAGCAGCCCGGTCTGCCCGTGCACCTGGTGCAAGGCGCTGAACACCGCATAGCCGAGTTGCAACTCCACCCGCAGGCGTTGATAGAACGGCGTCTGGCAGATGTGTGCCAACAAGCGCCATGCGGCTTCATCAGCGAGCGATTCAGGCGGGGATGGGCAAAACAGCAGTAACGCGTGTTCGCTGGACTCGGTATCGATGGTGTTCCACTGAGGTTGCGATTGGGCCGATGGCGGCGTCAGCTGACTGTCCGGGACGCCGGGTATACGGCTCAATGCCAGGCCCATTGCCGCCTGGGTCTGCGCCGACAAGCCCACCGCCAGGCCATCCCAACGGGCGCCTGACCAGAGTCGTTGCAGGTCATCGGAGTGGGCGCTGGGCTCAAGGCAATGATCGGGCAAGACCTTGAGTAATTGCCGAATCGGCATCAACGCAATGGGCGTCGGCTCATCTGCTGAGCAAACCGCCTCAGCTGTTGTCAACGCTTTCAGCGCATGTTCCAGGACGCTGGGCATCGGCTCCTGCAGTCCGCTCATCTTCAGCAGCCATTCGTTGCCCGATGCGCTGAACGAGAAATCCACACCCGCCTGACGCGCTTCTTCGCGCAATGCTTGCAGATCATTTTCCAACCCCGATTGCAGGAGAGTGCCGGGTGCTGCATCAAGGCGCCAACGCAAATACACCGCCCCTTGCGCACCCATATCCGGCAGCGCATTGCTGAACTGCATCGGCGAACGTTCGCGGCGACTGCGCGAGCGGTCCTGGGCGAAGGTGCGCAGGCCACGGTGGGCGCTGGTCTGGCCGCGAATCAAGCCGGCATTGGGGGCGGGCACATCGGCGCGCAGGAAGGGATTGGGTGTCGGCAGTTGCCATTGGCCGCTGAAGTTATCCACAGCACCAATTTGATCCAGCACTTGCTTGAGGGCTATCGCACCCTGTTCGGATAGCCCGGCTTCGAGCTGTTCGTTGTCCAGTCTGGCCAGTTGCAGGGCTGTGCTGACCTGCTGTTGGCGCTGCAACAGAGCGGCATATTCGGCACTCAACGGGGTCCAGTCTTGCCGGGCGAAAAAGCCCAGCCAATCCATCAATTGTTCGCCAATCGCCGTTGAAGGCACATCGGCACTCAGCGTGAGTTCAATATGCAGCAAGGCTTGCCCGGCGAATTGGTACACAGGCGCCGCTTTCAGGTCGGTGGCCCAGCCCCGGTCACGTAAACCGGCCAGCAGCCCGCCGGGTTTGGCGCTGTTCAGCCAATGGCAGAGGAATGCCAATGCGTCAGCCGATGAGTCGGGCAGCGCTTCAAGGGCGAACAACAGATGCAGGCGATGGGCGTGCATCTGTTGATAACTGTTTTGCGAAGCGCTCATCAGCGGCGCAGGCGCTTGTTGCGCGATCATGCTGCCCGCGGGAATGGCATCAGCGAAAGACTGGGCCAGCGCTTTCAACGCTTCAAGACTTTGCGGACCCGCCAGGCTCAGCGTCATCTGCCCGGTTTGATAAAAGCGCTGATAAAAATCCCGCAAGGCGTGCTGAAACTCCGGCTGCGACACTGGAAGGCTGTCACGGTTGCCGGCGTGAAAGCCGCGTAGCGGATGCGTTTCACAAAGCCCGTTGAACAGCGCCAGTTGCTGTTGGGCCGTGGCATCCTGCGACCAGGCGACAAACTCGGCCTGCAGCACTTCTCTTTCGCGCTGCTGATCATCCGGATTCATGCGCGGGTGAGCGAGCATGTCTGACAGACGCTCCAGCCCACCGGCAAATGCCGGCGCTGGCAACTCGAAAAAGTAGTCGGTGGTGCGCTCGTTGGTGCGCGCGTTCACCTGCCCGCCATGACCCTGGACGTAGGCCATCAGCCCTTGCCCGGCAGGAAAACGCTCGGTTTGCAGAAACAGCAGGTGCTCGAGAAAGTGCGCCAGGCCGGGCCAGGCCAGCGGCACATCATGGCTGCCCGCGGCGACTCGCAACGCCGCCGCGCTGCGCTTCAAATCCGGCGCATGACGCAGGGTCACCCGCAGACCGTTGGCCAGGGTTTCAGAATGGGGGCGAGGGTGATTCAGCGCAGGCATGGGCACTTCCAGAACAGTGAAGTGCCAATGCTAGCGGATTAGCGCTTGTTCAGCGCGCCGTAAAGTTCGGGGCGGCGATCGAGGAGGTAACGATTGGCGGCGCGGGAATCGACCATCAACTGACGATCCAGCTCACCGACGATCAATGCCTCATCAAGGCCGGCCTGGGCGATGCGGCTACCGTCCGGTGCGGCGAGGCTGCTCTGGCCGCAGTAGTTGATGTCGCCTTCTTGCCCGCAGTAGTTGGCGTAGGCCACATAACACTGGTTTTCAAAGGCGCGGGCGCGGACGGTGACATCAGCGATGAAATCGAAGGGAATCATGTTCGCCGTCGGCACCAGGATCAGCTCGGCGCCTTCGAGGGCCAGGCGCCGGGCATTTTCCGGAAACTCCAGGTCGTAGCAGACCAGGAAACCGAGCTTCCAGCCGTTGAGTTCAACGAGCGGAAAATCGTCGGTGCCGGGGCTGAACATCGAGCGGTCGAGGTCACCGAACAGGTGCGTCTTGCGGTAGTTGCACAGGCGCTCGCCATTGGCGTCGATCAACTGCACGGCGTTGTAGATCTGTCCGTCCTCGGTGCGCTCGGGATAACCATACAAAATGGCGATCCCGGCGGCCTTGGCAATACGCGCGACCTGTTGCGCCGATTCACCGTTGTGCACCTCCGCCAGCACGCTGACGGCATCGACGCCAATGTTGTAGCCGGTCAGGAACATCTCCGGCAGCACCAGCAAATCGGCGCCTTTGGCCTCCAGCGCAAGCTGGTGCAGACGCTGCAGGTTGCCGGCGACATCCAGGGGCAACGGTGGACATTGGTAAAGGGCTACGCGCATTTCGGATTCCTCTTACTCGGGCAGGGCGATCGGTCCGATCTCGTTGAACACATCACCAGGACCCGGATTCTCGGCGTGAGTTGCACCGCCGAAGTGTTTCATGATGCCCCATACCGCGTTGAGCGATGTCTGCACGGCGCCTTCGACCCAGGCCGGCGTCCACGAAACATCGTCACCGGCGATGAAAATCCCGCGTTGTTCGGCAGGCATGTCGTCCTGCATGAAGTGCGCGTACATGCGCTGGTTGTAGCGGTAGTGGCCGGGCAGGGCGCCTTTGAAGGCACCGAGGAAATGCGGGTCGGCTTCCCAGGACACGGTGATCGGATCGCCGATGATGCGCGCGGCGATGTCGACTTTCGGGTAGATCTTTTTCAGCGCATCCAGCGCCAGCTTCACGCGTTTTTCCACCGGGTGCGGGAGCATTTTCAGCGCATCGCTCATCCACGAGTACGACAGGCAAATCACCCCAGGCTTGTCGTCGCCATTGTCGAACAGGTAGGTGCCACGGGTCAGGCGATCGGTGAGGGTCATGCTCATCAGGTCACGACCGGTCTGCGGGTCCTTGTCCTTCCAGAACGGTCGGTCGACCATGACGAAGGTCTTCGACGATTGCATGTAGCGGGTACGGTCCAGGGCCATCCACATCTTTTGCGAGAACAGGGTTTCATCGCATTCGATCTGGGTGGTCAGCAGCCAGCTCTGGCAGGTGGTCAGCACTGCGGCATATTCGCGGGTGTCGCCATTGTTGTCGGTCACCGCGAAACGGCCACCGGGGGCGTGGGCGATTTTTTTCACGCCGGAGCGCGGGGCGCCCCTGTGCAACGATTTAAGGCTGGTGCCTTCGGGCCAGTGCACGCAACGCTGCGGCACATGACGCCAGATCCCTTGCGGTACTTGCTCGACACCACCGACCACCAGATGCTGGTGATCGTCGCAGTTGGTCATGACCACGCGGAAGATTTCCAGCATCGAGTTCGGGAAGTCCGAGTCCCAGCCGCCGGTACCGAAACCGACCTGACCGAATACTTCACGGTGATGGAACGACAACTTGGCGAACGCCTTGGACGTGGCGACGAAGTCGTAGAACGTGCGGTCGTCCCACAGTGGCACCAGGGTATTCCACAGCTCTTTGAGGCGTGGCACGTCGCGGTCGCGAATGGCCTGCTGGATTTCGCCGAAGCGCGAGCCGTCCTCCAGTGCATCGGCCCAGGCGTCAGCGACTTCCTGGAACAGCGCAGGAAGATCCGCCAGTTTCTGTGCGTAATGGGTCTGGCCTTCCAGGTCGATCACGGTGCTGCCCGAGGCAGGTGTCAGCGGGTTGGGGAAGGGCTTGGTCTCAAGGCCGAGTTTGTCGACGTAGTGGTAGAACGCGGTGGACGACACCGGGAAGCGCATGCCGCCCAGTTCGGCGACGATGCCATCGGTCCCGTTGAATGTCTGCGAGCGCAGGCGCCCGCCCATCTTCGATGCTTCGTAAACCACCGGCTTGAGGCCGAGTTTCATCAGTTCGTAAGCCGCCACCAGCCCGGCGATGCCAGCGCCGACAATCGCCACTTCGGCACCATGATTGTGCTCGGGAATGCTGCCCAGCCCGGCCGGGTGTTCGATCCAGTCGTCGAAGGCGAAAGGAAAGTCCGGACCAAAAATGGTGACTGGTTTTTTACCGTCTGCAGGGTGGCGATTGTTCTTGTTCATGGCTGACCTTACTGGCGTCGGTGCGCGTCTGAGTATAGGAAAAGATGCCAGCCATTCTAGAGAGCGTAGAACACGTTAATAAGACGAAAATTGTCGTCGTTTTGCTGATTTTTTTATCAATATGACGATCTATTGCTTCACATTGCCCTGTAGGAGCTGGCTTGCCAGGGAAAGAGGCCATTGAGTGTTGTGTTGATGGTCCGGGCGCCTTCGCTGGCAAGCCAGCTCCTACAGGTGTTTGCAAGCCTGTCTGGCACCCATGGACTCAAACCGGCTGCCCGCGATCAATCTTGCTGCTCAAGATGATCGAGGTCGTGGTCTTCTCCACCCCATCGACACTGCCAATCTGATCCAGCAACTGATCCAGCTGCTCCGGCGAATCGGTGCGCAACCACGCCACATAATCAAATTCGCCACTTACGGCACACAACTGCTGCACCTGCGCCATGGCGCTCAATCGCCTTAACACCTCTTTGCCGGAGCGCGGTTGCACGGTGATCCCCACGTACGCCTGCAAGCCGCCATCGACCACTCGCTGACCCAGGCGTACGCCATAACCGGTGATCACTTTGGCTTTTTCCAGGCGGGCCAATCGCGATGTCACAGTGGTTCGAGCGATGCCCAACTGTCGGGCAAGCATGGCCACGCTCTCGCGGGCGTTGATCTGCAGGGCTGCGATCAACTGGCGGTCGATTTCATCAAGAACGGGCGGGCGAGTGTCAGGCAAAGCGTCATCTCCAGCAGCACGGATCAATGGGCAAGCATGTTACCGCCACATCTCGTCCAGTGGATGTTTGATCTAGGCTTACTACCGTTCATGCCATTTTCACCTGCGACAATTTGCCATAAGTAACTAGGTAGTACATTATTCCGCGCTTGTCACAAATGGGGATAATTTCCGACATGAATAATTCTGGGGCTGCCGCCGGCAGCAAATGGTTGCTGGCGGGGCTGGGTGTCCTGATTGCACTGATCGGACTGGGCCTGGCAGGTGGCGGTGGCTACCTGATTTCACTGGGCGGCAGCTGGTATTTCCTGCTGATGGGCCTGGCGATGCTGGTTTGCGGGCTGATGATTGCCCGCCGTAAACCGGCAGGTGCCTGGTTGTATGGTCTGGCGCTGATCCTGACCGCGATCTGGGCGGTGTGGGACGCCGGCTTCGAATATTGGCCACTGGTCTCGCGCGTGCTGACGTTTGCCGTGATCGGTCTGGTCGTCGCGCTGATCTATCCGACGCTGGTGCGTGCATCGGGTTCACCCGCCGGGCGTGGCGCCTATGGGGTGGCCGGTGTTCTGGCCGTGGGTGTCGTCGCCACCATGGCCTACATGTTTGTGCCGACCCACGTGGTCAAGGCCACCACCGAACCCGCGGTAACGCCGGTCGCACCGGGCACCGAGCAGAAAGACTGGGCGCACTGGGGCAATACCACCGCCGGCAACCGCTTTGCCGCGCTGGACCAGATCAACAAGGGCAACATCGACACGTTGCAGGTGGCCTGGACCTTCCGTACCGGCGACATCCCGCAAAGCACCGGCGCCGGTGCCGAAGACCAGAACACCCCGCTGCAAATCGGTGACACGGTCTACACCTGCACCGCCTATGGCAAAGTCTTCGCCCTGGATGCCGACACCGGCGCCCAGCGCTGGAAGTTCGACCCGCAAGGCTCCGCGCCGAACTGGCAGCGTTGCCGGGGTCTAGGCTATTCCGAAACGGCTGCATCTTCGGACAGCCAGCCAACTGCCTGTACGAAACGTCTGTTCCTGCCAACCGGCGATGCGCGCTTGATCGCCATCAATGCCGAAACCGGCAAGCCTTGCGAAGAGTTCGGCAACAAAGGCACGGTCGACCTGAAAACCGACATGGGTGAAGTGAAACCCGGTTACTACCAGCAGACCTCGACCCCATTGGTCGCAGGGGACGTGGTGATCGTCGGTGGTCGCGTGGCCGACAACTATTCCACCGGCGAACCGCCAGGCGTGGTCCGTGCCTACGACGTGCGCAGTGGCGAGCTGGTGTGGGCGTGGGATCCGGGTAATCCGAACACCACCAAACGTCCGCCAGCGGGTGAGACTTATACCCGTGGTACGCCGAACGTGTGGTCGGCCATGTCCTACGATGCCAAGCTCGGTCTGGTCTACTTGCCCACCGGCAACGCCACGCCGGACTTCTTCGGCGGTCAACGCACCGAATTCGATGACAAGTGGAACTCGTCCATCGTCGCCGTCGACGTAAAGACCGGTCAGGTGCGCTGGCACTTCCAGACCACTCACCACGACTTGTGGGACTTCGACCTGCCGGCACAACCGCTGCTGTACGACGTGCCGGACGCCAAGGGCGGCATGCAGCCGGCCCTGGCACAAGTCACCAAGCAGGGTGAGATCTTCCTGCTCAACCGCGAAACCGGCGTGCCGATTGCGCGCGTTGAAGAGCGCCCGGTGCCGCAGGGCCATGTGCCAGGCGAACGCTACTCGCCAACCCAGCCGTTCTCGGTGGACATGCCTTCGATCGGCAACAAGACCCTGACCGAATCCGATATGTGGGGCGCCACGCCGTTCGACCAGTTGATGTGCCGCATCCAGTTCAAAGGCATGCGTCACGAAGGCGTCTACACCCCGCCGGGCATGGACCGCGCCCTGCAATTCCCGGGCTCGTTGGGCGGCATGAACTGGGGCAGCGTCTCGGTTGATCCGAACACCCACTACATGTTCGTCAATGACATGCGCCTGGGCCTGGCCAACTACATGATCCCGCGCGACAAGATCGGCGCCGGGGCCAGCGGTATCGAAATGGGTGTCGTGCCGCAGGAAGGCACGCCATTTGGCGGCATGCGCGAACGCTTCCTCTCGGCGGCGGGCATCCCGTGCCAGAAACCACCGTTCGGCACCATGTCCGCCATTGACCTCAAGACCCACAAACTGATGTGGCAAGTCCCGGTCGGCACCGTGCAAGACACCGGCCCGCTGGGCATTCGCATGCACCTGCCGATCCCGATTGGCATGCCGACCCTCGGTGCTTCGCTCGCGACCCAGTCCGGCCTGTTGTTCTTCGCCGGCACCCAGGACTTCTACTTGCGAGCCTTCGATACCGGCAACGGCAACGAGATCTGGAAGTCGCGTCTGCCGGTGGGCAGTCAGTCCGGGCCGATGACTTACGTTTCGCCGAAAACCGGCAAGCAGTACATCCTGCTGACAGTAGGCGGTGCGCGTCAGTCGACGGATCGTGGGGATTATGTGATCGCCTACGCCTTGCCCAAATAAAGTGAGGTAGGAGCGAGCCTGCACGCGAAGGTCGTGAACGATGACGCGTGCTGTCGGAATAAACGCGGCGCTTTCAAGTCCATCGCGAGCAGGCTCGCTCCCACAGTGTGTGGGGGCGTCTGGATGGACAGCGACCGTCAGTCGTAGTCGAATGCGAGAACGAAGGGTTCGAGGCAATGGACATGACGACGAAGCTGCCTGGCGCTGTACGCGACCGTGCATTGCAGATCGCCCATCACGAAATGGGCCACTACGTCGTGGCGCGTACCTTGGGCTTTGCAACGGGTGGCGTAACCCTGGCAGTCACCATGGACCTGAGGCACAAGGGCGGCGCGTCCATCAACTTGGCGCGGTCAATTTCGTCGATGGAATCCATGAAGGAATATCTCGAATCCCGGATGATGGTGCTAATGGCTGGCGCCATGGCACAAACCTTCCCTTCAAAACCTTCAGCCGCCAGACGCGTCGACAAGTCCAAAGCCACAACCCTCCTCAAAGGCGAGCAGGGGGCGGAACAGGACTACGCAAAAATCAGGGAACTACAGCATTTGCTGCGCAACATCACCTGTCCCGATACCGATCCAGCGTCGTCTGAGCGCATGGCGGCGCAGCTTAAAGCGCTGACTGAACGGCTGTGGGCTCGAACTCAAGCCATCATCGAGGATCAGGCCGATACGATTGCCGAATTGGCCGGCGCGTTGGTTGACGGCATGGTCATCGTGGAGCAATGGGGGCGGCCTGCGGATACGTATGAAGCTGTGTTGACGGGCGAGCGGCTTGAGCGGATTTGGCCGATGCGCTGAAACGCGGCGAATCCATTGCAGGAGCGAGCTTGCTCGCGAAGGTCGTGAACGATAACGTGAAAAACCAGCGACTCACCGTCGCCTGTGGTTTCTTCGCGAGCAAGCTCGCTCCTACACCTTCACTTGCCTGCGTTGTTGCCCGCTTTGGCAGGCCGTCGCGTCAGCACCTTCACCACATCATCAATCACCGCTTTGCTCATCGTCGTCAGGTAGTGCGCGGCCCAGGCATGGCGGTCGCTGTCCTGGGCGTAGGCGGCATCGACGGTCAGGGACTTGGCGAGGAACAGCAGGTCGGAGGCCTGGGCCAGGGCGTCGGAGATGGGGACGCCGCGACAGACATGGAACAGGGGCTGGTCCGAGCGATAGAGGAAGGGGGTGAAGCCGACGGTTTTTAGTTCTGAAGTGGCCGATGGATCTGTTTTAGTCATGGTGCTGCTCCAAGGTTTGAGGAGCTGCCACTTTCGTTACCACACGAAAGGGGTGGCAGCTGTACGCAGGGTGGTAAACCGGGAACCAAGGAAACCGGCACGCCCGAAGGCGTCCCACGCACAGCCGCCATAACTGAAGATCGCAGGCATAAATGCTTGTGTTCAGGATGGAGGCGCTTTTGCGCTGGTTTCTCCGGGTTACCACACCCGATCGCTGAATGATCAGCGACGGCCTAAGAGTATCCCGTCGAAGAAAAGCGCAACAAGGCATCAAAGTGCCCACACGCAAGATTCGGATTTTGCCTACAAGGTCCTAAGGCGTCATCCGATATTTGGACAGATTAATTAAACAAAGCCCAATTTATCGAGCGATTTTGCAAGTCGGTGGGATGCCCATGACGATAGAGTCATACGCCGCAGCCAAGATCACTCAAGTTGAAAGCTTGCCTGATTGGTTTGACCTGAAGAAGTACCAAGGGGCTAAGTCGTTCGGAGCAAAGGAATGGTATGAGCAGTTGGCTTATAGAAAATGGATGCTATCCGGAAATCCGGAATACCCTGATCGTCAGGCGGTGACGCGCTTTATCTTCAAGGAAATCACATACAAAGACGAGACCGGTGAAATTGTTCCAGATGGGGCGCTCCTGTATTCAGGGGAGGTCACAATAGATCATGCTGATGCCATGTCTGATTGGCAGGAAGGGGTTGG
>Ga0302169_10000500_pt1 | contig 12132 bp, 10 predicted proteins | sample I_Fen_N1_3_FD_193493 | JGI IMG/M metagenome (GOLD analysis project Ga0302169, IMG submission 193493) | Peat permafrost microbial communities from Stordalen Mire near Abisko, Sweden - I_Fen_N1_3 | ecosystem: Environmental > Terrestrial > Soil > Wetlands > Permafrost | place: Sweden: Abisko...
CGGACAGCCGCAGTGTTTACGGGATTCGCCATTGGGGGGCCGGGTATTTCGCGATCAACGACGCCGGTCGCGTCGAAGTTCGTCCGAACGGCCCGAGCAGCGCGCCTATCGACCTGTTCGAGCAAGTCGACCAGTTGCGTAAAAGCGGCTTGTCCTTGCCGCTGCTGGTCCGTTTCCCGGACATTCTGCAAGACCGCGTGCGTCAGTTGACCGGTGCGTTCGACGCCAACATCGAACGCCTGGAATACCAAAGCAAATACACCGCGTTGTACCCGATCAAGGTCAACCAGCAGGAAGCGGTGATCGAAAACATCATCGCTACCCAGAACGTCTCCATCGGCCTGGAAGCCGGCTCCAAGCCTGAGCTGCTGGCGGTACTGGCACTGGCGCCGAAGGGCGGCACCATCGTCTGCAACGGCTACAAGGATCGTGAGTTCATTCGTCTGGCGCTGATGGGCCAGAAGCTCGGCCACAACGTGTTCATCGTGATCGAGAAAGAGTCCGAAGTCGGCCTGGTGATCGAAGAAGCGGCGTCGCTCAAGGTCAAGCCCCAGGTCGGTCTGCGCGTGCGTTTGTCCTCCCTGGCGTCGAGCAAGTGGGCGGACACCGGTGGTGAGAAATCCAAGTTTGGTCTGTCGGCGGCGCAGTTGCTGTCGGTGGTCGAGCGTTTCCGTGCTGCCGGCCTGGATCAAGGCATTCGCCTGCTGCACTTCCATATGGGGTCGCAGATCGCCAACCTGGCGGACTACCAGCACGGTTTCAAGGAGGCGATTCGCTACTACGGCGAACTGCGCAACCTCGGCCTGCCGGTGGATCACATCGACGTCGGCGGCGGCCTGGGCGTCGACTACGACGGTACGCACTCGCGTAACGCCAGTTCGATCAACTACGACATGGACGATTACGCGGGTGTCGTGGTCGGCATGCTCAAGGAGTTCTGCGACGCGCAGAGCCTGCCGCACCCGAACATTTTCTCCGAGAGCGGCCGTTCCCTGACGGCGCACCACGCGATGCTGGTGGTGCAGGTCACCGACGTCGAGAAACACAACGACGACGTGCCGCAGATCGAGAACAAGGAAGCGCTGCCGGAAACCGTGCAGTGGCTGGTGGACCTGCTCGGCCCGACCGATATTGAAATGGTCACCGAAACCTACTGGCGCGCCACGCACTACATGAGCGATGTGGCCTCCCAGTATGCCGACGGCAAGCTGACCCTGGCGGAAAAAGCCCTGGCCGAGCAATGCTACTTCGCCGTGTGCCGTCGCCTGCACAACTCGTTGAAGGCGCGCCAGCGCTCCCACCGCCAGGTGCTCGACGAACTCAATGACAAGCTGGCCGACAAGTACATCTGCAACTTCTCGGTATTCCAGAGCCTGCCGGACACCTGGGCCATCGGCCAGGTTTTGCCGATCCTGCCGCTGCACCGCCTCGACGAGGAGCCGCTGCGTCGCGCCGTGCTGCAGGACCTGACCTGTGACTCGGATGGAAAGATCAAGCAGTACGTCGACGAGCAGAGCATCGAAACCAGTCTGCCGGTGCACGCGCTGAAGGACGGTGAAGACTACCTGCTGGGCATCTTCCTGGTCGGCGCCTATCAGGAAATTCTCGGCGACATGCACAACCTGTTCGGTGACACCGACTCGGTGAACATCTATCAGAACGCCGACGGCAGCGTGTATCACGCGGGTATCGAAACCCACGACACCATCGAAGACATGCTGCGTTACGTGCACCTGTCGCCAGAAGAACTGATGACCCACTATCGCGACAAGTGCGCCAGTGCCCGCATCAGTGCCAGCGAGCGCACCCAGTTCCTCGATGCCCTGCGTCTGGGCCTGACCCGTTCGTCTTACCTGTCTTCTTGAGGTAAGCCCCGCTCTCATCAGGTTGTCTGAAAATTTACCGTACGCTGCGGAAACTTCAGATGACCTGGTGCGACACCTCTCTTTCTCTAAGCGAAACGACCTACGTCCTCGCCCATCCAGGCCATTTAGTCCTCTTTTCGCGTAGGTCATTTCCTAAGTTGTACTTCGCCTCTCTACTCGGCCATGTCTCTCGGCGAGAATCCTCGACCGCCCCTCCTGTAGAGAATCGCCGATGTTCGATCCAGTCAACGAACCTGCATTTCGTCTGGACGTAGCTGGTCTGTCCGACGCCTTCGAGGTCCTGGCCTTTACCGGTAGAGAGTCCATCAGCGAGCCATTCGTGTTTGACATTGAGTTGCTGATCGATGACCTGAGCCTTGACCTCTCCAGCCTGTTGTACCGTTCGGCCTCCCTGCATTTCGGGCCATCGGGAAACCGTGTGCACGGACAGCTGCATGAGCTGGTCCAGCGCGACCACGGGCCGTTGGCCAGGCTCTGTCATGTTCGGCTGGGCCCACGGTTGGCTTGCCTTTCCCAGCGTTCCAGCCAACGCATCTTCAGTGCCCGCTCGGTGCCGCAAATCCTCGATCAGGTGCTCAAGGAGCACGGCATCGTCGGTCCGAATCGGCGCTTCGAACTGGGCGGTGATTACCCGCCTCGTGATTTCTGTACGCAGTACCGGGAATCGGATCTGCAATTCGTTCAGCGCCTGTGTGCCCAGGAACGGCTGCACTACCACTTCGAACATCGGCCGAGAGGACACTGCGTGGTGTTTTCCGATGGTCGGGGGTGTTTTTCTCGTGGCGAAAGGGCGTTGTTCAACAGCGATGGCGAACAACCGGCGGTGCGTCGTTTCGAGGTTCGGCAATGCGCGCAGAGTGCGGTGCAGCGCGCGCAATGTCACACGGATCTGCCAACACTGCGCAGCGGGCAGATGATGCCGCTCGCCGAACATCCGGTGGCCGAGTGGAATCGATCGTGGTTGCTGACCCATGTCGAGCATCAGGGCCGTCAGGACCCGGACGTTCCCTACAGCAACCAGGTGCGTGCGATGCGTTGGGAGGTGTCGTTCGAGTCGCCTCATTCTGCACGCAAACCGGTCATGCACAGCCTGCAACGGGCCTGGATTGTTGACGTCGATGAGCCCCGGCCCGATCCGTCCAGGCCTGTGGCGGTGCAATTTGACTGGCTTTATCAAGGCGAGGGAGCAGCGCCCAGTCATTGTTGGCTGCCGATATCACCGGAGCTGGAAGCGGCAAACGTCGCTCGCTTGAGTGAAGGCACGGAAGTGGTGGTGAGTTTCATCGAAGGCGATCCGGATCAACCATTGATTATCGGCGTTCTTAACCCGATGCAGATGCCCGAAGCGGTCGAGACACCCGGTTCGCTCTCTATCGACGACGATCCGCCCGAAGGTATTCAGGGCTGGTTGTGCTCTGGAGAACCCTTGTTGTTGCTGTGCCTGCTTCCCGGGGGCGGCAGTTTCAATCATTGTGAACAGGCGTTTTGTGCCTGTCGGGCGGCGTTGCGGCTTGGCCAGAGTGGTGCGGCATGATCGCCGTCGAGATGCCCGAATCGACCCCGCACTGGTTTTTGCTGGATACACCGGGTGTGCCACAAGCGGGCACCGCCCTGCCGCACCGGTTTGCGCATGCGCGGTGGTTCTGGCTGTTCGAAGGCACGGAGTGGCATGCGCTGCGCGAGCAAGGTCCGGCCCTGATCGATCTGCGGAGCTGTCCGATTCTGGCCCGGGCGTGCCAGCGCGATGCGCGGTACTGGCGTGGCCTGCTGTTGATCAGCGAGACATCGGCATCGGCCTTGCTGGCGCACTTGCGGCGCATGCTCACGGTCGGTTTCGGCGCGCATCACCGCGCCTTGCTGAGTTACTACAACCCTTGCACCGCCAGTTACTTCTTCGATGCCTGCGATGCCGGGGAATTGAGTCGCTGGCTGGGGCCGATCAGCCAGTTGCGCTGGTTCGGTGGCACCTGGGCGGATCGGGCCAACGGCAGCCAGGGCTGGCAACGGCTGCTCAATCCGGGGCTTGCCGTCAGCCCGCTGGCGATCGAAGAGGCACTCAGTCCCCATCAGAAGGCAAGGCTGCAAACCTGCCTGCTGGAGCACCACACCTGGCAATGGTGCAAGTCCACCGGCACCGATTACCGCACGCTGTGGTCCCATCTCCAGGAAGGGCTGAAACTGGGGTTCAGCGAGCGCGCGGTGCTCGATGGCTGGTTATGGCTACGCTTGCAGTACCCGCAGGCCGTGCCCGACCTGCCGCTGCCGGGCGCTACCCAGAAAGAACGCCTCGAACGCCTGCGCAATCGCTGGCAAGACCAGCACCCCTGATAGAAGGTACGACACTGATGGCGAGCAGGATTTGGCGGTTTATAGGCCTGATTGCGGGTGCTGTGTCGCTGCTCGCGATAACTGCCTGTTCGCCATTGAAAATGCTCAACGCCCTGACGCCCGACGGCACGTTCGACCGGGCCGAGGGCATTGCCTATGGCAGCGATCCACGGCAAAAGCTCGATGTTTATGTGCCGCGTCATCCGATGGCCAACGCGCCGGTGGTGGTGTTTTTCTATGGCGGCAGTTGGAACAGTGGCTCACGCAGCGACTACAGCTTTGTCGGCGAGGCGCTGGCATCCCGGGGGATTGTCGCGGTGCTGGCGGACTATCGGTTGTACCCGCAGGTGCGTTATCCGCTGTTTCTCGAAGACGCCGCCGGGGCGGTGGCCTGGACTCATGATCACATCCGCCAGTATGCCGGCAACCCGCAGCGTCTATACCTGATGGGCCACAGTTCCGGCGCCTACAACGTTGCGATGCTGGCACTGGACCCCGGACTGCTGGGGGCGGTAGGCCTGTCGCCGCACGATCTCAGCGGCTGGATCGGTCTGGCCGGCCCTTATGATTTCCTGCCGATCAAGAATCCGGAGGTGCGCCCGGTGTTTTTCTGGCCAGACTCACCGCCGCAATCGCAACCGATCAATCACGTCAGTCACGGTGCACCACCGGCGCTGTTGATGGCATCGACGGACGATGAGGTGGTCAATCCGACGCGCAATACCGGCGGTCTGGCACTCAAGCTGCGTGAGGCGGGTGTGCCGGTGCAGGATCTTTATTTCTCCCGCACCGGCCACGCCACGCTGGTGGCGGCGTTGTCGCGGCCCATGCGCGGTCTGGCGCCGGTGCTGGACGAGGTCACTTCGTTCGTCAGAACGACTCCGTCTCAGTGAGCGCGGGTGAACCAGCCATCGTTTCGCCGCAGACGCCAGGCAATCGCGCCCAGGGTCAGGCTGCGCAACACCATGAACAACAGGAAGGTTATCCACAGGCCATGGTTGCCGAAACCTCGCAACGCCCAACCGAACGGCACCAGCAACGCCACTGTCAGTAGCATGCCGTTGCGCATTTCCCGGGCGCGGGTCGCGCCGATGAACAGGCCATCGAGCAGGTAGCTCCAGACCGCGATCAACGGCAGCGCAGCGAGATAGGGCAGATAGATGAACGCGGTGTCGCGCACACTTTGAATATCGGTCTGCATCTCGATGAACAGATGCCCGGCAAACAGGAACAACGCCGCAAAACCGAGACTCGCCAGCAGCGACCAGCCGCAGGCCACCACCAATGAGCGGCGCAGGGCATCGCGGTCACGAGCCCCGATCGCATGGCCACAAAGGGCTTCGACGGCGTGGGCCAGACCATCCAGTGCATGAGCGGTCAGCAGCAGGCCGTTGAGCAACAGGGCGTTGGCGGCGACGGTGGCATCCCCCAGTCGTGCACCTTGCACCGTGATCAGAAAAAACACCGATTGCAGGGCCAGGCTACGGATAAAGATGTCGCGATTGACCGCCAGCAGAGGTCGCCAGCTTTGCCACAGCGCCAGTGCGGCCCAGGCGATGTGGCCAGGATAGGCGCGCAGGGCCTGGCGGGTCATCAGCAGGCCGATCAGGGCGCCGGTCCACTCGGCGATGACTGATGCACGGGCGGCACCGACCACGCCCCATTCCAGGCCGAGGACAAACCAGAGATTCAGCGCAATGTTGACCAGGTTGGTGCTCAGCAGAATCACCAATGGCGCGCGGGCGTTCTGCGTGCCGAGAAACCAGCCGACCAGTGCATAACTGGCCAGCGCCGCTGGCAGGCCGAAGAGCCGCGTGTGGAAGAACTCGCGGGTCATTTGGTCCAGTTCCGCCGACGGCTGCATGAAATGCAGGGCGACGCCACTCAACGGCACGCCCAGCGCACCCAACACCACGGCCAGTCCCATGGCCAACAGCAACCCTTGCAATAAAATCTGTCGCAGCGCCGCGCCATCGCCACGCCCGGCCGCCTGGGCAGCGAATCCGGTGGAGCCCATGCGCAGAAACCCCATGGCCCAGGCGAGAAAGGTATACAGGCTGGCCCCGACCGCCACGGCACCGAGCTGATGGGCGTGGGGCAGGTGGCCGATGACGGTGCTGTCGACCAGCGCCACCAGGGGAACGGAAATGTTCGAGAGGATCATCGGCGCAGCCAGCGCCCAGACCCGGCGATGGGTCGGGCGGTCGCGCCAGTCGGCAATCAGCTTGGGCATGCAGGCTCCTTGAGGAGCGGGCATTGTAACGACACATTTTGGATTGCCGCGATCCATTGTAGGAGCGAGGGTGTTAGTGAACCACCCAACTCAACAACCAGAGGCCCAGCATCAACCAGATGATCCCCATGATGAACGAGGCGCTCATGAACGCGCGGATCGCCGACCACAACAGCACCAGTCCCAGGATCAGCGTCACGATGCTGATGATCGACGTGTCCATGCCCAGGGCGCGGGACAAGCCTTCGACAAAATTGCTGCTGGCGCGGCTCATCATCTGGAACAAGCCGCTGAGGCCATCAACGATGAAACGGATGACGGAACCGAGGGCCTGGCCGAGCCATTCGAAAAAACCTTCTACCTGCATGGAATGAGCGTCCTGATAATGAAAGGCGGGGTTGCCGGACTTGAGCCTTGGGCTGTCGATTGCGGCGCCGGGTTCCCCACAAGCATAGAGGGTTGTCTTGCCGCTGTGGGAACGACCCCGTGACCACGACTCACCTCTGCCGCTTGCCTTCATCCGCCATCCCCCCGAAGCTATACGCCTTCAGGAGAACCCGATGAACCTTGTTGAACTGACCGAACGCCTGCACGCCATCCGTGACCGCAATGACTGGCGGCAATTTCACAGCCCGAAAAACCTGGCCATGGCCGCGAGCGTCGAAATGTCCGAGCTGGTGGAAATTTTCCAGTGGCTGACCGAAGACCAGTCGCGCCAGTTGCCGGCGGACCAACTGGCCCATGCCGGGCAGGAAGTCGGCGACATCGTCCTCTATCTATTGCTGTTGTGCAGCGAGTTGGGTCTGGACATGAATGAAGTGGTGCGCAGCAAACTGGCGGACAGCGAACGGAGATTCAGCTGATGAGCGATCGTCATTTCGACCAGTTGGCGACCCGCTTCGCCGAAAAAATCTACGGCGGCGCCAAAGGTGCGATCCGGCTGGCAGTGCTGCAGGCGGATCTGGCCGAAACCTTGCCGGATCGCCCGCTGCGCGTACTGGACATCGGTGCCGGCCTTGGCCACATGTCGCTGTGGCTGGCACAACGCGGCCACCAGGTGACGCTGGCCGAACCCGCCGAGCCCATGCTCGAAGGCGCCCGCCAGCGCTTCGCCGAGGCCGGGCAAGCGGCAACGTTCATTCAGGCGCCCTGGCAGGATCTGCTCGGCCAACTCAACGAACCTTACGATCTGGTGCTCTGTCATGCGGTGCTGGAGTGGCTGGCCGAACCCCACGCGATCCTGCCGGTGCTGCATCAACTGACCAAGGCAGACGGTTGGCTCTCCCTGGCCTTTTATAACCGTGATGCGCTGATCTACCGCAACTTGCTCAAGGGCCATTTCCGCAAGATGCGCAAGAACGACATGGCGGGCGAGAAGCAAAGCCTGACCCCGCAACAGCCCCTTGATCCACGGGAGTTGGCGGCGCAACTTGAAGGTCTGTGGCAAGTCGAAACCCAGAGCGGCGTTCGGGTTTTTCACGATTACATGCCGGTGGAATTCCAGGCCCGCGCCGAGCTGGTGGACTTGCTGGAAATGGAACTGGCCCATCGTCGTCACCCAAGCTTTGCCGGGCTTGGGCGTTATTTGCACTGGATTTGTCGGCCGGTCTGATCGGAGTATGAAATGAGCAGTCGTTCAGGGTTGTTAGTTCTGTGTCTGGGGTTGGCGGCGTGTCAGGGCAGCAACCCCTATGTGGCAACCTCCAACCCTTTGCCACCGGCGCCGCCTCAGGCAGCCAACACCTTCGATCGCAGCGCTTACCCGGCTGCGCCACGTGATTACGGTCGTTACCGCAGTTGGGCCTGGCTCAATGGGCAACTGCCGCCGGGCAGCGCATGGGCCGACTCGGCGCAGGTCGCCGAAGCGGTCAGCAATGCCCTCGATCAGCGCGGCTTGCGCCCGCTGCATGACAATCGCCCGGCGGACTTGTTTGTCAGCGCCAACCTGCGCCTGGAAACCCGCCTGCGCCAGGTCCAGGATGACTATGGCTATTACGGCGGCGGCTACTACGGCGGTCACGGCGGTTATGGCAACGGCGTTGGCATGTACAACACGGTGCCGATCATCCGTACTTATCAGGAACAGGTCGTGGTAGTGCAGGTCGATATGTTCGACGCACAAAGCGGCCAGCCGGTCTGGAGTTCCAGCGCCGAAACCCTGCGCAAGGGCACGCAGATGGAACAGGCCGATGCGATTCGGGAGGCTGTGGAAAAGGCAATGTCGGCGTATCCTCCGAGTTAGCTTCTGTCGTTATGGAGCGTTTCGCAGGTTCATGCCTTCTACCGGAGAATCATCATGTTCCGCCGTTTCGTTTTACTGGCAGTGGCCGCGCTGCTCAGTGCCTGCGCCGCCAATCAGGTCAATCATGACTTCGACGCCAGCCGCGATTTCTCCGCCTATCGCAGCTGGAGCTGGAAAGAGCCCGCCCTGCAATATCGCCCCGACGACCCACGGATCAAGAGTGACCTGACCGAACAGCGCGTGCGCCAGTCGGTGGCCGATCAACTGGATCAGCGTGGCCTGCGCCCGGCTGCCGCAGGTGCCAAGGGCGATTTGAATGTGCAGACCTACCTGATTGTCGAGGAGCGCCAGCAGCAGATCACCACCAACTATGGCGGCGGTTGGGGTAATCCCTGGAACGGCTATTGGGGCGCGCCGATGTACAACGAAACCCGCGTGGTTCCCTACAAGGTCGCCACTCTCCAGATCGATCTGCTCGATGGCAAGGACGGCAAACTGGTGTGGCGCGGCAGTGACGAGCAGATACTCAGCCGCACACCGAACCCTTCGGACCGCAGCGATGCGATACGCGAAACGGTCACCCGGATACTGTCCAACTATCCGCCAAGATAAATACAACACAGCCGGCCTTGAGTGGTGCATTGCGCTTGAGGGCCTCTTCGCTGGCAAGCCAGCTCCCACAGGAATTTTTGTTGTCTGCGCTGGCGAGTTGCCAGCAGTCCTGATTTCCCTTGTCTACACTGCTTCACACCAACGGAGGTCGCGCTCGGCAGTGCGCCGGCAAAGGAGTGCTCGATGTCTCCCTGCTTGCAGTTTCGCGGCCCGGCCCGGCAACGGGGGGCGATTGGGTTGATGGCTGCCGGTACGCTGGCGCTGGCGCTGGGTTTCATGCTGTTGGTGATCGATAGCGGCAGGCTTTACCTGGAGCAGCGCAAACTGCAGCGCGTAGCAGACACCGCCGCACTGGAGGCGGTGACCCGCGATGGCAACTGCTTGTCCGGGGCGAGTGCCACCGCTTACGCCACCCAAAGCGCTACCCGTAACGGTTTTACCGTCAACGCCGACAACACGCTGACCGTCAGTTGCGGCACCTTGCAGATCGGCGCCGATCACTTGCGCGCCTTCAGCGCCGACCCGAAGAAGTCCGCTGCCGTTCAAGTCATCGCCACCCGCACGGTGGCCACCAGCGTCGCGGCCGGTATCGGCGCATTGCTCTCCGGTGGGCCGGCCAGCCTCACGACCCGGCTCAGCGCCACGGCCGTCGCCGCCGAACCCAAGATCTCACTGGCGCAATTGAGTATCCGCAGCACCCTGTTGGGCGTCGATAGCTCACAATCCAGCGTCTTGAATCCGCTGTTCTCGACGCTGCTGGGGGGCAATGTCAACCTGACCGTTGGCGGCTGGGATGGCTTGGTCAAGACCGATATCAACTTGCTCAAATTCATGGACCAGCTCGCCATCGAACTGGGCGTGTCGGCCGGCAACTACACCACGCTGTTGAACACGCAAGGCAGCGTCACCCAGTTCATCAAGGCTGCGGCCACCGTGGTGAACCTCAACGGTGCCACGGCGACCGTCACCACCGCGCTGGCCAACTTGCAGGTAGCCGCCACCAGCGCTTCGCCCATCAAACTGGGTGATTTGCTTCAGCTGCAAACCGGTACGCAGGCGGCAGGGCTGGACGCTACGGTGCAGTTGTTTCAATTGATTCAGGGGTTCGTTCAACTGGCCAACAAGAACAGCGCGGTGACCGCTGTGTTGCCAGTCAATGTATTGGGACTGGCGGGCGTGACCACCCGCATCAAGGTCATTCAACCGCCGCAATTCTCGGCGGTCGGTGACCCGGCGCTGGCGAAAGCAGCGCCGCTGGGCGTGAACAGAATCTACGTGCGCACTGCGCAGGTTCGCATCCTGGTGTCGGTGGACCTGTCGGTGATCAATGCCGTGCTGCAGTTGGTCAACTCGCTGTTGAGTCCGGTGGTGGGGCTGGTCAACACACTGCTGGCGCCCGGTTGCCTCCTGGGCAATTGCACCCAGACCGACCTGCAGATACTGCCCAAAGGGCTCAACCTCGATCTCGGCATTGAAGCCGGCACGGGCAGCAGTTACGTCACGGACTATTCCTGCGCCAGCCCGACCAACAAAAGCCTCACCGCCACCACCAACATTTCCGCAGTGCAGGTCAAGGTCGGCCAGATCGACGACGCCATCTGGCTATCGTCGTCGCCGGCTCCAAGCCTGTCGCCGCTGACGCTGGTCGATATCGGTTCGAAAACCTGCAATTTCTCAGGGTGTGGCGCACGAACCCCTTTCGGCGGTGGCGGCAGCGAAATCATGATCGACAGCCCGGTCGCCGGCACCACCGAGCCCAATTACACCTTTGCCAATCCCCATGAGATCAATGTGTCTGCGGACCCGACGCACCCGGTGATGGTGTCGGGTGTGGTCGGCAGTCTGAAGGGCACGCTCGGCGGGATCACGCTGATTCAACACACGCCCACCATCGGCAGTCTGTTGGGCAGTTTGTTGAGTACGTTGCTGTCGACGCTGTCCGACGTCGTCGCGCTGTTGGCATCGGCCATCAGTGGCCTGTTGGCGCCGCTGGTCGACCCGATCGTGAACAGCCTGCTGATGAACCTGGGGATCGACATCAACAAGGTTGACGTCGGCTTCAACCTGACCTGCGGCGAGAAAGGCAAAGCCTACCTGGTGATTTGATCCTCCTGCACAACCGGCAACTCGATACAAAACCGCGCACCCTCGGTGGAGTTGCGCACGCTCAGTTTGCCACCCATGTTTTCGACGATGCCGTAGCTCACCGACAGGCCGAGCCCGGTGCCGATCCCGACCGGTTTGGTGGTGAAGAACGGTTCGAAAATCCGTTCCAGCAGTCGCGGGTCGATGCCGCCGCCGTTGTCCTCGACCCACAGGCGCACCGACTGCGGGTCACGTTCGGCATACACCGCGATCCACGGTTTGAATTCGGGGTTGGTTTCACGCTTGCTCAGCAAGGCATCCCGGGCGTTGACCATCAGGTTGATCAATACTTGTTCAAGCTGATCGACGTAACCGCGCACTTGCACCTCGAACCCGGTTTCGCTGATGCGCAGTTCCACCCCTTTGCCACGCATGCCTTCGGCCAATAACGACAGCGTGCCTTCGATGGCCTGGGCCGGATTGAACGGTTGTTGCTCGATCTCCGAGCGGCGGCCGAACACCCGCATGTGATCGACTACCCGCGCGGCGCGCTGTACCTGCGCATCGATGCGATTGAGCTTGTCGGTCAGGTAATCGACCTGCACGTCACCGTTGCCCAGGCGCTTGAGCACATTGATGATCGCCATGCGCATCACGTTCAGAGGCTGGTTGATTTCGTGGGCCAGGCCGGTGGCCATTTCGCCGAGGGTGGCCATTTTTGCGCTTTGGGTCAGTTGCTGCTGGGA
>Ga0302169_10000501_pt1 | contig 12122 bp, 10 predicted proteins | sample I_Fen_N1_3_FD_193493 | JGI IMG/M metagenome (GOLD analysis project Ga0302169, IMG submission 193493) | Peat permafrost microbial communities from Stordalen Mire near Abisko, Sweden - I_Fen_N1_3 | ecosystem: Environmental > Terrestrial > Soil > Wetlands > Permafrost | place: Sweden: Abisko...
CTTTCGGGTCTGGTGATTGGCCCCATACAAGCGTTGGGCCGCGGCGATATCGTCCATCATCGGAGCGGACGGATTGAGCGACTTGAAGTCGTGACCGGATTGATGGCGTTCCGACCAGTAACTCATCACAGTGCGTGCCTTGGTGTCCTGCGCATAGACCGCGCCGTTTTGATAGTTGGCGCCGCCGTTATAGTCTCCCGGATGTTGCAGGCCGATGGCGTGACCGATTTCATGAATAGCCGTGACCGAAAAGTGACTGCCCAGCGCCGGCGAACTCGCACTTCCCCCGGTGCCGATCGTGGCCGATGTACGGGTCGTGCCGCCATGAGGCATGTCGGCAACTCCCCGGTCGCCGCGAGGGTTGTTGTGGATACTGAGCGTTCCGTCCGTACTGCCTGACTGCTCGCGGAAGTTGATAGCGGCCACATCCTGCCAGGCTTGAACCGCCTGGCGCACGCGTTGCTGCTGCTGGGCGGTGAAGCTCGCGTCTACCGTGTAGTGCAAATCGATCTTCTGATCGCCGTTACGGTCGCGAAAACGAAGATTTTCCCGGGTGATTTGTTTGGCTGCCTGATCAGTTGTAAAGGACGGTTTCTGAGTGGCGCCCGCACCAAACGGGCCGGGGTCCGATATCGGTAAACCAGCACGGGAAGTAACAGAACGCAGATCAAATCCATTCATTGTGCGGCACTCGCTTTGTTAACGAATAAATAAAGAGACCGAATCAAATCGACCCGGAGATTAAGTATCGATAGACGCAAACTAGTTGAGCCAGGCTCATCGTCATCGCTGACAATCTCGCACAGTGAAAAATATCAGACCAACCCCATTTTAGTTTCAGCCGCAACATCCCCGCGCCACGTAACAGACAGTTAGATAACTAAGATTCCATTTGCAATTTAAACATTCAACCACACAAATACCTCGCTAATATCAGGTTGTTTTTACACTAAAAAAACATCATCTAAAGAAATACTCGCCGAAGAGTTACTCCAATCTGCCACTGACAAGGACATAACCATTCAACCTTCTTCAATACGATAAACACCGTTTAGGACCGGATGACAAACAATGGCCATTCCCCGTAGGCTTGTGCGCCGCGCCGCGTCGCGATGCGCTCAATCAAGCAAGCAAGGGACAGCCAATGGACCGTCTTACCGCCATGGAAACCTTCGTCCACGTTGTCGAAACCGGCTCGTTTTCCGCCGCCGCCAAACGCCTGGGCATCGGCCAGCCCGCCGTGTCGAAGAGCGTCGCGCAATTGGAAGCGCGCCTGGCGGTGCGGTTGGTGTTGCGTTCAACCAGAGGCCTGACGCCGACCGAAGCAGGCCTGGCGTTTTTCGAAAAAGCCAAGCGTGCAATCGATGAAGCCAACGAGGCCGACGACGCCGCCCGAAGCGCGGGCGCCGGGCTGTCGGGTAACCTGCGCATCAGCGCCGCCGTAACCTTTGCCAGTCTGCATATCCTTCCGCACCTGGGGCCGTTTCTGGAGCAGTACCCTGGAGTGAACATAGATGTGGTGCTCGACGACCGCAGCCTAAACCTGGTGGAAGAAGGCATCGACGTCGCCCTGCGCATGGGCAACCTGAGCGATTCAGGGCTGACCGCGCGCAAGATCGGTGAGTCGCCCTGCCATATCCTGGGCACCCCGGCCTACTTCGAACGCTTCGGTGAACCCGCCACGCCAACTGATCTGCTGCAACACCAGGCGGTCATCTACACCCAGGGCGAAGGCCCGCGCTGGACCTTTACCCAAGGCACCCGCGAATACCCGATCGTCGCCCGCGGCCGCTTGAACGTCACAGCGGCTGAAGGGGTACGCGCAGCCGTGCTGAACCACCTGGGCCTGACCCTCGCATCGGCCTGGATGTTCACGCCGGAACTGGCCAGTGGCGAGGTGAAACCGGTGCTGACCGACTGGCGTTTACCGGCGCGGGACTTATGGGCCGTCTTTCCGACAGGCCGGATGGCGAGTGCCAAGGCGCGGGCGTTTGTGGAGTATGTGGAACGGTTGTTAAACCGCTGACGGGTGCAGGCAGCTCAGCAAACGCTCGACCGTATGCTCCAGCGGGCCAGAGTTATCCAGCACGAATAACCCCGCTCCCATACCGGCAAGCAACTGCGCCGTAAACCGCGCATTACGCGCCAGGCGCGCGTCGATATCCGCCACCGCCTCACGCCCCCGCGCCAACAAGCGCTGGCGCAGTGCCGCCTGATCGACACTCAGCAAGACCACCAGCAACGTCGGGTAGCGCTCGCGGGCCTGCGCGAGGTGGGCACGAGAGCCATTGACCAACACATCCGCTCCCGCCGCCAGCCACGCATCGATCTCCTTGGGAATGCCATAGGACAACCCATTGGCCTGCCAACTCAGCGCAAACGCACCTTCGGCTTGCATCGCGGCAAACTGCTCGGCGCTCACCCCCTGCGCCGCCTCGCCCACCGCTTCCGCCGAGCGGGTAATCACCCGACGCACAATACGGCAGCCACGCTCGGCCAAACGTGGTCGTGCAGCGTCCAACAGGCTGTCCTTGCCCGAACCCGATGGCCCGATGAGATAGATCAACCTGCCCGCCATCAATACACCCTCTTCGCTTATCTGCAGATTTGTTACATGGCCGGCTACGCATCACGGCGCCTGGCCTGGACCCGCCCGGCGGCGGCGGCCACATTATCGGATTGCGATGCGCCACGCACCCGGTCAGGCGTGCCCGTCAGCACTTTCATGTTCGGTTGCAGGCAACTGCGCACGGTTTTCCGGATGGCAGAGGATCAGCCTCCTGACAAAATGCGCGCACATTGCCAGGCCGCAAAGCCAATCAATAATCCACCGCTGATAAAATTGATCACATCGAGATCAGGATGATCGTCCAGCCGGGTCCTGATGATGCTGCCACTCAGCGCATATAACAGCTGGCCTGAAAATGAGCCCACCAGAAAACCCGCCAGGGTCAGGTAGAGTCCCTGTCCCTCAAGCACCGTGCCGCTGGCAATCACATAGGAGGATATCGCTACGATAGTGAGTGGGTTCGTTAGTGTCAGTAAAAAGACTGGGATAAATCCTGCTGTAGGTTTTAGCTGTGCCACAACTGCATGTTTTGCAAATGTGATGCCTCCCAGACAATACGGATGCTTTTCCTACAGAAAACTCAGAGTTCATTTCGAAAACATGTGATTTTGTAACAGCGTTACAACATGAAACAAACCTTCAATTGTCTCACCACCTTACAAACTATAAAAATTTCAGCACGTTCCTACATCGGAACATTTTTCGTCCGAAAATAACAATTAAGCAGGGATATAGAACATGGAGTTCGACGTAATTGTGGTAGGCGCGGGGGCCATTGGCGGCTCTATCGCGTATGAACTTAGCTCACGCGGTTTGAATGTTTGCAGGGTCGGCGAAACTGACCGTACCAACGCAGCATCCAAGGCAGCGGGTGCAATGAATGGCTGTTTTGGCGAGGTCACCAGCGGTCTGTTAGCTAGTGAGCATGGTCGACTCAAATTAAATATGGATCGTCAGGCGCAGGATCTTTGGCCCGCCTGGGCCGAGCGCCTGGCTGATGCATCGAACATCCGCACCTCACTGTTCACAGCCAACGGCACGCATGTTGTGCTCAACAGTGCCGGAATGGACGAAGTAGATACCGTCAACTACGAAACTATCGAGCAGGCTCTGCAAGCCTATGGAGAACCGTTCGAGACCATTGATCCAAGAACGATCGAGTGGCTAGCCCCCGACCACTTGGTACGCCCGCTGCGCGGTTTGTTCATTCCCAACGAACACTCCGTGGACTCCCACCTGCTGCTGGAAAAGCTCGATGCTGCTCTGATGGCAACCGGTGGCACCTTAATAAATGAGAACGCCAGCCGGGTATTGGCTGAAGGAGGAGTCGCGAAAGGGGTGGAACTGCACAGCGGCGACGTGCTCTGGGGGGGAAAAGTTGTCGTAGCCGCCGGTGTTGAATCGCTGGAGCTACTCAGTGAATTTGACACAGTGGTAAAGAAGATCCCTCCTCTGTTCAGCGGATATGGCGTCTCTATTCTGGTAAAGCTGCCAGATGGCATGGAATTACCCAAGTCAGTGATTCGCACACCCAACCGTGCGTTTGCTTGTGGTTTGCATTGCGTGCCGCGCGGTGAAGATATGCTGTATCTGGGCGCAACCAATATTCTTTCCGAACGCCCCAAAAATCACGCGCTGATCTCAGACGTACAGTTTCTGCTCGATTGCGCAGTCGACCAGTTGAATATTGATCTGCACAGTGCCGAAATAATCTCGATTCAGGTGGGTAACCGCCCGATTCCGGCTGACGGTTTTCCACTGATCGGCGAGTGCGGCATGCAGGGACTGTGGCTGGCAACCGGCACCTACCGCGACGGATTGCACCAATCGCCTTTGCTGGCAGCCTATATCGCCGACTGTTTAACCAACATTAAGAGTACCAACCTGGACCTGAGTTCATTCAATCCAGTGCGCGCCCCACTGATTGGGCTTGCTCGTGAGCTGACGGTCGGCGAAACCGTCAAGCAAATGTTTGCCACCGGCTATGAATATCGCTGGGACGTAAAACCTTACTGGTTGCCCATTCTTGATAAAGGACTGTCGAGTAATTACCAGCGACTTATCGATGAGTTGCACCCCTCGTTTACACCTCCTCCGGAGCTAGTCGCTTTTTCTTATCTCTACGAATCCATGCGAGTGAAACTGATGCAGTATTACAAGGAGTGGTCATGAGTCTGGGTAAATATGAGCTGGAGGCAATCGCCCAAGCCCGTGTCCTGCTGGAAGCAGCAGGTGTCTGGGATACGGACAGTGACCTGAGTAGCTTGGTTGATCGATTTCTCGTGCGCGCCGACAAGCAACGCGCACTCGATGAGTTCAGACTGGCGGTGAGCGAGCGCTGCAATCGTGTTCCGTTGGGGCATATTCTCGGCACCGTAGAGTTTGATGAGTTGTCGCTGGTAGTCGGTAGCGGGGTATTTATCCCTCGCCCTCACAGCATCGTGATTCATAAATGGTTGGACGACACCGAACTACCAAAGGGAACTCGCGTTCTAGACCTTTGCGCCGGCAGTGGCGCGATCGGTCTAGCAATCTCTCGACGCAGGCCAGACCTGAATGTCACTTGCGTGGAGTTTGAACGGGTCGCCGTCAACTACCTCAAACGCAATATTGCCCGACTGGCAACCAAAAACATGCGTATCGATGCGGTGCAAGCGGATATTCGCGAAAACGAAGCGTTTGCCCACTTCAGCCATCAGGTGGGGCTGATTGTCGCCAACCCGCCTTATGTTCCCCGACAAATGCAGTTGCAGCCCGAATGGAGCGACCATCATCCAACCGCTGCCGTCTACTCAGGTGCCGACGGTCTGGATCTGACACGCCAGATCACCGCACTAGCGATCACCTTACTGGTACCCAATGGCTGGTTAGTAATCGAGCATGGTGAAGATCAGGCACACGCCGTTCGCGAGTTGTTCGAACAACACCAACTGATAGAGATCCGGACTGTCATCGACCATCAGGTGTCCGATACCACCGGCAGCTCGGTCATGACCGTTGGCCGCTTATCGAATCAAACATAGGAGTTTTTGGCAATGGACGCACAAACCAAACAGGATTGGATGACAATCCGCCGTGACAACACTACCAGCGCTTTGGAGAGCGCATATGCAGAGGGAATCACCGGTTTTACCGTCGCAGGCCGTGAAGGTAAAAGCATCACCTTGGAGGAAGGCGGCACGTTCACCGAGTTCGTCTCCTGTTCTTATCTGGGCCTGGAAACCCATCCTGCACTGATCGAAGCTGCACAGCAGGCCCTGGTGACCACGGGCCTGCACCTGTCCTCGTCACGCAGTGCAATGCGCCCGGTTTATTTGCCGCAACTGGAATCGCTGCTCAGCGATATCTACAAAGGCTGCGGTGTTAGCGTCTTTACTTCAACCAGCAGCGTGCACCTTGGAGTGCTGCCGCTGCTGGGCAGCAATTCGCTCAAGGGCTACCCGATCAGGAAGCGTGTGCACTGGTTGATGGACAAAACTGCTCACGCATCAATGCAGGTATTGCGAGGCATTCTGCAGCAGTTCGGCGAAGTATCCCGTGTGCAATCGACCGATCCAGAGTCGATGAGCACCGCGTTGAAAAGTTGCGCCGAACGTCAGGAAACACCGATTCTGCTGATCGACGGTATCGGCTCGATGAGCGGCATGGTGCCTATCGCAAAGCTCTCCAGCCAACTGGAGCAAGCCGGGGGCTATGTGTATGTGGATGACGCTCATGGCATATCCATCACCGGACGTCATGGCGCGGGTTACGCCCTTTCGGCCGTAGACAACCAACTGCCGCCCAACATGGTCCTAGCTGGTTCTCTCTCCAAAGCGTTCGGCGGAGCTGGTGGGTTTGTGGTTGTGAGCGACCCGCGGGATATACAGCCAATTCAGACACTGGCCAACCCGCTGGTTTTCGGTCATTCAATAATGGTGCCAATGCTAGCGGCCAACGTTGCAGCAGCGAAGATTCACCTAAGCAACGAGATTGATATCCTGCAAAACCGCCTGTGGGACAACGTAGGCCTGTTTGATTTGCTGACACACAATCGTCTGCTCAACGCCGGCGTTCAGTCGCCCGTCAGGGGCGCTTTTTTTGAGACGGAAGAAAACGCGTTGCAAGCATGCAGGATCCTGCGAGCCAACAGCATTCTGATGTTCCCGGTTTTTTACCCGATCATCGCTAAAGGAAAAGCCATGCTGCGTTTTGCCTTCTCGGCGAGCCATACCGAACACGACATTCGGCAATTGGCCGACTCCTTGAGCGAAGTCACCCACGCAGGCTTATGGAAAACGTAAATGGCAACAGCCTGACGCCTATGGCATCTGCATCGCACGGAATACAAATCAAAGGAGTGAAGATGACACCACGCAGACAGATTTCACGGACAGCTCCGTCTACCATCTTGCAACCTAAGCGTGATCAGTTGGACCGGATCAACAACCACTTGGTCGATCTACTTTGCGAACGTATGACCATATGCATGGACATCGCCGAACTCAAGGCGGCACATGACATACCGATGATGCAGCCACAACGTATTATTCAAGTTTTGGATCAACTCAAGGATAAGTCCGCGAAAGTTGGCTTGAGCTCCGATTACGTCGAGTCGATTTTCAAGTTGATCATTGAAGAAACCTGCATCCAGGAAGAGCAGTTGATACAGCAACGCCGGAATCAGGAGAGGAATTCATGAAAATACTGTTGATTGATAACTTCGATTCTTTTACCCAGAACATTGCTCAGTACCTGTACGAGGTCACTGGTGCCTGCGTCGATATCGTCACCAACACCTTGGCCTACGACGACCTGCAGATTGAACAATACGATGCCGTTGTCCTTTCACCAGGCCCGGGCCATCCGGCTGAATATCTGGACTTCGGCGTGTGCGGGAAGGTTATCCTACACTCCCCCGTACCCTTGCTCGGCATTTGCCTGGGACATCAGGGCATCGCCCAGTTCCTGGGCGGAACAGTTGGGCACGCACCGAAACCGGTACACGGTTACCGCAGTAAAATCACGCACTCCGGCAGCGGGTTGTTTCGTGACCTGCCGGAACAGTTTGAAGTGGTCCGCTATCACTCATTGATGTGCATCCATCTGCCTCAGGAACTGCGCTGCACTGCGTGGACGGAGGACGGTATCGTCATGGCGATCGAGCATGATAGTCGTCCGATCTGGGGCGTCCAATTTCATCCAGAGTCCATTGACTCCGAGTACGGGCATGCGCTGCTGAGCAATTTCATCCGCATGGCGCTCGAATATAATCGCAGCCATCGCACGCGGACAATGGAGAATCCTACAGGTTCTCCATCGGCGAAAGAGCACTACGTAGCCGTAGGCGGCACACTCAATATGCAAATAGCATATCGCATACATCCTGGGGCATACGATCCACTGGCGCTGTTCACACAGCTCTATGCCAATGATCACTATTGTTTCTGGCTAGACAGCGAAAATTCGGAAAGACCCAACGCCCGCTACTCGATCATGGGTAGTGGCCAGACCCAAGGTTCTATTCGCCTTGCGTATGACGTCAACAGCGAAAGCCTCACGCTTGATGGTCCCAAAGGCACAAGGATTCTGGCGGGCGACTTCTTCTCGCAGCTCGATCAAATCATGGAATCGATACACGTGGCGGCCCCCCAATACCTACCTTTTGAATTTAAGGGTGGTTTCGTCGGTTATATGGGTTATGAACTGAAGGCTTTGACAGGTGGGCACAAGGTCTATCGTTCCGATTATCCAGACGCCAGCTTTATGTTCACTCCGCACTTCTTCGTATTCGACCACCATGATCATAAAGTCTACGAATGCCTGATAAGCCCGACGGGCCTGGCTCCACAGTGGCCCAGTTCGCTGGCCTCGGTGCCGGTGGCGCAAAAACCCGAAGCTGGACTGCGCTTCGTTCCGGGCGCAGTGGATGAACTCAAACTGTCACTCGAGGACGCCCCCGAGGATTACATCCGCAAGGTCAAGCAGTCACTGCAATACATCACCGATGGCGAATCTTACGAAATATGCCTGACCAACCGAGCGAGAATGAGCTATGCCGGTGCGCCACTGGCGGCCTATCAAAGAATGCGCGAAGCCAGTCCTGTGCCCTATGGCGCATACCTTTGTTTCGACAGTTTTTCTGTACTGAGCGCCTCACCCGAGACCTTTCTGAAGATTGATTCAGGTCGCCTGATCGAATCCCGACCGATCAAGGGAACTCGTGCACGGAGCAAGGACACAGCTCAAGATCAGCGCTTGCGTGACGATTTGGAAGCGTCAACCAAGGACCGCGCAGAGAACCTGATGATTGTCGATCTGGTACGCCACGACTTGAACCGCGTGTGCCGTAAAGGCAGCGTGCATGTGCCACATATTTTCGCAGTGGAGAGTTTTTCCTCGGTACACCAACTGGTCTCTACAGTACGTGGACATTTACGCAACGACGTCTCGACCATCGAAGCCATCAGGGCTTGCTTCCCGGGGGGATCAATGACCGGCGCGCCCAAAAAACGCACGATGGAAATTATCGATGGACTGGAGACCTGTGCACGCGGTGTTTACTCAGGAGCGCTTGGCTGGATCTCATTCAGCGGCAGTGCGGAACTGAGCATCGTCATCCGCACGGCCGTATTGCACAAGCAACAGGCTGAGTTCGGCATTGGGGGCGCAATCGTCACGCACTCCGATCCACATGAAGAGTTTGAAGAAACCTTGGTCAAAGCGAGCGTACCCTATTACAGTTTTTGCGCAGGGAGCGAAAAATGAATAACAACACCGTAGTCGTTCTGGGAGGCGCAGGCCTAGTCGGCTCGCTGATCAGCCGCATTCTCAAACAATACGGATATTGCGTGCGCGTCGCAGATCGCCGTCCTGCGGAGTTCGAGTGCGAGTATCACGAAATCGATGTGACCCAGCCCTTCAGCAATACAGACGCTGTTTTCCGCGATGCCATCGCAGTAGTTTTCGCCTTGCCTGAAAACGTCGCGGTTAACTCAATTCCTTGGGTCACCAAGTACGTGTCCGCAGAGGTGGTATTCATACCTACCTGCTCGGTACAGGGTCCTTTCTACAAGGCGATGAAAGCAGCAACGCCGCATCAGCAGTTTGTAGGTGTTAACCCGATGTTTTCACCCAAGTTGTCCGTCCAGGGGCGAACGGTAGCAGTCTGCGTGGAAAGTACGGAGGCAGCACAATCCTTTATCGAGCGGCACTTGTTGGGAGCCGGGATGAAGATCCGCCGAATGACGCCAACAGCCCATGACGAACTCATGGCGCTGTGTCAGACACTGCCTCATGCAGCCATTCTCGGTTTCGGCATGGCCCTGGCAAAATCCTCCGTAGACCTGGACTTGGTGGCGGAAGTCATGCCTCCGCCGATGCGTACCATGATGGCTCTGCTTTCGCGAATACTGGTCAACCCACCAGAGGTTTATTGGGACATTCAGCTGGAAAACGACCAGGCCAGCTTTCAGCGTGAGGTGCTGATACATGGCCTGGAGCAACTGCAAGAAAACATCGCCGAACAGGATTACGAGCGCTTCAAAAACGACTTACAGAATGTTTCAAAGACCTTGGGCAAACGATTGAATACAGGTGCCGTGGACTGCCAACATCTGTTTTCCCTATTGAACTGAAAACCGACCTCGCCAAGGAACGGCGAGGCGGCTCCTCGCACAACCTTCAACGTATGCCCCATAAACTTTCTTGATAAGGTGTCGTTGATGTCATTAACGGCTGACGTTTTAAACCAGCAACCACTCTCCGGGCGGTGGTTGGCTCTAGCGATACTGATGCTACCGGTCTTGCTGGTGACCGTGGATAACACGGTATTGAGTTTCGCCCTGCCAAAAATCGCTGAAGCCTTGCATCCCAGCGCCAGCCAGCAATTGTGGATGATTGACGCCTATTCATTGGTGCTGGCGGGATTGCTTATTTCCATGGGTAGCCTGGGTGATCGCAAAGGTCACCGAAAACTGCTGATGATCGGCTCACTGGGGTTTACCATTGTGTCCGTCATGACGGCCTACTCCAGCACTGCCGCGCAACTGATAGCCGGACGCGCCTGTATGGGGATCTTCGGGGCCATGTTAATGCCTTCAACATTAGCGTTGATCCGCTCACTCTTCGAAGACCGCGAAGAGCGGCGGCTGGCCGTGGCTATCTGGGCAACGAGCTTGACGGTAGGTTCTGCACTTGGGCCGTTGATTGGCGGCATACTGCTGGAGTTCTTCAGTTGGGGATCAATCTTTCTGCTGGCCGTACCGGTACTGGTGCCATTATTGATCCTCGGGCCATTGCTGTTACCCGAGTCTGAGTCGGATGCGTCGGGGCCGATGGACGCGCTCAGCACTGTGCAATCCATGGTGGCTCTCAGCGCGCTGGTGTATAGCATTAAGCACGTCGCCAGTGACGGTCCTGACGCTTTGGCACTGATAACCCTCAGCATTGCTATCGTTATCGGCTGGCAATTCGTGCGCCGGCAACTGCGCCTGCCGATGCCTTTGATGGACCTGAGCCTGTTTCGCAACAAGACGTTCAGCGGGTCGGTGACCATCAACCTGATGAGCCTGGCCTTTCTGGTCGGCTTTGTATTTTTTTCCACTCAATTCCTGCAAATCGTCCTACACATGTCCCCCCTTCGCGCCAGCCTGGTGCTGATACCGGGTCAGATCATGGCGATTGCCATCGGCATCCTGATAGTTCCAGTCAGCCAGCGCGTTTCGGTCAATGTCCTGATTCCAGTACTGCTGGCCTTTACTGCCGGGGCTTTTTTGCTCGTCGCCAGCCTCGGCAGCAGTCTGACGGTGTTGGTGGTGGCGTTCGCGTTGCTGAACATTGGAGTCGGTGCCATAGCTACGGTATCTAACGATGTAATTCTATCGGCTGCCCCCTCCGCTAAAGCTGGAGCGGCATCAGCCATCAGCGAGACCGCCTATGAAGTGGGCGTCGTCCTTGGCACCACCCTACTCGGCGGCCTTGTCACCGCGTATTACCGCGGCTCGTTGCAGTTACCGGACTTCCTGACACCGCTACAAATGCACCTCGCCAGCGAAACATTGGCAGGCGCCCACGCAGTATCAGCAACATTGACAGGAGATCAGGCCAATGAGGTGATGCACAGTGCCACACGGGCATTTGAAGGAGGTACCAGCCTGATGGCCTGGGCAACCTTCAGTTTGGCTGTGCTGGCAATCCTCGTCGCTAAATGCACGCTGAAGACACCTAATGCCACGCACGCATAGCGCTGACTTCGGAAATCATTTTTATCTGACAGGCCGCTATCTCGGACAAGTCCGGCCCCGGCATTAGCTCTCCAGTGTGTGAAGGACCACACTACGAAGCCACGAAAAAGGCGACCCAAAGGTCGCCTTTTGTCACTGCGCGTAGTGCTTGCTCAACCCCGGCGGCACGCCGTGCACGTCGGTCTCTTCCCACGGCCCGTCCGGGCTAATGGAGCGGCTCCAGCCGTTGCTCCAGCGGTAGTAAGTGCGCTGGCGGTAGAAGGTGTCGGGCTGGTCTTCCAGCACATACACCTGCATCTTGCCGTCCCAGTGGCTGGCCGCGCCCGGTG
>Ga0302169_10000504_pt1 | contig 12095 bp, 15 predicted proteins | sample I_Fen_N1_3_FD_193493 | JGI IMG/M metagenome (GOLD analysis project Ga0302169, IMG submission 193493) | Peat permafrost microbial communities from Stordalen Mire near Abisko, Sweden - I_Fen_N1_3 | ecosystem: Environmental > Terrestrial > Soil > Wetlands > Permafrost | place: Sweden: Abisko...
GGAAGAACGCTGCCAGTCCACCGGACTGGTGCGCCAAGTGCTCTACGCCGTGACCAGCGAAACGCTCAACGAACGACATCACATCGGTGACCTGTACTCCCTGGACGCAGCCCAAGCAGTGATTCATCGTCTGAGCTTCGAAACAGGACACTACAGTCGAGCCTGGGAAATCAGTACCGCACATTTGCCCGAAGAGGCGATGCGTTTTCTGGAAAGGTGGATAGATAACTCCACGCCCAAGTTGACCGGCCTCTTATTCAAACTGTTCACCTTGCCGGATTGCAGCGGTATCGGTTGCAAGCTGGTCGGCACGCCATGGACGGACGAAAACTTGTTGAACATTGAGGGCAAGCCTTATTCAGCCCTCAAACAAGAGCAACGCGATGCAGGCACACCGGAAGCCTTGGTCAAAGCGCTGCACCTCGCGGCGTTGGCCGATGTGCGATTACTGATCTTCGATCCCGACGCCGCGGTCCTGGCCGGACTCGCCGTTTTTGATGAGTAACAACGGGAAGTTCGCCGCATTAAAACGACCCGCCCTAAGTCGGCTTTCTCACGGAATCGTCCTGCTCCTCATGTCAGATTCTGCACTGAATCTGACATGAGGATCTTTCCATGGGCCGTTTTTTCACGCCTGCCTGTCTGCTGGGTCTGTTGAGCGCCTGCACCGCACAAACTCCCAACACATCACCGCCCCAGCCACTGACTGACAGTGGTGCCAATCGGGCCCAGGCCACGATAGGCGTAGCCGCAGAACGTCACCAGGCAGAGCTTCGTTACGGCCGCTATACACTGGTCAGCACCACGCCGACCACGGAGCAGCAGGATCTTCTCGCGCAAATTATCGAGGTCAACATCCCCTCCAACCTGAGCTCCTCTGTGCAGGACGCCCTGCACTACGTGCTACAGCGTTCGGGTTATTCGCTCTGCCCTGCCACTGCGTCAGTGCAGGTGCTCTTTACCCGGCCGCTGCCAGCAGCTCATTACCGGCTTGGCCCAATCACCCTGCGGAATGCGTTGCAGGTGCTGGCCGGCCCAGCCTGGCCACTCACGGTCGATGAAATCAGTCGCTCGGTCTGCTTCACACAACCAAAAACCGATACCGCCACCTCGCCGCTGATGCCTGTTCTGTCCAGCTCACCGGAGGCGCGCCCATGAAAGCCTCGACCTTTCAAACCCTCATCGTTGGAAGCCTTTGTCTGGCCATCGCCGGTCTGAGCGGTGGGTTATATAACCAGTACCAGCGTCTGAACCAACTGCAGAGCACGAGCACCCAACGCTTACAAACCCTGGACACCCTGCAACGCGATTCAAAAGCCTTACAGGACGCACAGGAAAAACTGCAGTATGCGTTGAACGACCTGAAGCAAGCGGTTGATACTGGAGAGCAACAAGCCAATACCCTCGATCCCCTGTTGGTTCAGTGGGCGCAAGAGATCCAGGAACTGCGCAATGGGCTGGCAGCCCGCATCACCGAGGCCGACATGACGGCACTGCGCGGGCGCCTTGAGCAGGTCGAAAAGCAGTTTCTGGAATTCAAGACTCAACCGTCAGCCCCACCATTGACACCTTCGGTGGCCAAACCGAAAAAGACCGCTCGCCCCCAGCCCACTCCACTCTCGCCACCGTTCTTGGTGCTGGCGGTCGAGTCCCGCGCGGGCGAGCGTTTTCTGGCAACCGCGCCGCTTGGCAGTCGCTCGCTCGCGGATATCCGGTTGCTGCATAGCGGCGAGCAAATCGGTGCCTGGCGCTTGAAAGCACTGGAACCGAGAGCCGCCCTCTTCGCGGTAACGGATCAACCGGATCAAACCGTGCAACTGCCATGAGGAGCGATCATGAACAGAACGCTGCTGCCCGCCATCGTCTGCCTCGTTTCGCTGCTTGCCACTGGCGCTGCGGTCGGCGATACCGTCACGACCCAGTCATTGATTCAGGATACGCCGTCGACTCCCTTGGAGCGCTCCCGCACCGCGCAAGCGGCAAACTGGGGACTGACCGAACAGGAGTGGTCGCTCTTCGAGCACATCCAAGCGGGGCCGCGCGGTTTCTGGAGCCCTAACCTCGATCCGTTGACCGCACTCGGAATTGAGGCCGAGACCGATCAGGCACGCCAGCGTTATGCCGAATTACAAGTCACCCTGGAGGCCAAACGGGCCGAGCGCGAGTTGGCCTACCAGAACGCTTACACCACCGCCTGGGCCAAGCTGTTTCCCGGGCTGCTGCCCATCCAGGGCATGTCTTCGTCGTCCCCGAGCAGCTCACCGGTCGCCACCCGCCCAGCCTTGTTTGTGGAGGACCAATGCCCCGCCTGTACCGCCGACGCGCAGCGCCTCCAAAGCAGTAACGTGGCATTCGATATCTACCTGGTGGGCAGCCAAGGTGAAGATGAGCGCGTGCGCACTTGGGCTCGACAAGCCGGCATTGACCCGGCCCGGGTTCAACGCCGGCAGATCACCCTGAACCATGACCGGGGTCACTGGTTTAGCCTCGGCGCGCCAGGGTCATTGCCCATGACTTTCCAACAGGTGAATGGACAATGGCAACGCCTCGACTGAGTGGCCTGGTGCTCATGCTTATGACCCTGGCGACTCAGGCCGCAGAGCTGCCGCCACCCGCTTACCAGCTGGCGGCACAGAGCGCCGACATCCCGTCGACGGTGCTGTTCGCCATTGCCTTGCAGGAGAGTGGTATCCGCGTCCGTGGCCGACTGCTGCCCTGGCCCTGGACCCTGAATATTGCCGGTAGCCCTTACCGCTTCGCCACCCGCCATGCGGCGTGCCATGCCTTGCTCCAGGCGCTCGCCCAGCATGACGCCAAGCGGATTGATGTCGGGCTCGGGCAAACCAATTGGGGTTACCAGGGACAACGCTTTTCCAGCCCCTGCGACGCCCTCGACCCCTACCGCAATCTCGCCGTGACCGCCGCGCTGCTAAGTGAGCATCACGCCGTCACCGGTGATTGGGTGTTGGCTGCCGGTCGCTATCACCGCCCGGCGGGAGGTGCACCAGCTGGGCGCTACCGCGCTGGTTTTTCCCAGCAACTCGAACGGCTGCTGATTTCCTTCGACGAGGTCACACCACCATGAAGCGCATACCCCTCACCTGTTATTGCATCCTGCTTTGGGTGCCTTTCGCCCAAGCGGAAATGAGCGTGGTCGGCGATTCGCCTGACGACGGCACCCTGCCCTATTTTTACGTGACGGGTGCTCAAATGAGTGAGCGAACGCAGCCTGATCGTGCCATGCATGCCGACCTGTCCACGTTTACCGATGAGGCTTGGCTACTGCCGATCAGCAGTTCCCGATTGAGCCCCGGCCCGATCACGCCACGAACCTTGAACATGCCAGGCCTGCAGCCCTTCTTCCTGGTGGGTGGCGATCCTCAGTCGCTGACCTGGTTGCGTCAACACGTGGCTGGATTGCGCGAAATGGGCGCCGCCGGCCTGGCCGTCGAAGTCGCCGATACTGAAGCCTTGCTCCGAATCCGAGCGGCGGCGCCGGGCCTCACCATCCTCCCGGTCAATGGTAACGAGATCGCCATCCGCTTGCAGATCGAGCACTACCCCGTCTTGATCACCGCCACGGCACTGGAACAGTGAGTCCCGACCATGGCCGAGCATGCAATGGAGTCAAAGCTTCGGCCAGCAGTGGAGCTGTACACGGTAGCAATCTGCATCGCCACCGCGGTGTTGTGTCTGTATTCACCCTGGGCCGTAGCCCTATCCCCCGAAATCGGCCTGGTCGCGGCGCTGGCCTATACCTTGTTCGGTTTCATTCGGCTGCGCCAAGCCTGGGGCGTGCTGCGCTATCGGCGCAATATCCGGCGCCTACCCCGTTACGAACTGACCAGTCGGCTGATTCCTGTCAGCCGCCAGCGCTTGTTCATGGGCCGCGGCTTTCGCTGGACTCGCCTACACACCCAGCGTCTGGTCGAGGCCCAGGACCCGACCGTTGCCCGCTATGTCGATCCGCCGATCCGCTACCGCCTAGCCCGCGGGCTTGAGCGACATCTGGAGCATGCGCCGTTTCCGCTGTCGATACTGACGCGGATCACCGCGTGGGACAGCGCCTTCAATCCGTTGCGGCCGTTGCCCCCCGTAGGTGGTTCGCCGCTGCTGCATGGGGTCGAGCCCGACGAAATGGAAGTCAGCTTACCGCTGGGCGAACGGGTCGGACATACCTTGGTGCTGGGCACGACTCGCGTCGGTAAAACACGCCTGGCCGAGGTGTACATCACCCAAGACATCCACCGCGTCGAACCTGAGGTGGTGATTGTCTTCGATCCCAAAGGCGATGCCGACCTGCTCAAACGCATGCACGTCGAAGCCAAACGGGCCGGTCGGGAAAAGGAGTTCTATGTTTTTCATTTAGGCTGGCCGGAGATTTCGGCCCGTTATAACGCCGTAGGCCGCTTTGGGCGTATCTCGGAGGTGGCCTCGCGCATCGCTGGGCAACTCAGCAGCGAAGGCAACTCCGCCGCTTTTCGCGAGTTCGCCTGGCGTTTCGTCAATATCATCGCCCGGGCCCTGATCGAGCTGGGCCGGCGCCCGGACTACCTGCAGATCCAACGCCATGTGGTCAACATCGACGCGCTGTTTATCGAATACGCCCAGCAGTTTTTCGCCAAGACCGACCCGACAGCGTGGGAAGTGATCGTCCAGCTCGAAGGCAAGCTCAACGAGAAGAACATTCCCCGGCATATGGTCGGCCGCGAAAAACGCGTGGTGGCCATCGAGCAATACCTGGCGGCGAAACGAGTCTTTGATCCGGTGCTGGACGGACTGCGTTCGGCGGTGCGCTACGACCGCACCTACTTCGACAAAATCGTCGCCTCGCTGCTGCCGCTGTTGGAGAAACTCACCACCGGCAAGACCGCGCAGTTGCTCGCCCCGAATTACACCGATCTGGACGACCCACGGCCGATCTTCGACTGGATGCAGATCATCCGCAAACGCGGCATCGTCTATGTCGGCCTGGATGCGCTGACCGACGCGGAAGTGGCTGCGGCGGTGGGCAACTCCATGTTCGCCGACCTGGTCTCGGTCGCCGGCCACATCTACAAGCACGGCATCGACCATGGCTTGCCTGGCGCAGGCAGCAGCGTCGACAAGCTACCGATCAACCTGCACGCCGATGAGTTCAACGAGTTGATGGGCGATGAGTTCATTCCGCTGATCAACAAGGGCGGTGGCGCGGGCATCCAGGTGACGGCGTACACCCAAACCCTCAGCGATATCGAGGCACGCATCGGCAACCGGGCCAAAGCCGGCCAGGTCATCGGTAACTTCAACACCCTGCAGATGCTTAGAGTGCGCGAAACCGCTACCGCAGAGCTGCTCACCCAACAGTTGCCCAAGATCAACGTACTGACGAAAACCCTGGTCTCGGGGGCCACCGACACCTCCGACCCGGAGGCCAGCACGGACTTCACGTCGTCCTCCCAAGACCGAGTCAGTAGCACCGGCGTGCCGCTGATCGAGCCGGCTCACATCGTCAGCTTGCCCAAGGGGCAAATGTTCTCCTTCCAGGTGGGCGGACAGCTCTGGAAAGTCCGTATGCCACTGCCCAAGCCTTCGCCCGACGATGCCATGCCCAAGGATCTGCAGGAACTGACTCAGCGGATGCGCGCCAGCTACAACGAGCAAGCGGGACACTGGTGGAGTGCCAGTGGCGGCGGCCCGACGCTCGACTTTGATCCGGATCGCGTCACCGCACCCCGTACCTCCCCAGCGGTGAATGCGAGTGCGCCCGCTCAGGAGGCCCCGTGACGATGTCAGCCCAGCCGCGCGCCTCGCGGAGTTAAGGAGGATGACTTCAGTGCAAACCCCTCCATCGCAACCGATCCAGCGCCCTGGGCTAATCGTTTCGGCAATTGGTCTGGTCCTGCGCCTCATCGGTTTGCTGATCGCCTCGTTGCTGTTCTCGATCCTGATCGAGTGGGCCGGTTTGTTGCTGTTCTGGGGCGATCAAGGCTGGCGACACAGTCAGGCGATGCTGACCAGCGAACTGGGCTGGCTCAGTGAGCACTTCACATACTCACTCATTATCCAACAGCCTGGGCAGACGGTTGTCCAGTGGCTGGATTTGCTCCATCAGTGGTTGTTGGTCAAGACCGGTTTTGCGGACTTTGCCCAGCAGGCGCGCATGTCGAGCCAGGGCAAGGGTTTCTGGAGCGAGATCAATCAGCTGTATGTGAGCATGGAGGATTTTGTACTGGCGGCGGTATATGTCAGCTTCACCTTTGTGGTGCGCCTGACCATTTTGGCCTTGGCGACTCCCTTGTTTCTACTGGCCATGTTCACCGGTTTCATCGATGGTCTGATGCGCCGCGACCTGCGTAAATTCGGCGCTGGGCGCGAAAGCAGCTTTGTCTATCACCGGGCCAAGCGAGCGGTCATCCCACTGCTGATCGTGCCCTGGATCCTTTACCTGTCCCTGCCCTTTTCACTCAACCCCATGGCGGTATTTCTGCCTTGCGCCGTGATGCTCGGGGTGGCCATGGCCATAACAGCGGCGACGTTCAAAAAATATCTCTGAATGCGACACGAATGCTTATCTGCACAAGTGTTCAGGAGGCCAGCTCATGAGAGGCCCAAGCTCCCGGCCGTAAGGAGCCGCCAGTCCCGCGGTAGTGGACAACCTTCACCTGTAGCAGGGGCCTTGCTCCCTGATAACACTCAACGTCCATCGCGGGATGACGTGGGGAAAGTTTCAAGCGTTTGGCTTCGAGAGGAGTTTGATCATGGCATTGGTGGGTAGACGAGTTGGGCGCAATTTTGGCTATGGCCGACAACTGAGTTATGCCGGACCGCAAGCATTGCGCGACTTTTTTGGCGGAGGGCATTACGCCACGGTCAAGGCGCACAGTGTTCGCTGGCAGGCATTTGTCCGCTGGTGTCGTTCGGAGGATGGGCCGGGATTTAACGATGCTCGACAGATAGATCGGCAGACCTTGCTGGACTACGCAGAGTATCTGCGCCAACACGTTGAACAAGGCGCTATCGGCATCGCGACCGCGCAAAATCGGTTGTCCAGCGTGAACCGGACGATGGCGGCGCTTCGCGGCGATCAGTCCGTGAAGGTGCCAAGTCCGAGTATGGCATTGGGAATGCGGCGCACCAGTGTTCGTCGCTCGGTGCCGCAAGGCCAAGACCACGAACATGTGAAGCGGATCGTCGACGTGCTCTGCGAACACCAAATGCGGCGCGCGGCGGCCATCGTTCAGTTGGCGAGAGCCACCGGCATGCGCTTGCGCGAGGCCATTTTTGGCCGACCTACCGCGCCTAAAACATGAGACCGAACACTACGGCAAAATCAACATCCGAGATGGCATCCAAGGTGGACGTTCACGTGCGTCGGCGCTTCGTTGGATTACGGTAAATGATCCTATTCGTGACGCGCTGAAATTTGCCGAACAGGTTTCGCCCAACGGTAGCCGCAATCTGCTTGCACCGAACGAAAGCTATGTCGATTTACAACGGCAAATCGTCCACCCCGCACGAGAGATCCTCCATTCGCACAACCTCAAAGGCTTCCACGAGCTTCGGGTCGCCTATGCGTGCGAACGCTATGAGCAGATCACTCATCATCTCGCGCCCATCAACGGTGGCCGTTGCTACCAGCTCGACCGACGCCTAGATCAGGATACCCGAGTGCAGGTCAGCTACGAGTTGGGACTCGGCCGTATCGACCTGTTATCGACTTACATTGGTGGTCGAACATGAGCAAGCCATTCGATATGGAGCTGTTCCTAGTGAGCGTCCTGATCAGGTCGCACACCACGCGCCAACGCCATATTCATCAGGCGAAGACCATCCAAACAGCAACTGCTGATCGTGCGCCGTGCACCATCAATGTTCGTAGATACGCATCGCCGCGCTGGCTGATACCGAGCAGCCGCTGCTTATTTCCCCGAAAAAAGCGATCCACCGCAACTCGCTTTTCTTACTGAACAACTCCTACCGTTAGCTCGATTCTGTGCCCATACCTACAGGGGCAGAATCATGCCGACTACCGCCTTTCGCTGCGTGTTACTGCTCTCACTGGCCATCGTTCAGGGCAGCAGCTATGCCGCATCCGCCCATGAACAAACTCAGTTCAGTCTGATCCTGCAGCAACTCGACACTATCGAACGCCTTGCGACGCGGGCTGAGGCAGCCAGCACGGATGAACCTGATGCCCGTTACCGCTTCGACTACCCTCGCTTGACCCAAGACATTCAGCACATCCGCCAAGGCGTACAGGGCTACCTTTCCCCTTCCCGCGCCCAACCGCGCGACCCCGCTGAACTGATCGGCGAATACCTCCTCGATACTCCGCCCGCGGAGCCCTCGCCATGAGCATGACTGCCGCTCAGACCGCCGCGTTCCAAAACGTCTCCGGCTTCTCAGCCCAGAGTAGTTCGTCGCTGTGGATCTCCCTGACGCTCGTCCTGGCGTTGCTCTGGTGCACCTGGGTGATGTGGACGGCGTACCGGGGGTGGGCGGCTGGCAGCGTGCGCTTCGGCGCGTTTGGCGGCAGTGCCGCCCGCGTCCTGCTGGTGTTACTGACCCTGATGTTCTTCACCCTGTCCTAACCGAGGAGATCGCCGTCATGTTCAAGTGTTTTGCCCCCCTGAACAACAACCTGCGAGATCGGACCAGCCAACGCCTGATCGGCCTGCTGCTGGTGCTCGGTCCCAGCCTGGCCTTGGCCGAACTACCGACCATGGAAGCCCCCTCCCGCGGTGAAGGCTCCGGCTTGATCGAGACGATCAAGAATTACGCCTATGACGGCGGCATCCTGCTCGGCCTGCTGATCGCCCTGCTCGCTTTCTTGGGCGTGGCCTGGCATTCGCTGACCGTGTATGCCGACGTGCAGAACCAGCGCAAGACTTGGAAGGACCTCGGCGCGGTGGTCGGTATCGGTGCTCTGCTGGTGGTGATCATCATCTGGTTCCTGACCAAGGCTGCCGCGATTTTGTGAGGTCGACATGAACGACACTATCGAATGCCTCGCCGACGGCACCTTGGTCTTTCTGCCGGAGCGGCTTAACCGGGATCCGGCGGTACTGCGCGGCTTGACCAATGATGAGATGTGGCTCGCCTTAGGTACCGGCGCAGTCCTTGGCCTGATGCTGGGCGTCCCCCTGGCGATCGCCACTGCCTCGATTGCCGTGGCACCCACAGGGATGATCGCGGGCATGGCGCTGGTACTCTTGGCCGGTGGCACGCTGCTGCGTCAGGCGAAACGGGCCCGCCCCGAGACCTGGTTATACCGCAAGCTCGAATGGGTCCTGGTCAGTCGCTGGCGCTTGGGCCGTGGGAGCTTGATCCTCCACTCCGGCGCCTGGACGGTTCGTCGCTCGCGTCGACTGCGCCCTGCCCTATCCCGGTGGCAGCCATGAGCCGTTTTCGGAACAAGGTCGATGCCCAACAAGCGCATATCGTCAGCCTACGTCTGGCGGTAGGGGTTCTGGCACTGATCTGTGCCGGGCTCTGGTATGGCTGGCGTTTGGCACCGACCGACCTGACCGTGCATGTCCCCCCCGATTTGCGCTCGGGCAGTACCCGCAAATGGTGGGATGTGCCCCCAGAAAATGTCTATGCCTTTGCCCTGTACATCTTTGGCCAACTCAACCGCTGGCCTTCTGATGGCGAGCACGATTATCGCCGCGCCATCTATGGGCTGCAGTCCTACCTGACCCCCGCCTGCAAGACCTTCCTCGACGGTGACTATGAATATCGCAAGGCCGCCGGCGAGCTGCGTCAGCGCGTGCGCGGGGTCTATGAAGTACTCGGTCGCGGCTACAGCGAGGATCCGGCCTTAAGAGTCAAGCAACTCGACCACGACAGCTGGCTGGTCAAGCTCGACCTCAATGCCGATGAGTATTACGCCGCCGAACCGGTGAAACGGGTGGTGGTGCGTTACCCCTTGCGCGTGGTGCGTTTTGACCTTGATCCCGAACGCAACAAGTGGGGGTTGGCGCTGGATTGTTACCAGGGCACACCGCAAAAACTCTCCCTGCCCGGAGGTGAGCCATGAAGCGAATGTTAGTGATCGGGCCAGTCATGGTCTTGGCGATGTACGGGAGCCTGGCTCAGGCCGTCGAGCTGATGCGTTGGGAGCGCCTGCCCCTCGCCGTCCCGTTGGTGATCGATCAGGAACGGGTGGTCTTTATCGACGAGGCTGTTCGCGTCGGCCTGCCCTCAACGCTGACCGGTAAACTGCGTGTGCAATCCATTGGTGGCACGCTGTACCTCCGAGCGTCGGAAGCGATTGCACCGACCCGATTACAACTGCAATCGGTGGCGACGGGCGAGATCATCCTGCTGGATATCGCGGCCACTTCTGGCGATCAAGCGCTGGAGCCCGTGCGGATCCTCAGAAACGCTGAGGTGCAAGTCACCGAGGGGGAACCTAGCACCGCCCCCATTGCAGAACACACGCCGATCCCGGTCGCCTTGACCCGCTATGCCGCACAAAGTCTGTACGCGCCGCTGCGCACCGTGGAGTCTCTGCCCGGCGTACGGCAGGTTCCGCTCAAGCGGCGCAGCGCACTGCCGACCCTGCTGCCGAGCGAAAACGTGTCCAGCACGCCCCTCGCTGCGTGGCGACTCGGGGATTACTGGGTGACGGCGGTGAAGCTGCGCAACCGGGGTGCCGAGACGGTACAACTCGATCCGCGCCGGCTGCAGGCGCAGCTGCTTGCCGCGTCCTTCCAGCATGCCTTCCTCGGTCCGGTCGGCAGTGCGGAGGACACCACGGTCGCCTACCTCATCACCCGCGGCGCGGGCCTCGAACACGCCATTCTGTTGCCCCCACCCGCTACGCGAGGTGATGACAATGAAAGCTAATGCGCTGCTCAAGTGGCTGGTACCGGGTGCGCTGCTGGCCGTGGTGCTGATCATCCTGAAAACCTGGGTCGCGGGAGGTACCACCCCTTCTCCAGAAAGCGCGGTTGATCAGGGCAACCTCCAACTGTCCGCCGAACAGGCCAAGTCGTTGGGCATCGCGGGCGACACCCCGCGCGACACGGTGGCCACCCTGGTCGGCCAGGTCAAGGCGATGCGCAGCGACATGCTCAGCCTGAAGAAGAACAATGACTCGTTGCAGACGGAAAACAACCGTCTGCGGGAACGAGAAAACAGTGTTGACTCGCGTATCCAAGCCACTCTCGGCAGCATCACCCAGCAGGTCGACGAAGGCCGCCGACAAGCCAACGGCACTCGACTCAAAGCGGAACAAGATAGCCGTCAGGCTCGCGGGCTGCTGACCCAACTGCAGGCGCAGTTGTCCGACCTGACCAGCAAAGACCAGGATCTACCGGTCGGGTTGGGGCTGCAGCCGGGGGATGGGGAGCAGTTCGATGGGCATCGTCCGGCCAGTGAGACGATGCAGTGGATTGAGCCCTCGGATACGCTGCCCGCCGACACCAACAACAAAACCAAGACCGCCTCCGCGCTGAGTCTGCCCAACGCCTTTAACGCGCTGGAAGGTCTGAACGACAATGCTATTGATCGCAGTCAGAAACAGTTGCGCGCAGTTGCCAAGGGTGAGCGTGATCTGGCACGTTCCGTCGAGCGTAACGAAGGTGCAAAACCGATCTACACCATTCCCGAAAACGCTACATTGATGGGCTCAGTCGCCATGACCGCGCTGATCGGCCGGGTCCCGGTGGACGGCACGGTGAATGACCCCTACCCCTTCAAGGTGCTGGTCGGCCCCGAGAACCTGACCGCCAACGGCATCGACCTGCCGGAGGTAGCCGGTGCCGTGATGAGTGGCACGGCGTCCGGTGACTGGACGCTGTCCTGTGTACGCGGGCAAGTCGAGTCGATCACCTTTGTCTTCACCGATGGCACTATCCGCACCGTGCCCCAGCCGCAGGCAGTGGCCAGCCGCAACGCCTCCACCCCCCAGAGCACGAACACCGATAAAATCCGCGGAGGGCTCGGCTACCTGTCCGATCCGTATGGCATCCCTTGCATCGCCGGCGAACGCCGCTCAAATGCCCAGCAGTACCTCGGCAGTCAGAGCCTGATCACCGCCGCCGGTGCGGGGGTCGCTACCCTGCTCGGGAATGAGCGAAACAACACCAGCGTGCTCAATTCGGGCG
>Ga0302169_10000506_pt1 | contig 12073 bp, 11 predicted proteins | sample I_Fen_N1_3_FD_193493 | JGI IMG/M metagenome (GOLD analysis project Ga0302169, IMG submission 193493) | Peat permafrost microbial communities from Stordalen Mire near Abisko, Sweden - I_Fen_N1_3 | ecosystem: Environmental > Terrestrial > Soil > Wetlands > Permafrost | place: Sweden: Abisko...
TCACCGAGGCGCCGAGCAGCGACCACACGCAAGACCACCACGAATTCCACGGCAAGCACCAGACGGGCATCGTCACTCCGCGCCCGGCGTCCGGCATGCTGGTGTCGTTCGATGTGCTGGCCAGCGACCGCGAAGACCTGGAGCGACTGTTTCGCACCCTCAATGATCGCATCGCGTTTTTGATGAAAGGCGGTCCGGTCACCCAGGTCGATCCGAAGTTGCCGCCGGTAGACTCAGGCATTCTCGGCCCGATTGTGACCCCGGATAACCTGACCATCACCGTGTCGGTCGGTGCCTCGTTGTTCGATGAACGCTTTGGTCTGGCCCACGCCAAACCCAAGCGCCTGATCCGCATGGTCGGTTTTCCCAACGATGCCTTGGAGGCCGACTGCTGCCATGGCGACCTGAGCCTGCAGTTCTGCTCCAACACCACCGACACCAACATCCACGCCTTGCGCGACATCGTCAAAAACCTTCCGGACCTGCTGCTGGTGCGTTGGAAACAGGAAGGCAGCGTGCCGCCCCAGGCCCCCGCACAACCCGGCGTGCCGGCGCAGAGCGCGCGCAACTTCCTGGGCTTTCGTGACGGCTCGGCCAACCCCGATTCCAACAATGCCAACACCATGGACAGCATCGTCTGGGTTCAACCCGGCAGCGACGAGCCGGCCTGGGCCGCCAACGGCAGCTATCAGGCGGTGCGGATCATCCGCAACTTCGTCGAGCGCTGGGACCGCACACCGTTGCAGGAACAGGAAAGCATTCTCGGCCGGGTCAAGAGCAGCGGCGCGCCCATGGGCGGTACCCATGAGTCGCAGGTGCCGGACTACAGCAAGGACCCGCACGGCAAGTTGACCAGACTCGACGCGCATATCCGCCTGGCCAACCCGCGCACCGCCGCGACCCAGGCCAACCTGATCCTGCGTCGGCCGTTCAACTACTCCAATGGCATGAACAAGAACGGCCAGTTGGACATGGGCTTGCTGTTCATCTGCTATCAGGCCGACCTGGAGAAAGGCTTTATCACCGTGCAAACCCGACTTAACGGCGAGCCGCTGGAGGAGTACCTGAAGCCGGTCGGTGGCGGCTACTTCTTCACCCTGCCCGGTGTCACCGGCGACCAGGATTTCATCGGTCGCTCACTGCTTGCCGCCACACATCCAACAACCGCGTAACCATCCCCCAACACGGAACCGTCCCATGAAACAGTCGCCACTCGCGTTACTGCTGACCCTAGGCTTGCTGACCACCCCGCTTGCGGCTTCCGCGGCGACTGCGCCACTGGCGTTGGTGCAGCCGATTTCGGACTACAAGATCTACGTCACCGAACAACTGGATGAACTGGCCAGCCACACCCGGCAGTTCACCGAGGCGGTGAAAAAAGGTGATCTGGCCACCGCGAAAAAACTCTATGCGCCGACCCGGGTTTACTACGAGTCGATCGAACCGATTGCCGAACTGTTCAGTGACCTCGACGCGTCCATCGACTCCCGCGTCGATGACCACGAAAAAGGCGTGAAAGCTGAAGACTTCACCGGGTTCCACCGCATCGAATTCGCGCTGTTTTCGGAAAACAGCACCCAGGGCCTGGGCGAACTGGCGGACGGTCTGAACAAAGACGTCGAAGACCTGCAAACCCGCGTCGCCGGCCTGACGTTCCCGCCGGAAAAAGTCGTCGGGGGTGCCGCTGCGCTGCTGGAAGAAGTGGCCGCCACCAAGATCTCCGGCGAAGAAGATCGCTACAGCCACACCGACCTCTATGACTTCCAGGGCAACATCGACGGCGCGAAGAAAATCGTCGACCTGTTCCGCCCGCAAATCGAAAAACAGGACGCGGCATTCATCGCCAAAGTCGACAAGAACTTTGCCACGGTGAACAGGATTCTGGCCAAGTACAAAACCACGGACGGCGGTTTCGAGACTTACGACAAGGTGAAGGAAAACGACCGCAAGGCGCTGGTCGGGCCGGTGAATACCCTGGCAGAGGATCTATCGACCTTGCGTGGAAAACTGGGTCTGAACTGAGTGTCGTAGCGACTGGAAGCGCCTCATCGCGAGCAAGCTCGCTCCCACGGAGTTTTGAGTCGAACCCCAATCACGTGATCGACATTCAACCCTGTGGGAGCGGGCTTGCCCGCGATGGCGTCAGCCGCCGCGCTACCGTTTTTACAGGATACGGTAGAGTAAGCGCTCAATACGCACCCGGCTCACACGCTTGAGAAACTTCGCCACTCCGGTCGGGTAATCCGGCAAGGTTTGCAGGTCCTGGAAGCGCTCGATACGCCGGGTGTGCTGGAAAATCTGCGCCAGTTCCATGCGCCGTGGTGCCTGCAACTCGCCTTTCGGATCATCGATCAGCAAGCCGTTTTCCAGATCGAGACGAAACGCCCGAGGGTTGAGGTTGTTGCCGGTCAGCAAGGTGTAGCGCTGATCGATCCACATGCCCTTGAGGTGATAGGTGTTATCGCCGTCCAGCCACAGGTGCAGGTTCAACTGGCCACTGTCGATGTTGCGTTGATGGCGCTTGGCGAACCGGCGCAGGCTGATTTCGTAAAGGTACGGCAGCGCCGAAATCACTTTGAACGGCTCGCTCGGCGGAATATAGAAGTCGTTGGCGGTCTTGTCGCCGACCACAATGTCGATCTTCACCCCACGCGCCAATGCCCGGTTGACCTCCCGAATCACCGCCAATGGCAGATTGAAATACGGTGTGCAGATGGTCAGGTGCTGCTGGGCGCTGGCGATCAGTTCGCAAATCACCCGGTTCAACGGGTTGTTCTTGCCGACGCCGAGCAAGGGGCTGACCGACAGGCCGGTCTTGTCCGTGGTGCCCTGTGTCGTGTCGTACACCGCATGCTTGAGTCGGCTGCGCAGGTCGCCGATGTCATTGCGCAGGCTGCGGGTGGTCGGCAGGTTCGGCAGATCCAGGCGATGCACGGCCTTGGAAGCCACCAGGCCGTGTTGAACCAGATGCTGCATCGAATCGGCCAGGTCACGGTTCTGCAACAGGTGATAACGGTCGTAGCGGTACTTGTCGAATTTGTGCAGGTAGACGTTGTTCAGGCTCGCACCGCTGTAGATCACGCAGTCATCGATCACGAAACCCTTCAGATGCAGCACGCCGAACAGTTCGCGAGTCTGCACCGGCACACCGTACACCGGCACTTCACTGGCGTGGGTGCGGGTCATTTCCTGATACCAGGCCGAGTTGCCCGGTTGCTTGCCGGCGCCGATCAGGCCGCGCTGGGCGCGCAACCAGTCGACGACAACCACCACGTCCAGTTCCGGACGCGCCTGTTTGGCGGCGTGCAAGGCATCGAGAATTTCCTGACCGGCCTCATCCTGTTGCAGGTACAGCGCAACGATGTAAATACGCCGGGTTGCACTGGCGATTTTTTCCAGCAGGCAACGGCGGAATTCGGCAGCGCCAGAGAGGAAGGTGACGGCATCGGCGGTCAGCGGAAAACTGCGCAGTTTGGGCAGCAGAGAGCGTTTGAAAAGCGACGGCATAGGGCTCGCAGTGGGTCGAATCCAAAGAGGTTGAGAGCTTACACCATGGATCGGTTCGGGTCTTGTGGCTGTCTGTCCTGACGTCATCGAAGGCCAGCCAGCGATGCCGATTTGTTCACTGGCGAAAATAATAATTGACCATGGAGAACGATCGTTCTACTGTTCGATCCATGAACGAAATCACAAGCAACGACACACGCGACATCATTCTGGACGTCACCGAAAAGCTGATCTACAAAAGTGGCATCGCCGCCACTGGCATGGATCTTCTGGTGAAGACCGCCGGCGTCTCCAGAAAGAGCGTCTACCGCTACTTCGCCAACAAGGAGGCGCTGACCGTCGCCGCCCTGCAACGCCGGGATCAGCGCTGGATGCACTGGTACAGGAGTGCGGTCGACCAGGCCGATACTCCAGCGGACCGGCTGCTCAATCTGTTTACCGTGCTCAAGTCCTGGTTCTGTTCCGAAGGCTTTCGCGGTTGTGCGTTCATCAATACCAGCGGTGAGACCGGTGATCCGCAAGACCCGGTTCGCCTGGTCGCCAAAGACCACAAACAGAAGCTGCTCGACTACGTGTGCGAGCTGTGTACCGAATATGGCGCCGAAGATCCGCAGACGCTGGCCAAGCAGTTGCTGATCCTGATTGACGGGGCCATTACCGTCGCACTTGTCATGGGTGACTACAGTGCCGCCGATCATGCGCAATGTGTGGCGCGCAAGTTATTGGTGCTGTAACTGCGTGATCAAGACCGACAACGTTGTTGAACGTTCATTTGATACGGAGATATCCAATGTCTAACGCTGAAGTTCGTCCGCCATTGCCGCCCTTTACCCGTGAATCCGCCATCGAAAAAGTCCGCCTGGCCGAAGACGGCTGGAACTCCCGCGATCCGCAGCGTGTGTCGCTGGCCTACACCCTGGACACCCAATGGCGAAACCGCGCCGAGTTCGCCCACAACCGCGAAGAGGCCAAAGCCTTCCTGACCCGTAAATGGGCCAAGGAACTGGACTATCGCCTGATCAAGGAACTCTGGGCGTTCACTGACAACCGCATCGCCGTGCGTTATGCCTATGAATGGCACGACGATTCGGGCAACTGGTTCCGTTCCTACGGCAACGAAAACTGGGAGTTCAATGAAGACGGTCTGATGGCCCGGCGCTTCGCCTGCATCAACGACCTGCCGATCAAGGAAAGCGAGCGCAAGTTCCGCTGGCCGCTGGGTCGCCGCCCGGATGATCACCCGGGCTTGTCCGACCTGGGCTTGTAACACTGGCCCCTGGCAGGCGCTGGCAAGCCAGTACCTGCCGGGGTTGAGGTGCTCAGGCGACCGCTGCGGTCTGCCGGGACAATGCTTCGGCCTCCAACGCCCTTACCAGTGGTAATACCCGCTGGCCGAAATACTCCACTTCTTCCTGAAAGTGCAGAAACCCCGCCAGTACCAGATCCACGCCCACCGCTTTGAGCGCCACGATTCGCTCGGCGATCTGTTGTGGCGTGCCGATCAGATTGGTCTTGAAACCATCGTTGTATTGCACCAGATCCTCAAACGTCGATTTCGCCCAGTTGCCCTCGCCCTCCGGCGATGCCCGGCCGGCTTGCTTCGCCGCGTCGCCGAAGGCATTCACCGCCTCCGGGTCGGCCTGATCGATGATCTGTGCCAGCACCTCCCGCGCCTCCTCTTCGGTGTCGCGGGCGATCACGAATGCGTTCACCCCGATCTTGACTGAATGATTGTTCGCCGCGGCCTTGGCGCGAATGTCATCGACCTGGGCCTTGATGCCTTCCGGGGTGTTGCCGTTGGTGAAATACCAGTCCGACACCCGCGCGGCCATGTCCCGCGCGGCACGGGAACTGCCACCCTGGAAGATTTCCGGACGCCCCAGGGGTTTGGGTTTGAGGCTGTAGTTATCGAAGCGGTAGAAGTCGCCGCGAAAGGTGAAGTTGTCCTGGGTCCAGATGCCTTTGAGTGATCGGATGAACTCTTCGGAGCGGCGATAGCGCTCATCGTGTTCCAGCCAGTGTTCGCCGATGGCCTGGAACTCGCCCTTGAACCAGCCGCTGACGACATTGATCGCCACCCGGCCGTTGGTGAGTTGATCGATGGTAGCCAGTTGCTTGGCCGCCAGCGCCGGTTGCCAAGGGCCCGGCAGGATCGCCGCGATGACTTTGAGCTTGGTCGTTGCCGCCAGCAGTGCATGGCTGAAGGCGACTGATTCATGCTGGTATTCGGCGCCGTAACCGGCGGTGAAACGAATCTGTGTCAGGGCATATTCGAACCCCGCTTCTTCTGCCAGCTGTGCCAGCTTGCGGTTGTAGTCGATACCCCAGTGGGTACGTTGCTCGATCTTGCTGACCACCAGCCCACCGCTGACGTTCGGCACCCAGTAGGCAAATTTCACGGCTTGCTGACTCATTGGCGTTTCCTCGGGACATTAGGGTATGTCCTGGGGCATGAGCAGCAAGCGTGCCAGCCCTGAAGTGAGCACTGTGGCGAGGGAGCTCGCTCCCGCTGGGCTGCGCAGCGGCACCGGATTTCGGCGAGCGCTGCGCACTCAAGCGGGAGCAGGCTCCCCCGTCACAAAAACCGCCTCACCCGGACAATTTGCTGATGCACTGTTGGCCCGGCAACAGTTGAAACCACCGCCAACTCAAGGGCGCCCAGTAAATCCGCACAGGACGGGTCCGGCATGGACCCTGCAACCGTCCCTGGCAGACGCAATGCTTTTTCTGCCCAGCCAAGGAGTTGTCCCATGACCGAACACCAGGTAATCAACCCGCTGTCCACCGGCGCCGACTATCAAACCCTCGCCGCGAAGTACCGACCGATTTTCCAGCGCATTGCCGACGGCGCCCTCGAACGCGAACAGTCGCGCACCCTGCCCTATGAGCCGATTCAATGGCTAAAGGACGCCGGATTCGGCGCAGTGCGGGTGCCGATTGAATACGGCGGCGGTGGCGCTTCGGTGCCGCAGTTGTTTGAGTTGCTGATCGAACTGGCCGAAGCCGACTCCAACGTTCCCCAGGCACTGCGCGGCCACTTCGCCTTTGTCGAGGATCGTCTCAACGCCCCCTACGGCCCGTCGCGGGATATCTGGTTCAAACGCTTCGTCGAGGGAGACATCGTCGGTTGCGCCTGGACTGAAATCGGTGCCGTCGAGGTTGGCGATGTCGTGACCAAAGTCACGCCCCATGGCGATCAATGGCGGCTCAACGGTGAGAAGTTCTACAGCACCGGCAGCCTGTTCTCCGACTGGATTGACGTCTACGCCCAGCGCAGCGACACCGGTGGCGACGTGATTGCCGCCGTGCGCACGCGCCAGCCGGGCATCGTGCAGAGCGACGACTGGGACGGCTTCGGCCAACGCACCACGGGCAGCGGAACATCGCGCTTTGTCGATGCCGAGGTGGACGCCGAGAACATCATCGATTTCGCGACCCGCTTCAAATACCAGACTGCGTTCTATCAGCTCGTACTCCTGGCCACCCTGGCAGGCATCGGCCGTGCGGCATTGCGTGATGTTTCGCGTCATGTGCGCGAACGCCAGCGCATCTACAGCCATGGCAACGCACAGCGTGTCAGCGATGACCCGCAGGTCCAGCAAGTGGTCGGCAATATTGCCGCGTGGGTGTATGCCGCCGAAGCCAGCGCCTTGAGAGCCGCGCAACCCGCGCAGGAGGCCTACCTGGCGCGTTTCGCCGGTGACGACGAACGGGAAACGGCGGCGAATGTGGCTGCGGAAATCGAATCGGCGAAGGCGCAAGTGGTGGTCACGGAGCTGATCCAACGGGCGACCACCGAGCTTTTCAATGCGTTGGGGGCTTCGGATATTCGCCAGGGCAAATCGCTCGACCGGCATTGGCGCAATGCGCGGACCGTGTCGTCGCATAATCCGCTGATCTACAAGGCACGGATTGTCGGGGACTGGACGATCAACGGAACCGAGCCACCGTTTGTGTGGCAGATCGGTAATGGGCCGCAGCTTAAATGATCTGTCGCCATCGTCGGAACGCCGCCCGGAGCGAGCTCGCTCCCACAGGGTAAGGCCAGGCGGGTCGCCGCCAAAGGTGGATGTGGGTAAGATGTGAGCCCTCCCCGCATTCCACCTTTGGCACCTCGCCGAATAAGCCGATTCCATGCCTTTCGAACTCAGCGTTGACCTCACCACCCTGGCCATTCTCGCCCTTGTCGCCTTTGTCGCCGGCTTCATCGACGCCATTGCCGGCGGTGGTGGCCTGTTGACCACCCCGGCCTTGCTGACCGCAGGCCTGCCACCGCACCTGGTCCTGGGCACCAACAAGCTCAGCTCGACCTTCGGCTCCGCCACCGCCAGCTTTACCTTCTACCGCCGCAAGCTGTTCCATCCCAGGCAGTGGACTCACGCCATCGTCGGCACGCTGGTCGGCGCCCTGAGCGGTGCCGTGGTCGCCCACTACCTGCCGGCCGAATGGCTGAACAAGATGCTTCCGGTGATCGTCTTTGCCTGCGGTGTCTATCTGTTGTTTGGCGGAACGCCGAAAGCCCCGCTGGACAGCGACGCGCCGATCAAGAAAACCTGGCAATCGACCCAAGGCTTCAGCCTCGGCTTCTATGATGGTGTGGCCGGTCCCGGCACCGGGGCGTTCTGGACCGTCAGCAGCCTGCTGCTCTACCCCATCGACCTGGTGAAAGCCAGCGGCGTGGCGCGCAGCATGAACTTCGTCAGCAACGCGGCGGCGCTGTCGATCTTCATTTTTTCCGGTCAGGTGGACTGGGTCATCGGCTTGAGCATGGGCTCGTCATTGATGGTCGGCGCCTTCTTCGGCGCTCGCACCGCCATCAGTGGCGGCGCGAAGTTCATTCGTCCGGTGTTCATCACCGTGGTGTTGGGCCTGACCGTGCGCCTAGCCTGGCAACACTGGTTCAGCGTGGCCTAACCGCCGCGCCACATAGACGTCGATCAGGTAACGGGCAATCGAGCGTGACGCCGGCAACGGCGGCAGCTCGTGCACGTTGAACCACTGGGCGTCTTCAATCTCGTCTTCCTGGCAGACGATCTCGCCGCCCGCGTATTCAGCATGGAAGCCGAGCATCATCGAGTGCGGGAACGGCCAGCACTGGCTGCCCATGTACTGGATGTTCCTGACCTCGATCCGCACCTCTTCGCGAACCTCGCGAATGAGGCAATCCTCGGCTGACTCACCCGGTTCGGCAAAGCCCGCCAGCGTGCTGTAGACGCCGCTGACAAACCGTGGTGAACGCGCCAGCAGGATTTCGTCGCCACGGGTCACCAGCACGATCATGCTCGGCGAGATCCGGGGATAGCTGCGCAGGTCGCACGGCTGGCAATACATCGCCCGCTCGCGCGGCACCTGGCTCATGGCTTGCCCGCAGTTACCGCAATAGCGGTGCTCACGGGCCCAGGTGCCGATCTGCGCGGCGTACGCGAGCACCTTGTACACCGTGTGATCGCCTTCGAGCATGAACGCCCGCAAGCCTTTCCACTGACAGCCCGGGACTTCGCTGTGGCTGCGCAATTCCAACAGATACACCGGCTCGCCATCGAGATGACCGATGCCATGCTCGGCAAGAATCGCCAGGTCCTGGCGCTTGAGCCACTCACGGGGGAACAGCGCGCCATTGTCATCGAACAGAAAGCCTTCGGGGCTGCGCGCCACGGCCCAGCCGCCGGGTTGATCGGTGTCCAGTACTGCAGTGGTCCAGCGTGAAGTCATTTTTCAATCAATCCAGAAATTCGGGTTTCTGTTTGCTCATATGGGCGGCCATGGCCACGCGCAAGTCAGTGGATTGCAACATGGCGGCGTTCCAGGTGGCGACGTATTCCAGGCCATCATCGATGCGGTGATCGCGCATGTAGCTGATCATTTCCTTGGTGCCGGTAACGGCAATCGGCGACTTGCTGGCAATCTCGCGGGCAATGCCCATCACGCCATCAAGCAGGCTGGCGTTGTCGCTGTAAACGCGATTGACCAGGCCCATGCCCCGCGCCTCTTCGGCACCAAAGGTGCGACCAGTGTAAGCCAGTTCGCGCAGCATGCCGTCACCGATGATCCGCGGCAAGCGTTGCAGCGTGCCGACGTCAGCGGCCATGCCGATGTCGATTTCCTTGATCGAGAACTGGGCATCTTCGGCGGCGTAGCGCATGTCGCAAGCAGCGATCAGGTCAATGGCACCGCCCAGGCAGTAGCCTTGAATGGCGGCCAGTACCGGTTTGCGGCAGTTGTCGACGGCATTGAACGACGCTTGCAGATTGAGAATCTTGCGCCGCAACAGGCGCGCGTTGCGGCCGACATCCTTGCCCAGTTCATTGGCTACGCCCGCCAGCATCATCAGGTCGATGCCCGAGGAAAAATGCTTGCCGGCGCCACTGAGGACCACCACTCGCACCTCGTCGGTGTCGTCGATCCACTGGAAGATCTCGACGATTTCGCTCCAGAACGCAGCATTCATCGAGTTGATCTTTTCCGGGCGGTTGATCTGCACATGGGCGATTTTATCGACCAGTTCGACGTTGAATGCTGTGTATTGGGACATGCCAGTGATCCTTTAGCGGGCCAAAAAGAGGCCCGAACTATAACAAGGCAGTGCGGTGGGCAGTAAGGCAGCGGTTCGGCCAAAAGCGGGACCGCATGGGGACATAACCCCTCGATGTGAGCCTTTCTTGCAAAGAACCCCGCAACGGAATGAATAATTGTTCACCCTGCAGTGTTTACCTTGTGACGGGCACTGGCAGAGCAATTCGACGTATTCGGCCTGTTCGATGTCCCGACCCTGATTCCTGTGGAGCATTGTCCATGAATAGCCGTTTTTCAGTGTTCATCGCACCGCTGTTGATTGCCACCGCGCTCACCAGTTCCCTGGCGCTGGCCCACGGCGATGGCGACTCCCCCGCCAAGCCCGAATGCCCTCGAGGCCAGGTTTTAGATAAAAAAACGCAAAAATGCGTCCTGCAAACCAGTAAAGCGCTGTCTGACGCCGACCGCACCGATTACGCTTACCAATTGGCCAAGGACAATCGCTACGAAGAAGCGCTGGCATTGCTGGATACGCTCAAAGACCCCAACACCGCCAAGGCGTTAAACTATCGCGGCTACGCCACGCGTAAACTGGGGCGCACCGACGAAGGTATCGGTTACTACCTGCAATCGGTCAAACTCGACCCGCAGTACGCGAAGGTCCGCGAGTACCTCGGCGAAGCCTATGTGGTCAAAGGCCGGCTGGACCTGGCCCAGGAACAGTTGCAACAGATCAAATCGATTTGCGGCAACAGCGCCTGCGAGGAATACCGGGACCTGGCCGAAGCCATCAACGATTCATCGAAAACCTGACTCCCTGAACGGACGGAGGTCGCCATCGCCAGCAATCAGGCAATACGGGCAGAGCTGAGCCAGCACCTGGCGCGATTGTGGCGCTACGGCCTGCTGCTGTCCCGACAACGGCATGTCGCCGAAGACCTGGTGCAGGCCACTTGCGTGCGCGCACTGGAACGGGCCGGGCAATACGAACCGGGGACGCGGATGGACCGCTGGCTGATGAGCATCCTGCATTCGATCTGGATCAACGAAGTACGCGCGCGGCGGGTGCGTCAGGGGCAAGGGACAGTCGATACCGACACTGCCTTGTCGTTTGACGGAGAGCACGTGGCGCAGACCCATGTGCTGGCGTCGCAGGTCATTCGCCGTGTCGATGCGCTGCCCGAGGCGCAACGGGAAACGGTGTTTCTGGCCTATGTCGAGGGTCTGTCCTATCGCGAGGTCGCCGAAGTGTTGCAAGTCCCCATCGGCACGGTCATGAGTCGCCTGGCAGCGGCCCGGGTGAAACTCGCCGAATACCCGCCGTTGCAATCCGTGCCGAACCCTTCCAGCGGAGAACGTCGATGAACGCGAAACTCTCGGATGAGCAACTGGTGGCGTACCTTGATGACCAGCTCGATACCGAACAGCGGGCACGCATCGACGCGGCCATTGCCGAAGACCCGATGATCGGCCTGCGCCTGCAATGGCTGGATCGCAGCAGCCTGCCGTTCAAGGAAGCGTTCAATCAATTGAATCGGCAGGCCCCCGTGGATCGCCTGCAAGCGATGCTCGACACCTTGCCCTCGCCGGCCCGTCCACCGCTCAGCCGTCGCTGGTTCCTGGCGGCAGCGGCCGGGCTGGTGGCCGGTGGCGTGCTGGCGGATCGCCTGTTCCTGGGCTGGCAGGAAAGTCAGCAAACCAGCAACTGGCGCGGGCTGGTGGCCGACTATATGGCGCTCTACGTGCCGCAGACCCTGGACCATCTACCCAGCGATGAAACCACTCAGCGCGCGCAGTTGCAGACCCTTGATGAACATCTGGGCCTCAAGCTCGCACCCGCGCAGTTGAGCTTGCCCAGGATTGAACTCAAGCGCGCGCAAATCCTTGAATACGATGACGTGCCGATCGCCCAGATCACCTACCTGGACCCGGTCCATGGCCCGCTTGCGCTGTGCATCACCCTTTCCAGCACCGGCAGCCGACATATCGCCCGGGAACGTCGGCACGGGTTGAACATTGTCTATTGGTCGGACATGCACCACGCCTGGATGCT
>Ga0302169_10000507_pt1 | contig 12059 bp, 14 predicted proteins | sample I_Fen_N1_3_FD_193493 | JGI IMG/M metagenome (GOLD analysis project Ga0302169, IMG submission 193493) | Peat permafrost microbial communities from Stordalen Mire near Abisko, Sweden - I_Fen_N1_3 | ecosystem: Environmental > Terrestrial > Soil > Wetlands > Permafrost | place: Sweden: Abisko...
TTCGATGACCCGCTGTTTGTGCGTACCGGTCGTAGCATGGAGCCGTCGGCCCGCGCCGTAGAAATTTTCGCCCTGCTGTCCCCGGCCCTGGACTCGATTTCCACCGCCGTCAGCCGCGCCGCCGAATTCGACCCGGCCACCAGCACCGCCGTGTTCCGCATCGGCCTGTCAGACGACGTCGAGTTCGCCCTGCTCCCCCAACTGCTCAAACGCCTGCGCGCCGAAGCCCCCGGCATCGTGCTCGTCGTGCGCCGTGTCAATTACATCCTGATGCCGGGCCTGCTAGCCTCCGGCGAAATTTCCATCGGCGTCAGCTACACCGCCGACCTCCCGGCCAACGCCAAGCGTAAGGTGCTGCGCCGCAGCCTGCCGAAACTGCTACGCGCCGACAGCGTGCCCGGCGCCCTCAGCCTGGACGACTTCTGCGCCCGCCCTCACGCGCTGGTGTCGTTCGCCGGTGACTTGAGTGGGTTTATCGACGAAGAACTCGAAAAGCTCGACCGCAAACGCCACGTGGTGTTGGCCGTGCCGCAGTTCAACGGCCTGGGCACCCTGCTTGCCGGGACCGACATCGTCGCCATCGTGCCGGACTATGCCGCCGAAGCCCTGACTGCGGCGGGCGGTTTGCGCGCCGAGGATCCGCCACTGCCGGTGCGCTCGTTCGAGTTGCACATGGCATGGCGGGGCTCGCAGGACAATGATCCGGGTGAGCGTTGGTTGCGGTCGCGGATTCAGATGTTTTTTGGCGACCCCGATAGCTTGTAATGGAGTTCCAGTAAATTCCATAAAACTTTTTTATAACAAGCGCTTACTAGTAATTTCAGTCCACTGCCGCCTGTCTAAATCCAATGAATTCCACGACGCATGGGGGCATAACTGGGGGCAAATTTCGGTTCCTTAAAAAGGATGCCCCCACCGATGCCCCCAGATAATGCGGTTGTTTTCAAACGAAAACTCAGCGATGCCTTGATCCGCTCGCTGACCGAACCAGGCAAACACGCCGATGGCGAAGTTCCTGGCCTCTACTTGGAGGTAAGGGCGTCGAGCAAGGTCGGCAAATCCCCTTCCAAGTTCTGGCGCTTGAAGTATCGGCTGCATGGCAAGGAAAACCGCTTCTCAATCGGCGCTTACCCCGAAATCCGCCTGAAAGAAGCGCGCGACATTGCCCGCGGTGCACGCCGCGACGTGGCTAACCATACCGCCCCGCTCAAGGCCAAGACCGCCAAAATCGAGGCGCAACTCCTCAACGAGGTGCGCACTTTTGAGTACGTGGCAAAGCAATGGTTGGCATTCAAGCCTGCCGAACTGGTGACTAAATCCATCTCAGGGTTTAGCGGAGCGCTGAACAACCACATCTTGCCTGCCATTGGTAAAAAACCGGTCACCGAGATCAAGCTGGAGCACATCACCACGATCATTACCGAGCTGCGCCGTCAGCGCACAATGGCGATGGCCCGGCGCGTGCGCACCATCATCCGTGCCGTCCTTGGGTTTGCTGAAGGGCGTGGCTGGGTTGAACGCAACGTAGCGCTCAGCAACATTGAGGAATTGAAGATCCGCCATGTCGTCACCAGCAACCCGGCGATCGAAAGGCCAGCCGATCTAGGCAGGTTTCTTCTGCGTCTGGATGACTGCAACGACGGCAGCGTTGCCTCCACAATGCGCCTGCTGATTATGTTGCCGGTCCGCCCAGGCGAACTGGTGCAGATGCGCTGGGAAGATGTCGACTTGGTGGGCGCCGATTGGCGTTATGTGGTGAGCAAGACCAAGCACCTGGACAAGAGCAAACACATCGTGCCGTTGCCTGAGCAAGCCATGGTTCTGTTACGCGAGCTACATAAAACCCGCGTGGTGGATGACGACGGCAAAGGCTGGGTGTTCGTCTCGCCGGTCTATCCCGGACGCCCCATAAATCCGACCTCCATGCTCAAGTCCTTTCAGCGCATCTGGCCAGAGTACGACATCACAGCCCACGGCTTTCGCACGACCTACAGAACCATTGCCCACGAGCACTTGGGTATTGACCCAATCGTGCTCGAACTGTCGTTATCCCACCGCATGCCAGGTGCGCTTGGAGCTGTGTATGCGCGCGCTCAACTGCTGGTACAGCGCCGGGAGGCGGCTCAGCAATGGGCGAACTACTTAGACCAATTGCGGCAAAACGCGGCGCGAGCGATGGCAGATTGACGATACAGCGAATACAAATCAGGAGATTGGAGCGGGAAACGAGACTCGCATCTGGTGTCCGACCCATTGAAATCTAAGGGTTTTCTTTTCTTGCCGAAGCATGAAAAGACTCAATTCTGGACTTGTTTTTGGGGTGTATCAAGGGCCAAGAAAGAGCGATGCAACGAACGCGGCAATCGAGGGCATTCGAGCAATGGCTGAATGCAACGACAAGGAAATCCATATCCTGCCGGACAAGGCGCGCAGCCACCTGCAACAAGCCCGACCTGCTACTGCTTGACGAACCGGTCAGCGCGCTGGACGTGTCGGTGCAGGCGCGCATTCTTGAGCTGCTTGAAGAGCTTCAGCGTGAGATGGGCATTGCTTACGTACTGGTGTAGCACGACCTGTCGGTGGTCGCCAACTTTGCCCCCCGGGTGCTGGTGCTGCGCCATGGCCCGGTGATTGAGCAGGGGTCGGTGGAGCAGATTTTCAACCATGCTGCCAGCGCGTAAACCCGGGAGTTGATTGAGGCGATACCTGGACGGCATGAGGTCGCCATGGCCGTGGCAGTGTGAGTGGTGGAGCTGAGTATTGGGGCCAGGCGTAGTCAAGATGTTGACGCCGATGCCGAGCTGACCCAGTTGCCGAGATTTCACTGACCCAGTCTGACTCTTCGTGAATCATTGCCTGCGCTCGATTGTTGCAGTTTTGGAGATGGGACAGTCTTGCGTCGGCAATTGGGTCAATCCGGGGTCAGCATCAACAGCTGCCTGCCTATTGCTCTACCTGGATCATCGCAGGAGAGGGGGGAAGCGGCTCAACCTTGAGCAACTGCATCTGCTGGCGATAGTCATCGGTGACCTGGCGTGACTGACTGCTGCTGGTGATGACACGCGGGGTAATCAGCACGATCAGTTCGGTGCGAGCCTTGGACTTGCTGGTAGTACCAAACAACCAGCGCAGGCCGGGGATTTTGCCCAGATAAGGTACCGACGTGCCGCTTTCAGCGTTGTCCTGCTTGATCAGACCTCCCAGCAATACCGTCTGGCCGCTTTGCACCGCTACCTGGGTCGATACTGAACGCGTCGAAATACGCGGGTTGGTTTGCGTGTCGGTGATCGAGCTGGTGTCCGCGTCACTGACCTGTTGCTTGATATCCATATACACCAGGCCGCCCGGGTTGATGCGCGGCACCACGTCGAGAATTACGCCGGTCTGCACATACTCGACGCTGCTCAGGGTGGTGTCAGAGTTGCTGGTGTTGACGGTGGTCTGGTTGATCGGGATGTTGTCACCGACCTGGATCTGCGCCTGCTGGTTGTTCATCACTACCAGCGACGGCGCCGACAGCACCTGGGTGCGGCCATTGGTTTCAAGCGCATGCAAGGCAACCTGCAAATTGTTGCTGACAAACGAGTAGAACAGCGAACTGCTGCCGGCCGCTACCCCGCCGCCGCCCAGGGCGCCCTGGCTGCCGGAGGTATTGGCGACCGTGGTGCTGGAAGAATTACCCGCCAGCCGTCCCAGGTACCACTGCACACCGAGGTCCAGTTCGCCGCTGAGCTTGACCTCGAGAATCCGCGTTTCGATCTGCACTTGCAGCGGTGCATTGTCCAGGCGCTTGATCGCCGATTCGATTTCCTTCCATTGCGCAGGCCGGGTGCGCACCAGCAATTGGTTGCTGCTCTTCTGCGCGGTGATACGCGTGCCGGCGTCGATGCTTTTGGCCGCGTCGCCGGTGCTCTCGGCCTGCTCGCCACCACTGTCGGCTTCGCTGTCGAGGTTCTCGCCGCCCTCCTCCGATTCATCGCTGGCGAGCGGCTGGTTATCGTTCATCCCGCTGCCCATGCTGCCGGTGCTGCTGATGCCGCTGGACGTGCCGCCGCTGCTCAACGAGGACAAGCTGCGCGTTCGCAGGCCCGGCGCGACCTTGGCCGCGGTGTCGTCCTTGATCGCGCCGCTGCCGTAGATCTGGCGCAAATACTTGGCCAGGTCGGTGGCCTTCATGTTGCGCACGTCGTACACGTACATCTGCGGCTCGTTGCCACCGCCTTCGTCGATGGTACGAATCCAGTCGCCGACTTCACTGAGGTACTGCGGCTGCGACGAAATGGCTACCACCGAATTGGTGCGCTCAATCGGCAGAAAACGCACCATGCCCGCCAAAGGCATGCCGCTGTCGGGGCCAAACATCTTTTGCAATTCGGGCATCAGTTCGGCGACTGAAGCGCGTTGCAGGCCGAACACGCCGACAGACATACCCTTGAGCCAATTCACGTCAAAGGTGTCGATAGTGTCCTGGTAGTTGGCCAGCTCCTCCGGCGTGCCGGCCAGGCTCAGCACGTTGCGCGCCGGGTCGACCAGCAGGAACGCGTTTTCACGGGCGAACGGCTTTAGCAGCTTCTGCATCTCGGTGGCCGAGATATAGCGCAGCACAAATAGCCGCGCGGACAACCCGGCGGACGGTTGCGCCACGCTCATCTCCGGCACCAGCTTGCCCGCCACCGCCTGGTTGGCCGGCAGAATTACATAGCGATCACCCTGTTTGATAAGCGCATTATCGGTCCACGACAGCAATGTCTCGAGGATCGACAGCGCCTGTTTTTTATTAACGGGCTTGGACGTGGAGAAACTCACCTCACCCTTCACACCCTGGGCGATGCTGTAGTTCTCGTGCAGCAGGTCACCCATGATGCTATTGATCACCGCCGCAATTGGCTGGTTGCTGAAGTTGAACACAATATCGCCGCTGTCCTGTTCACGCGGCGTGGCCGCAGCGGACGGTGGGCGGATGAACTGTTGATTGCCGCGAATCAGTTGGCGCCGTGGCGGCGTCGCCTGGGCAGTGGGTGTGTCGACCACCGGCTGCTCGCTGCGCGGGTCGACCGGCGGGCGTTGCGAGCCGGTGCCCTGCAAGGCTTCGCGCATCATGTCGCGGTCTTGCTCGAAGGTTTCGGGCGCGGTGGAACAACCCGCCAGCGCAAACGCGGTGACGAGGCAAAGCAAAGGGGTGGCGACGGCGGGCGCGCCTTTGGAACTGGCCATTACGGGGTGGACTCGTGTGGAAGGGAAATCGGCGGTGTGGTCGAAGGCGGCGGCAGGCGCGGCGCATACAGCGCCAGGCGTTGGCTGCGCCCTTGGGATGAGAACTCAGCATGTGTGGCGGTGAGGCTGTCGAGCTTCCAGCCATTGGGCAGCGACTGCCCCTGATGCAGGTTGAGCGGGGGCCCGTCACTGCGTTTGAGCAAGGCAACGCGTAGCTCGCCATTAATCAACACCCCGGTCAGGGTCAAACCACTCAGGCTGGCGGCCTGGGCCTGAGCCACGGCGCGATCCGGGCTGCGATCGGGGCTGAACAGCGGAATTTTCCAGGTCGCCGCCAGGCTGTCCAACGAAGCGCTCGGCGCAGTGGGTGGCTTGAGCTCATCATGGGACTTGCTGCGGGCAGCCTGCTCGGGCAACCAGCTCGGATCATCGGCAATACCGCTGGTGATCGCGGCAATGACCAGCCCCAAGGCCAGCGCCAGTCCGACCAGCCCGCGTTCGAGGCCGCTCATGGCGCGGCCTGCGCTTGCAGATAGCCGCGCACCAGCAGGTGCACCGCCAATTGCCCGGCCGCGCCATTGGCGGGGGCATTTGGCCCACGCCGCACGCTCAGTTCATCCACAAACAGGAACGGCCGCTGATACTCCAGCGCCTGCAAAATCGCTTCCAGGGGTTCGATAGCGCAGTTAAGGGTCAGGCTGACTTTGACCTGGCGATAAGGCTCGGCAGCATCCTGCTCGGGAGTGATCGGCATCCGTTGGCTCAACGCGCAGCCGGCGCCACTGCTGGCGTGGCGGCTGATCAGGTCAGCCATGCGTTGCATCAGGTCCGCAGCCACCGCACTGGGGTCGTCGCCGGGCAGCAAACTTGTGCTGCTGGCGGGATCGTGGCGTGCCTGTTGCAACTGCGCTTGCAGTGTATCGGCCTGGCGCAGCACCCCGGCATAGCGTTGCTGCTGGGTGCGTAGCACGTCGGCCTGGGCATTGAGATCGCGCAGTGGCGCGGCGAACCAGCTGTCGATCAATAGCCAATAGGCGGCGCCAAGCAGCAGCGCGAGGAGGATCAACGCGACGCCACGGCGCTCGCGGTCAGTCAGTGGACGGGCCATCAGCGGCCTCCTGATGAATGTCGGCACGCAGGGAAAAATGGTCTTTAGCGGTTTGCGCATCCGGCTGAATCACTCCTTCGAACCGCGCATTTTCCAGACTGCGGCAACCCTTGATTTGCGTGATGAGGCCGCTGGCCTTGGCGCTTTGCCCGGAAAAGGACAGCTCGGCGTCGCGGGTGATTTCCAATTGCTCCACCCACGTGTCAGCCGGCAGGCACGTGGTCAGCTCGTTGAGCAGCGCCGCCAGGGTCGGTTGCGCGGCCTTGCGCCGGGTCAGGTAATCGGCCGCACCACGGGTATTGGCCAGTTGCTGGCGTACCTGTTGCAACTGCGCCACCTTGGCTTTCTGCGCCTGCACCGTGGTCTGCATCTGCGCCACCAACACTTGGCGGCTGTTGAGCCACAGCAGCATCGCCGCGAACAGCAAGGCGCCACACAGCCAAAGCAGCCCGTGGCGCAGACGCTGCGTATTGCGCGGTGACGACGGACGCAGTGCGGCGGGCAACAGGTTGATGCCCAGGCGAGAGTCGGCGCTGTCGCCCACATCCACACGTTGCGGCTGCAGACCTTGCGCGGCGCAGTCGGCGAGCAGGCTGTCGAGGCGTTCGCGCAGGATCGCTACCAGCGTGACCTGCAGCCACGCGCCGCTGCGCCCCTCCTGGCGCGCGACAAAATACAACTGCGAGGCGTCGAATGGGGTAAGCCGGTCCAGCTCATAGCCGACCACCGCGTGCAGATTACGCGCGGCCGCTACTGGCAATTGCAAGCGCTGCACCAGCACCGCCGAAGGTGGCAGCAACAGTACCGGTGTGGCCTGCACCGGCGATTCGGGCAACGGCGTGCGCAATGGCCAGGTATAAACCTGCTGCGGGATCGCGGGGCGGCACAGCCATGACGGCAGGCAGGCGCGCAGCTCGTTAAGCCACAATTGCCAGCCCAATTGCAGCAAGCTGCCACGCCAGCGTTGGGCAAGCGGCGCGACCAGCGGTTGAAACCGGGCAGTCAGGTATTCGTTCATTCTTGCCACCGGAGTACTCGATACGGTTGTGCGCTGCCTGGCGCGAGGCTTAATAACAACGTGGTTCGCAAACGCGCGTGATAGCCGCCGGGGCGTTCGGCGCGGCTGTCGATCAACAGCACATCACCCGGCGTGGCGCCCACTGCACTCGGACTGCCCAGGTGCAGGGCACGGCGCAGCAGCGGGCTGGCGAAGGCCGCGTCAGGCCGGTCGAGGCCACTCCACAAGGTCACGTCAGGAAGCATCTGGCTGTACAGCGCCAGGGTCATGCCCGGCAGCTGGCGTATTTCTTCGATCACTCGCAGCGGCGCGGCATCGTCCCGTCGGCGTGCTTCCAGGCCTTGCACCATGGCCGCCACTTGTTGCTGGCTGGCGCCACAGGCCTGGGCGAGCCGCGCAAGTTCACTGCCCGGGGCGCTGTTCAAGTCCAGCTTGCCGCGCTCGCTGTAAACGCGGATGTGCAATTGCGCACCGTCAAACTGCAATACGGTTTCGCGCCCATCAGCGACCCAGTATTGGCGTTGCAGCGGGTCGAGCAGCCCTTGCACGGCCAGGTTCAAACCGGCCTCGGCCGCGAATTCGGCGCTGGCGTGCTGGCGATACCACGCGGCCTGGCGACTTTGCAGCTGCACCCAGCCGGCCAGGCCGCCGAGCATCACACTGAGCAACGCCAGTACCCACAACGCCAACAGCAGCGCAACCCCACGCTGATGCTTCATCGCTCGGGCACTCCGCAGGCCAGGTCCAGACGCAGCGCGACCACTTCGGTCAGCCACTGCACACGGCCACTGACGTTGGCCCGGATGCGCACTGCACGCGGCAAGCGTTGCGGCCACGGCCACTGGTCGAGCCAACCGGTCAGTTGGCCCTCCGCGCTGACCCCTTGGTAACTGAAGTTCAACTGCTGGACGTCGCGCATCAGCACCTGCGGCTCGCCCCACGGTGAGTCAGAGGCGTCTTGGTTGAAGTGGGCAAACGTTACCTGCAAGGTGTCGCCATGCAGGGCCAGGGTGTACCGGTTTATGCCGCCGCCCAACTGGCCCGGCAGGCCCGCGACGAACGCCAGGCGCTGCGCCGAACCGAAGAATAGGCCCGGGGTATCACGGTCAAGCGGCTTGATAGCCAGCGGCAGCGCCTGGGCGAGTGATGTGCGCAAAAACTGCTGCGCGGCACGCATTTCATCCAGGCTGACCGTGTAGCGCTGCGCCTTGAGCACCGCGCGATTGGCCCCCAGCAATGCGCCGCCGACCAGGGTCAGCAACACGCCGAGCAGGCTCAGCACAATCATGATCTCAAGCAAGGTGAAGCCCTGCTGACGGCGCTTCAAAAACCGGCCCCTGCCGCACGCAGTTTCAAGGTGCTGAAACTGGCGTGGCGCGGCCCTTCGCTGACCGTGAGGTCGAGGCGAAACAAGTGCGGCTGGCCGATGCGAGTCGGCTGTTGGGCGATGCGCAACTGCCAGGCAATGCCGTCCAGTTCGCCCTGGAGCACGCCATTGGCCAGGGTGCCTGTCGCTTCCTGGTCCATCACGCTCACGGCGGCATGGCTCAGGCGGTCGCTGTGGGCCACTTGCAGCAGCGAGCGCGCGCTCTGGCCGAAGGCGACCAGCAGCACCGTGCTGCAGATCGCCATGAGCGTGAGCGCAGCGAGCATTTCCAGCAACGTAAACCCGGCCTGCTGCTTCATGGCAGCGCCTTGGACTGCACGCTGCCGGTCAGCCAGCCAATATCGATGCGCCAGCGGCGGCTGCCATTGGCCAACAACAGGTTGCCGCCGGTAGAACTGCCATCGGGGTAGAACTCCACCGCCGAGCCTGCGTGTTCAGCGGTGTGCAAGGTGACTTGCAGGTCGGACGGCCAGTGTTTTTTCGGTCGGCCCGGCGCCTGGAAGCTGAGGCTACGCAAGTCGAACAACGTGCTTTGCGTGGTGCCACTGACAATCGCCCGCGCCCGCGTGCTGCGCAACGCCTCGACCATCTGCCCGACGGCCTGGCGCTCTTTGGCGGCGCGCAGGCCTTGTTGCAGGCCAAACCCCACCAAGCCGGCTGCGATGCTGATCAAGACGATCACCACCAGCATTTCCAGCAAGGTAAAACCACGTTGGGCGTTGGCCATGATCAGCGGTTATTCCCAGTTGCCCAGGTCGGCGCTGTAGCCTTCGCCACCGGGTTGGCCGTCCTGGCCGTAGAAGATCAGGTCGAACGCGCCGTGCTCGCCAGGGAAGCGATAGCCGAACGCATGGCCGAATGGGTCCTTGAGGTCGGACGGTTTGGCATACGGCCCGGCCCAGCCCTGCGTGTTACCCGGCTTGTCGACCAGTTGCTGCAGGGACTTGGGCGGCGAGCCGACGTCCAGGCCGTAGCTTTCGATTTTCATGCTCAGGCTGGCCAGTTGCGCCTTGCCCGCGCCGTATTTGCCCTTGTCCACATTGCCGCCGACCTGGCGCACCACGATGGTCGCGACGATGCCCAGCAGCACGATCACGGCGAGCATTTCCAGCAGGGTAAAACCGCCCTGGCGGCGGGCGGGCTTGAATCGGTTTTGGCGCATCGGTTTGCTTCCTTGAGGGTTCATATATTGCTGGTCAGGCTCATCAGCGGCAGCATGATCGCGAGCATGATCACCGCCACCAGCACCGCCATGACCACGGTCAGCGACGGCACCAGCGCGGCGAGCAGGCGGTCGATGCCACGCTTGGCCTCGACGTCGAACACATCGGCGACCTTGAGCAGCATGCTGTCGAGTTCACCGGCCTGTTCGCCGACTTCAATCATTTGCAGCGCCAGGTCGGGCAGCAGCGGCTGCGCCCCAAAGGCACTGGCCAGGGTGCCGCCGCCCTTGACGGATTCGGCGGCCTGGGCGACTTGTGCTTGCAGCGCGCGGTTGGTGCAGACCTGCCGGGCGATCACCAGCGCTTGCAACAGCGCCACGCCGTTACTGAGCAAGGTGCCGAGGGTGCGGGTCAACCGCGCCGCTTCGACCCTTTGCAGCAGCGGGCCAATCACCCGAATGCCGAGCACGCGTCGGTCATAGCGCTCACGGCGCTGGGGGTCACGCAGACGTGCGGCCAGCGCCCAGATCGTTACGATCAACCCGGCGAAAACCGCCAGGCCATAGGCCCCGAGAAACTGGCCGAGCCCGAGGATCACTTCGGTGATCAACGGAATGGGCACGCCCAGATCCTTGAAGATCGGCACGAACTGCGGCACCACATAGGCCAGCAGCAGCGCCAGCGAACCGAGCACGCCGACCACCAGAAAGGCCGGGTAGATCAGTGCATTGATCACTTCACCGCGCAGTAACTGGCTGCGCTCCAGGTAGTCACTGAGCTGGCGCAGGGTGTTTTCCAGGGCGCCGCCCGCCTCGCCCGCGCGCACCATGCTCAGGTACAGCGGCGAGAACTGGCTGCCCTCTTCTTCCAGCGCTTTGGATAACGGCTGGCCGGCTTTTACCTGTTCGCGGATACGCTCGATCAGCGCACGGGTCTGCGGCTGACCGGGTTGCTTGAGCAGAATGCCCAGCGAGCGCTCCAGCGGCTGGCCGGCGCCCAACAGGGTGGCCAGTTGCTGGGTGAAACTAACCAGGGCCGCGCCGTTCAACTGGCCACGGCCAAAGGCATTGCGTAGCCCTCGGGCCCCGGCGACGTCCACCTGCAACACCAGCAGCCCGCGCTTGTGCAGCAGGGCGACGGCGGCATCCTGGTCCTTGGCTTCGAGCGTGCCGTTTTGCGCGGCGCCCTGGCTGTCGAGGGCGCGGTATTTGAACAGGCTCACGTGCCCTCCCCGCGGGTCACGCGCAGTACTTCTTCCAGCGAGGTCACGCCGGCCACGGCCTGGCGCAGGCCCTCTTCATGCAAGGTGCGCAGGCCGCCACGGCGGGCGGCGGCTTCCAGGGTGGCGGCGTCGGCCTGGCGCATCAGCAGGCTGCGCAGCTCTTCATTCATTACCAGCAGCTCGGTGATTGCGCTGCGGCCGTGGTAACCACCGCCCGGCGCATCGGCACGCGGGCGATAGAGCATGATCGGACACGCATCGGTAAAGCGGTCCAGGCCATGCTCGGCGATCAGTTCGGGCGGTGCTTCGAACGCTTCACGGGTCGCCGGGTCGAGGCGGCGCACGAGGCGCTGGGCCAGAATCCCATTGACGGTGGAAGCGATCAGGTAGCTCTCCACGCCCATGTCCAGCAGTCGCGTGATACTCGCCGCCGCACTGTTGGTGTGCAGGGTCGAGAGCACCAGGTGGCCGGTGAGGGACGACTGGATGGCGATGCGGCAGGTTTCCAGGTCACGGATCTCACCGATCATGATCACGTCCGGGTCCTGGCGCACGATCGAGCGCAACGCACCGGCAAAGTCCAGACCGATGGCCGGCTTGACCTGAATCTGGTTGATGCCTTCGAGCTGGTATTCCACCGGGTCTTCGACGGTGATGATCTTGCGCTCGGCGGTATTGAGCCGTGACAGCGCGGTATACAGCGTGGTGGTCTTGCCCGAGCCGGTCGGGCCGGTGACCAGCAAAATGCCGTGGGGCCGCTCCAGCACTTCAAGGAAGGTTTCCAGACGCTGACCATCGAACCCCAGGCTCTGGAAATCGAACTGCACAGTCTGCCGATCAAGCAAGCGCATCACCACCGACTCGCCAAAACTGGTGGGCACCGTGGACACCCGCAAATCGAGTTCCTTGCCCTGGATGCGCAGCATGATCCGCCCGTCCTGAGGCAG
>Ga0302169_10000508_pt1 | contig 12037 bp, 11 predicted proteins | sample I_Fen_N1_3_FD_193493 | JGI IMG/M metagenome (GOLD analysis project Ga0302169, IMG submission 193493) | Peat permafrost microbial communities from Stordalen Mire near Abisko, Sweden - I_Fen_N1_3 | ecosystem: Environmental > Terrestrial > Soil > Wetlands > Permafrost | place: Sweden: Abisko...
CCACCCCGCGTCTCGGGCGAACTGACGCCATCGGTGGACGTCTGTGTGACCTCATAACCACGGATGAAATAGGTAGTAGTGCCCTGGCTCCCTTCTTGTGCAACAACGCCAGCGGCGTTGCGCAGGGCGTCTTCGACACTTGTGGTCTGGCGGTCGTCAATGACCTTACGAGTGATGGTCTTGATCGACTGAGGTGTTTCCTGCAACGCGGTATTGGTCCGCGTGGCGCTGCTTGAGGCGGTTGCTGCGTACTCTTCGGCAATCGGCGCGCCCTCTACTGAAATAGAAGGAAGTATAGTATCGGTAGAACTAGCATAAGCAGCCGCCGCCGGAGCATGGGACGTGACTATCAGATTGCCGTTAGTGTCAATAATTGATTGTAGTGAGGTACCGACGATCGCAGCGGCAACAGCCTGACCGGCATTCAAGTTACCCTTGATAGCCGGTGCGTTGTAGTCGGCGATATTAGCGACATTGACCTGAATGTCCAATCCGCTTTGGCGGCTGATAAGCGATAACGTATTTTGCAATGGGCTGGCAGGCAAATCGTAGTAGGTCTGCTGGGTAATATTAGATGGCGCAGCTGCAGCTATAGACACCTCGGCATAACCAATGTTGGTCAAACCCAGTGATATACCCAGTGCCAACGGTAAAGGTTTGAAACGCTTGTAACCTATTGCATTCCCCATTCTTCACATCCCCGATGAACTACAAAAAATTGTCCTGCCTTAAAGTGCAGTTACTACTAATGTGCAGCCAGAATCGAAAAGTGACAGCGCCGTTACGATATTCTCTATGCAATTTATCTGGCGGTGCCACCGACCAGCAGGTTGTCGATCTTGAGCGTGGGTTGACCCACGCTCACAGGCACGCGCTGGCCTGCTTTACCGCACACGGCCAGGCCGCGATCCAGGCGAAGATCGTTGCCGACCATGCTGATCTGGCGAAGTGTTTCTGGCCCGCTTCCAGTGAGCGTCGCTCCGCGGATAGGCGCGGTCAGTTTGCCGTCCTCGATCAGCCATGCCAGAGCGCTCTGGAAGCAGAACTGGCCGCTGACGATGTCCACTTCACCGCTGCCCAAGTCCTCGAGATAGACACCTCGCTTAACCGAGGCGATGATCTCTTCGGGAGCATACTTGCCGGGTTCCATGAAGGTATTGGTCATTCGAGGCATGGGTAGGTGCGCGTAGGATTGGCGACGACCGTTGCCGGTAGGGCGTTGCTTCATTAGTCGAGCATTTAGGTCGTCCTGCATGTAGTTGCGCAGTACGCCATTCTCGATCAGCGCGGTACGTTGGCCAGGCTCGCCTTCGTCATCGATGTTCAACGACCCACGCGCGCCTTGAACGGTGGCGTCGTCGTAGATGGTGACGCCGGACGCCGCCACTGCCTCCCCCATCTTTGATGAATAGACCGAGCTACCCATACGGTTGAAGTCGCCCTCGAAACCGTGTCCCATTGCTTCGTGGAGCAACATCCCCGGCCATCCGCTTGCCAGAACGACAGGCAGCTCGCCGGAAGGGGCTTGAACTGCTTCCAGGTTCGTCAGCGCCGAGTTGACGATGCGGGTGACTTCGTTCGGCAGCTTATCGGCTTCAAAATGCCAGAACCCATTTCGTCCGCCCAGTCCGCCAGTGGCCGTCTCGCGTTTACCGTTCTGTTGCACGATGACCCGCACAAACATCAGAACGAGCGGCCGGACATCGGCTGCCAGTCGGCCATCGTGACGCATCACCATAATGACTTCGTGGGTGAGCTCCAGTGTCGCCGACACATGGGTTACTCGAGGGTCAGCGTTGCGGGCGTAACGCTCCACCTGCTCAAGCAGTGCCACGTTGGCCGCCGCCGAGGAGGCCGCTAGCGGGTCATGAGTACCGTAGCTAGGGCAGGTAATAATGCGCTGCTGGGGCATACCGATCCGTGCGCTGCTGCCTTTGCCGGCGATGCTGCGTACCGACGCCGCGGCGTTGCTCAGGCGTTTGCGGGTGATTTGCTGTGAGTACGCGAATGCCGTTTGGTCGAGCTCACTGGCGCGCAAGCCGAAGCCCTGGTCGACGCTGAAACTGCCTGCCTTGACTTGGCTGTTTTCCAGCGACCAGCTTTCGCGCCGGATCGACTGAAGATACAGGTCGGCAAAATCTACCTGGTGAGTCATCACCTGATCGAGGGTCTTGCGCAGATCATTGACGTCGATGCCACTGGGCACCAGAAGTTTTTGACTAGCGAGCGCAAGGTTATCGGGGGCGTTGGTTTCGTTCATGAGGTTCTCCATGGCAGCTTATCGTCCGCCTATCTGCATTTTCGAGATGAGCATGGACCCGCTGCTGAAGCTGCCCTGTGTATGGATGTCGCTGCCCACGGCAATGACGTCGCAGAGCATGTCATTGAGGTTGCCGGCAATGGTGATCCCGCTGACTGGATGCACAATCACGCCGTTCTCGACCCAGAACCCTTTGGCCGTGCGCGAGTAGTTGCCGTTGAGCAACTGCGTACCTTCGCCGTTGAGCTGAGTAACGAGCAATCCATCACCAAGGCGTGCCAGCATCGCGTTGAAGTCGTCGTCAGCACGCGTATGCTCGCTGCTCAGGCTCAGGTTGTAAGGACCGCTGGCGTTACCGGTCGACGCCATGCCCAAGCGCCGTCCAGCATAGGTAGACAGAAAGTAGCTTTGCAGAGTGCCGTTTTTGACGACCGCGCGTTGCTGGCCGCAGATTCCATCATCATCAAATGGGACGCTGGCCATTCCGCCCAGAACGAATGGGTCTTCACGCAGACTCAAATGATCCGCCATGATTTGAGTACCCACACGATCTCGCAGATAACTGCTCTGTGTGAACAAGGCGCGTCCGCTGGTGCCGGCAACAATATCGCCTAGCAAACCAATGGCCATGTGCGGGTCAAAAAGCACCCGATATCGGCCGGTCTGCAAGGGACGGTCATTCAAGTAGCCCAAGGCCTTCTTGCCGGCCTTGGTGCCGACTTGTTCCGGGGACTCCAGCAATTCGCTGGACCGAGCCTGACTGGACCAGTAGCCCAGATGACGACTGTTGCCGGAGCCGGCGAGCGCAGTTGCCCCCAAGCTATGACGCGATTGAGCATAGCCGCGGGCGAATCCGTGGCTGTTCGCAAGAAAGCTGTGCATCTGGAAGGCACCGACCGTGGCGCTGTCGCTCTCAACATTGCCGCCTAGGTCGCTGAGTCCTGCTTCGATCCGCTGGGCGATAATTTGAGCCTGTTCAGTCGTGACGTCCCAAGGGTGATAGATCTGCAGGTTCTGAGGGGCGCGGCACATCAACTCGGCGTCGGCCAATCCGGCGCAGGGATCTGCCGCGGTGTGGGTCGCAATGGCGCAGGCAGCCTTGACCATCTCGGCCAGGCTTGTGTTGGAAAAGTCCGTCGATTGTGTGCTGCCTTGGCACTGGCCACGGTAGACCGTTAGATTGACGCTGTTGTGTGCCTCTTCACGTCGTGCCCGCAGTCGGCCCTGACGCATGTTGATGCTCAGGCCCTGGCCGGTGGAAAGCTGGACTTTGGCATCCGTGGCGCCAGCTTTTTTAGCCAGCCCCAGTAGCTGCTCGGCCACGGCAGCGAGCCGGGCCTGTTCGAATGTAAACGACATCTGGTTATCCTGTCTGTGTGTTAGGCCGGGAGATAAAGCGGGGCTTTGAAAAGTAACCGGGTCAGTACCGCCGTGTGCCGACGGTTTAGGGCCTTTGCATTTTCTGGGTACAGGGAATGGAAGGCCTGCTCCTTGAGAAGGAAGTCAGCATTTTCTGCATTCCATTGCTCCCGGTATGCTTGCAACTGATCTTTGCTGAAACCGCCGAGCTCGCGCTCATGGGCCTCGAACCATTTGCTGCGCAGTCCAGGCGTGGTGCGTTCCAGCTTGTTCCAGCCCAGCGCGTTCATGAGTAGATGGACGTTGCACCAACTGGCGGTTTGGAATATCGCGTTCCAGGCCAGGGCATCGCTGCTTTCGGGCAGGGGAGAGGCTTGAGCGAGCAGATTGGCGAGCATACCCTGCAGTTGTCGGTATGGATCCTGCGTTGGGTTTTCCAGTGAGGTGGCCGCTGCACGCAACTGATCCCAGTCAGCAGCACTGGCCAGCTGTTTGTTTGCTGCGCGTGCGCAAAGTGCCAGCCAACGCAGACGCAATTCGTCGAGCTCCGGCTCGTCCAGCAATTCGGTCCATGGGTGAGCTTGGTCGCTCAACCAGTGTTGCAGGAGATGGACTGCTGTTTGGCTGACGTCGGCATTGAGACGCAGGTTGTCTAGTAAGGTGCTGACCTCCTCTTCGCCGCAGGCACCCACAAAGTCCAGCGCCGGTGCAAGATTCGCAGGGAGGCCGGTGACGCGCTCGAAAACGTCCAGATTTTCGCTATGTACCAAGGTCGCGGCGAATGTGCCTTTGCCTTCTATCCAGACTGGTGCGCGGGAGGTACAGATATCGCCTTGATCGGCGTGTTGCTTCATTCGTGCAACAAGAAAGTCGCGCAGTTGAGCATCGCCATAGAATGCGCCCCAGCGCATCGGCGTCTGGCCAACAAGGGACGTGTTGCTCTCGATAGAAGCACCGTTTTCGCTCAGCCATTGTTTGAGTTTGCTCATGGGCTGACTGCCGGACAGACGCGCCAGTTCAGTCTCGCCCTTCAGCAGGATCATTGTGGGAATGCCACGAACGCCATACCGCTCACGGACCGCGGGAAACTCATCGACATCGATCTTGAGTACCGTCAGCAGCTCGCCCGCCTCTTCGGCCAGTCGCTCCAAAGTCGGGGCCAGCGCGCGGCACGGTGCGCACCACGGCGCCCAAAGATCCAGCAGGACTGGCTGATCGGCATTGGCCAGGTATTCGTTCAGCGATGTTTCTGTAGCTGTAAGAGTGGTGTGTGGCATTTGGATCTCCAAAAGAAATCAGGCGTCGACGGAGCGAGCAAGCTCAAGATCAAGATGATGAGAGTGGAAGTCTTCGAGCGACTTTCGATGGGCAACGCTGATGATGGCGCTGCTAGGTAGCTGCTTGATCAGGGTCTGGTAAAGATGTTGTTCGGTCGCAGGATCCAGGGCGCTAGTGGCCTCATCCAAAAAGATGAAGTCGGGGCGATGCAGTAATACCCGTCCGATTGCCAGGCGTTGCTGTTCACCGCCAGAGAGCACGTGCTGCCAGCGATCGGTCTCGGTGAGTGAGCGCGCACGGTTTTCAAGACGGCAGTCGATCAGCACCTGGCGGCACTGAGCATCCGTGAACTGATCTGGTTCTGCGGGGTAGCACAGCGCTGCCTTCAGGGACCCTGCGGGGATGTAGCTCTTCTGCGGAAGGAATATCGAGTGCGCCCCGGACGGCAGCTCGATGGCTCCAACACCGTAGGGCCATAGGCCGGCACAGGCGCGTAACAGTGTGCTCTTGCCACAACCGGAGGCGCCGCGGATAAGCCACCGTTCTCCGGCATTGACCTGCCAGTCTTTCAGGGTCGCCAGTGATTGATGCATTGGGGACTGCAGGGTGAGTTGGCGGCAGCTCAGTGCCATGGTCTCACTCTGCGTGACGCTGATATGGGTTGGTTGGGCCTCGGCTTTGTTGAAGGTCCAGTGAAGATCTCTCAGCCGGTTGGTCCAAGCCATCCATTGAGTGAAGTGCTGGTAGGCCTGCTGGAAGAAGGAAAGGCTATTGGTGAGCATCATGTAAGCACCAATGAGCTTTATCATGTCGCCGTAGGTGATCTTACCCTGAAGCAAAAGTGGCAATGCGAGCAGCGTCGGCAACAGGCTGAATACGTGCGAGAACATGCTTTGCCCGAACATCACCTTAAAGGTGCGAACCAGGATCTGAAGCATATTTTCACGTACGCGAGTGAAGCGCGATTGCAAGCGATCACCTTCACGTACGCCACCTTTATAGAAGGCGATTTGCTCCGCATTCTCACGCAACTGCATTCCAGTGAAGCGAAAGTCGGCTTCGACTGTCTGTTTATGATTGTTGAGCCCGATCAATTGCTTGCCGAGCCAATGGGTAACAGCCAAATGGGCTATGGAATATAGGTAAGCTGCAAACACCATGTACCCAGGGATGGCGAAGTCCATGCCGTACGCGGTGAATCCCAATGTGCCGGACAGTGACCACAGCACCGTGGTGTAGGAAGCGACACTGACTACGACCGAGACCACATTGATAAAAAGTGTGAGCGAGCTGTCCACGAATTCGCGGGTGTCTTCGGCAATACGCTGGTCGGCGTTGCTGAGCAGGTTATCGCGCTCGAACTTGTAGTAGGCCAGACCGCTGGTCCACTGCTCGATCAGGCCTCTGGTGACCCAAGTGCGCCAGCGCAGCTTTAGATAGTCCTGGAAGATCGTCGAGGTGATTGGCAGCAACACCGTGACCAGGCCGTAGCCAAAAGTCAGTAGGAGTAACGGCTGGATCGCCGCCCAATTCAGCTTGATTAACGCATCGGTGGTTTTGCCGTGAACATCGTTGAGGGCAATGTGGGCATAGATAGTGGTAAAGCTGATGGTCAGAATGACGGCAAGCAATGCCAGTGCCTTCCAGCGATCAACGCTACGCCAATATGGGGTCACCAACCCAAGAATACTTGGGCGTTTGGCTACAGGAGGGGGGCTGTTGCTCACTGAAGGTAATCCGATTCAATGGAATTACCTTATATGTGCAACGAAATCGAGAAAGTGACAGTGCGAAGTGAAATCAATTTGCATCCGGGTGCGCAACACGGCGACATTGGTCCAGTGCCTTGGCCATGTACTGGCGCACCATGCTGGCGGACACACCGAGGCGCTCGCCGATTTCGGCGTACGTCAAACCCTCGAGCTGGCTCAGATAGAACGCCTGTCTTGCTCGTTGAGAAAGGCCCTCGAGCGCGTCTTCGATACAATCCAGCTCTTGCATGATCATATGCCTACGCTCGGGAGAAGCGTGGATATCCTCAGGGCGCTGCGAAAGGTAGTAGAGATGGGCGCGTTCCTGCTTTTTCCTACGCCGCACTTCGTAGACAACACGGCTAGCGATGGTAATCAGCATCGATCGAGGTTCGCGAACTTCTTCCAGTCCTGGCATCGCCGCCAGCTGTGTGAAAGTTTCGCTGGCCACGTCCTCAGCGTTTTCACCGCAGCCCAAACGGTAGCGCAGCTTATGCGTCAGCCACTGGTAATCACTACGGAATACATCGTCTAACAGTTCCGATGAGCGAAGTGCTTGCTCAGTCATGATCAATACTACCTGCATACAGGGAATAGATTCACCCTGATCTCAGCAAGAAGTGGGCCATGATTGCCTGACAGGTGGACTTGGGATATCGAAAGCCAGTCCCTTGGCCTCGAATGAGCTTGAGATGAAATATTTCTGCTTTGTTACAATGAGCCAGGCGAAGAAACTTGCGTGGAATTGTAGCTGTGGGCCACAGGTGCAGCGTTGAGGTGACGCTTCATAATGTTACGCAACTGCTCATTGGCCGGAGCGAGTGCACTGTTTATGTGCTCGAAGAAATATTCTTCTTTGGCGATGTATTCCGGATCCTTCGGCAGCCGACTCCACTCTTCTTGAGCCTGGCGCAGCGTTACTTCGGTGAACTGACCGCCTGGTTCCTTGCTTTCGCGCTCTGTGAACCACTGAAAGAGCTCGGTTTCCTTGGCGAAGTCCGAAGCGCGCCAACCACACGCAAACTGCGCGACGATGAACTTGGAGTGAACGCCACGGCCTAGAGTGATACTTTGCCAGTGACTGACAGCAGTCGGAGGTGGCGGAGGAGAAAGGCTGATCAAGCTTTCCAAGACCGTATTCTGGACTGCGCGCATGGCATTGCCGGGTTTTAGCAGTTCGCGCATTCGACTAATCAGTGGCGGCCAGTTATTCCAGCTTTTATCTTGCAGCCACGCACTGCAGGCAGCGGCCCATTCGAGACGAAGGTCATCTACGGCCCGATCGTCGATCATAGCCGTCCAGTTGCAGTTGGGGTTCGCAAACCAGTCCCGCATCGTGTGTGCGGCGACATCGGACGTATCCAAGCCTGGGCGCAAGGCGTCGGCGAGCAGATCAATGTCGTGTTCGCTGGTGAGGTTGAGCATTTCGAGCAACAGCCCTAGATTATAAGGCACCCCGATCATTCGCTCGAAAATTTCAGGATCGGTGTTATGGACCAGTGCTGCGCTGATAGTGCCTTTTCCACCACGCCAGGTGGGTTGCCGCGACACGAGGATGTGGCCAGCCTTGGCGTGCCAGCGGAGACGATTGAAATAGAACTCCGCAAGCTGCGGATCGCCGTAGAACGACGTCCAGGAAAGTGAGGGATTAATGCTGCAAAAAGTTGCATCGGCCATGTAGGCTCCGTCTCGCGCTGACCGTTTCGTCTCGTGCGTTTAACAGCGGTTAATGGGCTATTTCGCGAAGCTTATCATAACGTTTTCGAGCGATCGTATTGGCGGGAACTTGGGAGGCAGCAGTTAGTGCGATGGCCTCCCTAGTCTTTGCAGCACCTGATTACGGAGTGATTGCTTTTGTCACGAAGTCGATCTTCGACAGGCCACCGCGTTGTGCGGTGGCTAGTAAATGCGCGACCCGGTCATAACGTACTTCCTTATCGGCATAAACCCGCAGCGTCGGCGCCGGCACCAGCACTGCACTCTCTGCGACTTTTTGCTGGAGTTGCTGGTCGTCCAGAGGCTCCTTGTTCCATAGAATTGTACCTTCGGCAGTGATCGAGATATCCACGGCCACGTCTTGCTGGACGGCATTGGGGGTGTCCCCTCGCGGCAGATCCACTTTTACCGCGTGGGTGATGACGGGCAGAGTGATGATGAAAATGATCAGCAGCACCAGCATCACGTCAATCAAAGGGGTCATGTTGATGTCGGTGACGAGATCATCATCACCGTCTAGGAATGATCCGGATATGCTCATGATTTAACGGCGCCTCGCATTGCCTGAGGGGTTACGGGTACAGCGCCCTGCTTAGCGGCGAAGGAAGAGGTTGCAGTCAGATTGACGCGTGCACCGGTCAGGAAGAACGCATGCAGATCATGCGCGAAGCGATTAAGTTGGTGGATGACGGCTTTATTGCGTCGAGCCAGGGCGTTGTAGCCAAGCACAGCAGGGATCGCAACGAACAGGCCGAATGCTGTCATGATCAGCGACTCTCCGACCGGGCCTGCGACCTGGGCCAACGAAGCATCGCCGCTGGCACCGATGACGGCCAGCGCGTGGTATATACCCCACACGGTACCGAACAGACCTACGAAAGGTGAGGTGCTGCCGATTGATGCCAGGATCGCCAGGCCTGCCTGCATACGGGCGACGCGGTCGTCCAGAACGTCTTTGAGGCAACGCGTCAACCAGTCGCTAAGGTCGAATCGAGTATGCAGCTCGGAGCTGCGTTCGTATTGGTGGGAGTCAGCGGCGTGACCGGCGATCGAGAGCTCAACGAACGGATTGTCGCATTCAGAGCCCAGTGCCTTTACGCCTTCCTGGAAATTACTTGCCCGCCAGAATAGTGTACGGGCGCGTTGAGTCATTCGTCCCAGCCTTAGCAGTTGGAACGATTTGACTACCAATACGCTCCAGGACATCACAGACATGATCATCAAGATCACCGCGATGCTGCGCGAAACTCCATCGGCTTGAGCCCAAGCCGCAATGATTCCAAATCCCTGCATTTTAAGTTACCTCTAAGTCGTTGATTTCTAGCGAATTAAATGGAAGCTGATGGGTTGTACTGCACGCACGGCCACGGCCCGACCATTTTCGATATAGGGCGTGCAGGAGGCGCCGAGCACCGCCGCGCGGGCCGATGCGTCCAGCTCCCCGTCACCGGAGCTGCGGGCCACGTCCGCCTTGGCGATTTTGCCGTCGGCGTTGACGACCAGGCTGATCAGGGTTTCGCCTTCGATCCTGAGTCGCTTGGCCTTACGCGGATATTCCGGCGATGGCACGCGGCAACCCACGCTGGCGACGTCCTTCGGCCCGGAGGCGGATGGCGACAGGGTTTTCTCAGCGACCGGAGTTGGGAGGGAACTTCGCGTCTGGGGTGGAGCATCCGTCGGCTCTTCCTTCACCATTTCTGCGATCGGTGGCTGTGGGGGCGTCGGCTTCTGTGGCTTTACCGGCTTAGCTAAAGGCTTGATCTTAGGCGGTGTCGGCTTGGATTTCGGTTTGACCTTCGGCGGCTCCGACACGGGCGCGGGAGCTGGAGGCGGCGCGGCAACGGTCCGCTCGGCGGCGTCGCTAGTCAGAACCTGCGGCTCTGGCGGTGGCTGGACGTCTGGCTCCTTGGCCACGAGCTCTGGTTCCGGAGAGGGCGGTGGAAGAATGGTTACCCGAACGCTGGCCGGCGCGGCAGAGGGACTGATGAGGTTGATTTTTTTAGTCGGTGGGCTGGTCAATAGCGCTACCACCAACGCGACATGAAGTATTACTGCCGCTCCGGCAGCGAACACCCAGGCCCGGCGCCCTGTCTTCGCCGAGTTCTCGTAACGCGATTCAGCGGTCCAGGTAGACCGAATTGAATGATTGCCTAAACGGACTTTCAGGCTGGTCATTATTGGACTCTCGTTCAGTGGCTGACCTCACGGGTCTTTCACTTATCTATGTGCAACGAGAAGCAAAAAGTGACAGTGCTGAAGAAAAAACTTCGCACCATGGCGGCGCCGTCTTACCGCTGAATGGTATCGCCACCCAGTATTTGCACAAGGTCGATGTAGTTGAGAGTCCGGTCAATCTCCGTCAACGTGGTTTCAGTGGTTCGCTGGGTTTCCTGCGCCGTCAGCCACGATTGCAGGCATACAACGACAGCCTCATAGCGAATGCGGTAGATGCATCCCTTTCCCGACGGCTCGTGCGTTCCAATCGGGACACCCTCTACATGAATCGCCCCCGGTTTTCTGAACACTGAATCACCCCTAGTTTTCTAGGCAGGCGTAATGACTGCTTCTGGCCGAGGCTGTGTAAAAACAGATTTGAGCGCGACCGCTACTCAACACCGGACTGAAAATCGCGTTTCTACGCGAAATCCACATCTGCTGACGTGCCGATAAATTTCAGATTTAACGTAGACGCGCACACTTCAATTTTGGCGAAGCGTTTTTACACACTCTGGGCCGATGGCTGCCCTTCCTAAAAGAGCAGTCATCGGCGCTCTCGCCTCCAAATTTAGCTAATTGGCCAGTCGTGCCACTCAGACCAGCCTTGCGCCGCCGTCGATATTCAAGGTGGCGCCCTTCATAAAACCGTTGCTCATCAGGAAAACAACGGCTGCGCCTGCCTCTGTTGCGCTGCCTAGACGATGCAGCGGCAACGACTGTTCCAGCGCCGCCACGAACACATCACGGCCGTCGCCCAGTAGTGCCAACGTAAGCCATTTGTTCGATGCGGTGTGCCATGAGTAGGTTCCTTTTCATAGGCGCACGACGAAGCCGCTGAGTGTTCAGCAGGAATCATTCGGCGTGCGGGATTAGCCAGAGAGGGGTTAGTGATGGATCAGGCGTGGAAGACCAGTTACTTCAAGCGAGATAGGTGCGATGTAACCGGGGGGATCAAGCGCGATGACGTCCGCTGAACGACAGTCCGCAGTCGAGACAAAGGTAATTGTCCAAAACTCGCTCATCGACGACTTCGCCGAGTTTTGCGCCAGCGATACATCCGGTTGCGGCACCGGCTAATCCACCGAGAATGGCGCCTGCCATCCCGCCAATGGCGACCCCCGGAGGTCCCGCGATGACGCCGATAACAGCGCCAACCTCGGCCCCGGCCATAGCTCCGGTTACTCCTTGGGCGGCGCCACCTACAGTGCCGATGAGGGCACCGATTTTCCTCGCGGTATCTTTGGTTGAGATTGAGGTGGAACGGCAGCGAGGACACTGAGTGATCATGAGAGGTTTCCTATAAACGGATGGTCGAGAAGAAGTCATTGCACACGCATAGAGCGCTATCAAGCAGATCGCCTAGGCGATCTGCTTGAGTGGTGAACTGCTGAGTTCTTGGGGGCTTAATACGTGTGGATGCAGGGTCGTAATGTATGACTGAAATTTTTTCGAGTCG
>Ga0302169_10000509_pt1 | contig 12033 bp, 12 predicted proteins | sample I_Fen_N1_3_FD_193493 | JGI IMG/M metagenome (GOLD analysis project Ga0302169, IMG submission 193493) | Peat permafrost microbial communities from Stordalen Mire near Abisko, Sweden - I_Fen_N1_3 | ecosystem: Environmental > Terrestrial > Soil > Wetlands > Permafrost | place: Sweden: Abisko...
CGACGTGCCGAGCTTCACCTTGCCCAAGGTGTCGATCAAGACCGAAGCCCACCGAGGCGGCGGTATGGATGGCGAAATCGACATGGATATGGGCATGGAAAAGCTCGACTGTGGGTTTACCACCACGGGCGTGCGCCGCGAATCCATGAAGTATTTCGGCCTGGCCGATCAGTCGGCATTCAGCGCCTCGTTCCGGGGCTCGTTCAAGGGCCAGAAAGGCGACTTTACCGGCGTCATTGCCACCGTGCGCGGCATGCTGCGCGAGGTCGATCCGGGCGACTGGAAGGCGGGCGACAAGGCTGAAATCAAATACGCCGTTTCTCCGACCTACTACAAGCTCGAAGTCGACGGTTCGGTGATCTATGAGATCGACATTATCAACTCTATCCGCGTGATCGATGGCGTGGATCAGCTCGCGAAAATGCGCGAACAACTGGGCATTTAAGGGATTAGAACCATGAGCATCGTAAACAAAATCGACGCCGACCAACTGCCGGACTGGCTGCAGGTTACCCCGGAACATGCGGTGGTCACCCTGACCAAGCCCAGCATCGTCAATGGCGTGAAGGTCGACACCATCACCATGCGTTCGCCAACGCTCAAGGAGTCGCGCGACAGTAACGAGGCGCACCCCAAGGACGAAAACGCCGCCGAAATGATGCTGTTCACCAGCCTTTGTACGGCGGGTAAAGCGGATCTTGAGGCGCTTTCCGTCAAGGACTATGTGCGTCTGCAGCGTGGCTATTTTCGCCTGGTTACAGAGGACTGAATTTCGTTTTCATACGCTGCGACTGGCGGCAAGGCGTCTGGCCAAGGCGACCGGTTTCACCTTGGCCGAGATTGAGGCGATGCCGTTTTATGAGGTGGTGTGGTGGCTCAAGGATGAGTAACCCCCGCCCGGGTGATGGGGTAACGACATGGCGAACGGATTAGCCCTCGGGCTGGTGATCGGCGGCGCCGTCAGCGCGTCGGTCGGCAAGGCGTTTAATGACGTGGAAGGGCGCATAAAGCGCCTGGATAACACCGCTGCAAAAACCAAGGTGCTGCAATCGGTCGTCGGTGAAACCAAGCGCCTGCAGGAGGAATGGCGCAAGGCACACACCAGCGGCTCGGCCACGGCTGACGGTCTGCGGCGCAAGCTGGAGGCCAACCTTGACACGCTCAGGCGCCAAGGGGTCGAGGTCAAAAACCTGGGCAAGGCGTATCAGCGCCTGGGGCGTGAGGCCCGTAGCGCTGAGCTTAAATCGTTGGGTCAGGCGCAGATGCGTCAGGGCGGCGCCGGTCTGCGCAATGTCGGCACGGGTGTCGCTGCAGGCGCGGCGGCCATGGTGCTGCCGGCCAAGATCAGTGCGGACTACAACGCGATCATTCGGGACATTGCGATCAAGGCCGGCATTGCCAACCAGCCACAAGAGGCGCAGGTCTCAAACAAGATCATCGACACGTCACGCGCCACCGGCATGGGGCGCAATGAGGTCGCGGATCTGGTGAATGCCCTGGTCGGTGCGGGCATGGACCTGAACAAGGCCATGGAATATGCACCGGTAGCGGCCAAGTTCGTCGTTGGTCAGGGTGCGGACGGCGTCGACACGGCCAAGATGATCAACGCCCTGGGGCAGAACGCCAAGATCACCGACCCGGCGCAGCTACAGCAGGCGCTGGAGGCGATCGCCTTTCAGGGGCAGGCGGGCAGCTTTGAAGCCAGCGACATGGCGAAATGGTTTCCCGAACTGCTGGCCGGGATGGGCAAGCTGGGCATCACCGGTAACGATTCGGTGACGCAGCTGGGCGCCATGCTTCAGGTGCAGATGAAAACGGCCGGTAGCAGTGATGAGGCGGCCAACAACCTCAAGAACTGGATGGAGAAAATCGGTTCCGGTGAGGTGGTCAAGGCCTACAAGGATGCGGGCATCGACTATCAAGCGTCGATGAACACCGGTCTGCAGAAAGGCAAGTCGACGCTGGAATCCAGTTTCGCCCTGGCGCAAAAGTACGTCGAAGCCACGGACCCGAAAAAGGCCAAGCTCATGGCCGAGTCGATGAGCAAGATCAGCCAGGAGGCGGACCCGGCCAAAGCCAAGGAAATGATGGGTTCCCTTGAGCAGGCCCTGCGTACGGGTGATCTGTTTGCGGACATGCAGGTTAAGGCCGCACTCACGGCCTACATGCAAAACAAGGCCCTGTATGAGCAGCTGAAAAAGGACTCGGCCGGCGCTTCGGGCATTCTCGATAAAAACCTGGCAGAGCGTCGCGAAACGTCGGCACAGAAATGGAACGAGGCGGGGCAGGCCTCAAATGACGCCTTGCGCAGCATCGGGGATGCCCTGCAGCCGATCACCGACCGCGTGGCGACGGGAATCCTCAGCGTCTCCAGAAGCCTGGGAGAGCTGGCCGACAAGTCACCGCAAGTGGTCAGTGGTGTGGTGGCTGTCGGTGGCGCTGTGGCCACCCTGGCGGGCTTGTACAGCACTGCCAAGATGGTGCGGGGAGCGATGAACATCGGCCGGGGCACCCTGATGGGCAATCCCAACATTGTGCAAAAGGTCCAGGTGGTCAACAGCTTGGGGCTGGGTGGCGGTTCCGGCGGTCCTGCAGGCGGCCCCGGCGGTTCCAGTGAAGGCGGCCGGGGTCGTGGTCGTCGTCGCTGGTGGGGCGGCCGTCGCGCGCCGGAGCCGGTCAGTGCATCGCCGGCCCCTGGTGCAGCGAAACCGCGCCTGCAGGTGTATTCGAATGGCACAGCGGTTCCGCCCAAGTCGGGGGCCTTGAGTGGCTGGAAGCCTCCGACGTCGGCACCGGGCGCTGGCTCGGCCCGCTCGTTGGTGCCGTCCACCCCTGCGCCCCGTGGGCCGCGCGTTAGCAGTGAGCTGCGTGGTTCAGTGCCGGCGGAACTGTTCAGCGCCGTGCTGCAGGCGAAAGAGGTCTACGACACCGCCGAAACCCAAGACGAAAAAGCCCAGGGTTACGGCGAGGCCGCCGGCAGCTTGGCGGGCACGCTGGCCGGTGCGGCGGCGGGTGCGGCTATCGGCTCGGTGGTGCCCATCATCGGCACGGCGCTTGGCGGGATGATCGGTGGTTACCTGGGCAGCATGGGCGGCGGGGCGCTGGGCGGGTATACCGGCCAGGCGCTGTTTGGCAGTTCGGATCTGGCCAAGGCGCAGCCCATCACCCCGATGTTGATGGCGCCGCGTCCAGGCCCTGAGGTGCCGAGTCTGGCGAAGTTTGCCGACGCGTATGCCCCGACGGGTGCGGACGGCGTTACGCGTAACGGATCGGGCGGCAGCGTCATGGCCGAGCTGATGAAAAAGCCCGACCCGCAAAGCCCGGCCCTGTCCCTGCTGACTCCGGCAAAAACAGAGTCTGCAGTCGCGCAGCCGGCGAAGCTGGAGCAAACCAACACCTTTTCCCCGGTGATTCAAATCACCGTCCAGGGCGACGCCAAAGACCCGCAACAACTGGCGAATCAGTTGATGCCGGAGATTCAGCGTCTGCTCGATGACAGGGCGCAGCAGACCGCGCGGCGCAGCATGTCCGACGAATCGCACGCCTAAGGAGGCTTATGGAATACATGGCTAAGCTGCAATCGGGCCTGAAATACATGGTTGAGGCCGGGGAGGTCGGGCGCGCCAATGTCGGTGGCATGCTCGATCCGGTCAATGGCGCCATCCGCCAGATATCCGGGGCCGCCAGTGACATGGAGGGTATCCCCTTCATCGGTCCCGCCATCGGGGCCAAAATCAACCGGGTGATGGGGGCTATCGGTAGCGCGCAAAGCAAGGTCAATCAGGTCGTTGCGACCTATGACCGAGCCGAACGGACGGTTGGGATGGTCAAGGAAAAGGTCGGCGTCCTGGGCGAGCAGTACACGCGCGCCAAAGCCGTGGCCAGCAAGCTGATCGCCAAGACTCAACCCCAGGTCGAAACGGTGGTGCCCACGGCGGCGCTCGCCCCGGGCGCGACGCCTGCGCCCGACGGGGTGGGGGCCTATCCGCACCTGATGGTGTTGTTGCCGTTGGCGGCGAATGCGCAGCCGTTCTATTTCAACCTGGGCACGGCTGCCTTCGACGCGCTGCAGCGCACGACGGCGTATCGCTGGGCCAGTCAAGAGCGGTTAGGCCGGCGCCCGGCACTGCAGGCGGTCGGGATGGGTGAGGAAAAATTGACCCTCAAGGGCGCGATCTTTCCGAACTTCAATGGCGGCTTAAAGCAGCTCGACCACCTGCGGGCCATCGGCGGGCGGCTGGTGCCCATGAGCCTGACCACCGGTTATGGCTTGGCGCTGGGCAACTGGTGTTTGAGTACCATCACCGAAGAACAGGGCGCGTTCCTGCAGGGCGGTATCCCGCGCAAGCAAACCTTTAGCCTGGAGTTCAGCCGCTATGGTGACGATATGCAGAACATCTGACGGCGATCTGCTGGACAGCATTTGTAATCACCACTATGGCCATCTGCGCGGCACCATGGAAGCGGTGCTAGAGGCCAACGAAGGGCTTGGCCGGGAGCCGCAGCCGTTCCGGGCGGGCCTGCGCATCGTGTTGCCGGACGTGGTTGAAACCACCAGTACGTCGGTCCAGCTCTGGGACTGACTCCGCTCATCTAAACCCTACGCCTCATCCCAAAGTCGCGCCCTGTGCGGGGCTTTGCCGTTTCTGGAGATCCTGCTTTGAAGCCTGTGCACCGCATCATTGCCGATGGCAAGGACATTACCGACCTGATTAATGACCGACTGCTGACGGCCCGAACCCTCGATAAGCCCGGCATCGATGCCGACGACTTCGAATTGCGCCTGGATGACCGGGACGGCGAAATGGTGTTGCCCAAGCGCGGCGCCAATATCGCGGTTTACCTCGGTTGGGAAGGCGACAAGCTGACCCTGTTGGGACGCTACACGGTCGACGAGGTGGAGTTCTCCGGGCCGCCTGACACCATCGTCATACGCAGCAAGTCCAGCGACACGCGCAGCGCCGCGAAAACCACCCGTAGCGGCAGCTGGGAGGGGGTGAGTCTGGCCAGCATCGTGGCTGACATCGCCAAGCGTAATGGCTGGGTGCCGGAATGCCCGGTGACCACCATCGTCGAGCGGGCCGACCAGTTGGGCGAATCGGATCTGAGTTACATCACCCGGCTGGCCAAGCAATACGACTGCACGGCCAAAGTGGCGGACGGCAAGTTGTTGGTGCTGCCCCGCGATGGTGGCAAAAGCGCGAGCGACAAGACGCTACCGGTGGTGACGATCCGCAAAAGCGACGTCAGCCGCTATCAGTTCCGTTTTGGTGACGATGCGGTGAAGAAGGCGGCCCGGGCCAGTTATCAGGATGGCAAGGGCGAGCTGGTCACGGTCGAGGTGGGCAACGACGACACTGCAGGATTGCCGCCCATCCATACCGACCGACACCTGCACCCCAACCGGTCGGCAGCCGAGGCGGCGGCCAAGGCCCGTCTGGCTGGCTTCAATCGCTCCACGGCCAATGTGCGGTTGGAAATGAACGGGCGTACGGACCTTTTCGCGGAGTCGCAAGTGCACGCCCTGGGCTTCAAGGAAGGCGCGGACGGTGTGTATCTGGCGGACTCGGTAGAGCAGCTTTGGAGCACGGCAGGCTGGACCACTACGGTCGAGTGCAACGCCGGGAACAAGGGCAAGGCCGACGCCAAGGGTAAGAAGAAAGTAAACGCGCCGCTTAAGGTCGTGAGTTTGTAACCGCTGTCACGCAACTCCACCGCCGCCTTGAGCGGCTTTTTTGTTCCTTAGAGACAAGTATGCCCATCGCCACGGATAAGGTTGGCCGTAAGCAGGCCGACGATGTCTGCTATCAGCCCTTACGCGCCGAAGAGGTAGCCTGCTGGCGGGCATACTTGTTTTGGGTCGGTGTCCGAATAGGAGGGGGAAGTCACTACTCGATCAGATAAAAGTCATCACGTAAGCGTGGATCTGGCGTTACGCCGCGACAGTTGCTGCCCATCGATGGGGCGAATCCTGGCATAAACATCAGGCCCTCTTCTTCCAGTGCAAATTGAAGCGCTTGCTTGGTGACCCATTTCAGGGGGCGGCTGCCCGCTTCGAATTGCTGAATAGCTTTCACTGACGCGCCTGACCTGAAAGCCAGTGCTTCTTCAGACCATCCCAGAATATCTCGACCTTGCACGCATTGCTGTGGTGTCAGTGTGGGTGGCTGATTCAGGAAAAAATCCAACAGCTCGGCGTGCATCTCGGACTTCTTGGCAATTCTGGCCTGCTCCAAATCGATCACATTTTTCATTTTGGGCTCGTTATGCTGTATGGATGTACAGTTAATTTAGCCCGGGTGAAAGACGAATAAAAGCGCCGCCGACTATCGACTACAAATTTCGGCTATCCAGCCCGCCATGCGCGGGCTTCTTTTTGCCTGGAGAAAAGTTATGAACGCAACTGAAAAAGACCGCGACATCCTCGCCCGCACCCTTTGGGGTGAGGCTCGCGGCGAAAGCCTGGCCGGTCAAATCGCCGTCGCCTGGACGATCCGTAATCGCGTGGACGACGGCAATGCCAAGTCCTGGTGGGGGGAGGGGTATGCCGGCGTCTGCCAGAAGCCGTACCAGTTCAGCTGCTGGAACAAGAACGACCCGAACTTCGCCTACCTGAGCGGCGCGAAGCAGATCCCGTTCCGCGAGTTTGCCCAGGCGCAGATTGCTGCTGAGCAGGTGATGTCCGGGAAAGTGCCGGATCCTACCGGCGGTGCCACGCACTACTACGCGACCACCATGCCGAAGCCGCCGACCTGGATCAAAGGCGCCAAGCAGACGCTGAAGCTCGGTCGCCACATTTTCTTCAAGGATGTGCCATGAGTCCCGCCACGCTGAAGATGGCACTGGCCGGCGTTCTGGCGCTTTTGCTGCTGACTGTGTGCGGGACATGGAAAGTGCAGGACTGGCGCTATGGCAAGAAGCTTGCCGAGCAATCCGGCCTGTACCAGAACGATCTAACTGCCATCAGCAACGCGGCGGCCTCACAGCAGCGCACCGAACAGGAGAAGCGGCTCGCGCTCGAGCAGCGCATTGCGGCCAGCGACCAAACTCACCATGAGGTTTTGACCAATGAACAAAAAAAACAGGCTCGCCTGCGCGATCGCCTTGCCACTTCTGATCTGCGGCTGTCAGTCCTCATCGCCGAGGATTCAGCCGGTAGCTGTTCAGTGCCAGCCGGTACCGGCACCGGCGGCGTGGTTCATGGAGCCACAAGAGCCGAACTTGACACAGCGCATGCTCAGCGAATTATCGGCATCACCGGAGACGGTGACCAAGGATTGATCGCACTGGCGGCCTGCCAGGCGTATGTCAAAGAAGTCGCAGCACCGAAGTAATAAAGAGCGGCCGGATTGGGTGCGTCAACATCCAACCCGGCCGCCGTCCCTGCAGAACGTCCCTGCAAGTCCAGCCAAGGCTCTCGCTTCGTGCACAAAGCGCGGCGAGCCTAGCACCTGTTTATCCATACAGTAAAGGTCTTGCTTTTTATGTCCACACCCATCATCCCTTGGATGGGCGGCAAACGCCGCCTGGCCGACCGCCTCATTCCGCTTTTTCCGCCACACGAATGCTACGTCGAAGTCTTTGCCGGCGGTGCCGCGCTCTACTTCATGCGGCCCCAGGCAGCGCCAGTTGAAGTTCTCAACGACATCAACGGCGACCTGGTCACGCTGTACCGCGTCGTGCAGAACCACCTCGAAGAATTCGTGCGCCAGTTCAAATGGGCGCTCAGCTCACGCCAGGTGTTTGAATGGCAGAAAATGACCCGCCCCGAAATCCTCACCGACATCCAGCGCGCAGCCCGATTCTTCTACCTGCAGCACCATGCCTTCGCCGGCAAGGTCACCGGGCAGACGTTCGGTACCGCGACCACCGGCCCGGCCATCAACCTTCTGCGGATCGAGGAAAATCTCTCGGCCGCCTGGCAGCGTCTATCCGGCACCTACGTCGAAAATCTCCCCTGGCTGGACTGCGCCGAACGCTACGACCGTGCTCACACCTTCCATTACATGGACCCGCCGTACTGGCAGACCGCTGGTTACGGTGTCGACTTTCCGTTCGAGAACTATGAGCGCATGGCTGACTTCATGCGCCGTTGCAAGGGCAGGGTGATGGTCAGCATTAACGACCATCCGGATATTCGTCGGGTGTTTGAGGGTTTTCACTTTGAGACGTTGGACATTCGCTACAGCAACAACAATCAGCGCCAGGGTAAGGCCGAGGTTAGTGGCGAGCTGGTAATCATGAACTGGGAGCCGTCTGCGTTGGGAGGGTTGTTCTGACGGGTGGGCCTAAATAGCAGATAAGAAAATTTGACCTCAGGCCAACTTTCAAATTAACTGTTTGCATATACAGTACTTGTAAGAGGCCGCTGATGAGCTTTTCAATTTTAGGTCCAATCTCGGAGGGTGGCACTAAGCTGCCCTTGTGCTCTTTCAGGGTGCCGGCTGGTTTTCCTTCGCCAGCTGCCGACCACATTGAACAACACATCTCATTGGACGAGGTCTTGAACATTCGGGCGCCACACGTCTACCTGGTGTCGATCACCGGTGAGAGCATGCAGGGCGCGGGAATTTTTGAGGGTGATTTGGCGATAGTGGATCGCTCGCTCGAGCCGGCTCACGGCCATATCGTCGTGGCGCTGCTGAACAACGATCCGGTCTGCAAGCGTCTGTGTATCCGAGGCAAGGACGTGATCCTGATGTCGGAAAACCCCAAGTACCCGCCGCGGTACATCCTCGAGAGTGACGAGCTGTCGATCTGGGGTGTGATCACCGGCAGCGTGCGCAGCCATGTCTAAGCCAGCGCCGGTTTTCGGGCTGATCGACTGCAACAGCTTTTATGCCAGCTGCGAGCGGGTATTCCGCCCGGACCTGGCCAAGGTGCCGATCGTGGTCCTCTCGAATAACGACGGCTGCGTCATTGCTCGTAGCTACGACGCCAAGCCATTCGTGAAGATGGGCGAGCCGTATTTCCAGATTAAACAGAAGCTGCGGCAACACGGCATCGTGGCCTTCTCGTCGAACTACGCCCTGTATGGCGACATGAGCGAGCGGGTGATGACGCTGATCGAATCGCTGGTGCCGGCGGTCGAGGTTTACAGCATCGATGAGGCCTTCGCCGATCTGACCGGCATTGAAGGTCTGGACGCTCTCGGCCGGCAGATTCGCAGCCAGGTGCTGCGCTGCACCGGCATCCCGGTTGGCGTCGGCATCGCTCCGACCAAGACTCTGGCCAAGCTGGCCAATCACACGGCGAAACGCTTGCAGGCCCAGACCGGCGGCGTGGTGAATATCTGCGACCCGGTGAAGCGCGACTGGGTGCTGCGCAACACTGACGTGGGTGAAGTGTGGGGCGTGGGCCGGCGCATGAAAGCGCACTTGAACGCCCTGGGCATCAACACCGCGATGGACCTGGCCAAGGCCGACGCTTGGTCGCTGCGCAAGAGTTTCAGTGTGGTGATCGAGAAGACCGCCCGGGAGCTGACCGGCACGCCGTGCCTGGAACTTGACGAGCCCGATCCACCGAAACAGGAGATCTGTTGCAGCAGGATGTTCGGCAAACGGCTGAAAGAGCTCCCGCCCATCAAGGAGGCAGTGGCTACTTACATGATGCGGGCCTCTGAAAAGCTTCGAGCCCAGAAGTCCCTGTGCAAGAAAATCAGGGTCAGCATTCGCACCGGGATGTTCAATCCGGAGGAAGCCAAGTACGCCAATGGGGTAGTGGTCGACCTGCCATACCCGACGGATGACGTGCGCTTGCTGACCGAGGCAGCAGTCGATGCGCTCGATCGTGTGTTCCGCCCTGGCTTCAACTACAGCAAGGCGGAAGTACTGCTGCTGAACCTATGCCAGCCCGGCGAGTACACTGACGACCTGTTTGCCATAACCCAGCCGGCCGAGGCCACCAGGGTTATGGCGGTGCTGGACCAAATAAACGGACGGTGGGGTAAAGGGACACTCCGAGTCGCTAGCGTGCCCAGCAACCCAGATTGGGGCATGCGACGGGAAATGATGAGCCAGAGCTACACCACGAAACTGGACCATCTGTGGAAGGTGTCGTGCATTTAATAAAAGTGCAAGTTGAGCGACGGTGGGCGAGGAGCTGTAGGTCGTAAGCTCAGCTATCGACCCAGGCTGTGTGAAAACGTTTTATAGCGAGTTTGACACTCAGAACCGCAACGAAAATCGCATTCCTACGCAATTTTAGGTCTGCTGACCAGCCAAACGCTGCCAGATTTTGCGTAGCAACGCAGACTTCAAGACGGTGTATGCGTTTTCACACAGCCTGGCCCCATTGCAGCCGGTCGATTCAACGCGACATATCAGGCCACTTTTAAGATGGAGCGGACGTTCGTTTTGTCGCATGCTCAGCGGCAGCCGTGTCCAGAAAACGTGGTAAATTTCTGAACAAAATTAACTACGAGTGCACTTTGGATGGGCTCAATGTCTTTCTCTGATCTCGAGATGAAATTCAGTGGAATTTGGCGCCGCGCGCTTAATGAGTCGTCGCTGTGCGCTTTGACACCGGAACTCATTGCAAAATGGGCTAACGACAAGAGGCTCATTAATCCGGTCGCGAAGCTTGCAGATATCGGCGTCTTTAATCCGACGCCGTGTATTGTCCTAACCGTCGACGGTGGCAGAGCATGCTTCCCAACTATTCCAGCGTCCGGCGATGAGAACTGGCAAATAAGGCGAAAGCAACACGACGATCAAGCCGCTCTTTGGGACAAGGTCGAGTGGTTTATGCCGCTATGGCTACCGATGGGTGAAATATCTAAGCTGCTTTCTTCTGTCAGAAATGTAGCGAGAGAGCGGGCGCTTGATCTTTTCGACTATCACACCTCAACGCTTTACACATTGGCTTTCCAAGCGGTTTGCATCGAACAGATCTTGCCTCTTGCTCGCAGCCTTAAAGAAATCGTGCCGTTGGCGCGGGAGGCTTACTTAGGTGCATATAGCGGTTATTGGGCTACCAGTGTCGGAGCTTTGATACCGGCAATCGAAGGCAGTCTGACAAGAATAGTTTCTGATCTCGGTGCTAAAGCTACTGCCCCGGATAAAATTGATCATGCAGTAAACCGCGCGATCGAAACTGCCGCACAACTCCATTTTGACCGCATGTGGGTGCCGTCTGAATATAGGACTTGTGATTATTTATTCGGGCAGGATGAGCGTGTTTTCGCCTTTGAGACGTTTCGGAGATGGCTCAAGAATCATTTTTTCTGTAATACCAGCGAATACCGGGGTGTGACTTGGCTTAATCGGCACATGTTTGCGCACGGCACCGCAGCGTCATGGCAGAAACCTGCGAATTTTGCTCGGATGGTGGTCGCGCTTGCGACACTTGCAGCTATCGAATCCTGGTACGACGCCTCTCATAGCGTCTCTTTTTTGCTCCCTGACATGAATGACGATAGTACCTTGCTATGGCAACAGGCTCTACTTCGGGGGGATGTTCAGATGAAACTGAAGCTCGCGGAACAGGATCATTTTCGAAAACATGGACGCCTTGTTCCAGTATTGCCAGCAGACAATGGCGTTCTGCTTCGTAAGGGGATACTTTCTCAGCAATGCATGACTGATTTGGTTCGGCCTTTACGCGACGCTGGCTGGAATTTGAAAGTCAACGAGCCTGACGATAAGGCGCTCTATATGACCGTCGATGCTTCCCACGGCGAGCAAATTTTCAGTGTTGCGTTGCTATATAGTTGCGGAACTGAAAATGATATTTACAAAATGCTCGCGAAAGAATGCGTGGCCATCCTCTATTGCGGGGCTCCTTATAAAGAGGAGTCATTTGCCTACGGCATTTCGGTTCATGTCGGGCCTGTTTTGGGATGGCAGCCGCCAAAGGCGGGGTGACCAAAGGGATAGTGTCACCGGGCGACCGCAGTGCAGCGCTGCCGTGCAGGCTCAAGAGGATAGAGTCCGGTCCGCTGCGAAATAGATACTCCCGAATCCTCGAAAATTGAAAGTGGAGCGGTTTCTCCATACGATCTCTATAGCTTAAACATCGCGAGCAACCCGTGCG
>Ga0302169_10000510_pt1 | contig 12023 bp, 13 predicted proteins | sample I_Fen_N1_3_FD_193493 | JGI IMG/M metagenome (GOLD analysis project Ga0302169, IMG submission 193493) | Peat permafrost microbial communities from Stordalen Mire near Abisko, Sweden - I_Fen_N1_3 | ecosystem: Environmental > Terrestrial > Soil > Wetlands > Permafrost | place: Sweden: Abisko...
CGTGATCTCGAAGCTGATCGACGTGTACGTGGAACAGCGTACCGAAGACGAGCGCTTCATCGACACCTATCAGCGTATTGGCATCGACCTCTTCAAGGAACGCGTCTATGCAGCGAATCATTAAGAATAACGAAGTCGTCGACGAAACCTGGCACCTGCTGCCCAAGGACTTCAGCATCGACGAGATCACCAACTGCGACGACTACATCGTCCCGTTGGCGCTGTGGCGCGAACACAGCCGTATGCTCAAGGCCCGCGACGGCGGCCTGGGCGTATGGCTGGATGCCGATGAAGAAGCCGAAGAAATCGGTGAAGACGTGGCGAACTTCCAGGTCATCGCCTTGAACTTCCCGGCCTTCACTGACGGCCGCAACTATTCCAACGCCCGTCTGCTGCGTGACCGTTACGGTTTCAAAGGCGAACTGCGGGCGATTGGCGACGTACTGCGCGACCAGTTGTTCTATCTGCGTCGCTGCGGTTTCGATGCGTTTGCATTGCGCGCTGACAAAGACCCGCATGAAGCGCTGGAAAGCCTCAAGGACTTCTCGGTGAGCTACCAGGCCGCCACCGACGAACCGCTGCCGCTGTTCCGTCGCCGCTAGGCAAATCGCATAAAAAAGCCCTGAAGCGCAAACCGCTCCAGGGCTTTTTTTGTGTCCGGTGTAAACGATGAGGCGATAATTACCAGAACCGTTGCTGGGTCAAGCGGCTCCACCAACTCAGCAGAACGCGATCGAGCGAACTGCTGGCTGCCATGCCGATGCGCTCCTGCAGGCTTTTACGTTCGGCGTAGTGCAGGTGATAAAGCTCGGACTGCCTGGCGCGTTCGGCCAGATACTCGTCACTGGTCTTCAGCTCGTCCACCAATTGCTTGTCCAATGCCGCGACACCGAGCCAGATTTCACCGGTAGCCACCTCGTCGATAGCCAGTTGCGGGCGGTAGCGCGAGACAAAGTTCTTGAACAATTGATGAGTGATATCCAGGTCCTCCTGGAATTTCTCCCGCCCCTTCTCGGTGTTTTCGCCAAACACTGTCAGGGTGCGCTTGTATTCACCGGCGGTGAGCACTTCGAAGTCGATGTCATGCTTTTTCAGCAGGCGATTGACGTTGGGCAACTGCGCCACCACGCCGATGGAGCCGAGGATCGCGAAGGGTGCGCTGATGATCTTCTGGCCGATGCACGCCATCATGTAGCCGCCGCTGGCTGCGACCTTGTCGATGCAAACGGTCAGCGGTACGCCCGCTTCACGGATACGCGCCAGTTGCGAGGAGGCCAGGCCATAGCTGTGGACCATGCCGCCGCCGCTTTCCAGGCGCAGCACGACTTCATCCTTGGGTGTGGCGAGGGTCAGCAGCGCGGTAATTTCATGACGCAGGCTTTCAGTCGCCGACGCCTTGATGTCGCCGTCGAAATCCAGCACGAACACCCGGGATTTGGCCTCGGTTTTTTTCTTCTGCTTTTTCTCGGTCTTGGCTTGGGACTTGCGCAAGGCCTTGAGCTGGTCCTTGTCGAGCAGGGTTTGCTCCAGGCGCTCGCGCAGGCCTTTGTAGAAATCATTGAGCTTGCTGACCTGCAACTGCCCGGCAGACTTGCGTCGACCTTTGCTGCGCAATGCGGCAAAACTGGCCAGGACCACCAGAATGGCGATCACCAGGGTCACGGTCTTGGCCAGGAAACTGGCGTACTCGGTGAAAAACTCCACAGGGACTCCTCAAACGATGCGCGGCATGAACGCGCGCGGATAACGCCAGCATACCCATGCGCCGGCCTTGCGACCAGCTGTGAAACCTCTGGCAACAGGCCTGTAACGGGCATTTCAAACAAGCGTATGTTTTTTCATTGACAGCTCACCGCCATCCCCATAACCTCGCCAAACCTTCAACGTACCGGGACGACGCGGACGTGGGCAGTATCTATTTGATTCGACATGGCCAGGCCTCCTTTGGTGCAGACGATTATGACGTCCTGTCGCCCGTCGGCATTCGCCAGGCGCAAATCCTTGGCCAGCACCTGGCCGAGCTGGGTATCCGCTTCGATCGATGCCTGTCCGGCGACTTGCGCCGCCAGCAACACACGGCCAACAGTGCGCTGGAACAGTTTACTGCCGCAGGCCTGCCGGTTCCGATCCTGGAAACCGATTGCGCGTTCAATGAATTCGACGCCGACGCCGTGATCCGCGCCCTGCTCCCGGCCATGTTGCCGCACGAGCCGCAAGCACTGGACATCCTGCGCAATGCTGCACAGAACCGCGCGGAGTTCCAGCGCCTATTCGCCCTGATCATCGATCGCTGGCTCGCCGGCACTTACGACACGCCAGGCCTGGAAAGCTGGCCAGGCTTTGTCGAACGTGTGCAGGGCGGTCTGAACCGGATCCTCGAACAAGCCGACAACACCCAGAAAATCGCCGTGTTCACTTCCGGCGGCACCATCACGGCCCTGCTTCACCTCATTACGCAAATGCCTGCAGCACAGGCGTTTGAATTGAACTGGCAAATCGTCAACACCTCGCTCAACCAATTGAAGTTTCGTGGTCGCGAGGTGGCACTGTCTTCCTTCAACAGTCATGCGCACCTGCAACTGCTGAAGGCCCCGGAACTCATCACGTTTCGTTGAGTCCGGACTATTGTGACCCTGGCTGTAATCACCCAGCTCTTACTTACCCAAGAAAGGATCGAACCATGACCTCCGTAGCTGATGCCGTACAAGCAATGAAAGCCAAGTTCAACCCAGCCGCTGCTGCCGGCCTGGACCTGGTTTTCGGTTTCCGCATCGACGACACCAAGAACTTCTCGCTGGTTGTCAAAGACAGCACCTGCGAGCTCAAAGAAGGTGAAAACCCGGACGCCCAGGTTACTCTGGTGATGGATGGCGAGACCCTGGAAGGCATCGTCAGCGGCGAAACCGACGGCATGCAAGCGTTCATGGGCGGCAAACTGCGCGCCGAAGGCGACATGATGCTGGCGATGAAACTGTCCGAGCTGTTCCCGAGCTAAGACGACGGCTCCCGTTCCCGGGAGCCTCTCTGGCTGCACACGAATCCCGTCCCTTGTGGCGGGATTCGTCGTTTGCGGGGCAAAGAAACGACCAGCCATGCAATTGCCGTCTATATTTCCTGTGGCCGCATGCGTCAGTCGTCGACCGATTGCCCCTCGATCCTTAGCGCGGAGCACTGCCATGAGCCCACCTGAAGACCATGACGGCGTCTATCGCCGACATGTACTGCAAGGCCTTTCGGCAGGCGCCATGGGTGCCTGGATCAGCCCGCTGTTTGCTGGGAGTAAAACCATGCCCGACACCCCCGCCGATCTCATTTTGTACAACGGACGCCTGCACACCGTTGACCGCAAGAAACCCCAGGCCAGTGCTGTCGCGATCAAGGATGGGTGCTTCGTGGTGGTCGGTAGCGATGCCCAGGCCATGGCCCTGCAAGGCCCCGCCACGCAAGTCGTCGACCTGCATGGTCGTACGGTGGTCCCCGGCCTCAACGACTCGCACTTGCACCTGATCCGCGGCGGCCTCAACTACAACCTCGAACTGCGCTGGGAAGGCGTGCCGTCACTGGTCGATGCCCTGCGCATGCTCAAGGATCAAGCCGACCGCACGCCCACACCACAATGGGTACGGGTAGTGGGTGGCTGGAGCGAATTCCAGTTTGCCGAAAAACGCCTGCCGACCCTCGATGAACTGAACAAGGCAGCACCCGATACCCCGGTGTTCGTCCTGCATTTGTACGATCGCGCCCTGCTCAACCGGGCCGCGTTGAAAGTGGTGGGCTATACCCGCGACACACCCGACCCTGCGGGCGGCGAAATCCAGCGCGACGCCAACGGCGACCCCACCGGCATGCTGATCGCCCGGCCCAATGCGATGATCCTGTACTCAACCCTGGCCAAGGGGCCAAAGCTGCCGCTGGAATACCAAGTGAACTCGACACGCCAGTTCATGCGCGAACTCAATCGCCTGGGTGTCACCAGTGCGATCGATGCCGGTGGCGGTTATCAGAATTACCCGGACGACTATCAAGTCATCCAGCAACTGGCCAAAGAGCAACAACTCACCGTGCGTATCGCCTACAACCTGTTCACTCAAAAGCCCAAGCAAGAGCTGACCGATTTCAAGAACTGGACCAGTACCTCGCATTACGGTCAGGGCGACGACTTCCTGCGGCATAACGGTGCCGGGGAGATGCTGGTGTTCTCCGCCGCCGACTTCGAAGACTTCCTCGAACCTCGCCCCGACCTGTCGTCCACCATGGAACAGGAGCTGGAGCCGGTGGTTCGCCATCTGGTTGAACAACGCTGGCCGTTCCGGCTGCACGCCACCTACAACGAATCCATCAGCCGCATGCTCGATGTGTTCGAGCGGGTCAATCGCGATATTCCGTTCGCCGGCTTGCCGTGGTTTTTCGATCACGCCGAAACCATTACCCCGCAGAACATCGAGCGGGTCAAAGCCCTGGGTGGCGGCATCGCGATTCAGGATCGCATGGCGTTCCAGGGCGAATACTTCGTCGACCGCTACGGCGCCAAAGCCGCCGAACACACGCCGCCGATTGCCCGCATGCTGGCCGAAGGCGTGCCGGTGGGTGCTGGCACCGATGCCACGCGGGTGTCCAGTTACAACCCGTGGACCTCGCTCTATTGGCTGGTCAGCGGCCGTACAGTCGGGGGGCTGGCGCTTTACCCGCAAGGCCTGAGCCGCGACACCGCGCTGCAGCTGTTCACCCATGGCAGCGCCTGGTTCTCCTCTGAGCAGGGCAAGAAGGGCCAGATAAAGGTCGGGCAATTGGCGGACCTGATTGCGCTGTCGGCGGATTATTTCCACATTGAGGACGAAGGCATCAAAGGCATCGAAGCGGTGTTGACCATCGTCGCTGGCAAGATCGTGTACGGCAGCGTCGAGTTCGAAAAACTCGGGCCGCCAGCCATTCCGGTCGTACCGCAGTGGTCGCCGGTGGCCAAGGTGCCGGGGCACTGGAAACCGCAGGCACCGCTGACGGCGCAAGTCCATCAATGTGTCGGGGCCTGTGCGGTGCACGCGCACCGTCATGAGCGAGCACGGTTGTCGAATGCGCCGGTCAGTGACTTGCGTGGGTTCTGGGGGGCGTTTGGCTGTTCGTGTTTTGCGTTTTGAACGACGATCCGCCAACACCGCCAAACCAATTGTGGCCAGGATCGGTCCAGGGTATCGGCGCACCACCGAGACTCTTACAATGCGCGCACTTCCCACATCGGCTCCCCCATGGACATCGATCTCGCCCGCACCTTTCTGGAAATCGTCCGCCACGGCAGCCTTGCCGCAGCGGCCGAGAAGCTCCACGTCACCCAGACCGCGATCACCGCACGGGTACAGAAACTCGAAAGCCAACTGGGCAGCACCCTGTTTGTGCGCAACCGCGCCGGTGCGCGCCTGACGCCCAACGGCGAAGCCTTTGTGGTGTATGCCAATCAACTGGTGGCCACCTGGGAAGCCGCGCGACGCGACTTGCCATTGCCCGAGGGGTATCACGATGTGTTGCACATCGGTGGCGAGGTCAGTCTGTGTAACCCGTTGATGCTCAGTTGGGCCGGCGAACTGCGCAAGAAAATCCCCAGCCACGCGCTGCGCATGGAAATCCGCGACGGCGAGAACCTGCTGCGCCAACTGGAACTGGGAGTGCTGGACGCGGCGCTGGTTTATCAGCCCGAATACTGGCCACGCTTGCAGGTCGAGCAAGTCCTGGAAGAAAAACTGGTCCTCGTGCGCCTGCCCGGACGCGCCGAACCTTACGTCTACATTGACTGGGGCCAGGACTTCCGGCGCCAGCACGATGCCGCGCTGCCGGAAAAAGCCAAAGCCGCCCTGACCTTCAACCTCGGCCCACTGGGCTTGCAATACATCCTGGAAAACGGTGGCAGCGGCTACTTCCGCACCCGCGTCGTGCAGAGCTACCTGGAAAGCGGCGTACTGGAACAAGTCCCGAAAGCCCCGGAGTTCAGCTACCCGACCTATCTGGTCTACTCCCGCGACCGCGACTCGCAAACCCTGCAACGGGCCTTCGACCTGCTGCGAGAAGTCATCCAGTCCGATGAAGACTGGTCGCAACGCTGGAACCCGCTGATCTGAGTACGCTTTGCACCGGATCGTGGCACTTGTGTCATCGTGGTTCGCCAGCCAAAACCCCGGGATCGTCTACGCTGCTGGAGATAACAATAACGACAGGTGATTGCAGTGAGGCAGACCACCGAAGCATTTCGCAGCCGCTACCGCGCCAACATTCATCCGCTCTATAACCCATGGCTGCACGGAGCCTTCGTGCTGCTGTTCGGCCTGCTGGCCATCGCCGTTTTCTGGAGCAGCGTGCACCAGGTACAACCGGCAGAATGGCTGGCGGTGCCTCTGACGTTATTGTTCTTCAACTTCGGTGTGTACCAGGTGCACCGGCACATGGGCCATCAGAAAAAAAGCTACGCGCGACTGTTCTATTCTCGCCATGCTGGCGACCATCACAGTTTTTTCGCGCCGGGCCACATGACCTGCGACAGCGCCCGCGATTGGCGGGTGATTCTGTTTCCGGCCTGGTTGATCGTATTGCACACCCTGCTCATCACCCTGCCCCTCTGGTGGCTGCTCAGGCAACTCGACGTCAACGTCGCCGGGTTGGTTGGTGGTTTCCTGGTCCTCGGCTACCTGGCCTATGAAGTGTTCCATGCCTGCGAGCATCTGCCGCCACACAATCCGCTGACGCGCCTGCCGTGGATCCGTCAGATGCGCCGCCTGCATGAACTGCATCACCGCCGCGAGCTGATGCAGGAGCGCAATTTCAACATCGTTTTGCCCTTGATGGATTACCTGTTTGGCACCCTCTACTGGGAACCGGAGCCGGCGATCCCGCAGCCGACGAGAACGCCCATGACCCGAATGCAGCATCAGATCGAGATCGCTGGAAGTCCCTTTGCCGTAATGGCCTATGCCAGCACCGTGAGCCGCTGGCCGGAGTGGCATCCGTCGTCCCTCAGGATCAATGGACAAAAGGGCTCGCTGCACGCCGGCGCGCGGTTCGAGGAAGACATTCGCGCCGGTGGACGCGACGGGCATTTGCGTTGGGTGGTCGATGAGTACCTGCCTGGGCGGCGCTGGAGTGCCCAGGCGCTTGGCGACCATGGACTGTCGCTGGTACTGACTTACGAATGTGCGGCCGAAGGCCACGGCACGCGGTTTGTCCGCACGCTGGAATATCAGTTCAGTGGCGTGGCGATGCGCCTTGCCAATCGATTGTTGCTCAAGCGCCGGATAGATCGTGAGTCGGCGGCGTCGATGCTGGCGCTGCGCGAGATGGCGGAAAAACACCAGGCCCTGGCGGGAGTCCGCGCGTGAGTCGATCGATCCGGTTTCGCCACCGCTGGGCGCGGCGTTTCAATAAACACCATAATCATAGTGGGTTATGCGTCAATCGGAGTTGCGCTCAGTACCGCCGTGCTTCTGAGGTTTGCCTGCTTCATCATCCGGCACTTCGTCAAGGGCGGGTTCTTCTTCAGGATTGACGGTATTGCGCCCCGGGCTCAGAGGCTCCGGATGGGTGGGCATGGGATCGAAGCCACCCTGTTCTTCGCTGGGGAATTTTGGATGAGTCATGAGGCACCTCGTCTGTCGCCGTTATGACGGACTCAGATCATTCGAGGTGCCGATCGTTAGCGCCGTTCCAATTTTTCAGCCACCGGTCGTCGGTGGCTCATGGGATCTTCAGGACGGCGACTCGAGTTGTTTGACGATCTTGTCCTTGACCATCAGGCGCGTCTCCTTGAGCTTCTTCACTGCGTCATCACTGGACTTGGCCTGCTCTGCCTTGACCACTTCGGCATCTGCCTGCGAATACTTGTTGAGCAGCGAATCCAATAACGGATCCTTGGTGCGTTTCTGCTGGATTTCTTCCTTTGAGCGTTTCAGATCCTGATAAAGGTCGTGTGACACCGGCATGGAACACCTCCGTTTGTTAATCGGTGGCTAACGCGACTGATTGCGCTCGCCAACTATCAGAATGGCCTTGGTTGACAGGTTCTGTCGACCACCTGTCAGACCAGCGGTGTCCGTTCGTCGTCCTTTCGTAAATGCGATAAAACCTTTGCCCGACTGGCAGCCTCCACAGCTTAACGATCATCCCGATCGCCCATGAAACTTGCGTGGAGAAGCACCTATGGACGGATTCAACCTGCGCCACCTCTCTCTGGCCGTCGCCTTGAGCAGCTGCATGGGCACGGCGTTCGCCGCGACCTCCAACGCCTTTGTCGATCACGCCGTCGCAGGTGGCCTCGCAGAGATCGAAGCCAGCAAGCTGGCCCTGGAAAAAAGCAGCTAGGCCGACATCAAGGCCTTCGCCAACATGATGATTACCGATCATTCCAAGGCCAATGATGAACTGGCCGCCATCGCGAACAAGAATGACATCAAGGTACCGGACAGCACGACACTGACCAACCAGGCCAAGGAAAAAATCCTCGACATGCGCGATGAGTCCTTCGATGCGGCGTATGCCAACAATCAGGTCAAGGCCCACGAGCAGACCATCGAGTTGTTCAAGAAAGAGGCCAACACGGTCACCGACGACAAAACCAGCGGCGCAGTGGAGCTCAAAGGCTTCGCGCAAAAAATGCTGCCGGGGCTGGAAAAACACCTGGATATGGCGAAAAAACTCCAGTCTGCGCACCCAAGCAAGTAACGCCCTCACACACAAAAGGCCGCATCGAGGGATGCGGCCTCGTTGCATGCAACCTAACCGCCATCGGTATCAATGTCGGCGTCGACTTCGTCACCCGGCTTTGGTCGATCCGGATCGGGTTTGAAACCCGGGCTGAACTCATTGTCGTTATCGCTGTGAAGGTTTTTCTGGTCGACCGCTTTGTCGGCACTTTCCGGCTCGGCGGTTATCGCGTCATCCTCTGGACCCCTTTCATCGCTCATAAGTACCTCATTCGTCGCTGTCATTGCGGGGCTGGGACAGCCCGGCCATACAGGTTCGAAGCCATCTCACGGGCAGCGTTCCATCCATTGGCCGATTCAGCAGAAGAAATCCAGGCATGGGGTCCCACCGACATTTCAAGAACCCGCCAGGAGGACCAAAGAAGAGTGACCGTTCACGCCACGCCAAGAACCCGGGCCAAAAACGGCGCGGTCCGGCTCTTGTTGCTCTTGGCGACTTTCTGCGGCGTCCCGGCAACGACAATCCGCCCGCCTTCATCCCCGGCCCCGGGACCGATATCGATCACCCAGTCACTCTGCGCCACCACGCGCATCTCGTGCTCGACCACGATCACCGTGTGCCCCGCCGTCACCAGGTTATTCAATTGCTCCAGCAAGCGATCGACGTCCCGCGGGTGCAATCCGGTGGTGGGTTCGTCGAGCACATAGAGCGTCGCCCCACGCTGGTTGCGTTGCAGTTCGGTGGCCAGTTTGATGCGCTGCGCCTCGCCGCCGGACAGCTCGGTCGCCGGTTGACCGAGGCGCAAATACCCCAGGCCGATATCGCGCAGCACCTCCAGCGAGCGGCGGATAGCCGCTTGTTCGGCGAAGACCCCGACCGCCTCATCAACCGTCAATTGCAGGACCTGGGCAATGTTGCGGCCCTGCCAGGTGATCGCCAGCGTCTCGGGGTTGTAGCGGTCACCGTGGCAGGTCGGGCACGGTGCATAGACGCTGGGCATAAACAGCAGTTCGACGCTGACAAAGCCCTCGCCTTCGCAGGTCGGGCAGCGGCCCTTGGCGACGTTGAAGGAAAACTGCCCGGCGTCATAACCCGCCGCTTGCGCCTCGGGTGTGGCGGCGTAGAGCTTGCGCACGTTATCGAATAGCCCGGTGTAGGTTGCCAGGTTGGAGCGCGGAGTCCGTCCGATGGGTTTCTGATCGACTTGCACCAGACGCTTGATCGACGCCAGACCGGCCGCGACCTGACCGCCACTGACTGGCGGCGTATCATCCTCCAGATTCAACTCCTGCGGCTCGCTGTCGGCGGCCGGGCGCCCGAGGTGCGCACCCACCAGTTCCAGCAACGCCTGGCTGACCAGGCTCGACTTGCCCGAACCGGAAACACCGGTCACTGCGGTGAAACACCCCAACGGAAACTCGACATCAAGGTTATTGAGGTTGTTACGGGTAATGCCTTCCAGGCGTAGCCAATCCCTGGCCTTGCGGCTGGTACGGGCTTGGCTGACTTGTTCGGCGAACAGGTAGGCACGGGTTTGCGAATCGGCCACTTGCGCCAACCCGGCCGGAGGGCCGCTGTACAACACCCGCCCGCCATGTTCGCCCGCCGCCGGGCCGACGTCGATCAGCCAGTCGGCCCGGCGCATGGTTTGCAAATCGTGTTCGACCACGAACAAGGTATTGCCGGCGGCCTTCAAGCGTTGCAGGGCGTCGAACAGCGCCTCGCCATCCGCTGGATGCAGGCCGGCCGAGGGCTCATCGAGCACGTAGATCACGCCGAACAACTGCGAGCCCAATTGCGTCGCCAGGCGCAGGCGCTGCAACTCACCCGATGACAGCGTCGGCGTGCTGCGCTCCAACGCCAGGTAACCGAGGCCAAGGTCGGTCAGGGTACTGACCCGTTCCAGCAAATCCTGGGCGATCCGTTGCGCGGCCAGACGTTTCTCCACCGACAGGTTCGGCGTGTGGCGTACGTCGGGGGCGTTGGCGTGGCCACTGGCGCCGTGGGCCACGCGCTCTTCACGGGCCTCGCGGGTCTGGCTGTGGGTCAGCACGTCGCCCGCTTCATCACCCTCCTCCAGGTAATGTTCGGCCGCCACCGGTTTCAGCACTTGCGCCACTTGCAGCAACGGCATCTGTGACAGCGCGCCGATGTCGTAGCCGGCAAAGGTCACCGACAACGCCTCGCGTTTGAGCCGCTTGCCGTCGCACAACGGGCACGGGCTGCCGAGCATGAACTGCGAGACGCGCTTCTTCATCAGCGCACTCTGCGAGTGGGTAAAGGTATGCAGGATGTAGCGACGCGCGCCAGTGAATGTGCCCTGGTAACTCGGTTCCATTTTGCGCTTGAGGGCGACCCGGGTTTCTTCCGGGGTGAGGCCGGCATACACCGCAACCGTCGGAGTTTCTTCGGTGAACAGAATCCAGTCGCGCTGTTTTTTCGGCAAATCGCGCCAGGGAATATCGACGTCGTAGCCCATGGTCACCAGAATGTCCCGCAGGTTCTGCCCCTGCCAGGCCAGGGGCCACGAGGCGACGGCTCGTTGGCGAATGGTCAGGCTCGGGTCCGGGACCATCAGCGCTTCGGTGACTTCATACACCCGGCCCAATCCATGGCATTGCGGGCATGCGCCTTGGGGGGTGTTGGGGGAAAAGTCTTCGGCGTACAGCATCGGCTGGCCTGGCGGGTAACTGCCGGCACGGGAATAGAGCATGCGAATCAGGCTCGACAACGTCGTCACGCTGCCCACCGAAGAGCGTGTGCTCGGCGTGCCACGTTGCTGCTGCAAGGCCACGGCCGGCGGCAAGCCCTCGATGGAATCCACATCCGGGACGCCGACCTGATCGATCAGGCGCCGCGCATAGGGTGCGACGGACTCGAAATAGCGTCGCTGCGCTTCAGCGTAGAGGGTCGAAAACGCCAGCGACGATTTTCCCGAACCGGACACCCCGGTGAACACTACCAGGGCATCGCGGGGAATATCGACATCGACGTTCTTGAGGTTGTGTTCCCGGGCACCGCGCACCTTGACCATGCCGGAAGTTGGATTGGAGGTGCGGTTTGAGGTCATCAGGTCGCCTTGATTGGATTTCCGAAAAAATCAAATTACTGTAGGAGCTGGCTCGCCAGCGAAAGTGGCTGCAGTCAATAAAGATGCGGCTGACCTGACGCGTTCGCTGGCAAGCCAGCTCCCACAGGTTATTTGTTCAGCCGTTGAGTACCGTGCGAATCATCCGGGTCAGCGCGTCGGGGCCGTAGGGCTTGCCCAGCAAATGGGTATCCGGGCTGAGTTGGTGATTGCGCGAGATAATGTCACGGGTATGCCCTGAGGTGAACAGTACCGT
>Ga0302169_10000512_pt1 | contig 12010 bp, 10 predicted proteins | sample I_Fen_N1_3_FD_193493 | JGI IMG/M metagenome (GOLD analysis project Ga0302169, IMG submission 193493) | Peat permafrost microbial communities from Stordalen Mire near Abisko, Sweden - I_Fen_N1_3 | ecosystem: Environmental > Terrestrial > Soil > Wetlands > Permafrost | place: Sweden: Abisko...
GGTACTGCGCAAAAAGATGAATGCCTCGGGACAGCCGATCATTTTCAAAATGTGGTTTTACCCTTGGCTTGGCTATCTGGTTATTTTCTGCATCTTGAGCATCCTGATCGTCATGCTGGTTTTGCCTGAGCATCGCATGGAAGTGATCGCGACGGGTGCGCTGACACTGTCCATCGTATGTATTGGCGCGATCTTCAACTCCAGGAAGAAGACCGTGCACACCATCGAAATGGCTCAAACAGAAAACGCCTGACACCTTTACCCAGTACGAAGATTGATCCTCGCTCACCTCTTTCCGGCCGCTCTTCACCACAGAGCTGGCCGGTTTTTTTCTTTACTCCTCCCGCCTCCCTCGCTGGTTTTTTTCGCTGCTCCCAAGTCATTTGAAGCGATCCGCAATCCTCGGATCATGCCTGCATATTCGTCTTGTGATCGTCCATTGATCGGACACTCGGTGTAAGATCCAGATACCCGTAAACAGGGGTAACAATCACAAAAACGAGATGACGTCGTCCATGTCGGCCGCTTGCCGGCGAGCGCGTCACTGATGCAGTTGAGGAGCGGTAAAGATGGCGAAACTCCAGGCGGCGAAGCCCGCCGCAGGACGTTCGGCGAATGAACTACATCCAGTGAAAACCGTGGGTTTTCTGGTCATCCCCAACTTCACCACCATCGGCTTCGCCTCCGCCGTGGAAACACTGCGCATGGCCAATCTGGCCGCACGCAAACCGATGTTCCGCACGGTCATCATCGCAGCCAGCCTGGACCCGGTTACGGCCAGCAATGGCATGCGCATCCTGCCTGACCACACCATCACCGATGCCCCCAGACTCGACATGCTGTTCGTTGTCGGCTCAAACCCGATCGTCTCCAATCACAGCAGCCGCCCCCTGCTCAACTGGCTACGCAAGTTGGCGCATGATCAAGTGCCGCTGGGCGGGATTTGCACGGGGAGTCACTTGTTGGCACGCGCCGATTTGCTCAAGGGTTATCGCTGCACGATTCACTGGGAAGATATCGAAGCACTGAAGGAGCGTTTCCCGGGGATTATTATTTCCAACCAGCTGTTTGAGCTGGACCGTGATCGCTACACCTGCTCCGGTGGCGTGGCCTCCATGGACATGACCCTGCAGCTGATTGCCCGCGAACCCGGTGGCCGGGACATCGCAGCCCATGCAGCCGAGTTGCTGTTGTGCGATCGGGTACGGGGCGCAAAGGAGCAACAGCGTGTGCCATTGCGGCAAAAGCTGGGCACCTCGCAGCCCAAGCTCAGCCAGATGGTGGCGATCATGGAAGCCAATCTCGAGGAGCCGGTGGGCCTTGAGGAACTCGCGCGGTTGAACGAGGTGTCGGTGCGCCAGCTCGAGCGCCTGTTTCACAAGCACCTGCAACGCACACCGAGCCAGTACTATCTGGAATTGCGCCTTGCACGGGCGCGACAATTACTGCTGCGCAGCGAATCGCAGGTACGTGATATTGCCCTGGCCTGCGGCTTCGTTTCCCCGGCGCACTTTTCCAAGTGCTACAGCCGCTTCTTCGGCGTATCGCCTATTGGTGAACGTAAGCAAGTGGCTGCGGCGCAGTGACTCGGTGGGCGTTGCGATGGCGGGCGGGCATTCAACGTTGATCCTGGCTGGACTCGCCTCTTGGCGAGCAAGCTCGCTGCCACCTTTGATCTTGGTGAACATCGATTGCATGTCCACTGGAAATCCCCTGTGGCAGCGAGCTTGCTCGCAATGGCGTCAGTGAGATCGCCGGGTGCGGGTCAATCCTGCAAGGCTTTATGCGCAGTTTCCCGGCTCGCCAACATGGCAATCAAAGCCACCGCCGCTGCAGCCAGCAGATACCAGGCCGGGGCCATTTTGTTGCCGGTCAGTTGAATCAGCCAGGTCGCGATAAACGGCGCGGTGCCGCCGAACACGGCATTGGCGATGTTGAAGCTGAAGGCGAAACCACTGAAGCGTACGCGAGTGGGGAATATCTCGGCGAGGAAGCATGGCAAGGTGCCGTCGTTCATCGCCAGTATTGCGCCGAAGGCAATCTGGATCATCAGAATCACCATCAGCGGCTGATTCTCCAACATCCCGAACAGCGGAAATGTCAGCACCAGGAAGAGTACCGACGCGGTCAGCAACATGGTTTTGCGTCCGAACCGATCCGACAGCTTGCCCATCAGAAAAATCAGCCCGATATAGCTCGCCAGCGACACCGTGGACGCCAGGAACGAATCACTCTCGCTCATGCCCATTTCAGTGGACAGATAGGTCGGCATATAACTGAGCAACAAGTAAAACGCCACGGCATTCAGGCAGGTCACGCCAATCCCGATCATCACGCTGCGTCGGTGTACCGTCAGCAATTCACGCACCGGAGCGTGGGTCGCGCATTCCTTCGCTTCAAGGCGTTTTTCCATCTCCAGGAATTTGGGTGTGTCTTGCAAGCTCATGCGGATGTAGCGCCCCACCAGCCCAAATGGCGCTGCCAGCAGGAAGGGTAAACGCCAGCCCCAGCTATGCAGGTCCTCGACACTCATCCATGAATGCAGGCCAGCGACAAAAACCGCGCCGAAGAGCAAGCCAGCCGCCGTACTCGCCGGGACAATGCTGGTGTACAAACCGCGCTTGCCCTCGGGGGCATACTCGGCAAGAAAGGCCGATGCCCCGGCGTATTCACCTGAAGCAGAGAAGCCCTGGAACAAGCGAATCAGTAACAACAAGGCCGGAGCCCACAGACCAATATGGTTGTATGTCGGCAGGAGGCCGATACAAAAGGTCGAGATCGACATGATCAGAATCGACCAGGACAACGCACTGCGCCGCCCGTATTTGTCACCAAAGTGACCCCAGACCAGCCCGCCAAGCGGGCGGACGATAAACGACAGCGCGAATACGGCGAAAGTCGCCAGTAGCGCGGTAGTCTTGTCGGTTTGCGGAAAAAACGTCAGTGCGATGACGGTGGCCAGATAGCCGTAGGCCGCATAGTCGAACCACTCGACAAAGTTGCCCATGAAGCTGGCACTGGCTGCGCGTCGCAGGGCCTTGCGCGCGGCCGTTTGTTCAAGTTTCTGCGCCATGGTCAGCGTCAGGCTTGGGTTTTGGATGCTCATTGGGCACCTCCGGTGTTGGAGGTGCCGTTATCGAGGTAAAGCGTCGGGACGTAGAACATGACAAAACCCTCTATTGTTTTACTTGGCAGGGTTAAGGTTCAGTAAATGCTGCGCTTTTTTAGCGTGCATCGGTTATTTTTTCGCTAGTACTCAACCACTCGTAGAAAAGAAACGCCGCACAGGTTCACTGCGCGGCGCGGGGTGTTACTTCTTGATGATGTTGTGTTGCGGACCATACGGGAATTTGGTGATGTTTTCCCCGCCCTGCTCATTGACGATCAGGATGTCGTGCTCACGATAACCGCCGGCACCTGGAAGGCCTTCGGGCAGCATGATCATCGGTTCGATGGACACCACCATCCCGGGTTCCAGTACGGTGTCGATGTCTTCGCGCAATTCCAAACCGGCTTCGCGTCCGTAGTAATGGCTCAGCGTACCGAAGGAGTGGCCGTAGCCGAAGGTGCGGTATTGCAGCAGATCGTGTTCCAGGAAAATCTCGTTCAATTGCAGCGCGATATCGCAGCAGCGCATGCCTGGCTTGATCAGCTTCAGACCCGCCTCGTGCACCTTGACGTTAACTTCCCATAAGCGCAGATGCTCATCGGAGCAGTGGTCCAGGAACAAGGTACGTTCCAGTGCGGTGTAGTAACCGGCAATCATCGGGAAGCAGTTAAGGCTGAGGATGTCGCCCTTGTTGACCTTGCGCGACGTGACAGGGTTATGCGCACCATCGGTGTTGATTCCGGACTGGAACCAGGTCCAGGTGTCCATCAATTCGGAATCCGGGAAGGTGCGGGCGATTTCACGCACCATCGCCTGAGTGGCATGCAGGGCGACTTCGTATTCTGGAACCTGATCACGCAAGGCTTCGACGATGGCCGCACCGCCGATGTCCGCTATACGTGCACCATGACGAATGATCGCGTGTTCTTCAGCGGACTTGATCATGCGCATGCGCATGCACGGTGCGGCGATATCCACCAGCTCGGCCTGCGGATAGCGGCTGGCGAGTTTGTCGCGATTGAGCAAGTTCAGATGATCGAACTCGATGCCGATGCGCCCGGCCTTGGGCAAGGCCTGCTGGATCGCGACGAAGTAGTTGTCGCGCTGCCAGTCGGTGTAGACGATGTTTTCCGTGCCCACGGTACGGCGCCATGGCTGACCGCCATCAATGTTGGCGCTGATGGTTACGGCGCTGTCCTGGGTCACGACCAGCGCGTACTGGCGCCCGAAGGAGCAGTACAGGAAATCGCTGTAGTAGTTGATGTTGTGATAAGAGGTGAAGACTGCCGCGTCGATATTGTTCTGCGCCAGATAAGCCCGCAATTTGGCCTGGCGGTTGGCATATTCCTGAGCCGAGAACGTCGAGTTCACTTTTTCGCCGTTCTTGATCTGGATGGTTTTCGGCATTTGCATGTCATTTATCCTTGTCATTGATTGAGCAACAGGAGGCGCCAATCTGGCGGGCCGCTGAAGATCATTCGAACAGATGCAAGGTGAGGTTTTTTGCGCGAATCCGACCTGTAGTTGGTCATACCCGCTGTTTACGAATGTGCTTGCCGAGCCCCCAGGCAGAAACAAAAATGCCCCCGGCAAGCGCGGTAAAAGCCGCTTGGCGGGGGCATTGGCAAAGGATAACGAAGTCAGTTCGGGAGCGCGCTTGCTCGCGTTGTGGCCGGTGCGCTCAACATTGCCAACCGCTGATTCTGCGTCTTCGTGAGCAAGCTCGCACCCAAGTGATCGCGAGGATGTGCTCCGAAGTATTGGCGATAGCAGCGGAAGAAATGTTGCACCGAGACGAAACCGCATTCCCCGGCGACATCTGACAAGGGATGTTCACCGGCCCGCAACAACTGGCGCGCCTGCTGCAGACGCAAGTCCAGGTAATGTCGGGACGGCGAACAACCCAGACTGCGCTTGAACAGCCGCTCCAGATGTCGCCGGGAAATGCCCATGGTGTCGGCCAGTTCGTCGATACCCAGCGTTCGGCGCAAGTGCTCGTTCATCAATGCCAGTGTTGCCTGGAGTTTTTCCGGGGCGTCATGCAGGGGAAGTAGCGGCCTGGCCTGGCGTGCTGCCTGTTTTTCCATCCGCAGTATCAGACCACGACCGTGGGTCCGGGCGAGAAGTTCGTGCATCAACCCTTGAACGGCCTGCGGGCCGACGCAGGTCAGACGCTGGCGATCGACACAGAACGGTGCTGCTATCGGTGTCAACTCGCGAAAGGCAGCAAAGGTCAGTGATGGGGTGGGCTCCGGCAAGCTGCAACGGAAATTATCCAGCGCGCCAATCTGCGCCAGCAGCCAACCGGCCTTACCCAATGCCCCCAGGCTGATCGGTTGCCTCGCCCAGTGGTTCAACTGCTGGAGCAAATCTGGGCATTCAATTTGAGGATGCAGGTTATCCCCACCACAGAGGATCAATACATCGAACATGGGTGCCTGATCCAGTCGTGCAGTGGCGGTTGCGATGCCGTTGCTGGCATTCAGTTGCCGTCCGTCCAGGCTAAGCATTTGCCATTGGCAAACATCGCACCCCGCCAACTGATTGGCCTGGCGCAATGGCTCCAGCGCATTGGCAAGGGAATACAAATCGAAGGCTTCCATCAACCAGAAACCAATACGCAGCACCGGCGGTTGTGGCCGGCCAGAGTCGGTCAGTTGCAGCATATTCCACTCCCCCGTTGGTCAAGTAACTCAGCACTCGATGGCGCTGACCGCCAACCCGCCACGGGAGGTCGATTTGTATATGTCATGCCTGTCTGCACCGGTATGGGAGCTGGAGGGGCCGACACCCATCTTGAACAGGTCTAAAAAACTGATAGCCATCGTCGATCTCCGCGCCGCTGCAAAGGTGTCAGGAATTCACCCGATTGTCGGCGCCAGGAATCAGCAAGGCGTGTCAGATTTCGACCCCTAAATGCTCGTCACTACCAATGGCGAGCTGGATGGGTTGCTCGCACCGGCCTTGCAGACGAACTTACCTGAACTGGCCTTCAATTTTTTCCACCACGCTGCGCATCGCCGGCAGGTAGCGTCGAACAGCCTCCTCAACAGGCATGGCCTTTGCGATGTAGACCAGATTCAGGCAGCCCATCACCTGCTCGTCGTGCATAACGGGGATCGCAATGGCAGCGATCTTGCGTTCATCTCCCCAATGGGCGTTATTTTCTCCATAACCCTTGCTGAGTGTGTGCTCCACCAATCGCTCGACAAACCGGCTATCGGCGGCAAACGCCGATTGTTCGTCTTCGCGACTGATCATCAACTCAATCAACTCTTCTCGCTCCGCAGGTCGACAGTAGGCAAAGTACGCACGCCCAGTCGCCGTCATCAGCAACGGCAAACGCCGACCGACCATGGAACGGTGAAACGACAGGCGGCTAAAGCGATGAGTGGTCTCGCGAATGACCATGGCATCGCCGTCCAGGGTGCACAGGTCAGTCGGCCAGACGACCTCTTGCAGCAACTCACCGAGCAACGGCGCGGCGATCGAAGAGATCCATTGTTCATCGCGAAAACCTTCACTCAGTTCGCGTACTTTCAGCGTCAGTCGATAACTGTCATCGGACTCGCTGCGCCGCACATAACCCTCGGTTTGCAAGGTCTCCAGCAACCGCCGAACGGTGGTGCGATGCAAGCCGCTGCGCTCGGCCAATTGCGCCGTGCTGGCACCGCCATCGAAGCGGTTCAAGCTGTTGATCAGGGCCAGCCCGCGCATCAGCCCACGCACGGCCTTGTATTCTGTTTCGCTCATGGGCGGCTCCATTTTTGTTGTAAATCAACGATGTGCACTTAGTGCACACTAGCAAGGGTTATCGTTGTCCACCAGCCTGGTGATTTCCATACTGCGCCCAACAAGAAATCCAAAAAAGCGCTGTACGGAGATACCCATGAGTCCTGCACCCACTCCTTCCACATTGGAGCTGACCACCGACGTTGCCATTGTCGGCGCTGGCCCAGTCGGCCTGATGATTGCCAATTACCTGGGGCAATGTGGCGTGAACGTCACCTTGGTGGAAAAGCTCGACAGCCTGATCGACTACCCCCGTGCCATCGGCCTGGACGACGAAAGCCTGCGAACCTTTCAGGCCGTCGGCCTGGCCAACGCCGTGCTGCCGCACACCACGCCGTGGCATGCCATGCGCTTCCTCACGCCAAAGGGTCGCTGCTTTGCCGATATCCAGCCGAAAACCGACGAGTTCGGCTGGTCGCGGCGCAATGCCTTCATACAACCCCTGGCCGACCGCGTACTGTTCGAAGGCTTGCAGCGTTTTGAAAGCGTCAAGGTGCTGTTCAGCCGCGAACTCGACAGCTTTGAACAGAGCGACAGTGCCGTGGTGCTTAACCTCAAGGATCAGAACGGTCGCAGCGAACGCCTGCATGCGCGTTACCTGATCGGTTGCGACGGTGGCAATAGCCTGGTGCGCCGCAGCCTGGACATCAGCTTCGAAGGCAAGACCGCGCCGAATCAGTGGATCGTCGTCGACATCGCCAACGATCCGCTGAGCACGCCGCATGTTTACCTGTGCTGCGACCCGGTGCGTCCTTACGTGTCCGCCGCCCTGCCCCATGGCGTGCGTCGTTTCGAGTTCATGGTCATGCCCGGCGAGACCGAAGCCGAGCTGAGCAAACCGCAAAACATGCGCAAGCTGCTGGGCAAGGTGTTGCCAAACCCGGACAACATCGAACTGATCCGTAGCCGCGTCTATACCCACAACGCCCGGTTGGCCGGTCGCTTCCGTCAAGGCCGGGTGCTGTTGGCGGGCGATGCCGCGCACATCATGCCGGTCTGGCAAGGCCAGGGTTACAACAGCGGCATGCGCGATGCGTCCAACCTGGCGTGGAAACTCTCGCTGGTGATCAAGGGCCTGGCGGCCGACAGCCTGCTCGACAGCTACGAACAGGAGCGTCGCGACCACGCCAAGGCGATGATCGACCTTTCGGTGCTCGCCGGTCATGTGCTGGCGCCGCCGAAACGCTGGCAAGGCACGCTGCGCGATGGCGTGTCGTGGCTGCTCAATTACCTGCCGCCGGTCAAACGCTACTTTGTGGAAATGCGCTTCAAGCCGATGCCGCAATACAGCCAGGGCGCCTTGATTGTACCGAAAGAAAAGTCGTCTCCCGTGGGCAAGATGTTCATTCAACCGCAGGTGCTGACCGAAGCCGGCGAGCGCGTATTGCTGGATGAAGTGATTGGTGAAAATTTCGCGATCATCGCCTGGGGCTGCGACCCGACGTGGGGCATGAGCGCCGGACAGATCAAACAATGGCAGGCCCTGGGCACGCGGTTTATCCAGGTGCTGCCCGATGTCCAGCTCAAGGCAGCCAGCGACGTCAGCGCCGGTGTGATCCGAGTCGGTGACAGCACCGGTCGCCTCAAGGAATGGTTCGCCCGTGGTTCGGCGTCTATCGCCCTGGTGCGTCCGGACCGCTTCCTCGCCGGCCTGGCCATTCCACAAACCGTCGGCCAGGCCTGCGATCAATTGGCCCTTGCACTCAAGGCACTGCCACAACCTGCCGCGACCATTGTCGCCAGCAAGGTGGCTTGAGATGAGCGCGTATTTGCACTGCATGTCGCACACGCCATTGGTGGGCTTTGTCGACCCAACGCCCGAGGTACTGGCCGAAGTCGATGGGATGATCGCCGAGGCCCGCGAACGCATCGCTCGCTTCGATCCAGAGCTGATCGTGCTGTTCGGCCCCGACCACTACAACGGGTTTTTCTACGACGTGATGCCGGCCTTCTGCATCGGCATGGCCGCTGACGCCATTGGTGATTTCGACACGGCTGCCGGTGCGCTGGACGTGCCCAAGGCACTGGCCGAAGCCTGCGCCCAAAGCGTGCTGGATGCCGGTGTCGATGCTGCGGTGTCCTACCGCATGCAGGTCGACCACGCATTCGCCCAGCCGCTGGAGTTGCTGCTCGGTGGTCTGCAAGGCTGCCCGGTGATTCCGGTGTTCATCAATTCGGTTGCCGTGCCGTTGCCCGGTTTCAAGCGTGCCCGTCTGCTCGGTGAAGCCATCGGCCAATGGGCACTGTCGCTGAACAAGCGCGTGCTGTTTCTGGCCTCCGGTGGTTTGTCCCACCAACCTCCCGTGCCGGAATTGGCCAAGGTTGATGCGCGCATGGCCGATCGCCTGATGGGCAGCGGCCGCAATTTGCCGGCCGATGAACGCGATGCGCGTCAGCAGCGGGTCATTCAGGCAGCACGAGACTTCGTCGAAGATCAAAACAGCCTGCACCCGCTCAATCCGGCTTGGGATCAACAGTTTCTCGACACCCTGCAACAGGGGCGCTTGAGCGACCTCGATGCGCTCAGCAATGAAGAGCTGTCGGCCTTGGCCGGCAAGTCCACCCATGAAGTGAAAACCTGGGCAGCCGCCTTCGCGGCGCTGTCCGCCTTCGGCCCTTACCAGGGCGAAGGCCGCTACTACCGCCCGATTCCCGAATGGATCGCAGGCTTCGCCGCCCTTGGCGCCCGGCCGCTGAACAACAACCACTGAATCCAAGGAACTGTCATGACTGCCATTGCATTCACCGAAGCTTCCACCAGCCGCCTTGTACGTATCAAGGAAGGCGATCTGGACCTGCAACTGCATTACAACGATGTTGCTCCAAACCCTGAAAACCAGCGCGGCGAAACCGTGGTCATGCTCCATGGTTCCGGCCCTGGTGCCAGCGGCTGGGCCAACTTCCATCGCAACATCGAGCCACTGGTATCCGCCGGTTACCGCGTGATCCTGATGGACTGCCCGGGTTGGAGCAAGAGTGACCCGATCGTTTGCAGCGGCTCGCGCTCGGACCTCAACGCCCAGGCACTCAAGGGACTGGTGGACGCATTGGACCTTGACCGCGTGCACATCATCGGCAACTCCATGGGTGGTCACAGCACCGTGGCGTTCGCCCTCGCCTACCCGGAACGCATTGGCAAACTGGTGCTGATGGGCGGCGGCACCGGCGGTCCGAGCGCCTTCGTCCCGCAGCCGACCGAAGGCATCAAGCTGATCGGTGCGCTGTACCGCGAGCCGACCATCGAGAACCTGAAGAAGATGATGAATGTCTTCGTTTTCGATGCCAGCAGCATGACCGACGAACTGTTCCAGACCCGCCTGGACAACATCCTCGCGCGCCGCGATCACCTGGAAAACTTCGTCAAGAGCAGCACCCTCAACCCCAAGCAGTTCCCGGATTTCAGCCACCGCCTGCACGAAATCAAGGCCCGGACCCTGATCGTCTGGGGCCGCGAAGACCGCTTCGTGCCCATGGACACTGGCCTGCGCCTGCTGGCCGGCCTGCCCGACGCACAATTGCACGTGTTCAACCGCTGCGGCCATTGGGCCCAGTGGGAACACGCCGAGACTTACAACCGCATGGTCCTGGACTTCCTGACCCACTGATGACCGAGGCCGACATGACTCCTATTCAAGACACGCTGGTACAGCTCGCCGCCGACCTGCGCCAGGCCGAGGCCCGCAACGAAGCCATCGCGCCACTGCGTGAACAAATCGGTGAAGACAATGCCGAGGCCGCCTACACCATTCAACGCCTCAACGTTGCACATGGCGTGGCCAGCGGCCGGCGCTTGGTCGGTCGCAAGATCGGCCTGACCAACCCAAAGGTGCAACAGCAACTGGGTGTCGATCAGCCGGACTTTGGCACCTTGTTCGCCGACATGTGCTACGGCGACAACGAAACCGTGCCAGTTAACCGTGTACTGCAACCGAAGATCGAAGCCGAAATCGCGTTGATTCTGGAGCGCGACCTGACCCGTGCAGACACCACGTTTGCCGACGTCATGGCGGCGGTCGGCTGGGTCGCACCCGCACTGGAAATCGTCGGCAGTCGGGTACAGGGCTGGAACATCCGTTTTGTCGATACCGTGGCAGACAACGCCTCCAGCGGTTGCTTCGTGCTCGGCGGCCCACTTCGGCGCATCGATGGCCTGGATATGCGTCAGGCCAGTATGCGCATGACCCGCAATGGCGAAGAGGTGTCCAGCGGCAGCGGCGCCGAATGCCTGGGTCATCCACTCAATGCCGCCGTGTGGCTGGCCCGAACCATGGCGTGCCTGGGCGATCCGCTGCGGGCTGGCGACATCATTTTGACCGGGGCTCTCGGGCCGATGGTGGCTGTAACTGCCGGTGACCGGTTCGAGGCCGAGATCGAAGGCATCGGTAGTGTCGGTGTTCAGTTCAGCGCCGAGTGATCGGCGACTTGCGTGTAAATGAGGCAACAACAATGAATAAACTCAAAGTCGCCATCGTCGGTTCCGGCAACATCGGCACCGACCTGATGATCAAGATCCTGCGTAACGCCAAACACCTGGAAATGGCGGTCATGGTCGGTATCGACCCGGCCTCCGACGGTCTGGCCCGCGCCCAACGCATGGGCGTGGCCACCACCAATGAAGGTGTCGAAGGGCTGACCCGCATGGACGTGTTCAAGGACATCGACTTCGTCTTCGACGCGACCTCGGCTGGCGCCCACGTGAAGAACGATGCGTTTTTGCGCGCGATCAAACCTGGCATCCGCCTGATCGACCTGACGCCTGCGGCCATCGGCCCGTACTGTGTACCGGTAGTCAACCTGGAGCAGAACCTCGCCCAACTCAACGTCAACATGGTCACCTGCGGTGGCCAGGCGACCATCCCGATGGTCGCGGCGGTGTCGCGGGTGGCCAAGGTGCATTACGCCGAAATCGTCGCCTCGATCGCCAGCAAATCCGCTGGCCCCGGCACCCGCGCCAACATCGACGAGTTCACCGAAACCACCTCCAAGGCCATCGAAGTGATCGGCGGCGCGGCCAAGGGCAAGGCGATCATCGTGATGAACCCGGCCGAGCCGCCGCTGATGATGCGCGACACGGTGTTTGTGCTGTCCGAAGCCGCCGATCAGGCGCTG